>Ga0209159_1001429_pt1 | contig 18374 bp, 17 predicted proteins | sample GraSoiAngelo_144_FD_185901 | JGI IMG/M metagenome (GOLD analysis project Ga0209159, IMG submission 185901) | Grasslands soil microbial communities from the Angelo Coastal Reserve, California, USA - 14_1009_02_40cm (SPAdes) (version 2) | ecosystem: Environmental > Terrestrial > Soil > Grasslands ...
GGTGACGATGGCCCGCCCTTCCCGCGTCGCGAAGGCAAGTTCGGCCCGGTCGTCCAGTTGGGCGTTGCCGGCCTCCTGGGCGCTGGTCGCGTCTAGGCCGCGCCGTCGAAGGAGCTAGGCAACGGCGGGCGCCAGATCCTCATCGAGATAGACCTTCACCGAGCGGAGCGCACCAGCCCCGGATATCGCTTCTCAATCGCCTCAGGCGTCAGCGCCGCATTCGCTCCGATCCTCGACTGGACTTCGTCCCGATAGCGCTTGTAGTACATCAGTGCCGCGGTGACCTGAGCTCGCGAGAGCTGCGGGAACGCCTTTCGAATTCGCTCAGGATCTTGGTCCTTCGTGAAGTCACGCAGGACTTCCCAGACGGCCAACCCAGTCCCGCCGATTTTCGCCGTTCGACCGCTCGCTTCCTCGGCGAAGTAGATGCCCGGGCACTCTCGCATTCGGAGCGCCTCTTCAAGTAGCTCCTGCGCGACATCGGCGACCGATCGACGATTGCGCGCAGCGGTTGCCTCGAGATCCCTGCGCAAGGATGCGCGCAATCGCATAGTCGTCAACACGCGCGGCTCCGCGGTTCTGCGCTTCCCCTTACGGTCACCCGCCGTGCGGTTCCGGCCACGGTCCGAAAGCGGTTGCCTCATGTCAGTATCGTGCGCCGGTAAGCGCTCTGATTACAAGCGATTACAACGTCGGTGACGTAGCGATCCAGCATTTGTTGTCGCGGAGATGCTCCCTCTTGACCGGCTGAGCCCCCGGGCGATACGTTCTCAGCAGTCCGATCGTTCTCGGGAGGCAGGGGCAGCTCATTCTCTGGTGCTCGATAGGAGGCAGCCATGACGCGATCCAAGTGGTTCGTCATTCTCGTCGGGATCTGTTCGCTGGCCGCGGGGTTTGGGCTGCGTTCAGCCGTGGGTCAACCGAGCCCGCCCTCGGAGAACAAGGGACTCGACGCCAAGGTCGAGAGCACGATCGATCTCGGTCCCGATTTCTCCGGCTATCAGCTCCGTCTGCGCACGATCACGTTCGAGCCTGGAGGGGTCGCTGGCTTTCACAGCCACAAAGAGCGTCCCGCGTTCGCCTACATCCTTCAGGGCCAGCTCACCGAGCTCCGTCAGGGTGGCCACGTGAAGACGCTTGGACCCGGAGGCTTCATCACCGAGTCGCGGGATGTCGACCATTGGGCAGAGAATCGAGGCACGGCGAAGGTTGTCCTCATCGGCGTGGACGTGGTCAAGCCGCAGTAGGACCACACCGCGTCGATGAAACACGGCGCCTTTCTCCTCGTGACCAGCGCGATCTTCGCATTGATCGCCCTTCTCCACGCGTTGCGGCTCGTCTACGGTTGGAACGTAACGATAGGAGAGTGGACCGTGCCGGTCTGGGTCAGTGCGGTTGGCTTTCTCATCGCGGGATATCTCGCCTTTCAAGGGCTCCTTTTGAGGAGAAAACAGTCGTGACGGGAAGACTTCCACACCCGAATGAGCCCGCTATCTTGGGCAGATCCAGCCGGCTCCGCTGGGGTTGGGGAAACAGCCGACCGATTGCGGCAGCAGCTGCTTCGGCAGCCACAGCACCACATCGGGAAACAGCGCGGTGAAGGCGATGGTGAAAAAGAACACGATGTAGAGAGGGAGCGACCGGAGTATCGCGCGAGAGAACGGCACGCCGACGAATTTCGACGCGATCAGCAACGACAGCCCGTAGGGCGGCGTGATCAATCCGAACACCAGCGTAGTGATGATGACCACGCCCATGTGCACCGGATTGATGTGACCCACCTGCGTCAGTTTATTGATGATGGGCATGAAGATGATGATGGCCGGGATCGCGTCGATGAAGTCGCCGAGGATCACGAACAGCACGACCAGGAAGAGCATGATCATCTTCGGGTCGGTGCCCGCGTAGTAGCTGATGTATTCGGCCACCGTGTCGGGGCCGCGCAGGTAGGCGAGCATCCAGCCGAAGGCCGAGGCGGCGGCCACCGCCGCCAGCGGCAGCGAGTACAGCAGGCCGGTGTACATGAAGTCGCCCGGCAGGCGGCGGATGTGGCGCGGATTCAGCACCGGGATGAGCACGAGCAGGATGTAGGCGGCCGCGGCCATGCCGGCCTCGGTCGGCGTGAACCAGCCCGTCAGGATGCCGCCCATGATGATGACCGGGATCACCATCGGCAGGGCCGAGCCGCGCGCCGCCACGAAGACGTCCACGAGGCCCGCGCGCTTCTTCATGGTGCCGACGGGGCCGAAAAAGTAGCTGTAGATCATCAGCCCGATGCCGATCATCACCCCCGGCACTACGCCGGCCAGGAACAATCCGCCGATCGACACGTTGCCGGTGGCGCCGTAGACCACCGCCATGATCGACGGCGGGATCAGGTTGGCCATGGTCGAGGCCGAGGCGATCAGCGCCGCGGTGAAGGCGCGGTCGTAGCGCTCCTTGTCCATCTCGGGCGCCACGGTGCGGGTCAGCACCGCAACGTCGGCGGCCGAGGAGCCCGAAATGCCGGCGAAGAACATGCTGAACAGGGTGACGACCTGGGCCAGCCCCCCGCGCAGGTGCCCCACCAGAGTCTGCGCGAGAGCGATCATGCGATAGACCACGTTCGCCGACGACATCAGCTCGCCGACGAGGAGGAAGAAGGGGATGGCCAGCATCGTCTCTGAGTCGATGCCGTGGAACAGCTGGCCGATCATCGACTGGAAGCTGACCGGTGTGAACGCCGTCGCCACCAGCACGCCCGCTATGATCGCGAACGCCACCGGCACACCCATGTACCCCAACAGCAGGAACAAGCCTCCCATCACGACCAGCAGCATGCCGGAGCTCATTCCACGGGCTCCGGCAGGAACTCATCGTCCTCGGGACCCTCGAAGCCGTTCAGCCATCCATTGACCATCTGCTCGACGCAAAAGAGCATCACCAGGGCGCCCGAGATGGGCACGACGCCGGTATAGACGGTCAGGGGAATGAGCCAGGGCATGCGGAAGCTGCCGAGGTCGAGCATCGCGTTCTTGTAGCCGAACCAGACCATGAATCCGGCGACGACCAGCACGACCAGCCGGTTGAAGGTCTCGATCGCCCAGCGCCTGGTGCCGGTCATGCGCTTGGTGATCTCGGCCAGGTAGATGTGGTCGTTGCGCCGCGTGGCCGCGGCGATGCCGACGAACACCCCCCAGGCGAAGAATGCGGTGGTCGCCTGTTGCAGCCACAGCCAGGGATGGCCGATCGTACGCGTCACGACGTCGAGGAAGACGCACAGGGTAAAGCCGCCGATGCAGACCCCGCAGAGGACCATCAACCCGGCCTCCAGCGGGTCCAGTCGTTTCCATTTCAGGTGGCGGTGGCGCTGGAGGATCGGCGCTCTATTTGCGGCAAAATCGGTAACGCCTGCCACGTGCGCCGCCGCCTCGCGTCACATCGGTGGGACTACTTCACCGCGCGGACGAGACCCAGGATCTTGACCGCATGGGGCCCGAGCTCCTTGGCCAACTCGTCCTGGATGGGCGCGGCGGCCTTCATGAAGCCGGACTTGTCGACATTGGAGTTGATCTTCACGCCGATCTTCTGAAGCTTCGTGGCCGAATCGGCCTCGAGCTTGAAGGCCATGGCGGGCTCGCGCCGGCTCACCTCGTCGGCCGCCTCCTGGACCCACTTCTTCTCGTCGGCGCTGAAGCTGTTCCAGGCCTTGTCGCTGACCCAGAGGCAGTTGTTGTTGGCTTCGTGCTGGGTCATGTTCAGCACCGGCGCCACTTCGTAGTGCTTATTCTGCTCGTACACGTTGACGCCGTTCTCGGCCACGTTCACCACGCCGGTCTGGAGCGACGTGTAGACCTCGCCGAAGGGCATGTGCACGGTCTGCGCGCCATAGGCCGGGAAGTGCGTGTCCTCGGTCTTGGTCGCCTGCACGCGCACCTTCAAGCCCTTGATGTCGTCGACCTTGCTGATCTCTTTCTTGCTGTACATGTTGCGGAAGCCCATGGTGATCAGGCCGAGGACCTGGGCGCCCTGCGTCGAGTCCTTGATCATGGCGCGGAACGCGTCGGACACGGCCTTGTCGGCTAGCGCCCGGGCCAGATGGTCCTCGTCGCGGAAGATGAAGTGCAGCGAGAACACGCCGGCTTGCGGCGCCACGCTGGCTGCGTTTGCGGTTGCCGTGATGACGAAGTCGATGTCACCCGCGCGCAGCTTCTGCAGCGTCTGCGGCTCGGTCCCCAATTGCGCGCCGGGGAACTGATTGATGCTGAGCTTGCCGCCACTCAACGCCTTCAGCTTTTCGTCGAATATGTTGGCAGCGATGCCGTAGGCCGTCGTCACCGGCTGGTCGTAGGCGAAGCTGAGCTTGCGTTGCGCCGAGGCATCGCGCGACAGCCCCAGCGTCAGGAAGCCCGCGGCAAGGGCCACGAGCCCAAATTGTCTCATGGCGAATTTCATCGCGTTTCCCTCCCGGCATGACCCGAACTGGGTGTTGGGTTTGTATAGGCCAACGCATGCTCGCCGATCCGCCGCGCGCCGTCAAGGCGACGAGGCTCAACGCGCCGGGATCACGACTTGGAACAGGTCAGGGCGCTCCTGGGTCATACGCGGATCGAGACGACGCGAGTCTACGCGCCGTGCCGCAGACGAATAATGAGAGACCTTAGCCCACATTTTCGTTTTGAGAGGTGAACGGATCAGATCATAATCGCGTAACACCCGCAAGAAATGCGGCTCTCGGCGGCTCCGCGCTGGTCCGGAGGGCATCATCCCGTGGGTGACGCGACATCTGGCGCGGTTCGCCTCTCGTTCAATCCCCAACTTCGCATCGAGTTCCGCGGAGCCACGGTCACCTCCGATGCTGGGCTGTTGCTCCCGCGCGAGTTGGCCGAACGTCTCGGCCTTGACGCCCTCATCGAGCGGCACCTCACTGATCCGCGCACCGGACACAATCGGCAGTTTCCGGTGTCGGACCTGTTCCGCCAGTCCATCTACAGCCGCCTGGCGGGCTACGAGGATATCAACGACGCCGAACGGCTGGCCGAGGACCCGACGTTTCGGATGCTGGCCTCGCGCGAGCGGCGGGAAACGAGCGTGGCGCTTCAACGGCTCTTCAAGACCGGCGCACGGCTCATCCGGCATGCCCGGTACTTCACCCTGCAGCTCGCCGAAAGCTACTTGACGAGAAGCCTCTTTCGGCAGATTCTCGGGCGCATCGAGCGGCTCGCGTGGCACCCGACGCGATCGAGAGCCCTACACGAGGACCGGGGACCATTAGGAACGGGGGGCGAAGCAGCGGGGGTGTCCCTGAACAAGGCCGTCGGACTGTCTAAACGCACGACCACGGGGCCGCGGACGGCACAGGCGCTGCGAGAATGACTTCCGTCAACGTGCCGGCACGGATGAACGAGTTGAGCGACGGAGTGATCCGCCTGTTCAACGCCACGACGGAAGGTCGAAGTGGGTCCATCTTGGAAATTCGGATTAAATTCGACCTTTGACATCAGTCGCGCCGCAGGCATACAGTGCTTGCCCAGGCGTCATCAAAACAAGAGTGAACAAATTCATGGGAGGCACTCATGCAATTGGTCGATGTCGTTCCGGAAACGCCTGTGCACACTGCCACCCGCTTCCGTCCCGCCGGCATGTTCGCGCTCGTGCTCGCCGTTGCGGCCGCCAGCATCACGTACCGCCTTGCGGGAGTGAATTGGTTCGGATCGCCGCTCAGTCTCAAGTCGCATCTCGGCTTTTCGGTAATGCTCGCATTCGTGGTGGTCGGCGTCTATCAGTTTTATTTCTGGATTCAGCAGAACGATCACTTCGCCCGCCGGCGTTCACTGCGGATCGCGCTGGATGACTCCATTCCTTTCGTGCCGCATTGGGTCTGGGTCTACGGGATCCTTTATTACGTGATGATCGGATTCGTCATCGTGACGATCAAGTCAGTGGAGGAAGGGGTTGCCATGGTTTTCGGGGCGCTCATCTTGATGGGTGCGCAAGTGCTCTGCTTCATGGCTTTTCCCGTCCATACACCTGCGAAATACCGGCAATACCCCGTCAGAACCCTGGCCGGCCGTTTCCTATGCTTCATGCAGCGATTCGACGGACGAGGCAACTGCTTTCCAAGCAATCACTGCTCTATCGCGATGTACGTATCGCTGCTGTTGCTGCCTCAACTTGGACCTGCAAGCCTCCTGTTCGCAGCCGGCATCGCGCTGAGCAGCCTCTTTTGCAAGCAACAACTCGTAGTGGACGTCCCAGCCGGATTGCTCTTGGGATGGGCTGCCTGGAAGGTTACCGTGATCGCACTCCTGTAACCGTGTGACGTGAGAACGGCCCGCGAGCGCCTAAAGCGTTGGCCCGGAGTCCTGCATGAAGGACGAACCTCGAGACGGCATTGACGCCGATCCATTCGCTCGATTCTGCAGACCAAAGCTAGCCGCGCTGCTTCGGAGCCTCAAGCTTGACGTCACGTACGAGCGCGCGCTCGGAAACTATCTGTTCAAGCGAGGCGGCGGCAACATGGATTCGCTCATACCTGTGCTCGATCTCGTCGGCGGCTTTGGGGCAGCGCTCTTGGGCCACAACCATCCAGAGCTTGTGTCGACACTCGTTTCGGCGGTGCAATCCGGCGTGCCATTTGTCGCGCAGGGCGGATCGAGAAAGGCGGCCGGCGAACTCGCACGGAAGCTCAACGAGCTCGCGCAATCCGCCGGGCGCTACTACTGCATTTTCACCAACAGTGGCACTGAAGCGGTCGAGGCAGCGCTCAAGCACGCCTACAAGGTGAGGTTCGACGCGGTTCGGCGTCACTACGAAGCGACGACGCGCAAGCTGCACGATGTCGTGAGACAGGCCGCGCAAAGCAAAGCACCATACCAGTTGCCCGGTGGACGAAACGACCTCGCCAAGCTGAGGGACGACCTGGACGAATACAACCTGGCCCAGTTCCAAGCATTCCAGGACGCGCCCGTGGTCTTCGCGCTGAAGGGCGGATTCCATGGCAAGACCTCGTCGGCCCTTAAGGTGACATTCAACCGCTCTTATCGCGAAGGCTTCGAAGGGCTATCTGCGATTCGTCCCATCTTTCTGGACCCGGAGCGACCTGAATTGCTCGTCGAGCTCGCCGCCGAGGCGCGGATTGAATTCATGGGTACCGTCATCGACGGCGATCAGATCGTCATCCGGCGAGAGCCGGAAAGCAAAGTTGTCGCGCTCATCCTGGAACTGATCCTCGGCGAAGGCGGCATCCGCGTGGTTTCCGACGATGCACTTTCCACGTTTGCAAGACTGCATGAGCAGCTCGGAATTTCGTACATCCTCGACGAGATTCAGACGGGCTGCGGTCGTACCGGACGCGTATTTGCGTGGCACGACACCGCTTTGCGGGCCATCGAACCGGACTATATTGTCCTGAGCAAAGCGCTGGGAGGAGGGATGGTCAAGATCGGGACCGCGATGATTCACGAGCGTGTCCACGATCCAGATTTTGGCGTGCTGCACACGTCCACGTTCGCTGAGGACGAGCTGTCCTGCGCTGTCGCCGCGCATACCCTCGAGATGATCACTCGCAACGACGGCGCACTCCTCGAGCAGGTGCGGCAGAAGGGTGCAAGCCTCTTACAAGAACTGCGCGCGGTTTGCTTGCGACATCCCAAGGTATATCGAGAGACCCGCGGGCGTGGCCTCATGATCGGCCTAGAGTTCCAAGACCTGGAAGAATGCGGACCTCTGTTGCGTTACGCCGCGAGGCAGGGGTTCCTTTCGCTGCTCGTGGCCTCCTACCTCCTCGAGCACCACCGCGTCCGTGTTCTCGCTCCGCTCACGACGCTCTTGAAAGGCAATCCCGGCAAGCGACGGCCGGCAGTACTGCGGATACAACCTCCCGTCACGATCACCGCCGAGGAGACGGAGCGCTTCATCGACGCGCTCGAGGAAGTTGCGCGAATCCTCGAGGCGAATCAGGAGGGATATTTGGTGGGGCACATGTTCGACGAGCCCCCCTCGATGCAGCAGCGGCGATCACCTTCAAGTCGCCCAGTGCATTGGCCGGCCCCGAGCGCTCGGATCGCATTCGATGCTCGAGTCGGTTTCCTTATGCATCCGACGTCCCTCAAGTTACTGATCGAGTTTTACTTCCCCTCCTTCCTCGATCGCCCGCAGGCGTGGGATCGCCTGTCGGCATGGTGGGAAATCCTCTGCCGTTTCCTCGAGCCGGACTTGGTGCACCGCGCTTATGTGCAGCGTGACGGGTTCGTGATGGAGACGAATGTCATTTGCATCCCCTACTTGCCCGAAACGATGATGTCCCTATACAGGGCGGGGAGGCGGGTCGGAGTTGCCAGCGAAGCGCGGCGGCGTCTGCAAGAACTTCAGGATCGCATCCAGGAAGGACTGATCGTCGCACGCGACCTCGGCGATGAAACGATCCCAACCTCGATCGTCGGATTGGGCGCATACACGTCGATCGTTACGGACCAGGGCACCGCGCTCAACGATTATGAAATTCCCATCACGACGGGAAACGCATATACCGTCGGCCTTCTCATACAGGGCGTCGAGGCGGCGGCCTATGCGAAGCGACTTGACCTGGCGAGCGCGGCAGCGGCGGTGATAGGCGCCGCTGGAAACATCGGCTCCGCATTGGCCACTATTCTTGCGACGCGCTGCGCTCGCCTGGTCCTGGTCGGGCGACGTGGATCCAGTTCGCGGCTGGATTCCACCTCGAACGCGTGCGTTGAGGCAGCGCAGCAGGCCGGACGACCTTTGGACGTACGGCAAGCCACGTCTTTAGAGGCGATCAAGGATTGCGACATTGTTGTCATCGCCACGAACTCTTCGGATGCGCGCTTGATTTCCCCCTCGCATGTCGGACCCCATTGCATCGTCGCGAGTGCGTCCGTACCTTCGAATCTCAGCGCGCAATTTGCCAACGTCTCGACCGACAGCGTGGTTTTTGATGGGGGATACGCTCGCCTTCCGTCCGGAAACGAGATCTGTTTCCTGGGTATGCCTCGGAACGGCCTCGCCTATGGCTGTCTATCGGAGACATTACTGATCGCGCTCGACGGAGATACGCAGTCCTTCGCGAAGGGCACGCTTTCACGAGAGCAGATCCAGCGCACGCTACTCTTGGCAAAGCGCTACGGCTTTGACCTCGGGGAATTCCGGCTTGGTCCGCAGGCTTCGGGGCCACGGCCTATCCGAGCAGCGACTTTCGATGCTCATTGCTAGATCAGAAAGACCGGCGCTACTACCGTCCCTGCGTTCGGTCGCGGACATTGTGGACAGATTGTTTCCCGCGTGGGGGACGCGACCGGCCATCCGCTACGACGACGGACAAACGTATGTCACCCTTGGCTTCGATGAGTACCTGAGAAATACCCGCCGGATGATTGCCTTCCTGGCCGCGGATGCCGATCGCCCGCGCGTGATTGCGACATTCGTCAAGAACCGTCCGGAATGGGACATGGTCGCACTTGCCACGTTCTACTGCGGGTGCATCCTGTTCCCGCTGGACACGACATTCAACGACGACGAGCTCAAGCGACTGCTCTTAACGAGCCCTCCCGATGACGTTCTCGTCGGGCGATCAAACATAGGGCGCCTTCGCGGCATTCTGTCCGAGCTTCGCCAGCGACCGAGGCTGTTGTTCGCCGACGCATTTCATGTACAGGCCGACGAGGGCGCCGAAGCGCCACAAGAGGACCTCGTTCGTCTTTCCACACTTCAGCACGTGCCCGAGTTAGCAACCCTGCGCCCCAGTGCACGCCTGAACAACCCCGATACGATCCTCGCGCATTACGCGACGTCGGGCACGGTGAGCTTGCCCAAGGTCGTGCAGATCACTCACGGCAACATCCTGGCACAGTTGGTAGAAGCACTCGACGTGATTCAGCTGCGGCCCAACGAGGACGTCCTGAACATCGGTTCATACACCCACATCGCTACGCTGCTCGAGTTTCTTGTCACCAAGATCCGCGGATTCACGGTGACGTATTGCACGCGGGACGTTGAAAGCGATGGCGTGCTCGAAGCGGAAATCAACCGGCTCAAGGCGCTTGGCGTACGCATCCGCGTCCTCATGGCAGTCCCGAAGTTCTGGGTGTTTCTCATGAAGGATATCCTGGAGGAGATGAAGAACAAACCCGTGTGGCATGGCCTTTACCGTTACCTTGCTGCGGTTGAAAGGCATGCAGGCGTTACGGACCTGGGAACGCTGGACAAGGCCAAACTTTGCGCCCTGCGGATTTTCGTCAGGAACAAGATGGGCGGCGCCTTCTCCTTCGGGATATCTTCTTCGTCCCGGCTTGACCCGGGAATTGCGGAAGTGTTCGCGAGGCTCGGCATCACGCTCATAGACATTTACGGCGCAACGGAAGCCTCCGGGATCATCGCTCGTAGTCGCCTAAACGAGAGCCGCCGAGGTTCCTGTGGCCGGCTGATCGAAGGACTCGAATACAAGATCCACGATCCACGCAATGTTCCTGGAATTCACCGCCCCGTTGGTGAGCTTTTCATCCGCGGAGGCACGATTTCGCCCGGTTACGTCGGCGAAGGAAACCCCGGACACGTCGATTCCGAGGGGTTCTACCGCTCAGGAGATCTTGCCTGGGTCGACGAGGATCGGTGGGTATGGCTCGTGGGGCGTCGGAATGAGCTGCTGCTTTGCCACGACGGGACCTTCGTGGATCCGATGCACGTTTCCAATCTGTTGGTCCGATCGGTATGGATCAAGGACGCCCTCGTCACTCGATTAAACGACGACCATGAACTGTCAGTCTTCGTTCAGCCGGACTGGAAGCGAATCGAGAAAGACGCTGGCTACCTGGAACGGGTGCGCATGGGAGTCAGCCGCGAGCAGGCAGTTCGGCCGCTTTTGGATTCCGCCGTAGCCGCCGCGGAGGAAATCTCGGCAACGACAGCCCTCCTGTCGCGAGAACGAATCTACATCCTGAAGCAACCCCTGGAACGCACACCAACCCATAAGGTGAAGCTCGTTCGCGAGCTTGAGCGATTGGACCGTAGCAACTGGCTCTAATCGCGAAGCAACTTGGATGGCGGAGGGCCAGCCGAGGAAAGCGCACCATCCAACTTGCATTCGGGACGAGCTGATGGATGAACTGCGAGTTCTCGATAGCAGATTCGCAGAGACATATCGCGGCCTCTTCCCCCGGCAAAAGCTTTTCGCGGAGCTGCTGCCGACACGTCGCGCACGCCCGCCGGCTCAAACTATGTTTACACTCCGACCCGATGACCGGCGGGCGCGTCTACAGCTATGACAATGTGGACGTCTTCTCACCCAATCCCGGTGCGGACGGCCGCGCGCGGCGACTGTTCGTCACCCGCCGGATTAATGACGCGCAAGCGGCCATCGTGCGGCGGATCTTCACGTTGTGCGCGGACGGCTTCAGTCTGACCCAAATTGCCAAATGAGGTGTTGCCCGTGCATCACGTGGCCGAGGCGCTTCAGGTAGAACAGGCTTCCGGGCCTGATGACTTCCCGTGATCCCACGGAACACAGAGTCCTGGAGTCTTCCTTCCGGCGTCTGGTTTAGTCGGAATCCGCGCCAAAGTGGTCCCTTCAACCCTCTCGGCGACGTGCTGGAGTTGCCTAAACGGTCTGCCGTCAGCGCCAGTCGGCACGACCCCGCAGCTCGGCGCGTTCCCTCACGCTTTGGTTCGCGGCGGCCTATTTTTCGTCCCTAGATCCGTGCGATCCAAGAAATCAGAGAGCATAAAAACAAATCAATCCGACTGGCCTGATGTCCCGTCGAGCGGTGGACGGTCGAGATATCGCCTGCGATACTCCTTATGGAGTTCTCGCTCAAGCCTCAGTCCTGCCGCTCCATTCTCCACGACTACGTAGTCGAATCGAAGATTCGACCTTAGGCGTTCCCGCTGGGGTATAGCCAGCGGGAGACGAGCGCCTTGGTATCGTCGCCGAAGATCTCCCGCGAGCCTTCCGACAGCACCGTGCCGGTTCGCATGACGTAAACATAGTCGGCGATCTCAAGCGCCCGTTTGATGTTCTGGTCCACCAACAGGACCGCCTTGCCCTGCGCCGCCAGGCTTTTGATCGTCTCGTAGATGACGGCCGCGACGCGTGGCTCGACGCCAGCGGTGGGCTCGTCGATGAGCAGGACGGCGGGATCGTGCATCAGGCTGCGGGCGATCTCAAGCTGGCGCTGCTGTCCGCCGCTCAGCGTGCCAGCAGGTTGCCGGCGCCGGTCACGCAGCACCGGGAATTGTTCGCAGGCTCGGCGTACCAGCTCGTCAACGCGTCGGCGCTCGCCGCGGTAGCGCCAGGCGCCCAGCCGCAAGTTCACCTCGACGCTGAGATACGGAAAGATGCTCGGGCGCTGCGGCAGATAGACGACGCGGTGCCGCCCCATCTCGTGCGCCCCGACGGACCGCAACGGTTGCCCGTCCAAACGGATCTCTCCGTCCCGCGGCGGCAGAAAGCCGAAGAGCACCTTCAGTAACGTCGATTTGCCGGTGCCATTGGGGCCGAGCACGCATCGCACCTGCCCGCGCGGCGCCTCGACCGAGACGCCCCGGAGAATGTCGACGCCCCGCAGGTAGCCCGCCACCAGGCCTCGCGCGACGAGCCGGGAGGCCGTGGTGAGGGGCTCGCTCGTCATATCAGAGCCCCGCATAGGCGGCCAGCACGGCCTGATCCGCCCGCACCGCGTCCGGCTCACCGTCGGCGATCTTGCTCCCGCGCGCCATGACGACGAGGCGCCGCGAGATGCGCAAGATGGACTCCATGTCGTGATCGACGACGACGAACGTCCGGCCGCCCTGGTGGAGCTCGCGAATCCGGTCGAGGAGCTTGTCACGCAGCCGCGGATGCACGCCCGCGAACGGCTCGTCCAGGAACAACACTGCGGGCTCCAGCATCAGGCAGCGCCCGAGCTCCAGCAGCTTCTGTTGCCCGCCCGAGAGGTTCTTCGCCGGCAGCTGCTCGACGTCGGAGAGCGACAGGAAGTCTAGGTAGCGGCGCGCGCGCCGGGCGACCTCGTCCCAGGTCGAATGCGAACGCGCCAGGCCCGGGACGAGCATGTTCTCGAGCACGGTCATGCGGCCGAAGAGTTGTGTCTGCTGGAACGTCCGCGCGACGCCCATCGCGGCATAGACGTTCGGTGGGCGGCCGCTCATCCGCTGCCCGCGGACGAGCACGTCTCCGCCATCGGGCTCGAGATGGCCGGTCAGCATATTGATGAGCGTCGTCTTGCCGGAGCCATTCGGGCCGATCAGCCCGAGGAGGTCACCCTCGGCGACGACGAAGTCCACGGCGTCGTTGGCGACGATGCCCCCGAACCGCTTGACGAGGCCCACGCCCCGCACGAGCTCGGCGCGCCCGCTCACGTGCCGGATTCCTTGTCCGGCACGGTGGGCGCGGCGGACAGCGGACTGACGCGCGCCTCCCCCAGCCGGAGGAACTGCAGCCAGAAGGGCGTGACGAGGCCATTGCGGGCGAAGCGCATGGTGAGCAGGAGGACGATGCCGAAGACCGGCAGCCGCCACTGGCCGTACTCGCGGAGCCACTCCAGCAGGAACTCCACGACGAAGGCGCCGCCGACCGCCGTCGGCAGGCGCTCCATGCCGCCGATCACGGTCATGACGAGCAGCTTGGCCATCTCGTCGAGGTCGCCGACGCTCGGGGTCATGATGCCGATGTAGTGCGCGTAGAAACCGCCGGCGAGCCCGGCGAAGCCGCTCGCGACCGCGAAGGCGACGATGCGGCAGCGCGCCACGGCCACGCCCGAGGCGGCGGCCGCCTGCTCGTCCTCGCGGATGGCACGGAAGAAGAGCCCCCAGCGCGAGCGCACGAGCAGGCCCATGAGCAACAGTGACAGAGCGAGCAACGCGAAGGCGACATAGAGATAGGGCAGCCGCGTGGCGCTTGCGAGGAGCGAGTGGGTGTGCAGCCCGGCCATCCCCGCGGTCACCTCGTCCTCGGTCGAGATCGTGATGCGGACGATCTCCGAGAACCCGAGCGTGAAGATCGCCAGGTAGGGGCCGCTCATGCGCAGGCAAACCCAGCCGATGGCGCCGCCGAGTGCGCAGCACATGACGACACCGGCGACTATGCCCAGAGGAATCGGAAGACGGAACCACTGGATCAGCAAGGCCGAGGTGTAGCCGCCGATCGACGCGAACGCCATGTGGCTCAGCGAAAACAGACCGACATAGCCGGCCAGCAACGACCAGCTCGCGGCGAGGATCCCGTAATACATCGCGATGATGGCGACGTGCGTCCAGTACGGGTTGAGCCGGCCCGCATTGGCCAGCGCCAGCGCGGCGGCGGCGAGCACGATGGCGATCGGCAGCCCCCGCACGCGGCTCACTCCATTCGCAGATGGCGACGACCGAAGAGGCCCTGCGGCCGGAAGATCAGGAACACCATCAACACCAACACGCCGAACGCGTTCGTGTAGGCGAACGCTCGTGTCGGATCCGGGAAGAAGGCCGTGAAGAGATTCTCGGACTCGCCGAGCAGGAGGCCCGCGATGATGCTGCCGCCCACCGAGCCCATGCCGCCGAGGATCACGATGACGTAGGCATGGATGTTCGGCAGCACGCCCATGTCGGGCGCCAGCGAGAAAATTGGCGCCACGAGGGCGCCGGCGGCGGCGGCGAGCGCCGCCCCGAAACCGAAGGCGAACGAGTTGAACCGCTGCGCGTTGATGCCGACGATCGCCGCGGCATCCCGCGATTGGCTGACCGCATCCAGCGCCTGTCCCCAGATCGTGCGCTTCATGAAGTAGAGGAGACCTACGATCAGGGCGACGCCGACGCCTCCGGCGACCAAGCGGTCGTTGGTCACGATCACATTGCCGATGCGCTGGACGCCCGGGATGAAGGACGGCGGCTTCAGCGGAAAGGGACCGAAGGCGATGACCGCGGTGTTCCGCAGGAAATACGCGAGGCCGAACGTGACGATGAGCCCGTATTCGTCCTTACGCTCGGTGGCGTCGCTGTAGAGCGGCGTCAGCATCAGGCGCTCGAGGATCATCGCCCCCAGGAACAGCGCCGCCATCGCCACGACCATCGCCGCCAGCGGCGGAACGCCCCCATACTCGATGACGTAGTACGCGCAGTAGCCCCCGAGCATGTACAGGTCGCCGTGCGCGAAGTTGACGATCTTCAGGATGGAGAAGATGAGGGTCACGCCGACGGCGATCAAGGCGTAGATCACGCCGATGACGGCCCCGTTCGTGACCTGGACAAGAAGGTAATCCCAGCTCATCACCTCGTGAACGCCCCCTCAGAACCGCGGCCGGGGAGACCATGCGCCGGCGTCAGCGCACGGTCCCCCTGCGCACGCGCCTCACGCGTCCGAGCGGCGACTCACTGGCCCGGCTTCAGATACATGTACTTGACGTCCGCGATGTCGCGCGGCCAGATGATCGGAGCGTCCTCAGCCTCCTGGTCGACCTTGTCGTATTGCACCAGCGCGACCGGCGCGCTCATGAACTGGTGATAGGCCCAGTCCGGCTCGTGACTGGTCGAGAACGTGTACCGGCCGCGGCCGAGGACGATGTCGGTCTTCTCGAGCGCGGCGATGAGCGCCTTGCCGTCGGTTGATTTCGCGCGCTGGATCGCGTCGGCAAGCACCAGCATCGCATCGTAGTTCTCGATCGCCTGCGGTGACGGGGTCTGGTTGTACTTCTTCTTGAAGGCCGCCACGAACGCCTTGGTCTTGTCGTTCCACGCGTTCTTGGGCAGGCCGACGATCTCCGTGAGCAGGTATTTGCCGGCCTGGCCGACGTTCTTCCAGAACGTCGGATCGACCGCCGGGCCGCCGGAATTCGCCATGCCCGTGCGGGCCGTCGGCGCGAAGCCGAGCGTATGCGATTGACTGACCAACGGATAGGCGCCGGCCTCGCTATAAAACGTCATGAAGAAGTCGAAGGGCGGTTGGTGACTCTTGAACCGCTCGATCTGCGCCGTGAACTCCGTCGCGCTCGGATCGGCGCCGACCACCTCGTATTTGATGCCGTGTTTATCCAGCACGGGCAGCAGGACGTCGCGCCCACTCTGCCCGCCGTCGGTCTTCTCGAACATGACGGCGACGTTCTTGAATCCCGCGGCCGCCATCCAGTCGCCGTATTTCGCCGCGATCAGCGCTTGATTGGGCGCGACCCGGAACACCTCCGGGTACCCCTTCGCGGTGATCTTGAGCGCCCACACGTCGACGGCGATGATCGGGATGCCCGCCTTGTGCGCGACTTCCATCTCAGCGAGGAACACCGAGCTGTGGAATTCTCCGGTGATCGCCACGACCTTCTCCTGGGAGATCAGCCGCTCCGCCGCGGCAGTGCCTTCCTCCGGCTTGCCGCGGGTGTCGACGAAGATCACCTTAATCGGCCTTCCGAGCACGCCGCCCTTGGCGTTGAGTTCGTCGGCCGCGATCTCGGCGGCCTGTTTCATGAGCGCGCCCTCGGCATAGCCGCCCGGCGGCGAGAGTGGGCCAACCCAGCCGACCTTGATCGGGTCCGCCGCCCTGGCCGATGTGCCAATGAGCTGCGACGACGCGAGGACAGTCGCGCCGATCAGCACGAGGAGTTTGCTCGTGACATGCCAGCGTCCTTTGACGCGCATTGTCGGCCTCCGTTCTCGACCTGTGTGCAAAGCGCTCGACGGCCCTCCGTTCTGCCGACCGAGAACGCGGGCACTATACCTCGAATATCGAGCACACAGGCTGGATTCGTCCGGCAGCTATGGCAACGAGGTCGGGCTGCACTCGTCGAGGACGAAGCCCTAACCCTTTCGAGGGATCACGCAAGGATCGAGTCGAGCCTGCGCCCCTCGACGCCTTCCATGCCGACGCCGAGCGCTACCGCCACCGTCGGCGCGATATCGCGGCTGCGAATGACCGGCAGCTGCACGCCGCGGCGAATCGTCGGTCCCGCCGCAACGAACAGCGCGTGGTTGTCCGGGTAGAACGCGCGCTGGCCGTGGTTGCCAAGATACTTCGGCGGGCCGTGCTCCTCTACACCGTCCGCGAGATCGCCGAACGCGTAGCCCGGCGCCGCCTCGAACATCGCGTCGCCCATCAGCGCGTTCTCCGCGGGGGTTGGCAATCCGAGCGCCTCGAAGTTTGACGCAGTCCACGCCCCGCTCACGCCCTCCATCTTCGCGATCTCGGCCGTGAGCTGGCCGATGCTGCCGGCGTCGCCATCCAACGCGTAGAGCGCGCCCGCACCATGGTTCGTGACGAACCGCGCCTCGCGTGACGCGCCGAGGACGCGCAGTCGAACGTTCGGGCGAATCTCGCGCGTCGACGGCAGGAAGCCGTGGTCCGACACGACGAACACCGTCGTCTCGCCCGACAGCCCGCCGAGAAATCGTCCGATCAGGCCGTCCACGTATTCGAGCGCCCAGTACGCCTCCGGGGAGCGTGGACCGTGGAGGTGTTGGAGGCTGTCGACGCAGAGGAAGTGCATGAGCAGGAGATCGGGCGCGTGGCGGTGCACGACGTGCGCTGCGACGCTCGCCACCATTGCGTCCTTGAGGAAGCGCTTTGGCAGCTGCGCCCACTCGCCCTGACGACCCATGGGATAGCCGAGGGCCGTCAGCTCGTCCCACACGGCGCGTGCCGTCCACCTCTCGAACACGTGCTGGTCCTTGAAAAAGGGCAGGTTGAAGTGGAGTGTGCGCGCGTTGCGCGTGGCGGGCCAGTCGATCGCGGCCGTACGCATCCCCGCGGCGTGCGCGGTATCGTACACCGTCGGTGCGCGAAGCAGATCCGGCGCGTCGTAGATGGGATCGCCGGTGAGATCTTCGTGCATACGCGTCCGCCGATTCCAGACGTAGTTCGCGACCACGCCGTGCGCGCTCGGGCTCACCCCGGTCACCAGGCTCGCGTGCGTGGGCCACGTGGTGCTGGGAAACACCGTCTCCACACCGGCCGCGACGGCGCCGCGGTCGGCCAGGCTCCGCAGCGTGGGCAGCCGCGCCTGCGGATCGCCCCAGTAGAAGGCTGCGAAGCCGTCGATGCTGATCACGACGACGCGGTGGTGGGGCATCGTGTCTCCTTGAAACGACATGTCGAGATCCAGCTCTAACTCTCTATCGCCCCGCCGACGCGTAGCGGTTCGTCTGCTCGGCATTGGAGGCACGGAAGCGTGCGACCGCGTCGGCGTGGACGGTCCGCTCGGCCGCGCCGACATCAACGCGCGGCCGCGGCTCGTCGTCGAAATGCCCGTAGCGGTCGGTGCCCCGCACCAGCATAGCGGTCAGTCGTGTGCGGCTGGTGCAGCGCACGTTGGTCGGGATGTAGCTGAGGCCGAGACCGATGCGCCGGTCGGCGGAGAGGTTCGGGCGCGAGTTGTGCACCAGATGGGTGTGATGCAGCGAGAACTGGCCGGCGCGCACCGGCATGAATT
>Ga0209159_1001432_pt1 | contig 18346 bp, 19 predicted proteins | sample GraSoiAngelo_144_FD_185901 | JGI IMG/M metagenome (GOLD analysis project Ga0209159, IMG submission 185901) | Grasslands soil microbial communities from the Angelo Coastal Reserve, California, USA - 14_1009_02_40cm (SPAdes) (version 2) | ecosystem: Environmental > Terrestrial > Soil > Grasslands ...
CCATCGTGCTTGTTTTCCACCTGAACGATGTTCTTCGGGCCTGCGCTGGCATTCGGCGCCGGTTCATCAGGCGAGGTCGACGCAGTCGGATCGAGGGGATCGTCCGCGTGAATCGTTGCAGGCACGCCGCTCGCGGCTGACGCGATGAAAAATGAGGTCGCAAGAAGAAAAACACGCCCCTTCTTAACAATCGTGTGCACGATGCCGGACGTGCCCGCGCGTTCTGAAGAGTTCACCTATTTTGTGAACGCACGAGTAGGGCGCCTTGGCGGCGCCCTACTCAGACGACGTGGACCCTACCTAGTGAATGCTGTGGTCGCAGCCGGAGTCGCAGCAGGCGCCGGACAGGCCGCGTTCTCGGCCGCTTCCTGGGCTGCGGTCTCGGCTTTCTCGTGGGCGGCGTCCTCATTGGAGTGACCACCGCACGGACGGCCGGCGCCGGCACCCCCCGGTCGGAACGTGCCGTTGTTCTCGGCCGCTTCCTGGGCCGCGCTCTCCCCCGCCTCATGAGTCGGGTCCTCGTTGGACTTGACGCCCGCGCTGGGAGACGGCGAGGTTGCGGCGAGTGCGGCGTTGGCCGTGGTGAGGGTGGTTCGCGCCAGCACCGTGGCGCCCACGACTCCACCAAAGATCATCGCCGCGGCGACGACGGACGCAAAGAGAATGACGCGCGTTCGATCCATGCGACGCATCATCTGAACCCAACCTCAAAACCAGCTTGGAACTGGCTATGAGTTTTGATGCGGCTATTGTTGAGGCGACTTGAAGGTCATCGAGCCCGCCACCGAGAAGGTGCTCGCCGAGGTCGCCGAGGCGAGCGTCGATGACGCCGACCGCGCGGTCGCCCGGGCCAAGGCCGCCTACCCGGCCTGGCGGGCGGTGACGCCGTTTGACCGCGGTCAGCTCCTGAGGCGATTTGCCGCCGCCGTCGAGGCCGATGCCGAGAAGCTCGCCCAGCTCGAGGCGCGCAACGTCGGCAAGCCGATCAGTGACGCCCGCGGCGAGGTCGGCATGGTGGTCAACGTCTTCAACTACTACGCGGGCGCTCCGGAGCGGCTGCTGGGCAGCACGATCCCGGTCGCGGGCGGAGTCGACATGACCTTTCGCGAGCCGCTCGGGGTGGTGGCGCTGATCGTGCCCTGGAACTTCCCCATCGCCATCACGTCGTGGAAGCTCGGCCCGGCGCTCGCGGCCGGCAACACCGTCGTCCTGAAGCCGGCGGGGCTGACGCCTCTGACCGCGCTCGAGCTCGAGCGACTGGCGCTGGAGGCGGGCATTCCGGAAGGAGTGCTGAACGCGGTCGTCGGCGCCGGGCGCACGGTCGGCGAGCGGCTGGTGCAGCACCCGGACGTGGCGAAGATCGCCTTCACCGGTTCCACCGACGTCGGCAAGCGCATCGGCGCTCTCGCGGCGGAATCGATCAAGCGCGTCACCCTCGAGCTCGGCGGCAAGTCGGCCAACATCGTCTTCGCCGACGCCGACATCGAAAAAGCCGCCGCGTCGGCGCCGCTTGCGGTGTTCGGCAACGCGGGCCAGGACTGCTGCGCGCGCTCGCGCATCCTGGTCGAGCGCTCGGCGCTCGACCGCTTCATGCAGGCGCTGGAGAAGGCGATCCAGGCGCTCCGCGTCGGCGACCCTCTCGACGACAAGACCGAGATGGGCCCCCTGATCTCCGCCGACCAGCGCTCGAAGGTCTCTACATATGTAGAGGACGGGACGAAGGTTGCCATTCGTGGCAGCGCGCCCACCGGTCCTGGGTTCTGGTTTCCGCCGACTGTGCTGTCGCCGGTCGCGCCTGGCGACCGCGCTGCACGCGAGGAGATCTTCGGGCCCGTGGCCGCGGTGATCCCGTTCAGCGATGAGGCGGAGGCGATCCGGATCGCCAACGACACGATTTACGGATTGTCCGGATCCGTGTGGACCTCGAACGCCGGCCGCGCCATGCGTGTGGCGCGCGGACTGGAGACCGGGACGATCTCCATCAACTCCAACACTTCGGTTCGGGTCACGACTCCGTTCGGAGGCTTCAAGCAGTCCGGCATCGGCCGCGAGCTGGGACCGAACGCGCTCGACCACTACACCGAATTGAAGAACGTCTTCCTCTCCACCACCTGAGGTGTAACCGCCTCCCGTAATCCGTTAGGACGCCGTTTCGTCGGGTTTCGGGGGAGATAGAGCCATGGGCCGACATCGATCTCTTCACCGCGTGGTGTTTGTGTTGCTGGCGGTTGCCGCGCTCGTGCTGCAGGCGGTCCCGGCGCAGGCCGGCATCGCGCGGGGATCGTTCCACCAGACCAACCTGGTTTCAGACCGCGATGATCCAAGATTCAAGCCGAAGCTCGTTGACCCCGACCTGGTCAACCCGTGGGGTCTGTCATCGAGCCCAACCAGCCCGATCTGGGTCTCCGACAACGGCACCCACCTGTCGACGCTCTACAACACCGCGGGGCAAAAGCAGGGCCTGGTGGTGCAGATCCCCGGGCCTGGAGACGGTGCCAGCGGCGGGCCCACCGGGACGCCCACCGGAACGGTCTTCAACAACTCGAGCTCAGACTTTCCAGTCCCGGTCGGGTCGACCAATCGGAGCCGCTTCCTGTTTGCGACCGAGGACGGGACAGTGCTGGGATGGAGCGGTGGAACCCGCGCCATCATCGCGGTCGACAACTCTGCTGAAGGCGCGGTTTACAAAGGCCTGACGAATGGATCCTTCAACTCGCACGACTACCTGTACGCGAGCAACTTCCGGTTCGGAACGGTCGACGTTTTCGATTCGCAGTTTCACCAGGTGACGTTGGCCGGCACGTTCACCGACAGCTCGCTTCCGGGAGATTTTGCTCCATTCGGAATCCAGAACATCGACGGCCTCATCTACGTCACCTATGCGAAGCAGGACGAGGACAAGCACGATGACGTCAGCGGCCCGGGCAATGGATTCGTGGACATTTTCACGACGGGCGGGGTCCTGGTCCGGCGATTCGCGTCAGGCGGATTTCTCAACTCGCCGTGGGGGTTGGCCCTCGCGCCGGCCAGCTTTGGCAACTTCCACAACGACATCCTGGTCGGGAACTTCGGCGATGGTCGCATCAACGGATTCACGACGGCGGGAAGATTTCGCGGCCAGCTGAAGAGCGAAGGCAGCGCGCCGATCCAGATTGAAGGCCTGTGGGGCCTGCGCTTCGGCAACGGCGGCAACGGCGGCGCCACCGACACGCTTTTCTTCGCCGCCGGCATCGATGGCGAGCAGCACGGGCTCTTCGGCTCGATCAAGAACGTAGACAGCTGACGCGTGATCGAGGGCGGCCATCGAGCGGCCGCCCTCGTTTCGTCTGCATTCGACCGGCCCGGTGTTGCCCGGAAAATAAAGTGACCCCAACGGATCGCCTCTCCGGCTTCGAAGGCGGTCTTGCGACCATCTCCGACTCCGTTGAACGTGTCCCTCGGGGCCACTGAGAACGTTACTCCGGTCTTAACGGTTGTGCCCGCGCATCATTTTCCCGTAGCCTGGCTACCTAATTCCGGCTACTTATTTGGGCTCGCACACCGACAAATCGAGGTGTATGGTGGCGAGAGCGGCCGCTCCCCAGCCCGTCGCACCTTTGAGCTGAAATTGGCGGAAGCGCCGAGCGGCCCGCTTATCTCCCGGCCCGCGATGGGCCAGGCTCCGTGTCGCTTCTGCAGTTACCCTCTTCGCTTTCTGAGGAATCGATTCGTGCCGGCGCGCTTGCGCTCGCGGGCCACACGCGTGACCGACGCCTGCCTTGGGGCACTGATCACGAGCTTGCGCGGCCGGCCAGGACCGCGACGCATGCGCTTGAAGGCTTCGAGGTCGTTAGGGAGAATCGCCCACACGACTCCGACCTTGATTCCGTATAGGCGCTGCCTCAGCAGCAGCCTGCGAACATAGGCCTCCGACGCTCCAAGCTCGGTTGCTGCCTCTGCGACGGATAGCAGGCGGGGGCGTTCGATCCGAAAATATTAGCACGCAAGCGCAACCATTTCTGGTATACTCGCGATTGTTATTGGACTGAGGCGAGGGCGGTGAGGTCCTCGCGGTTGCCCGCCTTGGCGACGGCAGTAGCCTTCTTGGCCCTTCCGCTTCGAGGACTCTCCTAAGGAGGAGACGCAATGCCTGAAGTCAAAGACACGACCGACCGTTTCGTTGCCGCGTTCAACGCCCACGACGAGCGTGCGCTGCATGCCCTTCACGCGGATGACATCAAGTTCAACGCGCCGGGCGGCTTCAAAGCCACGAATGCCAAGGACGCCACCGCCTTCGCCATGACCTGGCTGAAAGCATTCCCGGACGGCAAGATGAAAGTCCGCAGCGAGATCACGAGCGGTCCATGGGTCGTCCAGGAAGTCCTCATGGAGGGCACCCACACGGCCCCGCTTGAGAGCCCGACCGGCGCCATCCCCCCGACCCACAAGAAAGTGTCCGGCTACGGTGTCCAGCTCCTGCGCGTAGAGAACGACAAGATCGCTGAGGCTCGCATCTACTTCGACCAGCTCGACCAGATGCAGCAGCTCGGTCTCATGCCTGCGCCGACCGCGGTCTAACGACCGAAGTTTCCGGACCCGGCCCCGTCGAGGAGCCGGGTCCTTTTTTGTTCCTCGACCGCACCGCCGAAGATGGGATCGTTGGAGCGGGCGATGGGAATCGAACCCACGTAACCAGCTTGGAAGGCTGGCGCACTACCATTGTGCTACGCCCGCATTGCGCTGAAAGTTTGGTGGCCGTAGGGGCTTCCGGGCAGGGCCAGCAATTAGAGTAGCTAGCGTCGCTGGCCCGGTCGTCTAGTGGACTAGGACACCGGCCTTTCAAGCCGGGAATCGCGGGTTCGAATCCCGCCCGGGCTACCAGCCAGGCCGCGTAACGGAACTCTTTCCGACGGCGAGCGAAGGTCTCGGGGACCGTGCCTCAACCATTGCAATCTGTCGCAACTTGTCACATTGGCTCGGCGTGATAGAAGCCTGATCGTGAGCAAGCCAAGGGACGCCGCGAGACCTGAGGCAGAGGCTGGCGAAGGCGCGACACCTCGCCACTTCGGGACGAGGTTGCCTATGGCGTGGACACCGATGGGGGCAGATAATCCCCAGCACGATGGAACGCAGGACGACCGAGCGGCGGTCAGGAGCGGATCGCCGCCACGCCGACCGGAGGTCCGGCACCGAGCGTCGCGTCAGTGTAGCGCGTACCGACCCAGTCGATGCCAAGGAGCGTAGAACGGAGCTACGCCGCAAGGAGTACCGCCGCAGTTTGTTCAATCGCCGCGCGGACAACAACCCGCCTTCTAGGCCCGACGCCCCGCGACGGTAGCCTCTAAGAGAGCCCTACGAGCTCGCCAGATCGAGCGTTTGAACTGGCGGTTTGACAACGCCCACGCCACCGAAGCCGACCCGCAGTTCCATCAATCCGATGGTGGGCGGCGAGGGTTTCGAACCCCCGACCTCCAGCATGTCAAGCTGGCGCTCTCCCAACTGAGCTAGCCGCCCACTTTCCCAATGGGCTGGAATGAACGACTTATTGTAGGAGCGTGGCTCCATACATCGGCCGGCGCATGCGCCGCGTCGAGGATGAGCGACTGATCACCGGCCGCGGGCGGTTCGCGGGCGACATCAAGCTCGATGGTCTTGTCCACGTCGCCTTCTGCCGATCGAGCCTTTCCCACGCACGCATCCGCGCCATCGACACATCCGCTGCGAAATCGCTGCCGGGCGTGATCGCGGTGTGGACCGCCGACGATGTCCCGGAGGTCGCCGGTGGGTTGAGCGATTGGGGCCCGGAGGACATGGAGAGTCGCGGCCGCCCGATTTTGACTCGGGACCAGGTCAATTACGTGGGCGAGGCGTTCGCGCTTGTCGTCGCCGAGAGCGCGTACCAGGCGCAGGATGCGGCCGAGGCAGTGATCGCCGAGATGGATCCGCTGCCAGGCGTCGGCGACGTGATCTCGGCGACGGCTTCAGGCGCCCCCAAGGTGCACGCCGACACCAAGAGCAACATCGCACGCCGCAAGACGACCAGCTACGGCGACATCAAGGGCGCATTCAAGGCCGACAGCGTGACCGCCAAGATTCGCCTGACCACCGCACGCGTCGCGGGAGCGGCGATGGAACCACGGGCGGTCACGGCGGCGCCCGACTCCGAAACGGATGGCCTCGAGGTCTGGGTCTCGACCCAGAACGTGTTCGGGGTCCGCGAAGCCATCGCGGGCGCGCTCGAGGTGGACGAAGAAAAAGTTCGCGTGCTCGCTGAGGACGTCGGCGGAGGATTCGGCGCCAAGGGCATGGTGTTCGCGGAAGAGGTCCTGATCGCGGTCGTGGCATCGCGGCTCAAGCGGCCGGCTCAGTGGGTGGCGTCACGCAGCGAGGACGGGGCGACCACGGCCCAGGGGCATGGCTCGGTGATCGAGATCGAGATCGCGGCTGATCGGAGCGGCAAGCTGCGCGGCTTGCGCGGGCGGTTGATTCACGACCTCGGCGCCTACGCGGGCTCCGGCGCCGGCCAGCCCGACATCATCGTCTCGCACATGCTTTCGGCCTACGTGCTGCCCGCGATGGAGGTCGAGGCGCAGCTCGTGTACACCAACACGGTGCCGACCGGCTTCATCCGCGGCGGCGGCCGGCCCCTGGGCAACTACGCGGTGGAGCGGGTGATCGATCGTCTCGCGCGTGCGCTCGACGTTGAGCCCGCCGAGCTGCGCCGTCGCAACCTCATCCAGCCGGAGCAGATCCCGTTTACGACCGGCTATCCCGCCGGTCGGCGCGGGCTCGTCTACGACAGCGGCGACTATCCGCGGCTGCTGGAGCTGACCGTCGAGAAGTTGGGCAGCCCGCCCGACCCTGGCGATGGCCGCCTGGTCGGGGTCGGGATTGCGTGCTGCGTCGAATCGACTGGGTTTGGGCGCGGCGAGCCGGCGAGGATTCGGATCCAGAAGGACGGCAACGCGTTCCTATATGTCGGTTCGACGCCGCAGGGCCAGGGTCACCAGACCATGGCCGCGCAGGTGGCGGCCGATCGGCTGGGCTGGCCGTTCGAGAAGATCCAGGTCACCGCCGCCGACACCAGTCAAGTGCCGCCCGCCGAGCTCACGGCGGGCAGCAGGAGCGCCGTCCAGGTCGGCAACGCGACCGCCAAAGCCGCGACCGCGCTGCGGAAGAGGCTGCTCGAAAGGGCGGGAGACGTGCTCGAAGCCGATGCCGCGGACCTCGTGATCGAAGACGGCGTGATCGCGGTTCGCGGCGCGCCTTCCAAAAGCGTGCGCGTGTCGGAGGTGGTGCCGGAGGAAGGCCTCGAGGTCCTGGAGACCTTTGATCCCCAGCGGCCGCTGACCTATTCGAGCGGATGCCACGCCGCGGTGGTCGCCGTCGACCCCGAGACCGGCCAGGTCGAGGTTCTGCGCTACGTCATCGCGCATGACACCGGCAAGGCCATCAACGAGCTGATCGTGGAGGGCCAGATGCACGGCGGTTACGCACACGGCCTCGGCTACGCGCTCTTCGAGGCCGCGGTCTATGACCCTGACGGCGGCTTTCGCACTGCGAGCTTCCTCGACTACACGATCGTCAGCACCGGCGAGGTCGGCGCCGAACCGATGCTGGTCCACATCGAGACGCCGACCGACGCCAATTCGGAAGGCTTCAAGGGCGCCGGCGAGAGCGGGACCATCCCGGTGCCGGCGGCCATCTCGAACGCCGTCGAAGATGCGCTGAGAAAACGCAATCCCGACGCGGTGGTCGACCATCTCCCCATCACGTCCGACCGGATCGTCGCAATGCTCGGCGGCTGAGCTGTCCACGGATCCGCGGGCGACGACGCCGCCGATCAACTCGGGCGGTGTCAACTGGCGGCGCAACCTGGCTGCTCTTTGGTTTGCCGAGTTCACGGCGATCTTCGGTTTCAGCTTCGCGTTTCCCTTCCTCTCCATCTTTCTGTCCAAGGACCTCGGCGTGCATCCAGGTCGCGACCTCGACCTGTGGACCGCTGCCTCGGCCAGCGCGTCGGGGCTCGCGTTGGCGGTGGCGAGCCCGATCTGGGGCATCCTCGGCGATCGGTTCGGCCGGAAGCCGATGCTGCTCCGATCGATGCTGGGCGGCGCGATCACGGTCGGTTTGATTTTCTTCGTGCAGAACCCGACCGAGCTGATCGTCCTCCGCTTCCTGCAGGGCGCCACCAGCGGCACGGTCGCCGCCGCGACAGCGCTGGTCGCGGCCGAGACGCCGCGCTCGCGCGTCGGTTGGGCTTTGGGCGTGGTGACATCGGCGGTCGCGCTGGGCGGCGCGATCGGTCCGGTGGTGGGCGGCCTCGCCGGCGACCTGTTCGGGCTGCGGCTCGTGTTTCTCGGCGGCGGCGTCGCGCTGTTTCTCGCGATTATCCCGGTGGTCCTGATCGTGCGTGAGAGCCCGCTGCTTAGAACCGCCGGACGGAGGCTGAGCACGTTGGCGGTGATCAATCAGAAACCTGGTCTCGACCGAGCACTCGCGGTGCTGATCGGCTCGCAGGGTTTGATCAGCACAGTCAACGCGGCGACGCAGCAGCTCGTTGTCCTGCGACTGCTGGAGCTGCTCACGACCGGGGTCTCCGCGGTGAGCGGGCTTGGATTCGGGCTGGCGGGACTCGCCAGCAGCGCCGCGGCAATCGGCTACACGCGCATCACCCGTAGGGTTGGTTACGTGCGGACAGCGGCCATAGCGGCGGGACTGGTGGCTGCCGCGGTGGCGGCTCTCGGCGTTGCTCCTTGGGCGGCCATGATAGTGATCGCGATGGCATTGAACGGGCTCTTCAGCGGCGTGGTCCTCCCCGCTACCGCCAGCATGATCGGACTGGAGACTCCATCTGAGGCTCAAAGCACCGTGTTTGGATTGAACGCGAGCTCGGTCGCTCTCGGGTTCGCCCTCGGACCGATCATCGGAGGCACGGTCGCGGCGACCTCGGGCGTGCAGGCGTCGCTGTTCGTCGTCGCCGTGCTGGCGGTGCTTCTCGCCATCCTCATCGCCCGCGGCGCACGTGAGCCGGTCCGATGAAGCCCAAGCGCCTCGCGTACGCGCTCCTTGGGTTCGCCGCCGCAGGGCTCGGGATCTGGGTGGTGGTCACACAGCATGTGAGCTGGTGGCAGCTCGCGGTGTTTGCGATTGCGCCGGACGTAACGCTCCTCTTCGGGTTTCATCGAGGACTGCAGCGAGGTCAGCTGGATCCACGCGTGGTGCCGTTCTACAACGCGGTGCACCGATTCTGGGCGCCGGCGGTCCTGGTCGTGATCGCGTTGGTGCTGCACGCCGACGCGTGGGTCGCCGCCGGCCTGGCATGGTCGGCGCACATCGCTTTCGACCGCAGCCTGGGCTTCGGACTTCGCACCCCGGAGGGTTTCCAGCGCGAGTAGCGCTTAACAACCTGGGTTGCCACCCTGCGAGGTGCTTCGTATTCTGCCGCCCCACACAAGGAATCCCCTGAGGGAGGGTGGGGGTTAGGGATGGGTCTTCTAGGGATGGTTTCTAGGCGCTCAGTCGAGTCTCTGCACCCGGCGGGCTTCGCCGCCGACCTCCCCACAGGCTGGGGAGGTGAGGTCAGTCGGACGGGCGGAACGGCTGCAAGTGGTCCAGGTCCGACTCGCTGAGCTTGGCGAACAGCGCGAGGTCGTCGCTGCGGTCTAGAAATCGCCGGGGAAGGATTACCTCTTGCTTCAGCAATCCCTCGGGATGAAGCACCACCCCCACCAGCTGATCGTCGTGGAACAGCACGTCCTTCACGGTCCCCAACTTCTTGCCCGTATGGCCGAGCATCACGTTCTCCCCGCCGTCGATCTCGAGCTCATCCGGTGACTTGACGGCGACCTGCTCGATCCAGTGCGGCACCGCGGGGGCCTCGCCGAACACGGCGGCCGTGTCCTCGAGCTCCTCGGCCACCGACTCGCTCTTCTCCCGATAGGCGATGTATGGCTGCAGGCGGCGCACCTCGGCGGCGCTCAGCTTGAGATCGACGCGGTCGTGCGTCAGCGCGTTGACCGCGTCCTTGGGCACGATGAACTCGTCGGCGAGCAGGAGCGAACCCGGCGATAGCGCATGTCCCGAAAAGACACGGCTCTCCTTGACGACGAGAGACCTCAGCTGGTAGTTGGAGTCGACCAGGACGTGAACCAGCTTGCCGACGTGCTTGGCATCGCTTGAATAGACGGCGGCGCCGAGATGAAAGTCCTCAGCGTTCCAGACCGACTCCGCGTCCCCCACAGCCGAACCTAAGCGTAGCGACAGCTTCGGAGGAGGCGTCGCGTGCGCGCGATCCTCTAATGTGGAGCGTCACCGCAATGGAACAGCGCACGACGCCTCCGCCGAACGTGATCGACGCAACCAGGAAGTATTCAGTCACCGTGCACACCTCTCGTGGTGACTTCGTGATCGCGCTCGTCGAGCCGAAGGTCGCCCCGCTGACTGTCAACAACTTCGTCTATCTGGCACAAAACCACTTCTATGACGGACTCACGTTTCACCGCGTCGTGCCCGGCTTTGTGGTCCAGGGCGGCGATCCGCTGGGCAACGGCACGGGCGGTCCCGACTACAAGCTGCCCGACGAGTCGAACCCGTCGAAATGGCCACGCGGCACACTGGGGATGGCCTCCAGCGCGGCGGGTGTGAGCGGGTCGCAGTTCTTCGTCACGCTCGGCGACGCACCGTTCCTTGCCTCCAACGGCGTGTACAACCACTTCGGACAGGTCACGTCGGGGATGGACGTGATCGACAAGATCCAGGTCGGCGACACGATGCGCTCGCTCGACGTCAGCGCCTCTTGAGGAGGGCGCTCACAGCCGCCTTCGCCCTGACCGCCTTCGCGGCGGCGGCGTGCGGCTACTCCGACCCCTACGCCAACTCCGGGCCGATCGCCAACGAGAGCCCGGCCCCCTCCGCCGGGCCGAGCGCGTCAGCGGGCGCCGACGATTTCAATACCTGCAAGAGCTTGTCCGGTGTGACCTATCCAGACGGCCTGAAGGTGGCCGACCTGAAGGTCGGCACCGGCGAGGTGGCCAAGCCCGGCCAGAACGCGACCGTTCAGTACACGGGCTGGTTGACCGATGGGAAGTCGTTCGATTCCAGCCGCAAGGCGGGACGCACCGAATTCACCTTCCAGCTCGGTCAGTCGCAGGTAATCGCCGGCTGGGATGAAGGCGTCCCGGGCATGAAGGTAGGCGGCAAGCGCTGCCTCACGATCCCGGCGTCGCTCGGGTATGGCTCGCAAGGCTCGACCGACCAGACCACCGGTGCCATCATCATCCCGCCCAACGCCAACTTGATCTTCGAGATCGAGCTCGTCAGCGTGGCGCCCGGACCCAGCCCATCACCGTCGCCTTCGCCGAGCCCGTCACCGAGCCCGTCGCCAAGCAAGTAATCGTCAGGTGACGGTCAGCGTCCCCTTCATGCCATTGGTTTCATGGCCTTGCTGGTCGCAGAAGATCGTGTACGTCCCCGCGGCGATGTCACTCACATCGAATTCCTTAGAATCGCCGGCCGTGACCAGCTCGCTCGCGGCAAGGCGATTGTTGCTGCTGTCGCGAATGACCATGTCGTGCGCGATGCCGCCCGAGTTGACCAACCAGAAGACGACCTTGCCGTGTGAAACGGTCAGCGAGGAGGGCTCGAACTTGTACTCGGTCATGGTGACCAGGGTCGATCCGGCCGGCTGAGATGAGCCTCCGCCGCAACCTGCGAGCAGGGCGATCGCGGCGACGCTGACTGCGAGCGCTCTCATTTGAAAGCCGTCACCCCCAGGTAGAGAATTCCGAAGAGGAAGATCCACACCACGTCCACGAAGTGCCAGTACAAGGTAACCGCCGCCGGTCCGACATGATTCCGCGACGAGAACTGGCCGCGAGCGGCGCGGTACAGAATCAAGGTGAGCAGTACCAGGCCACCCAACACATGCGCGCCGTGGAAGCCGGTCATAGTAAAAAACGCGCTGGCAAAGGTGCTGGCGGTGAGGTTCAGGCCCCGATTGAAAGCACTGATGAACTCAACCAGCTGCCCGATCTCGAACACGACGCCCAGGACGATGGTCGCGATCTGCAGCACGAAGAACTGGCGCCGCCTGTCATGCGCCAATCCTTCGAGCGCGAAATGGCATGTCACACCGCTCGAGAGCAGCCAGATCGTGTTGAAGAACGGAATCCACCACCAGCTGACGTAGTACTCAGGCGTGCTGCTGGGCGGGACGGGCGGCCACGTCGGATGCGATCCGACCAGGTAGAAGTACATCGCGAACAGGCTGCCGAAGAACATCACCTCGGAGGCCAGGAAGATGTACATGCCCATCATCCCGGGCTTGATCGCCGGGTACTGCGGCGTCGGCTCGCGCTGAATTGTGGCGACTGCCATCAGTGATGCACCTCACCGTGCGACTGGGGGTTGTCGGCCGGGAACATGCGGACGTCTTCGACGAGGACCCAACCGACCACGCCGTACAGAAAGATCAGGCCGCCGATGATCGCAAGCACGAGGCGAGCAGTACCCGAGAAGGGAATCGCAGCCAGGGCGAGAAAAAGCGCGCCGACGCAGATGATGAACGGGTAGTTGCTGCTGGGGAAGAGGTGGATCCCAAGCTCGTGCGCGCGGGCCGCGTAGTCGATTGTCATCTCTAGCGGCGGCAGCGGCACGTCCAGGTCGAAGCGGGAGGCGGCGGCCCGAGACGGGTCGGCGTTACGCCAGGCCTTGAACGCGGCCGATGCCATCTCGCTCGACGGCCATAGCTTGTAGCCACAGTTGCGGCATTGGTCGACGAAGCGCGCCGTCCGCAGCCCGCAGTTCGGACATTCGACGGACAGGCTGGGGTTGGACACGTCGACGTAGCGAGGCTTTCGGGCTACGGCCACAATCGCTTCTGGATTCTATCCGGTCGGCTGATCCGGCACGCCCGGGCGCAAATCGAGCCGCCGATATACTTCCACCTCGTGGTTCGTTGCGCTCGCGCGCTCATCACAATCGCGGGCCTGGCTGGGCTCGCCTTCGTCCTCAGCTCTTGCGATGTCGGCGGTCTCAGCCCCATCTTCCCGGACCCGGTGTCGCCCAACGGCAAAGACATCTACGACACGTACGCCGGCATCTCGGTGGTCGCGATCGCCGTCTTCCTCGGGGTCGAGCTCGCGCTGCTTTGGGTCGTCCTGCGCTACCGACGATCCCGGCAGCCGGTCGGCTACGTGGTGCCCCAGGTCCATGGCCACACCGGGCTCGAGATCGCGTGGACGCTCGCCCCGCTGGTCATCGTGCTGGCCATCGCCGGATATAGCTTCGCCGAGCTGCAGAAAGACTTCCAGCCGATCAGCAACCAGCAGATGACCGTGATCATCACCGGGCACCAGTTCGGCTGGGACTACGACTACGGCAACGGCGTGGTCGTGCACCAGGAGGGCACCCTCGTCGGTGATGTGCCACCGTTTGTCGTCCCGACCCACACCCTTGTGAAGCTGCAATTTCGAGGCACGGACGTGATCCACTCGTGGTGGGTGCCGGCGATCTCCGGCAAGACCGACGCCGTCCCCGGGTACGACAACTTCTCATGGCTGAAGATCGACAAGACCGGCAGGTGGCGGGGAGAGTGCGCCGAGCTCTGCGGGTCCGGCCACGCCTCGATGCAGATCATTGTCCAGGCGATGGACCAGTCGGATTACGACACGTGGGTCAGCAAGCAGAAATCAACGTCGCCGGCTGCCTCACCCTCAGCCTCCCCCTCACCCAGTCAGTAGGATAGGAACCGGATGGCCACCACTGTTCTCCCGCGGCCGAAGCAGTACGACGACACATTCTTCAAGCCGATCAGCCTCTGGCTGACGACGACCGATCACAAGCTGATCGGGATCATGTACATGGTCACGTCGATGATCAGCTTCGTCATCGGCGGCATCTTCGCCCTGATCATCCGGCTGCAGCTGTCGCAGCCGAACCTACACATCGTCGACCAGGAGACCTACAACCAGATCATCTCGGCCCACGGCGTGACGATGATCTTCTTCTTCGTCACCATCTTCGTCACCGGCATCGCCAACTACATGGTCCCGATCATGATCGGCGCCCGAGACATGGCCTTTCCGCGCGTCAACCTGCTGGGGTTCTGGCTGATCCCGGTCTCGATCATCCTTTACTACTGCGGCTTCCTCACCGGCGGCTCGCTGAATGCGGGCTGGACCGGTTACGCACCGTTGACGGAGAAGGCCTTCCAGGGCCACAGCCTGGGCGTCGACTTCTGGGCGATGAGCATCATCGTCTGGGCGATCAGCGGGATCATGGCCTCGACCAACTTCCTGACCACGATCGTGGCCCTGCGCGCCCCCGGCATGAGGTTCTCGCGCCTGCCGCTGTTCGTATGGGCGCAGATCTCGACCTCGATCCTGCTGCTCATCGTCGGCGCTCCGCTGGCCGCGGCGATGATCCTGCTCGAGTTCGATCGCCAGCTCGGCACGCAGTTCTTCACCACGGCGGGGCGGCCGGTGCTGTACCAGCACCTCTTCTGGTTCTTTGGCCACCCTGAGGTCTACGTGATGATCCTGCCGGCATTCGGCATGATCTCGGAGATCGTCCCGGTCTTCGCGCGCAAGCCGATCTTCGGCTACATGTCGATGGTGGCGGCGATGTTCGGCATCGTCTTCTTGTCGATGACGGTATGGGCGCACCACATGTTCACAGTCGGTATGAACACCTACGTCGAAGGCTTCTTCATGTTGATGACCATGCTGATCGCGGTGCCGACCGGCATCAAGTTCTTCAACTGGATCGCGACGGCCTGGTGGGGGTCGGTCGAGTTCACGGTCCCGATGAAGTTCGTGTTCGGATTCCTGGCCACATTCCTGATCGGCGGCATCACGGGCATCTATCTCGCCTCGGTCCCGGTCGACACGCAGCTGCACCAGTCCTACTACGTGGTGGCTCACCTGCACTACGTCCTGTTCGGGGGAAGCGTGTTCGGAATCCTGGCCGGCATCTACTACTGGTTCCCGAAGATCACCGGCCGCTTGCTCAACAGAACCCTCGGCGAATGGAACTTCTGGACGGTGTTCGTCGGCTTCAACGGCACCTTCCTGATCATGCACACGCTCGGGCTCGAGGGCATGCCGCGCCGAATCTGGACCTACGCCAACCCGGCGTGGGCGACCACCAACATGATCATCACGATCTCCTCCTTCTTGATTGCGTTCTCGATCCTGCTGTTCCTCATCAACGTGATCCACAGCTGGAACCACGGCGAGATCGCCGGCAACGATCCCTGGCAGGCCAACACCCTGGAGTGGGCGACCACCTCACCGCCGCCGCCTTACAACTTCGAGCGCGTGCCGCCCGTCCGCAGCTTCATGCCCGTGCGCGACCTGCGCGAATCGGGCGAGCTGGTCGAGCACGAGCCCGTACTAACGCCGGCGTAACTTGCCTCTTCCCCATTCATGGGGAAGTACCCGGCGCAGCCGGGGGATGGGGCCGACCGGTTAGTGGTGCTCGGCCGCCTCGGACTCGAGCGTCTCTTCGGCGGCGCGGTTGCGGGCGTCGCCACGAAGCACCCACCAGCCCAGGCCGGCCACGCCCAGGGTCGCGACCAGGAACGTCATGCTCATCCAGAGCCAGGCGGGCACCCATTCACCGGCGAGGTAGACCACGACTCCAATTATCGCCAAGCCGCGCGGTTCGGGCGCTCGTGGCCGTTAGGGTGTTACTAGGCTGAGCCCGTTGGTCAATCTCATCGATCTCCTGATCCTCATCGCCGCCCTCGTCGGGCTCGCGAACGGATACCGGCGTGGATTCTGGCTGTCCATCGCCCAGTACGTCGGCCTGCTCGTCGGCGTGATGCTCGGCGCGGCGTCGGCCAGGTACGTGCTCGATTACCTCCAGATCAACAACGCGAGCGCCAGGCCGCTGGGCGCGGTGCTCGTGCTCGTGATCGGCGGCAGCCTTGGCTCGAGCATCGGCTTTGCGGTCGGCGAACCCATCCGCCGCAAGATCCTCCGCACCGGCATCCACACCTCGACCGACTCGGTCGCCGGCGCCGCGCTCTCGGCTTTCGCGGTGCTCCTGATGTGCTGGTTCCTGGGTTTGAGCTTCTCGCGTGGCCCCAGCGTGGAGATCGCGCAGCAGATCCAGCGCTCGGTGCTGCTGCGGGGCCTGGACACGATCGCTCCCCGCCCGCCGCCGTTTCTCGCGAGCGTGCAGCAGGTCCTCGCCGGCGTCCAGTTTCCGCCGGTTTTCGCGGGCCTGGAACCCACCCTCCCCGGCGCCTTGCCTGTCCCCGCATCGGTCGACACGCCAGGCGTCAACCACGCGGCGCAAAGCGTGGTCAAGGTGGCGAGCCTGGGGTGCGGCGGTATCGTCACCGGCAGCGGCTTTCCGGTCGGCGGCGGTTACGTCGTGACCAATGCGCATGTGGTGTCAGGGACCTCGTCGCACACGATCCAGAAACCCGACGGATCGACAATGCGGGCGACGGTCGTCTTGTTCGATCCCGAGCGCGACGTCGCGGTCCTGTACGTGCCCGGTTACTCGGTCGCCGGGCTCACCTTCGGCTCCGCCCGACGCGGCACGGAGGGGGCGGTGATCGGCTATCCGGGCGGCCTGAGCGAGAAGGTCGTGGCCGCGGTCGTCGACGGCTCGGTCGCGGCGCAGGGCCGCGACATCTTCAACCAGAACCTGGTCACGCGACAGATCTTCGTCCTCCAGGCAAGCGTCCATCCGGGCAACTCGGGAGGGCCCTTGATCGACATGCAGGGACATGTCCTGGGCATGGTCTTCGCGACCTCGGCCAGCGATCCCAACCAGGCCTACGCCCTCACCGACGATGAGATCGCGCCGGACATCCGCGACGCCGAAGCCAACCCCACCCCCAGGGACACCAGCCACTACGAGTGCGCCGCTTAGCCCCTTCTGGAACTGGCTTCCGCTAGCGCGACTCTGACTCGGGTTTGCCTTCTTCGATCAGCATCACCGGGATGCCGTCGATGATCGGGTAGAGCACCTTGCAGTGAGGACAGCGCAGCTTGTCGGGCTCCTTGAGCTCCACCTTCGTGTGGCATTTCGGGCAGGCCAGGATTTCGAGCAGTTCTTGAGAGATCACCCGCGCATGGTAGTACGGTTTCGGCTGTGATTTTGAGGCGCCTCTACCTGTACCTGGTGAGCGCGGCGGCCCTGGTCGTCCTCGCCGCAGGCCTCGCTGCGGTGGGCGCCACCATCCTGCTTTTTGCCTTCAACGATCAGAGCGCCGCCCTCAGCCGGGGCCAGCTCGCGATCTTCACGGCCATGACCGTGGTGGCGCTACCGGTGTGGGCTGTTCACTTCTGGTTCGCCCAGCGCTTGGCGGTCCGCGATCCATTCGAGCGCGGATCAGCCCTACGCCGCCTCTACCTCTACTGGACCTGCCTCGTGGCGTCGCTGGCCACGATGTACGCGCTGACGTTCGCCCTCGGCCAGCTGCTGCAGCCGGCCTTTGACGGCCTCGATTTCAACGCCCTCGTCACCTCGCAGCTGGGCTGGGCGACGGTTGTCTTCGCCGGCGTCTTTGCGTTTCATTTCACGATCGCCCACCGCGATCGGGCGGCGATTGGCGAGGAGGGCACATCCTCCACCCTCCGGCGCTGGTACATGTACATCGCGCTCCTGGTCGGCCTTTTGACGATGCTCGCCGGCGCCGCGTCGGTGCTCAGCCTCGGCTGGACCAGGATCGTGCTCGGCTCGAGCCCGAACTACCTCTACCTCTCACAATCCGCGGGCGCGGCGCTTGCGGGCGCCCTCCTGTGGGGTGCGCACGCTCGCGCGATCGCGCTCCATCACACCGCCGAGGACCGGCACTCGACCCTGCGCGCGCTCGAGGGCTTCATCGCCGTCGCGGTCAGCATCGCGATCGCCCTCTTCGGAGCAAGCCAGATCCTGCACTACGCGCTCGCCCGCGTGCTCGGCGTCAGCAACCCGGGCGGAGCCGACGCCAACGTGCTGGTCGCCATCGCCGGCCCCGGTTCGCAGCTCCTCGTCTACGGAGTGGCGTGGTTCCTGGTCCGGCGCCGCCTGGCGCGTGATGCCGCGACGCAGGAAGCCGACCGCCAGGCCGGGATCCGGCGCCTGTATACAAACCTCGCCGCGCTCATCTCGCTGGCGGCCTGGGCTTACGGCGCCGGGCTTCTGTTGTGGACGCTCGCCGGACTGATCGAAGCGCCGATCATCGGCGTCAACGCCGCCGACTGGAAGGACCCGGTCAGCCTTTCGATCACCCTGCTGGTCGTCGGCGGCGCGGTGTGGGTGGCGCACTGGCGCCACGCGCCCTGGGCCGCCGACCGCCAGTCGCTGAGCCGCAAGCTCTACGTTTGGGCCGCCCTCCTGGGCAGCGTCCTGGCTGTGCTCGGCG
>Ga0209159_1001434_pt1 | contig 18340 bp, 15 predicted proteins | sample GraSoiAngelo_144_FD_185901 | JGI IMG/M metagenome (GOLD analysis project Ga0209159, IMG submission 185901) | Grasslands soil microbial communities from the Angelo Coastal Reserve, California, USA - 14_1009_02_40cm (SPAdes) (version 2) | ecosystem: Environmental > Terrestrial > Soil > Grasslands ...
AGCTCAACCGACGAGATCCACTCACCGCCGGACTTCACCAGGTCTTTGGTGCGGTCGACGATTTGCGCGTACCCTTCCGGGTCGACATTCGCGACGTCCCCGGTGCGAAGCCAGCCGTCTGCGGTGAAGCGATCGGCATCGACGCCGCGGTAGTAGCCGGCCGTCACCCATGGGCCGCGCACCTGGATCTCACCGACGCTCTTGCCATCCCAGGCGACCGGCTTCCCGCTGTCGACATCAGCCAGCCGCAGCTCAACCCCCGCCAGCGGAAGACCCTGCTTGAGTCGAATCGCCTTGAGGTCGCCGTCCTTCAGCGAGCTCTTGATGGTGGCGCACGCCGCCACCGGGGAGGTCTCGGTCATGCCCCACCCCTGGTTGGTATCGATGCCGTGCCGGGTCAGCCCGTCGTACAGTCCCGCGGAAAGCGCCGAACCGCCGACGAACATGCGCAGGCCGTGCAGGTCGGTCCCGGTCTTGTCGAGGTGCTGGAGCAAGGGGATCCAGACGCTGGGTACGCCGGCGCTAAAGGTAACCGCCTCATCCCGGATGAGCTCGGTGAGGCTGACGGGATCGAGGAATCGGTCGGCAAAGACTTGCTTGGCGCCCAGCATGGTGGCGGCATAGGGGAGGCCCCAGGCGTTCGCATGGAACATCGGCACGATAGGGAGAATGCTGTCCGACTCCTGCAGGCCGATACCGCCGCCGATGGCGATCCCGAACGAGTGGAGCACCGTCGAGCGATGGCTGTAGACCACGCCCTTCGGCTTCCCGGTGGTGCCCGACGTATAGCACATGGCGGCCGCGTCGCGCTCGTCGATCTGCGGCCAGGGGTAGCTGGTGGGCCGGCCGCCGAGCAGCTCTTCGTAGGACACCATGGGCTTGAGCTGCCCATCGGGTGACGCGCCATCGGTCATGACGACGAATTGCCGGACCCCTTTGATGTTGTCCGCGATGCGCTGCAGCGCCGGCAGGATAGAGGCGTCGACGAAGATGACCTTGTCCTCCGCATCGTTGACCACGAACGCCAGGTGCTCCGGAAACAGCCGGGGATTCAGCGTGTGGAGGACGGCGCCGGCGCCGGGGACCGCGAAGTACAGCTCCAGGTGGCGGTAGTTGTTCCAGGCCAGGGTGCCGACCCGGTCGCCCGGCTCGACGCCGAGCTCCTTCAGCGAATGGGCGAGTTGGGCGACACGTCCGCCGAAGTCGGCGTACGTGTAGCGATGGCGACCGGCCTCCCGCCGGGTCACGATCTCCTTGGATGGGAAGAGCGTGGTCGAACGCCACAGAAAATGCTGGAGTGTCAGTGGGAAGTCGGGCATCGTACTGCGCATCGAGGTAACCCTCCCTCAGCAGGCCCATCGGCCGCCCTAGTTTTGGCCGTCGCAATACCACCCATGATATGCTTGACGCCGGGCGGGGTCAGCCCGGTCATGGCACGCCCTAAAAACGCAAGTAGGCCGGGGATAACTTTGCGAAGGAGCTAGCGACAGACGTGGCGCAGAACGGTACGATCAAGCGACTCGTGATGGATCGCGGATTCGGATTCTTGAGCGGCGAGGACGGCAAGGAGTATTTCTTCCACCGGTCGTCCGTCGAGGGCTCGTTCGAGGGGTTGCAGGAGGGGCAGAAGGTCAGCTTCGACGTCGAAGCATCAGCTCCCAAGGGGCCAAGGGCCTCGCGGGTGCGCGTCGCTTAGCGACTCACAAACCCAGAATCCGAAAGGCCCGGAGCGTTTCCCCGGGCCTTTTTGTTTGTCGAACGTCTAGCAGCAGGGACAGTCAGGTCCGTAGGGGCACACTGGCGGCGACCTCCTTGACCGGTTTTGCGGCGCGGATGTAAGCGCTGGCGATTTTTCCCGAGCCCGCCGGCAGCCCGGCTTCGCCCGGGCCAAAGGTGTGTGTGAGCTCGACCTCAACGTCGGTGAAGCCGGCGTCGAGCAGCGCGGCGCGGTAGGCCTCAACCGGGATGGTGCCGGCGACGCAGCCGGCCCAGGCGTCGAGTGCCGATTTCACCTCGATCGGGAGCGGCTCGATTTCGACCATGTCGGAGACCGCGAGCCGGCCAGCCGGCTTGAGGACTCGGAATGCTTCCTTCAAGACGGCAGCCTTGTCGGCGGCCAGGTTGATGACGCAGTTCGAAATCACGACATCCACGGATGCCGGCGGAAGGGGGATGGCCTCGATCGTGCCTTTGAGAAAGGTGGCATTCTGCACGCCGGCTCTGGCTTTGTTTTCATTGGCGAGAGCCAGCATCTCGTCGGTCATATCGATGCCGTATGCGTGGCCGCCGGGCGAAACCCGGCCGGCGGAAAGCAGCACATCCAGGCCCGCGCCGCTGCCCAGGTCCAGGACCACCTCGCCGGCATGCAGCTGCGCCAGCATCGTCGGATTTCCACAGCCCAGGCTGGCGCCCAGCGATAGCCCAAGATCGGCGATCTCGGCTTGCGAATAGGCTTCCGCACCGATCGGCCCGCTGACCGCATCGGATCCGCCGCAGCAGCTGGCATCGCAACAGTCTCCACCCTGGCTCAACCGGATCGCCGTTTCCGCGTACCTGGCCCGGACCGACTCCCGAATCGTCTCCATGGTCACTCCCTTCACGAATTGACGGTTATCGATGGAATGCTAGCAGACCCATAGACAACTGTCAATGGAATCGCTAGACTATCGATGATGAAGGCAACCCTTCCGGAGCGCGTCAAGGGCGTCTGCTGCCCACCGTCGATCACGGTCCCGCCGGCGCGGATCGACGCGTCCGTCGAGGTGCTGAAGGCGCTCGCGGATCCGACGCGCCTGCAGATGGTCGGCGTGCTCAAGCGCTCCACGCGGCCGGTCTGCATCTGCGACTTCACGGCCGCCTTCGAGCTGAGCCAGCCGACCATCTCCCACCACATGGCGAAACTGCGGGACGCCGGCCTGGTGGACGTGACGAAGGTCGGCATCTGGGCTTATTACCGGTTGGCCGCCCACCTCGAGCCGAAGACTCGAGCCTTGCTCGACGTGCTCGTCTAGCCGGACGTGGCTCGGGTGCTGTTCGTCTGCCACCAGAATGCGGGGCGGTCCCAAATGAGCGAGGCGCTGTTTGCGCGCGCGGCCGACGGCCGGCATGAATCGAGGTCCGCCGGCACCCGCCCAGCCGAGCAGCTGCATCCGGCGGTGGTCGAGGCGATGCGCGAGGTGGGCATCGATCTTTCCCAGAAACGGCCCGCGCCGCTGACCGATGAGCTGGCCCGCTGGGCCGACGTGGTCGTGACGATGGGGTGCGGGGACGAGTGCCCGTACATCCCGGGGAAGACCTACCTCGACTGGGAGCTCACGGATCCCGCGGACCGTCCGCTGGCGCAGGTGCGCGTGATCCGTGACGACATTCGCGCGCGAGTCGAAGGGCTTGCGCGCGAGCTCGCCGGCTAGAGTCCCACAAATCCGGGGCGGCCTCGCGTCCGCAAGATCGGTCACCCCGGCTCATTGCTCCCGGAGGATGGTCTGGCCTGAAGCCCGCCTGGCCGCCGCGGGGCGGGCCGGCCGCCTCCGGTTTCCGCTCGACTGGCCGGTGGCTGTCATCTGGGCGCTGGCCGCGGTCGGACTGCTCCTCCTCGTTCGCTTCGACCTGTCGCCGCCCCTCGCGTTCAACGACGACTGGATGTACGCCTGGTCGGTACGGCAGCTGGTGGCCGGGCACGGCCTGCACGTCTTCCCGGAGAGCACCGCATTAGCCCTCCCGCAGGTGGTGTGGGGTGCCCTGCTCAGCCTGGGCCATCCGGATCCGCGCCTGTTGCGGTTGAGCGTTGTGCCGGTGGTTGCGTTGACCGCCTGGGTCAGCTTCCTGCTGGCGCGGCGGCTTGGCGCCGATCGGTTCTGGTCCGCAGTGGCGGCGACCACGCTGCTGGCCATGCCGCTGTTCATGGCCAACGCGACCAGCTTCATGACGGACAACATCTTTGTGGGGATCGTCATGGCCGTGGCGTTCACCGGCCTGGGCTGGGCGAGTCAGGGGAAATGGCGCTGGGTGTGCGTGGGCTTGCTCGTACTGGCGCCACTGGAACGGCAGGTCGGGCTGGCGCTGATTCCCGCGGTGATGCTCGGATTGCTCTTCGTTCGCCGGAGTGGATGGACCCGGGCCGATACCGCGGCGAGCGTGGCGATGTGGGCCCTTCCCGCGGCCGCGGTGTTCGTCGCCGGCCGGCTTGTGGTTAGCCAGCCGCTGTACCCGATCATGAATTTCTCACAGCTCGACGTCGGACACGCGATCTTTCCGCTGGCGCCGATGCTTGGGTTGGGCTTGATTCCATTCGCGGCCGCCCTCGCCTTGCGGCCCCCCATCCCAAACCGGGACACCGTGTGGTCCCTTGGCATCGCTGCGCTCGCGGTGGTCGGGGTGGTGGGATGCCTGGTCGACCTGGCCCGGTTCGGGATGATTTTCCCGGGCAACGTGTTTTCGCCACTTGGCTTCACCGCCACCCTGGCCGGGTCGAAGCCGCCGATTTTTCCGGGGCCGGTGTTTCAGGCCGTCGAGATCGCCGCCGTCATCAGCTTCGTGATGCTGCTGGTGGTCCGTCGGCGCTGGTGGACCCCGCGCGTCCTGGGTCCCCATGGGGTCGTCCTCATCCTGGTCAGCGCGGCCCAATTCCTGCCGCTCCTGGTAGTGCAGTGGTTTATCTACGACCGCTACTTCCTGCCGGTCATCGCGCCGCTGGTTCCGCTGGTCGCCGCCGTCGCGAGTGGGGCGGTTCGGCAACCCGCGGCCAGGGCCTGGGCCGCGGCCGCGCTGGCCGGGGGACTGGCGCTCTACGTCATCGGTGAGCAAGACTACGTGGCCTGGCAGGGTGCGCGAGATCAGGCCGCGCGGCTCGCCTACCAGCTGGCGCCCCGGGAGCAGGTGCAGGCCGGGTTCGAGGCCAACGCCGTCTACGTCGAGCTACCGAATTACGAGCGAACAGGCCGGGCGGATCTGTTCGCCATCCTGGGTCCGGAGCATCCGCGCGTCATCCTCCGCTTTGCCGCCGCGTCCGATCCGGCCACCGGCGTGTCGTACTCGTCCCTGAATCCGGGACGAATCGTGCTGGCCCAATAGCCCCGCTGGAAAGAAGGTCCCCGCCCGCGTCGTTGAAGCCGGTGGATGCCGAGCCTTTCCGTCATCGTTCCCTGCTTCAACGAGGAGGGCTCCATCGGGCCCTTTCTCCGTGAGCTCGCCGACCAGGCCGGTTCATTTTCCCGGTTCGAGATCATCGTGGTCGACGACGCGAGTCGGGATGGATCAGCCACCATCATCCGATCCCTGGCTGCAGACCTTCCGCTGCGCGTGATCACCCACGCCCGAAACCGCGGACTGGGCGCCGCGGTGCGCACCGGCTTCGACGCGGCCACCCTGGAATGGGTGACCTATCTGCCGGGGGATGGCCAGGTGCCGGCCGGGGAAGTCCGCAAATTCTTGCCGTACATGGCCGCCTATGACCTGATCATCACCCGGCGAGGGGCGCGCCCCGGTTATACGGCCTACCGGCGGCTGGCCTCGGCTGTCTACACCACCTGGGTCTCCCGCGCCTTCGGACTGCGGGTCACCGACTTCAACTGGGTGCAGGTCTGGCGGCGGGCGCTCTGGCTGCGCCATAGCAGCCGGTTCAACAGCGTCTTCTTCTGCGCGGAGTTCCTGGTTCGCTGCCAGGAGGAACAACCGCGGATGGTCGAAATCGAACTCGGTTACCTGCCGCGCCGGACAGGGAAGGCCAAGAACGGCTCAGCACGAGCCGCGCTGCTGGCCGCCTGGCACATCACCCGGCTCTTCGCCGAAGAAGCAGGCGACGGGCGCTGGCACTGTCTCCATCCCGTTGCTCCTGATCGACCCGAGCCGCTCGATGAGCGGCGCGCCGCCTGACGTCTAAGGGAGCCAGATCTCGGAAGCGGACTGCACGTCGGTGATCCACCATCGGCCATCGATGTCGACGAGCGTGTAATGGTAGTAGCCAAGGAAGCGGTGGGTGGTGCGCCGGCCGAGGCCAACGCCTTTCTCGGCATCAGGCACCAGCCGGTAGATCCACTCTTCCTTGGTCGTCACGTTGACGTTTTGCGGACTTGCCTCCAGGCCATAGGCCGACAGCTCGACCTTGCCGATTTGGAGGTACGCCGTGTAGGAGACATCGAGCACCTCACAGGTGATGTCCAACCTGGCTGCGGGGAACGATTCGAAGTCACCGGAAAGGTCGTGCGCCACCTGGGAGAGCATCGGCTCGAGGTACACCTCGCGCAGCACGTCGGCGTCCCGGTTGTTGTAAGCCTGCTGATTGAGCTTGATGGAGCGCAGGACCGTGTCCTTGATCGCCGACACATTGAACGCCGTCTCCCGCTGCACGTGTAGAGAGTAGCAAAGGGCCGAATCGCATCCCTACGGGTTCGGGAGGGCGACGGTCCAGTAAAGCTTTGTAAAGCGCGCCGCCGAAGCCCGCCCGCGACCCGGCGTAGTGCGAAGCAATTCCCTCGATCCCCGTCAAATCAATGCGCGCACCCGCAGGAAAGAACACGTCGTGAAGAAACCGCATTCTGTTTCCACTTCCCGCAACCGGTTCAACTGGCGCCTCTGGTTTGCCCTGGGCGCGCTGACCGAGCTCTTCCTTCTCTACGTGGCTCGGTGGTGGGCGCCATCGCCGATCACCTACTTCCTGGCGGTGCTGTTCCTGCCGGTGATGGTGCTTACCGGATTCTGGAGCTTCAAATACTTCCGGGTGGTCCAGCTGAACCTGGAGCTCTCCCGGCGGGCGGACCAGAACCTCCAGGAGCTCAGCCATTTCTTCGAGACCGCGACCGCGGTCTCCAACCTGACCAAGCTTGGCGAGGACCTCGGCACCCTGACCACCAAGCTGGCGGAGCTGCTCGACGTCGAGATGTGCGGCCTGTTCCTCTACCAGCAGGGACTCGAGGCGTTGATCGCGCCGGCGGCGCCCTCCGGAATGCGGGAAAGCCGGCTGTTCAATCAGATGCGCCTCAACCAGCTTCGGTTCGGCGCCAACGCCTCGACCTTGATCGGCCGGGTGTTCGTGACTCAGCAGCCCACCATCATCGAGGATTGCCTCCACGACCTCGAAGCCGGCCAGTTGCTGCCGCAAACCTTTGGCTATCACGATCTGCTGCTCGTGCCCCTGGGATCGGGTGGCCGCCCGCTGGGCGTGCTGATGCTGGCCAATAAGCGGCACGGGACCTTCAGTGGCAATTACGACGTGAAGCTATCCGCCTCGCTGGGGGCGGAGGTTGCGGTCTCCCTCGAGAACACCTTCCTCTTCGAGCAGACCCGGCAGCAGGCGCAGCGCCTCGATGCCTCGATGGAGATGCTGCGTCAGGTGTCACAAGCGCTGACCGCCACCACGGTTGGTCCGCGCGCGCTCTTAGAGGGAGTCGCGCACGCCGTGATCGAGGTGTCGGGTGCCGCTTCTTGCCTGATCACGCTCACCACGGGAGGCGGGCCGGCCGACCAGGTGATCGAGGTGGAGGAGGGCGTCGATCCGCGCGTTCATGGCAAGCCTCTGAACCACGTCTCGCCGGGGCTGGTCACCCAGGTCGTGATCGAGCGGCGACCGGTGTTCTCGGAAGACATCCAGCTCGACGGCCGCTTCCCCCTCGACCCGCTCGCGCAGCAATACGGCTGGCGGGCTGCGCTGGGGTTGCCGATGTTTCTCGAGCGCGAGTTTGTCGGCACGGTGTCGGTCTATTTCCACGAGTTGCGCGCCTTCGACCCCACGCTGATGCAGGTGCTGCAGATCCTCGCCAACCAGGCCGCGGTTGCCCTCGACAACGCTCGCCGCTTCCAGCGGGAGCGCCAGACCATCGAAATGCTGCAGCGTGCCAACCTCGAATTGCAGGAAGCGGACCGCATGAAGTCCGAATTCCTGACCAACATGTCGCACGAGTTGCGCACACCCCTGAACGCCATCATCGGTTTCTCGGAGATCATCCGCACCACACCGGAACTGTCCGAGGCCGAGCGCGGCGAATTCGCGGAGACGATTCACAACAGCGGACGCCGGCTCTTGACGCTGATCAATGACATCCTGGACCTGACCCACATCCGGGCAGGCCGACTCGAACTGCACCCCGCACCCTGCCTCCTGGCGGAGGCGGTTGACGCCGCCCTTTCCGAGAACGCCGCCGCCGCCACCCAGAAAGAGCTGACGGTGACCTCCAAGGTAAGCCGCACCATGCAGGTCGTCTTCGATCCGCGCAGCCTCCGCCACGTCGTCCATAACCTGGTCAACAACGCCGTCAAGTTCACGCCGCACCACGGCAGCGTGGTCATCAGTGCAGCTGAGAGCGAGGCCGGAACGGTGGTCGAGGTACGCGACACCGGCATCGGCATCAAGCCCGAAGACCAGCCGCGCCTCTTCGAGGAGTTCCGTCAGGTCGACGGCTCGACCTCGCGCGGCTACGAGGGGGTCGGCCTCGGCCTGGCGCTGTCGAAGCGGCTGGTCGAGCTGCAAGGCGGACAGATCTGGGTGGAAAGCACACCGGGGAAGGGCAGCGCCTTTCGCTTCTTGATCCGGCGGATCCCGCTGCTTGCGGGCCCCGCCGCCGATCAACCGATCGGGCGGGGACCGCTCCCGAGGGTGGCATGAGCGAGCAGGTCGGCACCCGGCGGATTCTGATCGCCGACGACGATCCCGAACGCCTCAAGGCGCTCGTGGAGCGGCTGCAGCGGGAAGGCTTCAGCGTGCTCTCCGCCCAGGATGGTCTGGAGGCGCTCGACCGGGCCCGCGAGGAGCTGCCCGACGCGATCATCCTCAACCTGCTGCTCCGGCGGATCGACGGGCTGCGGGTTTGCGAGATCTTGAAAAGCAACCCGGCCACGACGAACATCCCGGTGCTGCTGACGGCCGGCGTCCACGTCGATGCCGATGAGGGTCAGCGGGCGCTGGCGGCGGGCGCTGACCGGTTTCTCAGCGACCTTGGTCCACTCTCGACCGGGTCTGGACGCGAGCTGGGCGCCGGCCAGGACCTGGTCCAGGCGGTGCGGATGCTGCTGGGGGCGGAGCCCGAGCTGGAGTTGCGGCCCGTCCTGCTCGCGATCGACGATGACCCGGACAACCGCGCCTTCCTGACCAAGGCCGTCTCCAGGCAGGGCTTCGACGTGGTGACCGCGCCTAACGCCACCCAGGCCCGCCGGCAACTGGACGGACGCCGGCCGGCCCTGATCTTCCTCGACGTCCAGATGCCGGAGGAGAGCGGGCTCACCCTGCTCCCCCAGATGCTGCGCGACTTCCCCGAGTCCGTGGTCGTGATGATGACCGCCTACGGCTCCGAGCAGGTCGCGGCCGAAGCCCTGCGCGGCGGCGCGGACGACTACATCGCCAAGCCGATCGATCTGCAGCGGCTGCGTGAGCTGCTGGAGCGCAACCTCGAGAAGCAGCGGCTGCGCGCGGAACGGCAGAGCCTGGTCGCCCGGCTGAAGGATTCCAACCGCTACCTGATGCGCCAGCACTCGGCCTTGCGCCGGGCGGATGAGGAGATCCTTCAGGTCAACCGACAGCTCGAGCAGTCGAACCGATACAAATCGGAATTCCTGGCCAATATGTCGCACGAGCTGCGCACGCCCCTGAACGCGATTCTCGGCTTCAGCGAGATCTTGCTCGACGTCACGATGAACCTGACGGCCGGTGAACGCACCGAATTTCTGCGCAACATCCACAGCAGCGGCCAGCATCTGCTGGGGCTGATCAACGACATCCTCGACCTGGCGAAGATCGAGGCGGGCAAGATGGAGCTGAAGGCCGAAGAGATGGCGGTCAAGGATGTGATCCAGGAGGTCACCGGCATCCTCGACCCGATGGCGCGCCAGCAAGGACTGCAGGTGACGACGGTCGGCGCCGCCGAAGCCGGGGTGATCAGCGCAGACCGCAGCAAGTTCAAGCAGGTGCTTTACAACCTGCTGTCCAACGCGGTGAAGTTCACGCCGGCGCCCGGCCAGATCACGCTCACGGTGAAGGACTCCCCTGAGCAGCTGACGGTTTCGGTCCAGGACACCGGCATCGGGATGAAACCAGAGGATCTGCCCAAGCTGTTCCGCGAGTTCGAGCAGATCGACGGCTCGTACACCCGCCGCTATCAAGGCACCGGCCTGGGGCTGGCGCTCTGTCGCCGCTTCGTCCAGATGCACGGCGGCAGGATCTGGGCCGAAAGCCACTTCGGGAAAGGCTCGACCTTCACCTTCACGATCCCCCGAGCCCTTCGCCCGGCTGCCGAGCTGCCGGTGGAGGAGGCGCTGCAGCCGATCGAAACCATGGAGCTCCCACTGGCCCTGGTGGTCGAAGACGATCCGGTGAGCAGCCAGCGGATGACGGCAGAAATCCAGGGCGTGGGCTTTCGCGTCGCGCACGCCCAGGACGGAGATGAGGCCCTGCGCAAAGCGATGGAGATCCTGCCGGATCTCGTGGTCATGGAGACCGTGCTCCCGGTCAAGGACGGATGGCAGGTTCTGCAGGAATTACGGGCGCGGGCGGCCACCGCCGACGTGCCCGTGCTCGTCTGCTCGGTCACGAAAAATCAGCACTTGATGAGCGAGTACGGGGTGGTGGGGTACGTCGCCAAGCCCTGGGAGACGCGGACCATGCAGGACGAGCTGCGCCGCATCGGGCAGGGGATCAAGGCACGGCGGGACCGGGTCCGGATTCTGCTGGTCCATCGGGACCGGCGGGCACTGGCGCCGCTGGCCGCTGACTTGGTCGAGGAGGGCTTCGAGGTGTTTCGCGCGCCCGGTCTGCAGGAGGCCTTGGAGAAAGCCCGGGCCGCGGCCCCAGACGTCGTCGTCCTCGCGCCCCCCGAGCCCGAGTGGGTGCTCGGGCTGCGTGGACTCCCCGGCCAGCCCGCGCTGCTGGCCCTGGGCGAAGTTTCACCGAGGGTGCCAGCGACGGCTTGGAGCGCCGTTATACCTTCTGGCCTCTCCCAGCCAGATGCCGTATTGCACGCCATCAAGGGCCTGGAGGTCGTTCAGAGGCGAAGGAGGACAGGGCGTGACCGCCGGCAAGGTTCTGATCGTCGAAGATAACCCGGTCAATCTGCGGCTTGCCCAGTTTCTCCTGGAGAAGAAAGGCTTCAGCGTGCGCAAGGCGGGCAGCGGCGCCGAGTGCCTGGCCGAGATGACCCGCGACCTGCCCGACATCGTGCTGATGGATATCCAACTCCCCGGCGAGGATGGGCTGGCCGTCACCCGAAAGATCCGCTCCGACGCCCGGATGGCGGGCGTCATCGTGGTCGCACTGACGGCCCATGCCATGGCCGGCGATCGGGAGAGGATCCTAGGCGCCGGCTGCGACGGCTATATTCCCAAGCCCGTCGACCCCCAGGGCCTGCCCGGCGAGGTTGCCCGCTACCTGCAGCAGGGGCGGCTGAAGACGGCGTAATGAGCGAGCAGTCAGCAAAGCCCAGCCGGGCCAGCGAGTCCGCGTCGAAGTCCAGCCGGCCCTATACCGACATTCTTCAGCTCAACCAGGAGCTCGTTCAGAGTCTGCAGGGCCTGGTGGACGAGCACGAGGCCCGCAAGAAGGAAGTGGACGAGCTCCGCTTCGCCCACGACCAGGCGCAGGCCGAGATCGCCCGCCTGCAGGAGGAGCTACGCCACGCGAACCAGCGCGACTCCGAACGGCATGAGCAGCTGCGCCAGCTCGAGCAGGAGCGGGTGGATCAGCTGGGCGCGATGAGCGCCCACCTCGACGCCCTGCGGGCCGCCGTCGATCGCTACCTCCAGCAGGGTCGGAAGGCGGCCTGATGCCAGAGACACCGAAGCCGAAATCCTTCGCCGACATCCTGCAACAAAACCAGGATTTCATCGCGCATCTGCAGGCCCTGCAGGAGGACGTCGGCTCGGAGCTCGGGGAAAAAGAGAAAGAGCTGGCCCTCGTGAAACGTCAGCTCGCCGAAAAACAGCAAGAGCTCGACGAGATGCAGAATGCCCAGTTGCAATGGGCGATGGACCGTCAGTCGCTCCTCGATCAACACGAATCGTTGAAGCAAGGGCACGTAGACCTGCAGCAGAGCCACGACCAGGCGAAGGTTGAGCTCGCGCGACTCAAGGACGACATCGCCCGGGCCAAGACGCGCGATGAGGAACGGCGCGGCCAGCTTCGCCAGCTCGAGCAGGAGCGGATCCAGCTGGCGCAGAAGTCTGAGGGGGACCAGAAGAAGGTCCGGGCGGATCTCAAGGCCGCCCAGGACGACCTCGACAGCCTGCAATCGGCCCAGCTGCAATGGGCGATGGATCGGGAGACGCTGCTCAAGGACCGCGACACGGCAGTGGCCAAGCAGGCGCAACTCGAGCAGGAATGGCAGAAAGCGCGGGTCGATCTGACCAAGGACAAGGTGCGGCTGAGCGATGCCACGGCGCAGCTGCAGCAACAGCTCAAGGCCGCGCTGGCTGAGGTCGAACCCCTCAAGGCGGCGCGCGAGAAGTGGCAGGCCGACCGGCATCGGCTGATTGCGGATGTCGCACGGCTGGAGCAGGAATCACAGGAAGCCGAGTCCCAGTTCCGAGCCGATCGCAAGCTGCTGCAGGGGCAGCTCGACGAAGCGCGCAAGAAGGCCGCGGACCTCGACAAGGCCGAAGTCGAGTTCGCCCGGATCAGCGACGAGCGCTCCGCTCTGCTGACGAAGGTCAAGGCCCTGGAGAAAGACTGGCAGAGCCGCGAGGCCTCCATCGCCGAAGAGAAGTCCGTCCTCAAGAAGCAGGTCGCGGATGCCGTTGCGAAGCTGGCCGCCATGCAGCAGGACTACGAGAAGGTCAAGGCGCTGCACGCCGACCTGGCGGGGGAGACCGGGCGCAAGGCGGAGCAATGGACGGCGCGCGAGCAGCGGCTGACCTCGGAAAAGAACCAGCTCAAGGTGGACCTGGAGCGCGTGCAGGCGCAGCTTTCCGACATGATGTCGCAGTCCAACGACCTGCAGACCCAGCGAGCCAGCCAGTCGAAAGAGCTGGAACAGGCCTGGCTGCGGGAGAAGGCGTCCCTCAAAGCGCAGCTCGATGACGCGCGCAAGGCCGCCGGGAGTGGGCCACCCTCGAGCCAGGTGCTCGCCCGTTACGAGGCGGAGAAACGGGCGATGCAAGCTCAGCTGGATAGCATGAGAACCGAGCTGACGGCGAGCGGGAAGAACAAGGATGCGGCGCCGGCGCTGGCCCAGGCGAAGCGCGACTTCGAGGCGAAGTTCCGGGTCATCTACGACCAGAGCCACGATCTCAACTCGCCCCTCAATGCCATCAACGGCTTCTCCGAGATCCTGCTGGACGAAAAAGGCAACAAGACGACGCCCGAGGAGCGGCGGGAATTCGTCGCCCACATCAACGAGAGCGCCAAGCGGCTCGGCGAGCACATCCGGGAGCTGATCGAGTTCGCCAAGCAGGAGGCCGGCATCCAGGAGCGCCCGGTGCAGATGGTGCCGCCCGTGGGGATGGGCAGCAAGCCGCCCGTCATCCTGGTCGCCGACAACGACCCCGCCGTCAAGGAACGGATCGAGCCGTTCCTCAGCCACGCCGGCTACGAGGTGGTGATTGCCGCGAGCGCCCAGGAGGCGCTGCGCAAGGCGGTGCAGCTCCAGCCTCTGGCCGTCCTGATCGACACCCAGCTGCCGCCCAACGGCGGGAGCGGGCTGGTCTACGACCTGCGCCGGGAATCCAAGACCAAGGACATCCCGATCGTGCTGACCTCGAAGGTCAACAAGGAATCGCTGCCGTTCGACATCGGCCAGGCCGACTTCCTCACCAAGCCAATCGACCGCCAGCAGTTGCTGCAAATGATGGTGAAGTTCGACCTGCTGGCCGACGGGAAGCGCGGCAAGAAGACCCCGTCGTCGATCCTGATCGTCGACGACGACCCCCAGAACATCCGGCTGGTCAAGGCCATGCTGAAGCCGTTCAACATGGAGGTCATCGTCGCCGACGGCGGCAAGGCCGGCCTCGAGCTGGCCTTGAAGAAGAAGCCGGACCTGATCATCCTCGACCTGATGATGCCCGACGTCGATGGGTTCGAGGTCGTCTCCAAGCTGCGCGAGGACCCGGCCGGCAGCCAGATCCCCATCCTTATCTATACGGCGAAAAACATCACCAGCGAGGACCGCGAGCGCCTGCAGGGGAACATCCAGACGATCATCCAGAAGGGAGACTTCGGCAAGGACCGCTTCCTGGAGATGATCAACAACCTTCAAACCAGCCACGCGGCGTAAGGACGAGGGCGCGGATGACGGCCCTCGACCGCCAGTTCGTCCGGCTCCGGTTTGTCGCGCTCGCGATCCCCTTCGGCTTGCTGCTCTGGCTGCCCTCCGCCTCGGTGCCGATCACGATCGTCCTCACAGGCTTGATGGGCGCCTACAACGGTGTGGCGGAACTGGCCATTCGGAAGCGGACGATCCCCCGCTTCGCGCGGCCGATGGCGGTGCTCTTGCTCGTCCTCGACCACCTGGTTGTCACCGGCTGGATCCTGCTCTTCGCCACCCCGTCGTCGCCCGTGCCCTACCTGCTCTTTGCGCTGGTCGCCGCCGAGGCCGTCTTCCGCTTCGACCTTTGGGGTGGCATCGGCACCAGCCTGTTCTTCACCAGCGGCATCATCCTCTTCCAGACGAGCGACCTGGGCCTGGCGATCTCCGTGCGCGATTCAATCCTTCGAGCGATCCCGACGGTCGCGGTCATTACCGGCCTGGGCGCCGCGGTGCGCGCGATGAATCACGAGATCCGTGGTACCCGCCGGCGCCTGGACCAGACCGAGCAGCTCCGCAAGGTGCTTGGCGAACTGGTCGGGCAGCTCGATGTGCTGCACATGCTCAACACCGTCATCCGCTGCGGCATGGAGCTGTTGCAGATGGATTCCGGAGCGGTGGTTCTGCTGGACGAGGACCGGGGTGTCTTTACCATGCGGGCGGCCGTCCACCTGCCCGAGGCCGTGGCGGGCACCGCCATCTCCGCGGCCGACGGGATCGTGGGCCGGGTGGTACGGGAGCGGCGTCTGGTGATGCTCGCCGAGCCGCCGCTCTTCGACGTGGCGGCGCTGAATGCGGCCCAGTATGCGCGAGTCTTCGGCACGCCGGTCGTGCTCGAAGGCAAGGTCTTCGGGGTGCTGCACCTCCAGACCCGCGATGATCAGCGCCGCCTGACCCGTTGGGAAGAGGAAGCGCTGGAAGTGCTCGCCCAGCAGCTGGCCGTCGCCCTGCGAAACGTCCACCTGTTCGAGGAGACCGAGAAGCGCGCCCGCCGCCTCGAGCTCCTCAACCAATCCATCGACCAGATGAACCAGAAGCTGTTCGAGCCGGAGCTACTCGACATCGTGGCCACCGCGCTGACCGGCAATCTCGGTTTCGCCGCGGCCCAGGTCTGGCTGCTCGAGCCGAGCGATGGGGCGCTGTGGCGCCGGGCCAGCCACCACATCACCAAGCACGCGCCGCCGGTGCCAGGCCGAGTGGAGCGCGGCATGAGCGAGATTGGACAGGTGGCCGAGCTGCGGGTACCGATCGTGACGAACGACCCGGCGAATCACCGGCAGGTCGGACTGAGTCCGTGGATGTCCGAGGAGGGCATCCAGGCCTTTGCAGGCTTTCCGATGGTGGTGGGTGACCAGCTGCTCGGCGTGCTGGCCGTCTATCACCGACGGCCGCTGGATCGCAACACTATCGAGTTGCTCACCCTGTTCGCACAGCACGCGGCGACCGCCATCCAGGAGGCGCACCTCTTTCACCTGGCAACCGAGCAGACCGCGCGATTGGGCGCTGTGAACAGCGAGCTGCAGCGCGCGAACCAGCATAAGGCCGAGTTCCTCGCCAACATGAGTCACGAGCTGCGCACCCCGCTGAACTCGATCCTCGGCTTTTCGCAACTTCTGCTCGAAGGTGACGGCGGCGTGCTGACCCGCGACCAGCGTCAGGATGTGGACATCATTACCCAGAACGGACAGCATCTGCTGGCGCTGATCAATGACCTGCTCGACATCTCGAAGCTGGAGGCGGGCAAGGCGCAGTTGCACCGCGGCGAGGTCGAGGTTGAGCCGTTGATTTCCGAGTGCGTGGAAAGCGTGAGGTCGCTGGCCAAGACGAAAAAGCTGGAGCTGAGTGCCGCCGTGTCACCGGAAGTTGGGCGCGTCTTCGCCGACGGTCCCAAGCTCAAGCAGGTGCTCCTGAACCTGCTGGGCAACGCGATCAAATTCACCGAGTCCGGCAGCGTGCGGGTGACGGCGGAACGTCAGGGCGCCGAGCTATTGATCAGCGTGCGCGATACCGGCATCGGCGTCCCCTCGGAAGACGTGGAGCGGATCTTCGAAAGCTTTCAGCAGGGCAAGAGCGGCGTCAGCGGCAAGTACCAGGGAACCGGGCTCGGGCTGGCCATCTCGCAGCAACTCGTGGAGATGCACGGCGGTCGCATCTGGGTCAAGAGCTCACCAGGTCACGGGAGTACCTTCACCTTCACCATCCCGCAGCGCGCGCTGCCCGAGGCAATCGACCTGACCAGTGCCGCATGAGCGAACGGCGCCCTGATGTGGCTCAGCCGAGCAGCCCACTGATCAACGCGATCGCGACCAGGACCATGACGCCGGCAGCCGCGAACTGCAGAGGCCGCTGGGGGACCCAGGCACCAAGCCGATTTCCCAGCCCGACCGCGATCCCTGCCACGGCCCATAGCGCGAGCGTGGCGGAGACAAAGATGACGGCCGCCGACTGATAGCGCGCCTGCAGAGCCGCCGTTGCCAGCTGGGTGAGGTCTCCCCATTCGGCGACGAATACGACCGTAAACGCGGTCACGAACGGGTGTCGATGGCGCCGCTCCTCGCGTTCGAGTTCGCTCTGGTCATCCGACTCCCGGTGCTTCATGAGGTTTTGCCGGACCAGCAGGGTGGCCATCACAAGGAACAGGATGCCGGCGCCAATCCGGATCGGTTCTCGGGGCAGCAGGCCGAGCAGTGAGCCCGCCGCAACGGCGACGGCACTCTGGATGACAAAGGCGGCCGCCGCCCCAAGGAAGACGGGCAGCGGGCGATGTCGAGTGGCCAGGACCAGCGCTGCCAGCGCCGTCTTGTCCGGAAGCTCGAGCAAGAAGATGACGGTGAAGACGGTCGCGCCCAGGCCTAATTCGTGCTGCACTTCGGGAGTGAGTCTAGCGAGGGGTGTTCGTCAGCATTGGCTCGCCTGTGAAACGAGCACAACAGGCTCGACCGGTGGGCGCCGATCGTAGAGCAGGTGAAAACAGCCGAGCACCTTACCGCTCTCCACGCGGAGTCTGTACGTATTGTCAACGCCGCGGTCCGATGTGCCAACTTCCAGGCCCTTTCCAGCCGGCAGCGCATCGTGCTGGCACGATTCGGGCGGGCAACTCAGCTGGTCGACGATGACGCCGGCTGCGGTGTCATTGACGATTCGCACACCCATCCACTGGTCAGTCGGATCAAGGCTGCAGTCTCCTCCGGCCGGACAGATCAGCTGTCCAACCAATACAAACGCGGCCAACACGACAACTGGACCAAGGATAAGAGCGGCAAGCCACCAACGCCGCGCCTGCATTTGTCACCTGGAACGCTGGTCTGCCCTTTAGGGTTTCGGCAGACGCGTTAATGGACCCAGAGGGGGAAGGAGAGGACGAACACAAGCAGCCCTAGCGCCAGGGTGCGCATGCTCACCCTGCCAAAGCCATCGGCTCTTGACCGGCCGGATAGTTGACCTTTGCCCCGAAGCGATAGCCGACGCCGCGCTTGGTCTGGATGTAGACCGGCTTGCTGGGATTCGGTTCGATTTTGCTGCGCAACCGCGAGATGTGCACGCGCAGCCCTTCCTCGTACGCCTCTTCGTCGCCGGCCCAGGCCTTGGCCAACAGGGTCTCGTTGGTGACCACCCGGCCGGCGTTGCGCACCAGGAGGAAGAGCAGCTTGGATTCGGTCGGCGTCAGGGTGACCTGCTGGCCCTTGACCCGAGCCCAGTGCTGCACGAAGTTGATCTGCAGATCCTGATCGATGACGACCTCTGGCTGCTCGACGCCGGCGGACTCGCCGTAGCGGCGCAGCACGCGCTGCACCCGGGCGACCAGCTCTTCTTTTTCGAACGGCTTGACGATGTAGTCCTCGGCGTACATCTGCAAGCCCTCAACCTTGCTCTCGACGGCGGCGACGGCGCTCAGGATCACGATCGGGACGTCAAGGTGGCTCTTGATCCGGCGGCACAGCTCGAAGCCGTCCATCTCGGGCATCATCAGATCGACGACGACCAGGTGGGGGATGCCCTCGTGCAGCTTGCGCAGCGCCTCGGGGCCGCTGCCCGCCGTCATGACCTCATAGCCGGCGTGCTCGAGGATCCGCTTGAGAATCTCCCGCGCCATGGCGTCGTCATCGACGATCAGAATCCGGTAG
>Ga0209159_1001435_pt1 | contig 18328 bp, 18 predicted proteins | sample GraSoiAngelo_144_FD_185901 | JGI IMG/M metagenome (GOLD analysis project Ga0209159, IMG submission 185901) | Grasslands soil microbial communities from the Angelo Coastal Reserve, California, USA - 14_1009_02_40cm (SPAdes) (version 2) | ecosystem: Environmental > Terrestrial > Soil > Grasslands ...
TCCCGGCGAGCGCGCTCATGTGTTGCCTGACCTGGCCGGCGTGACGCGCGAACCCCGTGGCCCGCTCCTCCGGTGTGGTCGCGGCGATCGCATCCAGGTAAGCCGTGAGCGGCACCTTCGCGTCCACGACGATCTCACGCTGCGCCGGAAGGCGAACGATCATGTCCGGTCGGAGACGACCGTCCTCGCCCTCGACCGTGACCTGCTCGGCGAAATCGCAGTGCGCGACCATTCCCGCCAGCTCCACGACCCGACGCAGCGTCATCTCTCCCCAGCGTCCGCGGATGTGCGGCGCGCGCAGGGCGTTGACCAGGTTGCCGGTCTCGCGCTGCAGCTCCCCGTTGCTCGCGGCGAGCGTGCGCAGCTGCTCCTCGAGACCGCCAAACGCCTTCTGCCGAGCCGCCTCCAGCGCGCGCACATGCTCCTCGTAGAGGGCGAGCGTCTCCTGCAGGGGCCGCACGGTGGCGTCCATCGTCTCCTGGCGGCGTCCGAGCTGCGACTCCGCGAGCTCGAGGAGGGCCGTGCCGCTCTGGCGGAGCGCGTCGGCGCTCAGCGCCTTGAACGTGTCGGCCATCTGCTCCCGCGTCCCCTCGAGGAGCCGCTTCTGCTCCTCGATGTTCTGGCGGGCGGCCTCCCACCGAGCCTCCGCCTGGGCGCGCTGGGTGCGCTCCGTCTCGAGGTCGTGGCGGAGGTGAAAGTTCTCCAGGTCGCGCGCGCTGAGCTGTTTGTGCAGCTCGTCCGTCAGCGTCTGGAGCGAGGCGGCGCGCAGGAAGGCGCGGGCGATGAGCCAGGCGAGGACGCTGCCGAGCGCCACCCCCGCCACGACCAGCGCGTACTCAGCCACGTGGGCGATCGCGCCGCGTCCAGTGGCGGCAGACGGGCTTGAAGCCGCAGGGTGCGCAGACGACCGAATCGCGGCGGTCAAGGCAGTCGCCCGACATCCGTTTATGGCAGAGCGCGAAGTCGTACTTCACGGGATCCGCCGGGTCGATCTCCGCGAGCCGCCGCGTGATCTCCTCGGCCATCCGCCAGTTGCGCGACTTCCGGCGCGTCAGACCGATCGAGCGCGAGATGTTCTCGACGTGGGTGTCCACCGGGATCAGGAGCCGCGCCGGCGAGACCCCGGTCCAGAGGCCGAAGTCGGGCGGCTCGCGGCGGACCATCCAGCGGAGGAAGAGATGCAGGCGCTTGCACGGGCCGCCCGCCGACGGCAGAGGGAACAGATGACGGTAGCCGCGCGAGAAGCGTCCGCGGCGGAACACCTCGCGCAGGTCGGCCTCGAGGAAGCTCCGCGCGAAGCGCTCGAGCGCGGGGCCGATGGGCCCGGCAGCATCGGGATCGCCGGCGAGGAAGAGCTTCTCGAGCGTGCCGTGGCGCCCGAGCAGGTCGCGGGCCGCCACGCAGAACGCGACGAGGTCGCGTGGCCGGTTGAAGCGATACCAGAACCTCTCGAAGGCCCGCGCGTCACGCGCGGGATCGAAGCCCTGGACGAACGAGGCAGGCGACGGGCCCATCGCCGCGAGAACCGTGTCGAGCTGGCGCCCGAAGAGGTCCACGCGGCCGTAGGCGAGACACGCGGCCAGCAGCCCGACGAGCTCGCGGTCGCGCGGCTCGGCATAACGGAGCGGAAATCTGATGGCGTCGAATTCGACCCGCGCGGTGTAGTCGAAGTCGCGATAGAGATGCTCGAGCGGCTCCCTGAGCGTGCGCGCTGACGTCATCCCGCCGCCTGCCGGCATGATAACATGCGTCACCATGAACGTCGGCATCGTCGGCCTCGGCGCGATCGGGCGCGCCGTCTGCCGCGCGCTCGACGAGGGGATCCCGGGGCTGAAGCTCGCCGCCGCCACCGCGCGCGACCGCGAGAAAGCCGAGCGGTTCCTCAAGGGACTCCGCTCGCCCGCCCCGTTTCTGTCGCTCGACGACCTGATCCAGGCCTCCGACCTCGTCGTCGAGGCGTCCACCCAGGCGCACCTCGAGGAGATCGCGCCCAAGACCCTCAAGGCGGGCCGGAACCTGGTCGTCCTCTCGTGCGGGGGGCTGCTCGGGCGTCAGGATTGGGTGACGCTTGCCGAGGCCAACCGCTGCCGGATCCTCGTCCCTTCCGCGGCGATCGCCGGCCTCGACGGCGTCAAGGGCGCGCGCGTGGGCGCGATCACGTCGGTCACGATGGAGACGCGCAAGCCCCCGCGCGGCCTCGCCGGCGCGCCGTGGATCGAGCAGCAGAAGATCGACCTCGACCGGATCACCACCGAGACGCTCATCTTCGAGGGGCCCGCCACCGAGGCGTGCCGCGCGTTTCCCGCCAACGTAAACGTGCTCGCGGCGCTCTCGCTCGCCGGCATCGGGCCCCAGAAGACCCGCATCAAGCTCTACGCCGTGCCGGGACAGACGATGAACGCGCATCGGATCACGGTCGAGGGCGAGTTTGGCCGCCTCGCGATCGAGGTCGAGAACGTCCCCTCGGAGAACTCGCGCACCGGCAAGCTCTCCTACCTCTCCACGATCGCGCTGCTGCGGGACCTGGCCGCTCCCCTCCGCGTCGGCACCTAGGCGCCGGCACGCGGACGTGACCCAAGCCGGCTCGGTCACCGGCTGAGAGGCTCAGCGGCTCAGCGGACGGATCGCCGCCTGCGCGAGTGCGAGCACCCATGCCGCCTCGTCGTAGGCCCGCTGGCCGTCGGCGGCCGAGTACTCCTCCGTGGGAATGAAGTCTATGTCGCCGTAGAGCGCGAGTTCACGCTCCCGGCGGAGGCGCTTGGAGATCTCAGCCGCCCGCGCGAGCTCCTCCCGAACGCTTGGCGCAAACTTGAGCCGATGTTCGACCAGGAGGCCGCCGACATCGTGGAACTTCGGGGGCTCGACGCCGACTGCGCGGAGCATCCCCTTGAGCGCCAGTTCGACGAGCTCCTGCGCCTCCCGGACGACGTCAGAGTGTGCCCCTTCGTCCCGCAGGACAGCGAGGGCCTTGAGCCGCTTCTCGGCCTTGACCAGGTAGGCGCGGGCGAGGCTCTCGTTCGTCACAGCCTGAACACCTCGCCGGGCTGGAGGTCCGGCTTAAGCTCCCAGTACCAGCCGCCTCCGTGAGGAACCCGTCGCGCTCCCAGCTCTGCGAGGCGCGTGCGCAGCCGATCGAGGCAATGGGCGAGGACGCCGTCGGAATCGTCGAGGATGCGCGCGTCGTCGACCATGTCGAGCAGGAGCGGGCTCCCGGCCTCGAGCTCGGCCGGCGTCTTGAACACAGGAGCGATCGTGATCGAGTCCGCGTCGGCCGGCTGGAGCAGCGGCTCGAGGTTCGCCTCCACGGGCAGGAATTCCTCCACCCGATCGAGACGTCCGCGCGGCAGGTCGCGAGCGACGATCAGCAGGTCGACGTCAGAGTCCTGTCGCGGCGTGCCGCGGCCCACCGAGCCGTAGACCGCGCAGGCGACCAGGCGGGCACCGTAAAGCGCCTTCAGCTCAGTGACGAGCCTGCGCAGGATCTCCTCGTAGCGCTGGAAAAGGTTCATCGGCTACCGCCGGCATTGTAATCCGAGTCGAGCCTGGTGCCGGCAGCCTTCGGCCGGTCATCCGGTCGGGGACCCCCTTTTGATGCCCAGGGCGGCTAGTGCGGCTGGGTCGCTTCCAGATACCGCTCAGCTTCCAGCGCGGCCATGCACCCGGTCCCCGCAGCGGTCACGGCCTGGCGGTAGATGTGATCCTGGACGTCACCGGCCGCGAAGACGCCCGGCACGCTCGTCTCGGTCGTCCCGGGCTTCACCTTGATGTAGTCGTTCGGCAGCAGCTCGAGCTGGCCGCGGAAGATTCCGGTGTTCGGCTGGTGGCCGATCGCGATGAAGAGGCCGTCCACCGGACGTTCCGAGAGGCCCCCGGTCTTGAGGTTCTTCAGACGCACGCCCGTGACCTTGCCACGGTCGACGTCCATGACGTCGTCCACCGCGCTGTTCCAGACGAACTCGATCTTCGGGTTCTTCAGCGCGCGGTCCTGCATGATCTTGGAGGCGCGCAGCGCGTCGCGGCGGTGGACCACGTCGACCTTGCGCCCGAGCCGCGAGAGGTAGAGCGCCTCCTCCATCGCCGAGTCTCCGCCGCCGACCACCATGATGTTCTGGTCCTTGAAGAAGAACCCGTCGCAGGTCGCGCACGTGGAGACGCCGCGCCCCATGAGCTCCGTCTCGGCCGGCAGTCCCAGAAGCTTCGGCGTGGCGCCCGTGGCGACGATGACCGTGTGCCCTTCGTACGTCGTGTCGCCGACGCGGACGACAAACGGCCGGCGGGTGAAGTCCACGGCGGTCACATCCTCGGCGAGCGTCTCGGTGCCGAACCGCTCCGCCTGCTTTCTCATCATCTCCATCAGCTCGGGCCCCTGGAGACCCTCCACGAAGCCCGGGTAGTTCTCGACCAGAGTGGTGAGCATGAGCTGGCCGCCCCACTGCGCGCCCGTGAACATGAGCGGCGCGAGATTGGCGCGGGCCGCGTAGATGGCCGCCGTGTAGCCGGCTGGGCCCGACCCGATGATGATGACCTTGCGCGCGCTCGCCATCAGCTCTTTCCCCTCTTCTGGCGCTTTAGATGCATCGGTACCGCTCCGTGATTCACGCGCTGACCTTCAGGATACCGGCCAGTTCGCCTAGGTCGCGGATCTCGTACGTGGGCGGCCGGATCCCGGGCGGCAGCGGCTCGGCCTCGCGGTTGACCCACGCCGCGTCCATGCCGACCCGCTGCGCGCCGAGCACGTCGATGTCCGCGCGGTCGCCGACGAAGAGCGCGTCCTCCGGCCCGACCGCGAGGCGACCGAGCGCCGCGTCGAAGATCTCCCGCTTCGGCTTGCGCCAGCCGACGGCGTCGGAGATCACGACAGCGCCGAAGAGTTCCACGACGCCCGCGCGCCGCAAAATGTCGAGCGCCGTCGGCGTGTAATCGAAGTTCGAGACGACCGCGAGCCGGTAGCGCTCGGCGAGCCGTCTCAGCAGTGGGCCGTGGTGGGCGGGGAACTCGGCGGCGCGCCCGAGAGCGCCGCGGTGGGCGTCGATCAGCGCCTGCGTGAGGCCGGGCGGGAGCGTGGTAGCGTCCAGGCCGAGCCGGCGGAAGAAATGCGCGAAACGGACGGGCGCCGGCACCTCGCGGCAGTCGATCGCGCGCAGCCGCTCGGCCTCACGCCAGCTCTCGACGAGCGCCTCGTAGCACGCCTCGAGGGAAACCTGGGGCGCGTGCGCCCAGAGGGTCGCATGGACGTGGCCCGCGGTGGAGCGCACCCTCCGCCCGTTCAGCTGGATCTCCGGCATCCGCTCACGGTCGAAGCGAACCAGCGTGTCGAAGAGGTCGAAGAGGACCGCCGCGTACGCCATCAGAGCGGCTTCCGGCCCGCGTACCCCTCGTCGAGGCCGTGCCAGTGGCGGATGTCTCGCTCGCCGTACTTCCAGCACAAGTTGACCTCGCGGCCATCGCGCAGGTGCGGAAAGTCTACGAGCCCGAGCCCGAGGTCCTTCGGCGTGCCGCCGAGCTCGACGATCTTCTCGAGCGCGTCCTGCATCCCTTCGGTCAACTCCTTGATGCGCTCGGTGTCGGCGCGCCACTGCGCTCGGTCGAGGACGCCACCGCCCGCGAGCGCGATCCGGTTCTGCTCGGCCTGGAGCTTCTCGCGGAGTGCGGTCGCCTCCGTATGCGCCGTCATGACCTCACGCATGACCCGCGCGAGCACCGGGATCAGCGCCTCCACCTCGCGCGGCGTGAAGTAGCGGTCAGCCACGGATCTCCCTCTCGACGAAGATGACGTGCACCTCTTTCGGCCCGTGGACGCCGCGCGTGAGCGTGAGCTCGATATCCGCCGTGCGGCTCGGGCCGGTGATGAAGCTGATGACTGCGCCGCGATCCTCCGTCGCACCGTCCGCGTGCCAGAGCTCGAGGAACACGCCGACCTGCGCGAGCGACTCGACGAGCGCGGTGCGGTCGAAGACCGCGATGTGATACGCCGGCAGGAGCGATGTCGAGCGCGGGCGGCCCGCGCCGGAGCGGAGGACCAGGGTCCCCGTCTCGGCGATCGCGAGATCCACGCCCGTCAGGCCAAGCTCGGCGGACGCGGCGAGCTGCCGCAGTCGCGCGCGCTCGGTCGGGTTCGTGGCCTCCCCGGGCGGCATCGGAAGGGGCGTGAGCCCACGGGCGGCGAGCGCTTGCCCGAGGTCAGCGCCGAGCTGGGATGGGTGCCAGCTCACGAGCCGGCGCGCCTCGCGGGCGCGGGCGATTCCCGTCACGACCTCCGGCACCTCCGTGAGCGTCGGCACGCGGTGAAAGACGCCGCCGACCTTCTCGAACTCGTGACGGAAGCGCTCGAGGGCCTCCGGCCAGCGCTCCGCGAGCTGGGCCCTGATCGCCTCGGCTTCCTCGCGCGGGTACTCGGGCCGAGTGGCTGGCGTCGCGGGGAAGAGGCCGCGCGTCTTGCCCATCTCGGCGCGGATCCGCGCCATGAACTCCTCTCGCGTGGTCACGGCGGCGCCTCCCTCGCCAGCTCCTTCCACCGTTCGTGGAAGGTCCGCGGCGCCACCGCGGGAAGATCACGCGTCCGCGTCCAGTCGCCGAAGAAGAGCGGGAGGCTCCGGATCGCGCCGTCGCGGACAAAGGGGCGCTGGAGCAGCCGTGCGATCCGCGCGGCGAGCCGGTAGAGCACCGGGCGCGTCAAGAGCCGCCCGAACGCCTTGAACACGGCGCGCTCGGTCCGGGGCGCGATCTTCGTCTCATCCACCTCACGCCGGAGCTCGATGAGCATGCGCGGGATGTCGATCCGCACCGGACACGCCTCCGCGCACGCCCCACAGAGCGAGGAGGCGTGCGCGAGCTCCTTCACCGAGGCCGGGCCGCTCAGCATCGCCGTGAGCAGAATCCCGATGGGCCCCGGGTAGGTGTGGCCGTAGGCGTGGCCGCCGATCTGGCGGTAGACGGGGCAGACGTTGAGGCACGCGCCACAGCGGAGACAGTAGAGCGCCTCGCGGAGCGGTCCGGCGAGCTGGTTGATCCGACCGTTGTCGAGCAGAACGAGGTGGAGCTCCTCAGGCCCCTCGAGCTCCCCCGCGCGCCGCGGCCCCTGGACGAACGTCGTGTAGACGGAGAGCTTCTGGCCCGTCGCGCTCTTCGCGAGAATCGCCAGGAACACCATGAGGTCGGTCATCGAGGGCACGACCTTCTCGACGCCCATCACCGCGACGTGGACGCGCGGGAGCGAGGTCACCATGCGGCCGTTGCCCTCGTTGGTGACGAGGACGATGGTGCCGGTGTCGGCGATCGCGAAGTTCGCGCCCGTGATGCCGAGGTCAGCCTGGAGGAACTTCTCCCGCAGCTCGCCCCGGGCGATCTTCGTGAGCACCTCGGGATCGGCCGCGACCGTGCGCCGGAGCTCCTTGGCGAAGAGGTCGGCCACCTGGCCCTTGGTCTTGTGGATCGCCGGCGCGATGATGTGCGAGGGCCGCTCGTGGGCGAGCTGGATGATGTACTCGCCGAGGTCCGTCTCGACCGGCGTGATCCCCGCCTGCTCGAGCGCCTCGTTGAGGTGGATCTCCTCGGTGGCCATCGACTTCGACTTCACCGCCATCCGCGCTCCCGCCTGGCGGGCAATTTCGAGGATGACGCCGCGGGCCTCGGCGGCCGTCGAGGCGAAGTGAACCTTACCGCCGAGGCGCTCGACGTTGTCGATCAGCTGCTCGAGGTAGCGATCGAGGTGCTGGAGCGTCGCCTCCTTGATCTCCCGCGCCACGTCGCGGAGCTTCTCCCCCTCCGGGAAGTCGCCGAACGCCTCGCGGCGGAGCCCGATGAACTTGGTCGTCGCGATGGTCAGCGCCTCCTGGAGAAACGCATCCTTCATCGCGCTGCCGGCGCGCTGGCGGAACGGGACCGAGAGGTCGGCCTGGCTCACGCGCCGCCTCCGTCGAGGAGCTCCGCGAGATGCACGGCGCGCACGCGCGAGCGCCGGCGCCTGAGGCCGCCCCCCATTTGCATGAGGCACCCCGCGTCGCACGCGACCAGGCACGCGGCGCCGGTCGCCTCGACGTTCTCGAGCTTCTTCGCGAGGATCTGGGAGGACACCTCCGGCAGGCGAACCGCGAACGAGCCGCCGAAGCCGCAGCACTCGTCGGCGCCCGGCAGCTCGACGAACTCGACGCCCTCGAGGTTTCGCAGGATCTCCCGCGGGCTCTCGGCCTCGTGGAGTCCTCTCAACAAATGACACGAGTCGTGGTAGGTGACGCGCCCGCCAACGGTCGCCCGGAACCCGCGTCGGCCGAGCACCTTGACGAGGAACTGCGAGAGCTCGTAGGTCCTCCCCGCGAGGCGGAGCGCGTCCTTCTTCAGCGCTGGATCCTGCATGAGGCCCGGGTACTCGTGCTTGACCATCCACGCGCACGAGCCCGACGGCACGATGACGTTGTCGGCGTCGCGAAAGAGCGCCACCGTTCGGGCCGCGACCGCCCGCGCCTCGGTGTGATACCCGGAGTTGAAGAGGGGCAGCCCGCAGCAGGTCTGACCCGGCGGGAACTCGACGGTCGCGCCGAGGCGCCGGAGGAGCCGGACGATACTCACGCCCACCTCAGGAAAGAAGACGTCGCCCAGGCAGGTCACCATCAGCGCGACGCGGGGTGCGGTCATGCGTGCGCGGGCGGGGGCGTGACGACGACGAGCGCGACGAGGGGCGCCGCGCCATCGTTGACGAGGCCGTGCTCGACGCCCGCCCGGGCGACCACCGCCTCCCCGGCCTCGACGAGCTGCTCGTCGGGTCCCACGCGGAAGCGGCCGCGCCCCTCCAGCACGTAGTAGATCTTGTCCTGGTCGGCGTGGCTATGCGGCTTCTGGGCCTGGCCTGGCGCCACGCAGTAGAGGTCGAGCTGGGCGCGCACCGTCGTGGCGAGCGCGATCTTCGCCATCTTGTCGGGCTGGAACTTCACGTGGTCCTTAACCCGGATACGCATCGGCCGCCCTCGCCAGCAACTCTACGGGATGGACGACGGTGACGTCCAGGCCGCGCATGCGACAGCCCTGAGCGATCTGCATGAGGCAGCCGGGATTCCCCGTCGCGACGACCGTGGCGCCCGTCTCGGCGATCCGGGCCACCTTCAGCTCCATGAGCTCGCGCGCGACCTCCGGCTCGAGAATGCTGTAGACCCCCGCGCTGCCGCAGCAGAGGTCGCTCTCGGCCAGCTCCACGAGCCTGAGACCGGGAATCCGCCGGAGGAGCTGCCGCGGCTCCCGCCGGATCCCCTGTGCGTGAGCCAGGTGGCAGGGGTCGTGATAGGTCACGGTCAGCTCGAGCCTGCCGAGCGACAGCTCGGCGTCCACGAGCATTTCCGTCACGTCACGCGTGCGCGCGGCGAGTCCCCGCGCCTCCTGCACCCAGTGGCCGTACTCCTTCAGCGCCGAGCCGCAGCCCGCCGCGTTGGTGACGACCCAGTCGAGGTCGTCACCGAACGTCGCCACGAGCCGCCGCGCGCGTGCGCGGAAGTCGTCGGTCTTCCCCGCGTGGAGCTCGAGGGCGCCGCAGCACCCCTGGGCGCGCGGAACGACGACCTCCCAACCCGCGAGCGCGAGCAAGCGCGCCGTGTCGCGGTTGACGCCCGGGTAGAGGCGGCCCTGCACGCACCCGGTCAGGAGTCCGACGCGGCCACGCCGTCGCCCGCGCGCCGGGACCAGCTCGGGGAGCGGCTCGGCGCGTGGCACGTCGCCGAGCAAGCCCTCCATCGCCCGGAGCCGCGGGAAGGGCCGCAGCGCGCCCGTCGATCGCACCAGCCGCTGGAGCCCCGACCGCTGATAGAGGCGCAGGAGGCCGAGCGCTGCGCCTGCGCGCCCGGGCTCGGGGAACACCGAATAGATGAAGTGCTCGAGGAGGCGCCGCCGGGGTGGCGGACCGTGGCGCCGGAGCTGGGCGCGTGTCGCCTCGAGGAGCGAGCCGAAGCGGACGCCGGAGGGACACGCGCTCTCGCACGCTCGGCAGCCGAGACAGAGGTCGAGGTGGCGGGCGAAGGTCTCGGTCAGCTCGATGCGTCCCTCGGCGGCGGCCCGCATCAGGTAGATCCGGCCGCGCGGCGAGTCCATCTCCTCGCCCAGGACCCTGTACGTCGGACACTGTGGCAGGCAGATGCCGCAGTGGACGCACTTGCGCAGCTCCGCGAGGTCGGGAGCGTCGGGCGGGGCGAACGCCGACGGCGCCATCAGAGTCCGCCGACGAAGCGTCCGGGGTTGAGCACCCGCTTGGCGTCGAACTCGTCCTTGAGGCCGCGCATCAGGGCGAACGCGCCCGGCTCGACCGGTCCCCACGGATCCACGACGGCACGCACCGCGGCCGGCGCCCGGTGGATGAGCACGCTGCCGCCGATCGGCACGACGAGCTCGCGCAGGCGCTCGACGATCCTCCTGACCGCGTGAAGCTCCACTGCCGGAAACGCGACGCTCAGGCCTCCGAGTACAGCCGAGCCCGTGATCGTCGCCACGGCGCCCGCCGCCGCGACAGCCTGCTCGGCCTCGGCCGTCGTCTCACCGACCTGGGTCGGGAGGGTCGCCACGTGCAACAGGACCGCCTCGCTCGGCGCCATGGCTCCCTCATACGCCGTCCAGAACCTCGTGTCGAGCGGCGTCAGCGTGGCTCCCGCCGCACCGGCGAAGCGCGCGACCGTCTGCCCCTGGGCTTGCACCGCTTCCTCGGCCGTCCCGATCGAGACCGCCACGGCCGCCGACGCTTCGCCTCCGCCGCATGCGGTGAGGGCTGCGCGGTTCAGGATCTCGACCCGCGTCGGCTGCACCGTCGAGTCGATCAGGCGCGCCACGAACGCCTGCGCGACCGCGAGATCCTCGAAGCTCGCCAGCCACGTCGCCTCGAACTCCGGCATCGGATGGAGCCGAAGCGTCAGCTCACCCAGGACGCCGAGGGTTCCGAGCGCGCCCACCATGAGCTTGGGCACGTCGTAGCCGCTCACCGACTTCACGACCTTGGCGCCTCCCCAGGTCACCACGCCATCCGCCTGGACGAAGCGCACGCCGAGGAGGAGGTCGCGCAGGGTGCCGTAGCGGGCGCGCAGGGGGCCGCTCGCGTTGGTCGCGGCCAGCCCACCCAGCGTCCGGCGCGCCACGCCTGCCGGATCGAGCGGAAGGAGCTGCCGTCGCGTAGCGACCCGGGCGGCGAGCGCGCCCGCCGTGGTCCCGGCCTCCACGGTGACCGTGAGGTCGTCGGAGTTGTACTCGATGATGCGATCGAGCCTCCGGAGGTCGAGCACCAGGTCCAGCCGGGACGGTGGGCGGCCGAGCTCGAGGGCGTTGCCACCGCCCCGCGGGACGACCGCCAGCTCCGCGTCCCAGGCGAGGGCAAGCACGCGGCTCACCTGCTCGAGCGACGTCGGCTGGACGACCCAGCGAGGCACCAAGCCGTCGATCGCGGACCTCGCACAGGCCTCGGCCGCCTCCACCACGCTCTCGCGGCCCACGATCGCCGCGAGCGCGCGCCCGATCGGGCGGGCGACGACGCTCACGCTAGATCTTTCGGAGGGGGCCTCGATGGCCCCCTCCGAAACCTCCCCCCGGAACAGGTTGCGCGGGCAAAGCCCGCGCTCGAACGGCCGACGGGTACCGCGGCAGGGGTCGACGGGATCCGTTCCCGTCACGCGGCAGCGGACTTCGCGCGCCCAGATGGAGCCCAGCCGCAACGGGGCAGCGCACGCGTGCCGCGTGGTCCCGCGATCCCTGCCGCGCGTGCCCGTCGGCCCCGCTGTAAGGGACGAGCGCGGCTAGATCCACGCGCCCTCCGGCACGCGGGGCCGCGCCGGGCGGAACCCCTCGCCGCAGGCCGGGTGCGAGGGCAGAAGCTTGCCAGGATTCATGATCCGGTCGGGATCGAAGACGCGGCGCAGGCGCGCCATGAAGTTCAGGTCGGCCTCGCCGTACTGGAGCGGGAGGTTCTTGGCCTTGTCGAGGCCGACGCCGTGCTCGCCCGTGACCGTGCCGCCCATCGCGATGCACGCGCGGAGCAGCGCTTCGTTTGCCGCCTTCGCGCGCTCGAGCTCCTCGGGGTTCCGGTCGTCGTAGAGGATGAGCGGGTGGAGGTTGCCGTCGCCCGCGTGGAACACGTTGGCGATCTGCACGCGATGGCGCGCGGCGATCACGGCCAGCTCGCGCATGATCTCGGGGAGCCTCGAGCGCGGCACCACGGCGTCCTGGAGGAGGTACGCCGGCGCCAGCCGCCCCACGGCGCCCGCCGCCTCCTTGCGTCCCTTCCAGAGAAGCGCACGCTCGGCCTCATCCCGCGCGACCCTGACGTCGAGAGCGCCGCGCTCGCGGCAGATCGCGACCACCTGCTGCGCCTGAGCCTCGACCTCGGCGCGGGGGCCGTCCAGCTCGATGAGGAGCACCGCGCCCGCGTCCTTCGGATAGCCGGCGCCCGTGCCCTCGTTGATCGCGCGGATCATCAGCTCGTCGAGCATCTCGAGCGCCGCCGGGGTGATGCCGGCGGCGATGATCGCCGAGACCGTCTCGGAGGCCTCGTCGATGGCCCGGAACGAGGCAAGGATGGTCTTCACCGCCTCGGCCACGTGGAGGAGCCTCACCGTGACCGCCGTCACGAGGCCGAACGTCCCCTCGGAGCCGACGGCCAGGCCCGTGAGGTCGTAGCCGGCGCGGTCGGCGACCTTGCCGCCGAGCCGCACGACCTCGCCCGCGCCGGTGACCAGCTCGAGCCCCATGACGTGGTTGGCCGTGATCCCGTACTTGAGGCAGTGCGGCCCGCCGGCGTTGGTCGACACGTTGCCGCCGATGGACGACACCATCTGGCTCGAGGGGTCGGGAGCGAAGAACCACCCGCGCGCCTCGACCGCGCGCGTGAGCCAGAGGTTGATCAGCCCTGGCTGGACCGTCGCACAGCGGTTCGGGAGGTCGATCTCGAGGATCCGGTTCATCCGGTTCAGACCGACCATCACGCCGCCGAGCGGGGCTGTCGCGCCGCCGATGAGGCCCGTACCCGAGCCGCGCGGGACGATGGGCACACGCTCACGGTGGCAGAGGTTCACGATCGCCACGACCTCGGCCGTGCGCTCCGGCAGGGCGACGGCGTCGGGGGCGCCCTTGTAGAAGGTGTGCATGTCGCACTCGTAGACGAGCCGGCCCTCCGGCGACACGACGAGGCCGTCGGGGCCGAGAAGGCGCCGGAGCTCATCGAGGACACCGGGAGTAAGAGGCATCGCACCACCTACGGCGGGCCGGTCAGGAGATGCGCCAGGTATCTCCCGAGGTCAGGAGCTTCGCGATGTCGCCAGGCCCGCGCTCCGAGATCACCTTCTGCTCCTGGTCGAGCATGATCTCCTCGTACACGGGCCCCTCGACCGCCGCCAGCACGCCGATCGGCACGGGGAAGTCAGGGGCGAAGAGGTCCGCCAGGAGCTTTGCGGCATTCACGTTGGTCTCGTCGTGGATCCAGAGCGCGCCCGCTGCCACGTCCTTCGCCCGGACGGCCTTTGGCTTGACGCCGTCCATGATGACGGCACGCCGGTCGTCCGGCGGCCCGAAGAGCAGCGGCTTGCCGTGCTCGAGCCGGAGCTCGTACTGGAGCTTCTGCTCCTTGTCGTACATCACGTTCCACGCGAGGTCGTTGTAGACGTTGCAGTTCTGGAGGATCTCCATGAACGCGGCGCCCTTGTGATGGGCGGCGCGCTTGAGCATCTCCTCCATGTGGGGGATGTTGCGGTCCACCGTGCGCGCCACGAATGTGGCGCCGCAGCCGAGGGCGAACGCGAGCGGGTTCACCGGGCGGTCGGGGGAGCCCAGCGGCGTGGACTTCGTGACCTTGCCGAGCTCGCTCGTGGGCGAGTATTGCCCCTTCGTGAGGCCGTAGATCCGGTTGTTGAAGAGCAGGATCGTCACGTTCACATTCCGCCGGAGTATGTGCAGCATGTGGTTGCCGCCGATCGAGAGCCCGTCGCCGTCCCCCGTCACGACGAACACCTTGAGATCCGGGCGCGCCAGCCTGAGCCCGGTGGCGATCGCCGGCGCGCGGCCGTGGATCGTGTGGAACCCGTAGGTGTTCATGTAGTACGGGAAGCGGCTCGAGCAGCCGATCCCCGAGATGAAGACGATGTCCTCCTTGGGGATGCCGAGGTCGGGCATCGACTTCTGCACCGCAGAGAGGATCGCGTAGTCGCCGCACCCGGGGCACCACCGGACGTCCTGATCGGACTCGAAGTCTTTCTTCGTGTACCTGGGCGCTTCCTTCGCCGGGGTACCGCTCGGGCTCATGCCTTGCTCTCCACGAGTTGGTTGATGGCGTCCAGGATCTCCTCGCTCGCGAGCGGCAGGCCGCGCACCCGGTTGAAGCCGACGGCGTCCACCAGGTACTCGGCGCGGAGGACGCGCACGAGCTGGCCGCTGTTGATCTCCGGCACGAGCACCTTGCGGTACTCGCGCACGATCTGGCCGAGGTCCGGCGGCAGCGGGTTCAGGTAGCGGAGGTGGACCGAGGCAACGGCCTTGCCCTCCGTCTGCGCGCGCTCGACCGCCGCCGTGATCGCCCCGTACGTCCCGCCCCAGCCGACGACGAGCACGTCGCCCGTCGCGGGGCCGTTGATCGTCGTGGGCGGGATCTCCTGGGCCACGCGCCGCACCTTCTCCGCGCGCGTGCGGACCATGAGGTCGTGGTTGTCGGCATCGTAGGAGATGTTGCCGGTGACGTCCTGCTTCTCGATCCCGCCGATGCGGTGCTCGAGCCCGGGCGTGCCCGGGCGCACCCACGGGCGGGCGAGCGTCGCCGGATCCCGCAGGTAGGGAAAGAACCCCTCCTTCTCCGTCCGGAAGCTGACCTCGATCGGCGGCAGCGTCTCCGGGTCGGGGATGAGCCACGGCTCCGAGCCGTTCGCCAGGAAGCCGTCGCTCAGCACCATGACCGGCACCATGTACTTCGTCGCAATGCGCACCGCCTCGTAGGCGACGTAGAAGCAGTCCCCTGGCGTGGCGGGCGCGATGACGACGACGGGTGATTCGCTGTTGCGCCCGTACATCGCCTGCATCAGGTCCGCCTGCTCGGTCTTCGTCGGCAGCCCCGTCGATGGCCCGCCGCGCTGAATGTCGAAGATCACGAGCGGCAGCTCGGCCGTCACCGCGAGCCCGATGGCCTCGCCCTTGAGCGCGATGCCGGGGCCGCTCGAGGCGGTGACGCCGATCGCTCCGCCGAACGCGGCGCCGATGGCGGCGGTGGCCGCGGCGATCTCGTCCTCGGCCTGGATCGTGCGCACCCGGAACCGCTTGTGCAACGCGAGCTCGTGCAGGATGTCGCTTGCCGGCGTGATCGGATACGCGCCGTATACCACGGGGAGCTTCGAGCGCTGGGCGGCCGCCAGGATCCCCCACGCGAGCGCGCGATTGCCGGTCATCGCCCGGTAGAGCCCCGGCGCCATCTCCGCTGCCTCGACCGTGTAGTGCTCGGCGAAGATCTCGGCGGTCTCGCCATAGGCGTGGCCCGCCTTGAGCACGCGCGTGTTCGCCTCGGCGATGGACGGGTTCTTTGCGAACCGCCTCTTGACCCACTCGAGCGTGGGCTCGAGCGGCCGCGTGTAGATCCACGAGACCAGGCCGAGCGCGAAGAAATTCTTGGTGCGGTCCTTCTCCTTGGCGCCGAGCGGCAGGTCCTTGATCGCTTCGTAGGTCAGCCCCGTCATGTCCACCTTGTGGAGTCGGTAGCGCTCGGCCAACGCCGGCTCGTCGAGCGGGTTTGCGGCGTAGCCTGCCTTGTCGAGGTTGCGCCTGTCGAAGGCCGCGGTGTTGACGACGAGCAGCCCGCCGGTCTTCAGGTCGCAAAGGTGTACCTTGAGCGCGGCCGGATTCATCGCCACGAGGCAATCCAGGCGGTCGCCGGGCGTGTAGACGCGCTGGCTCCCGAACTGGAGCTGGAAGCTCGAGACGCCAAAGAGGGTGCCGGCCGGGGCGCGGATCTCGGCGGGGAAGTTCGGCAGGGTCGCGATGTCATTGCCGGCCCACGCCGACTCGGTCGTGAACTGCTCGCCCGTGAGCTGCATGCCGTCGCCGGAGTCCCCGGCGAACCGGATCACGGCCCGATCCAGCTCCTTCAGCGACTTGCCCTTGGCGGGGGCGTCGGTTCCACTCATCGACGCGCTTCTCCTCGCTCGGTTTCGCGCACACGTCCAGACCAGAGACGTCCGGGCTTCGGGAATCGATGCTGAGGTCGCCTGACCGCGGTCAGCGCGCTCCAAGTCGGGCGGACCACTCCTATTTTATCGGACGCCATTCCGACGGGCAAGGGTTGTGACCTACCCCGCGTCGATCTCGCTCGGCTTCTTGAGCCTGTCGCCGGGCGGGAGGTTCAGGACGGTTTCCGGAAAGAGGTTGGCCAGCCAGCGGATCACGTCGCTCACGGTCACCACGCCGATCGGCCGCTTCTCCGCGTCCACGAGCGGCACCGTGCGGTAGCCGGCGACGCTCATCGAGTGCACGGCGTACGCCACGCGGTCCCGCGCGCTCAGCGCCTCGGGGTTGTGCGTCATCACCTGGCCGAGCAGCGTCTTGCGGGCGTCGAGACCTTTGCCGACCACGCGCGTGAGCACATCACGCTCCGTGAAGATGCCCGTGAGCCGTCCCCCGGCGTCCGTGATCAGCACGCCGTACTGGCGTCGGCCGAGCATCGTGTCGACCGCCTCGTGGACAGTCGCCGTCTCGGGCAGGCAGATCGGATCGGCGGGACCGAGCACGCCGATCGTGTCGTTCAACAGCGCGCCCCGGGTCTCACGGACTTCGCCTTCGAGCGCCGCAGAGTATTCGTCCTCGAACTCACCCATGGCTCTACCCCCTTCTTTCCTGGACCGGGCCTCGCCTCAATCCTACTCCCCTTCCCGCGGGGAGTCCCGCCCTATGCGGGGGTCGCAGCAAGCGACTTCGAGCGCCGGCTTCGCCGGCGCAACGACTCCTGGGGGGAGGTTTCGGAAGGGGGGCAAAGCCCCCCTCCGAGGTACTAGGCGCGGGAGCCCGCGCGGGCGGGCTCCTCGGTCGTCTCGCGCAGGAGCTCGATGAACCGGCTCACCGTCGGCGTGAGCGGCGTCTGCCGCCGGTGGATGATCCCCACGGGCCTGACCAGGTCGGGAATCGCCAGCGTGACGGCGCTCAGCGTCCGGATCCCGACTTCCTTCTGGACGGTGTGCCGGGGCAGGATCGACACGCCGGCCGCAATCATGATCGCCTGCTTGATCGTCTCGATGTTGTCGAACTCCATGACCGTGTTGACCTTGACGTTGTGTTGGCGCAGCGCGCGGTCGATCGCCTTGCGGATCGTGAGCCCAGGGTCGAAGGCGATGAACGTCTCGCCATTGAGGTCCGCCGGCCGCACGAGCCGGCGGCGCGCCAGTCGGTGGTTCGGGTGGCAGACGAACGCCATGGGCTCGGCCCGCAGCGGGACGATCGAGAGGGCGCGGTTGGTCGGCGGGTAGGACATGATCCCGACGTCCGCCTCGCCCTCGAGGACCGCCTCGACGACCTTGTGGGGGTGCAGGCACTCGAGCTGCACCCGGGCCTCCGGGTAGAGGGACATGAAGCGCTGCATGTGCCGGCTCACGTCGTGGAGCCCGACGGAGTAGATCGCGGCCACCCGGACCGTGCCATCGACACGCGCCTTGACGGCCGCCACCTCCGCCTTGGCCTTCTCCCACGACTCGCGGATGGCGCGGCACGCCTCGTAGAAGGCCTGGCCCTGGGGCGTGACCACGAACGGACGCCTGGTGCGGTCGATCAGGGCCACGCCGAGCTCGGTCTCGAGCTGCTGGACCGCCTGACTCGCGGCCGACTGCGAGACGAAGTTCTGCTCGGCCCCGCGGGAGAACGAGCGGAGCCGGACGACGTCGCAATAGAGGCGCAGGGTTTCCAGGTGCACGGGCCGATCATACTATAAGGATTACGCATACCGGTCATCGAACTTTTTGGGGATGACTAATAATCCTGATACGCGTACTATCGTGCAACTGTTCACAAAGGGGATGGAGCATGAGGGGAGAACGGAGCCACGCGTCTCCGGCAACGGCGCCCGGCCAGCCGGCCGCCCAGGGCCTCTACGACCCGCGCCACGAGCACGACGCCTGCGGCGTCGGCTTCGTCGTCAGCATCAAGGGCAAGAAGTCGCACACGATCGTCCGCCAGGCGCTGCAGGTCCTCATCAACCTGCTCCACCGGGGCGCGTGCGGCTGCGAGCCGAACACGGGCGACGGCGCCGGTATCCTGCTCCAGACGCCGGACAAGTTCCTCCGCCGGGAGTGTGACCGGCTTTCCATCCCCCTGCCCGGGCCCAGGGAGTACGGCTGCGGTCTCGTGTTCCTCCCGC
>Ga0209159_1001438_pt1 | contig 18272 bp, 17 predicted proteins | sample GraSoiAngelo_144_FD_185901 | JGI IMG/M metagenome (GOLD analysis project Ga0209159, IMG submission 185901) | Grasslands soil microbial communities from the Angelo Coastal Reserve, California, USA - 14_1009_02_40cm (SPAdes) (version 2) | ecosystem: Environmental > Terrestrial > Soil > Grasslands ...
GCGGTATAAGCGGCACTTGTAAGGGCCGGCGGCGGGGGTGGCTCGAATTGGCTCGTCGACTTCACCACAAAAGGTTTGCATCCGCCCCAATGCGAGCCTAGCGCGATTGGAATCAGGCTGATTGGATCCTGCCGCCAGTGTCCGGGAAGGTTACTGGTCGAATAATCGACCCCGAGATGAAGTTCCGGAATTTCGGCGCCATCGGCAACGCGCATAGCCAGTATGGCAGCTGCGACCTGTTTACCAAATGTGACGCCATTTTGCTTCAGGGGCCCGCCTGTGATCCGCAACAGATCATCGGCAAGGGCCTGATCAAAGCTCGCCTTCTGTGATGGGAAAAGAGAAACGAGCGTATCGTGCGCCGCCTGTCCCACTGCGGCGGCGGTTGAAAATGGGTGAGCGGCAGACTGAATTCCGGTGTAGCTCCGGTATTGACCGAGGACCGCATTGATGGCGTCGAAGATCGCGATGTGGACAATGGCCATGGCGCGGCTGGCGCGTCCGGGGCCAAGTTGTTCGCCAAACGTGCGATGTTCGCCTTGGGCAACCGGCGTATGATCCAAGCCGGTAGCGTCGATGGCGATCTGGTTCCAGTGGTGGACGGGATCGCGCGCGAATTTTTTGGTGTTGTCAGCGAAATCGGGAGGCTGAGGATGAAACAGGGGGCCGTAAGCCTGACGAAAACTGCCGGCGGGGCCGCGAGCAAAAGCCGTAGAGGAGATGACAAATAGCAATAACAACGAGAATTTCATGGAACAATGAGAAATGCTAAGGTTATGAGGTTAAGGTCGATGGGCGAGAGCTTGTCCTGCTCGACCGAAAACTCAACCAAAAAAATCGCCCTTCGAAAAAATTATTTTCGACGCAATGGGACGATGATTTCCTGATCTTGGCGAAGAAGAACCACATGACCGTCGTTGATCGCTTTGACGGTGATCTGATAAACTTGGGTTCCCAACTGCAAGCCAAATTGCTGGCCTTCGCCCATCGTGCGGCCGTTAATGATCGCGTAATGTGCTTTTGGATCGAGCGTGATGGATGAAACGACAAAAGATGACGATGGAATAGCCCGTCCCGCGTTTTCCGCTCCGGTCTTGGCGATTTTCGGAGCTGGTTTCCATCCGATCGGCCAAAACGGATTGCGCTCGTTCACTTCGACGTTGAAGGAAGACTTATGTTTCAATTCTATCGGCGCGGTCTCGTCTGCCAGCAAAATGCTGCTGCAGGTCATTAGGCAAAGGTAAAGCAGCTTCTTCATTTCCTGTCGATGATGGTGGCGGCGGTAAAGACGATCTGTTGCATCTCAGGGTCATCCGCGGCCGCGTAAATGCGTAGTTTCCGGATCGAAAGTAGTGGATTTGAGTTTTCCAGTAGGGCAATTGCTTTGCCCAAACTCTCAAAGTCCGCTTGGGGCAGATCGATGATCCAGAGATAGCGATTCCAGGCGGCGAGTTCCTTTTCTTTAAATGCGTTACTGCTTTCGAGCCGGGTCGTCACCTTGTCGATTTGCTGGCCGGCGAGAAATGTTTTCATTCGTGGGGGAAACCATGCGATCGGTGCACCGTCGGGGCTAAGCGCACGCAGGGAATCGTAGCGGGCGGTAGCGGCATGAGCAGTCTCCTCCAGCTTTGACGCGTTGGATATCTCAGCCTTGGAGGTTGCAACTTTGTCCTGGAGTTCCTTGATTTTCGCCTGGATCGAATTCCGGCTCTTGTTCAGCGGCCCGAGGAAGAATGTGAAATAAACATAAAGTAGCCCGATCAGGCAAAATCCGCCCAGTATCAGTCTCTTGGTTTGTTCCTTGTTCAAGTTAGGATTCCTCCTTCTTCGGCTTGCTTTTTCGCTCGGACGGCGCCGGTTCCGGCGGTTTGGGGAACGGGTCAAATCCGATTATGACCACGAAATGAGCGGTGGTTACGTTATTGCCGCCCACGGAAACCGTAGTATCGAGATCTTCGAGAGTTTTGAATTCAACTTTTACGCTCGGTTGCTCCTTGCCAATCTGTTCGAGCAACATTTGGCGGAAGTCTTCCGCCACTTCGCGCGGCTCTCGTCCACCGGCCACGCCATCAAGAGTGATGGAGATGCCTTTTTCTTCTTCGACTGCCCCTTCCAGGGCCGTGATCTGGATATTTGGCGTTACACAATGCGCCACCTTCTCGAGCAAGGGAGCCCAGTAGAAACGCCTATCAATGAATCCGTCGAGCGTTTTGGTTGTGCTAATGATGTCGTTCAGTTCCTCGGCACGCTTTTGCGCGGCGGTGACCTTTGGCTCGATCTTGGCCCATTCACTCTGCACCGCGTTGAGGCGACTCTTGCTCTCCAAAACCCTATAGCCGGTCCAGAGATAGTTCAGGACCAGCAATACCGCGAGGCCGATGCCGGCGTAAATGCTCAGCTTGAGCGGATCGCGCTGTCGCTGTCGCTGCTCGAGAATTTCTTCGTGGAGAAGATTTAATTGCAGGGGCATGGCGCGTTAGGTTCGCAGGTATTCGAAGGCCGCCCCGCAGGCGACGTTGAGCGAGACAAATTCCTGCTGGAGGTTTTTGCGTTTCGCCGCCGGCAATGCCACCTCGCAGTTTTCGAGCGGGTCCCAAATCTCGCAGGGCAAGCCGAGCTCATCACTCAGAGTCTGGAGAATCATTTCCGCGCGCGATAATCCGCCCGAGACGTAGAGCCGGTGAATGGACGTTTCATGTTGCCCCTCAAAGAAGCCCATGGAATTGCGCACTTCCGTGCAGAGGCGTGAGAGGGTATTGCGACAAATATCGGCCATTCCGGGGTCGCCTTCCTGGATCATGAGATGCGCGGCGTTAGCGTCGAGCGCGCCGTCGGCGGTGAGTGCCTGGGTAAAATGTTTGCCGCCGTAATCGAAGGCGCGAGTCAGGGTGAGTTCGCCGTTACAACCGATCAGAACCGTGCTTTGCAAATGACCGAGATCGAGCAAGAGGAAAGCTTCTTTCTGGTGAACTTCCGGATAAGCAACTTCGAACGCGTTGAAAGAACAAACCTGCGCTAGTTGCATTAGCTCTACGGACAACCGCGTTTTCGCCATCGCTTCAGAAATTTCTTTTACCCTTGAACGCAGCAGGCCGCCGACAAGATAACGCGTCTGCGTTGTCGCCGGCGCCTGGACTTGGACTGCAACAGCTCCTTCGCCAGATGCGGCTCTCGCACCCGCCGTTCCGTTATTGGAAATGCTTGCCACGTCGAGCACGAAATCTTTGCAATCCTGGTTGAGCATGCTCAGCCCGTTATAGCGTAGAGCATTGCGTAAAAGCTCCGGCGGAGTGCTCGGCTGCTCAATAATGCGCAGAAGCGAGCCCGGCTCAGACACGGCCAGGGCACAGCTCTTAGTCGAGCCGCCGAGATCCTTTAACAGCTGTTTGACATGCTGTGCCACCTCATCGGCCGTCGTCACTTCCTCGGGCACTTCGTGGGATGCGAAGCTGGTCAGAGCATAGCGCGTCTCGCTCTTCTTGTTCAACAGCACCGCTTTATAGGCGCGCTTGCCAAGATCGATGCCAATGACAGAATTTCCGCGTTTCGCCATGGATGATTCAGGTGCTTGTAGCGGGAAACGTGCCTGCGACCTTGCAAATATCGGCGCGTATCCCTCTGCGTTCGGGCGCAAACAAGGATGGCAATCTTGGCCGGCTTCGCGGAGCATCGCCCATCCAAAGATTATGGAGCGTGGAAGGGGTGGGCGAGACTCTGTCGAGGTTCATGCGCAACGGAACACGGACTTCCAAGTCTGTGCGCCAAACAGGCATTCCTGCCTGTTTTGTTCATATAGCAATACAGCAGGCTGAAAGCCCGCTGGGCGCACAGGCAAGCATGCCTGTGTTCCGTCCGCTTCGGTAGGGCGAGACTCCGTCGAGCCAAAGAACAATCAGGCCGCCGCGGCCGAGGATGGGCGGTAACCAAAGAAACCGCGCTCCTTGATGATCTGCGTTACTTCCGGAGGCACCATTTTCTCCCAACCGCTGTCACCAGTCTGCAATTTGGCGAGCGCGTCCGGCGGGAAAATCTTGAGGTACTCCGGATGATAATCGCTGATTTCGGTGATGAAATTGTTATCCATGATGAATTGGAAAAGCGCCTTTAGGTTGGGAGCGACCTCGATTTGGCTGGCAGTAATGATTTTGTCGCTTCGTTCGTCGATCATTGGATAAACGTAGAGTTTGAGCGCACCCTTGAACATCCGCCCCAGGGCTTCCAGAATTCCGCCTTCCAGATTCAAATAATATTTCTCATCGAAAATTTCCAACAGGCTGGGTACGCCCATGACTAGCCCAACCATCTTGCTCGTATAACGGGTCAGGTAACTGGAGAGCCGGTAGTATTCGCCAAACTTCGAGATCAAGACCGTGCGCCCCAGTGCGCCCAGAATATCGACCCGCGCCAGAAAATCGGCGTGGTTCAGTTGGCCTTCCGCCAGCAGATTCTCCAACGTCATTTCCATCAGCACGATCAGCTCGGACTCGGCGCAGCCAGATTCCTGAAGAAACTTCCGGCGCGCGCCGTCGAGCATGTCATTGGTGGCATAGGTGACCGGCCGAAAACTGCCGCGCTCGACCAGAATCGCCTTCTTATAAAATACTTCGGCCGGTTGCACTGTTTCGCCATCGGCCCGGAACATGACCGCGTCAGTCAATCCCTGGCTAACGAGTTGTAGACTCATCAACCGGTTGTCGACTTGTGAAAAGGCCGGTCCGGAGAATTTGATCATGTCCACCTCAATCCGGCCGGGGGCGAGATTTTCTTGCAGCGAGGAAATCAACTCTTCTGGCTTCGCATGATAAAACGCGCCGTAAATCAGGTTCACTCCAATTACCCCCAGCACTTCCTGTTGATCGACGTTCGCTTCGTCCAGCATTCGCAAATGAATAATGATCTGGCTCGGTTCCCCACGGAATTCCGTTTGAAAACGGACTCCGAGCCAGCCGTGCGCTTCGTTGTGTTGCTTAAAACTGCGCGCCGCCACGGTGTCGGCAAAGACAAAAAAATAGCGCTGCGCGCCAAGCTTTTGATCCAGCCGCTCGATCAACAAATTGTATTCATGATCAAGCATCGTCCCGAGACGGATGCGGCTGACATAACGGTCGGTCGGTCCATAAATCGCGTCGCTGAACGTCATGTCGTAAGCCGACATCGTCTTTGCGATTGTGCCCGAGGCGCCGCCGACAAAAAAGAACCGGCGTGCGACTTCCTGGCCGGCGCCAATTTCCGCGAAGGTCCCGTAACGTTTGGCGTCGAGATTAATTTGGAACGCTTTCTTATTCGTCCCGACATCCATCTCGGCTTTCACAATTTCCAAGATGTCGGCATTTATGGGCTTCTCAACCGCCGAGTTGGCGCGCCCAAAAAGCGCCGTCAATCTGTAGCAGCGGGCCCGAGGGCGCCTTGGCGATCGAGGGACCTCACAGATGGTCTCAGGTTACACGAACACTCGTGAGATCCTTCGGTCCCAGCCGGACTGGCGTTGTCTGCGCGGCTCAGGATGACAACGTCCCTTTAGTTTAATTTCGACCTTACCTCATCGGTATGAACTCAGACCGACTGTGAGGGGTCCGGGCCGGACTGGGCGTTGTCTGCCCCGTCTCGGGATGACGGATTGCGGTAGCGACAATTACAATCGCACCTTTTCCACCGCGCTGGCCGCAATCCACCCGCGCTGATCATTCGGCAGCGCCGCGTAATTCCAGTCACCGCGTTCCTGTAAAATCAAAACTTCGCTTCCAGCTGGAAGAGCCAGAACGCTCCGCGCACTGTCGACGGTCGCAACTCTGGCTTCGGTGTTCTCCGCAATCACAATTGCCACGCCCTGTCCGTGGGTTCCGTTTTCCGATTTGTACGCAGCGAACCCGCAAATCGCGGTCAGAAATATCCCTGCTACCGCCCACAGCACTCTACCCGGCCGCAGAATCAAAAGAATAATCGTGAGCCAGAAAGAAATCGCGGCCGCAATCGCGAAAAAATTAGCCGTGCCAAAATTCAGATATCTCTCCAAGGCTGACGGCGTCAGCTCCAGCGAACGCGTTTGGTCGCGCGCAATCCGCAGATTGGCATCGGCTTCCGGATGATGGCGATCCAATCGTAAGGCGCGGTCATAATTCAAAATGGCCCGACCGAAATCGCCGTCACGAAAGTAAGCGTTGCCGAGATCATAGAATAAATTCGCGCTCCACGCGCCCGAACCGACGACCGCTTCGTAATCTGCGATGGCCGCTTTGAAGTTTCCTGCGGCAAATTCAGTGTTTGCTTTCGCGAACAAATCATCGCCAGTCCGGCTCGGACCATCGTTTGACGCTGCCTCGGCGCTGGGCAGAGCGAATACGAGCAAAACCAGGATTTGAAATAGCACCCTTAGTTTCATCGAAGACTTTCAATCAAGTCCAGGGTTTCGCGCTGTCCATCACCGGATAGCCTGCCCTCGCCGTTGCTCGCGCCGCTGTAGCGGAACTCATCGCTAGTCGCAAACAAGCGCCGCATCCGCTCGCTTTGTTCCGCATTCAGGTCAAACACTCGCGCGGCGGTTTCCGCATCGACCGTCGCCGGTTCGATGTTCATTTGCTTAAGCGCGGCCTTCAGTTGCACCACGCGCGAGGCATCGGAGAAATATTCTCGCGGCGCCAGCTGGTCGCGGCGCAATTTGCGCAGCAGCTCATCCCTCTCGTGCTGCAGTTGTGCGGCCCGCAGAGCTGCGCGATTGGACGCGCGCACATTTTGAACTTTCCAACCCATTAGCCCCAGGGCAAAAGTGAGAGGAAGAAGTTGCGCCAGCCAAAATTCCTTTCGTGCATAAAACGTCGCAAAGCTGGATACGATTTTTCCGCGCTCATTAATTTGATGCAAAATGTCCTGCGCTTTTTGCTTTCCGCCTAAGGTGGGCGTGGCTGACGCTCCCGGCGTAGTTCCAGCGATCGCGGAGCTAGCTGGGGCATTTCCCTCCACGATTAATGGCACCGTCTCGCTTTGCAGTGTTACATATTTCTCTTTTACCGGATCGAAATAAGTGAAGGCCAGTGGCGGAACCCTCGTCAACTTCTCGTTAGGTGAAACTACCAGTTCGAATGTTTTCGTTCCGCTGATTCCAACGTCATCATCCTGCTTGAAATTCGATGATGGCGGATATTTGTGCCAGCCGCGCTCATCACTTAGCTCTGGCGCATTCATTCGGTCGAAATTCCCACGTCCAGAGATCGCCGCCTTGATCGTGATCGGGTCGCCTATCTGAACTCGCTTCGGGTTCGCTTCCGCGGTCATCGAGAAACTCCCTACCGCTCCGGAAAAAGTCGGCGGCGCTCCCGCAGGCAATGCCTTTACTTCCAATGAAACCGGGTCGCTCTTGACGTTGATCTCGTGTTGCTCCATCAGCCCTCCAAAGGGCAGCGCAAAGAAAGGGTCGGAGAAGGGATCTTCGCTGAAAGGGTCAAACGGTTTGCGCCGCGTCCCCGAGCTCCGACGCGGAACGAGAATATTCGCTTTTTGTTCGACCGGTCCAATTTGAAAATTGCCAACCCGAGCTGCGGAAATCGCCGTCTTATAATTGAAAACGACATAACTGCGCCCGTCGATATTCTCCAGATTGCGTTCGCCTTCGCCCAACTTTTGCACAGTGAATCCCTGTCCGTTCACTTGCGGTGGCGCCATCTCAGCAACGCGCGTCCGCGAATTAAATCCGATCCGCACTACCACTGGAATCATTTCGCCGACATAGGCTGTCTTTTTCGGTACCAGCAGCTCGGCGAAAGCGATCTTATCTTCGCCAGTCTGTGTATTGCCGGATGGCGCGCGATTGCTTCCGGCGCGCGCCGTCGGGTTGGGAGAATCCGCTACTCGCAGCGTTAGCTCGGGCGTCTGCAAATTATTCTTACCAACGCGAATACTTTGCGACGGAATCTTATAAGTGCCCGATTTCTCCGGCAAAATCGTGTAATTGTAGGTGATCGAAGAAGTGACTGATAAATTTCGCATCGTCATCGAGGTCGATTCGCCGGTATAATGAATCTGGAGACCCGGGATGTCGATGTTGCTTGGCGGTTTCACCGATGTTCCAGCGTTATCGATCTGAATTTGCAACTGCACCGTTTCACCCACAACGACGTCCGAGCTCGTCAGCACCGCCGTAATTTTCGGCGAATCCGCGAGCGCCGATTGGATTTGGACAGTCGCAACTAACGCCAGGATGAGAACTCGTCGGTCCATCAACATTTTCAATCAAACAATCAAACCTCAAACATCAAACATGCGCCTCACCAGTCGTTATAGACACGATGCACCGGCTTGCGTTCATCCAGTTGCACCCGCGCTTCCTCGTCCTTCATTGCCTGCAATAATCGTGCAGCTTGCTTGGGGCTCATCTCCCCCCGCTCCATCGCTTCGGCTTCCGCCGCTTGCTCTTTGCGCTGCTCGTCGCTCGGCTCGCTCGCGCTTTTGATCTCACCCGAGCGCGGTTTGGTGGGCGAGGCGGATGGCGTTGCGCCCGGTGACACATTCTCATCCTTGCCGGAATTATCCCCCGGTGATGGTGATGGATTTTCTCCGGATTCTCCCGGGCTCGGCGAAGGATTTGAACTCTCATCGGGAGTCGGCGTTGGCGATTCCCCTGCGCCCCGCTGCTCGTTTTTTTTCTGATCAGGCTGTTTCTGCTCGCCGCCGGGACTCGGTGATGGGGAGGGCTGCGCCTGCTGCTGCTGTTTATCGCGCTTCTCCGAATTCTGCTGATCCTTTTGATTCTCGGGATTCTGTTCCTGGTTTTGCTGATTCGGTTGCCGCTGATTATTCTTCGCCTGCTGTTGATCTTGCTTCTGTTGATCTTGCTTCTGTTGCTGGTCGTTTTGTGATTGCTGTTGCTGCTGCTGCTGATCCTGTTGCTGGTCTTTCTTTTGATCCTTCTTGTTTTGCTGATTTTTCTGCGGCTTTGGCGGTGGTTGTTCCGGATGTTTCTTCAGTCTCTCGATCTTTTTTCTAACGATCTCCAGCCGTTCCGCGGCCGCCTTATCCTGCGGATCCAGCTTCAACGCCTGCTCGTAATGTTGCGCGGAATTTTCCAAATCCTTCAACGCGTCCTCGTTCGTTTTCCGCAAGTCGGCGCGGTCTTCCAAGGTCCTGCCGAGATTGTAACGGCTCTTCTCTTGCAGCCCTGGCGATCGATCGACCAGAGACTGGCTGAATGCCTCCAGCGCTTTGTCGTAGTTACGCAGCTTGTAGGCAGCCACGCCGGCATCGAACTGCATTTTGGGCATATCGGCCGGATTAATGTTGTGCTGCAAATCCTTTTGAAATTGTGCGTAAGCGTCCTCGTATTGCCCCTTATTATATAGGTCGATCCCGGAAACCGCGTTCACTTCGGCTACCGCTACGAATAGTAAGGAGGCCGCGACCAGCACTTCGCGTTTCACCGGCGACCTTCCGGGAGTTTTCGTCCGTTTTCGGTCGTTTATAAACAGGGAGGCGATCAGGGCCACAATCGCGCCCGCGAGCGGCCATTCGTAGCGCTCGATCGGCCGGCTCGAAAGCCGCGCATCGATTTCGGCCGTCTTTAGTTTCGAAAGCCCTTCCGTGTACAACTGCCGCATTGTCTGCGGTCCGCTTTCCAAATGCAGATACATCCCGCCGGTCGCTTGTGCGATCTCGCGTAGCCGATTTTCATCCAGCTTTGACTTCACCACTTGGCCCTTCGCATCTTTCACGAAACCACCTTCGCCTTTTCCTTCGACCGGAATTAGCGAGCCTTGCGCGGTGCCGACGCCTATCGTAAAAATTTTCACGCCCGCGTCCGCCGCTTTCTTGGCTTCGTTTACCGCGTCGCCACTAAGTTCCTCGCCGTCTGTGAAAATAATGAGGGCGCGATTTCCCATCGCGCTTTTCCCAAATGTTTGTGTCGCCAGTGCGATCGCTTCGCCGATGTTGGTGCCGCCTTCTGGAATTGTTTTCGTATCCAGGTCGTTGATCGATTCAACCGCAGCATCGTAATCGATCGTCAACGGTGCCTGCAAAAAGGCGCGACCGGCGAAGGCGATGAGGCCGACGCGATCGCCCTGCAGATCTGTGATCAAATCCTGTGCTGCCAGTTTGACGCGCTCAAGTCGGTTCGGCGCTACATCATTCGATAGCATGCTGCGCGATGTATCGACGGCGAAGAGCAAATCGAGCCCGCGACGTTTCACATCTTCGTAAGTGTAGCCCCAGCGAGGCTTGGCCAACGCGCCAATAGCGAGCGCGAGCGCGAGCAAAACGAAAGCAAAACGAATCGCGCGTCGCACCCGATCGACATTGCCGGCGAGCTGCGGAAGCAATCGCGGCGAAACAAATTCGCGCAATTTGATCGCGCTGCGCCGCTCGGCCTGCGCGTACAAGAGGACGAGCAGCGGCAGAATGGCCAGAGTCCACAGCCAGTTTGGCGCACCAAAGTTCATAGGTTCGATGAAGCGATGAAGCGATAACGTGATGAAGAGTAAGCCCGCTTCAACTCTTCGACCTTTAAACGCTGCAACGTTCCGCTCACGGCAATCGTTTCCAAATGGTTTGGCCGAGCAGAAGCTGCCCGATCAGCAATCCTAAACCCGCCGCAATGCATTCGGGGAATAGGTCGCGGTACTCTTGATATTTCCGGGCGCTGATGGTGGTTTTTTCCAGCTTGTCGATGTCCTGATAGATCGAGGCCAGCGATTGCGTGTCCGTTGCGCGGTAAAATTTTCCATCGGCAATGCGCGCTACTTCGCGCAAACCAGTTTCATTGAAGGAGACCGGCGCATTCTGATAATAAACATTACCGCGTCCGTCCGTGATCACGCGTCCGGTTCGCTCATCCATCACTGGAAAGGGCGCGACCCCGTTGGTGCCGATGCCAATCGCGTAAAAATGAATTCGGAGTGCCTTCAAAGCCTCTGCCGCGGTATTGGGCGGAATTTTCCCGGCGTTATTATCGCCATCGGTGAGGAGAACCATCACCCGGCTTTTAGATTGCTTGTCATTTAATCGATTCCCCGCCGCCGCCATGGCCGAACCGATTGCAGTGCTTCCTTCCACCAGGCCAATGCGAACACGATCGAGATTTTGCAACAGCCATTCGTGATCTAATGTCATCGGGCTAACGATATATGGACGAGTGCCAAACGCGATCATCCCGATCCGGTCGTTCGGTCGTGCTTCGATGAACTTGCGCGTTACTTCACGAACAGCATCCAATCGCGTCGCTTCGTCGCCACCGATGGTGAAATCTTTCACCAGCATCGAATTAGAAACATCAAGCACCAGCATGATGTCGATTCCGCTGGCTTCGACTTGGGTGAGCGACTTGCCCAGTTGTGGCCTCGCGATTCCGACCGTAAACGCCGCCAGAGCAAGCCAAACCAAGGCGCGCAAAATTCGTCCGGCTCGGCTGGTGCTGCTTTTCCCGATCGCGCGAAACGGCGCGGTCGCGGAAAATACAATCGCAGCGCGTGGTCCGAACCTTCCGCGCAGCCATGCCAGCAAGGGAATGAGCAGTAGCAATAGCAGCAACCACGGGCGCGCGAAAGTGAGCACCTGGCCGCCCAGCCAATCACGCGGGGACAAGTGCGCCTCCTTTCACGAATTGGCGCGCTTCATCCAGCAGGAGACGGCTGTCCGCCGTCGTCGCTTCATAGCGCGCGAACTTAATCAGGTCGCAGCGATTCAGAAAATCAGCAAGCAACGTTTTCTCGTCGTCACTGAAATTCGCAGCCGAGGCAATGGCATTCAAAAATTCGACCGATGTCTGTCGGGTCATCGGCAAATCGAATTGTTCCATTACGTAACGTCGCAAAATATCAGAAACGCGAATGCTGAATTGATAAGGAGGATTTTTTTCTACTTCGGTCTCAATCCCGTTTAAGGCAGCGAGGGCGCGTTCGCGGGGCGATAGCGCTGCTTCTTTTTTGCGAAAGAATCTTCGCCCGTACCAGATCGCCAGTCCAATGATCGTTAACGCGATCAAGCTTGCAACAAAAATGATCCACGGCGGCACCAGCGAATAAAGCACGGGCGGCGCAATGTCGGGAAGTGCCTGCGCGAGTACCATCATCGTTACCGCACCATCAGACGGCGTTCGCGTTGCTTAAAAAACGAGCGCAGCGCCGGCAGATAATCATCGCCGGTGCGCAAATCGATTCGATCAATCCGGTTTTGCCGCAATACCCGCATAGTTTCCGTTAGCTGCGCTCTTGCGAGCTGGGCAAACTGTGCGCGCACCTGCCTGTCGGCGGCGTTGATTTCAATTTGATCGCCCGTTTCGGCATCTTCCAGCGTAATAATCCCGATATCAGGCAGTATGCTTTCGCGTTCGTCCTGAATCCGGATCGCAATTAAATCGTGCCGTCTCGCTGTGACCGCGAGCGCGCGCGAAAAATCCTCCGCCTGAAAGTCGGAGATAAAAAAGACGACCGCACGACGGGTCACGATCTTGTTTAAGTGATCAAGGGCCGCGGCCGGATTGGTTCCGCGCCCGACTGGATCAAAGAAGAGGATTTCGCGGATGATTCGCAAGGTATGAGAGCGCCCTTTCTTCGGCGCGATGAAAAGTTCGAGGCGATCGCTGAAGAGAAGCAGGCCAACCTTATCGTTATTTCGGATGGCGCTGAAAGCGAGAAGGCAGGCAACTTCCGCGGCCAGCTCGCGCTTTGATTGTGAAGTGCTGCCGAAATTCCCCGACGCACTCACATCTACGATCAGCATGACGGTAAGCTCGCGTTCTTCCGTGAACTTTTTCACGAACGGGCTGCCGAGCCTTGCGGTTACATTCCAATCGATCGCGCGAATTTCATCCCCCGGCTGATATTCGCGTACTTCTTCAAAATTCATCCCGCGACCCTTAAACACGCTGTGGTAATCACCGGCGAAAGCGGTCTCGACCAGGGCACGGGTTTTGATTTCAAGGCCGCGGATTTTCTTTAGGATCTCTTCTGTCTCCATGTTGCCGTGATCGGTGATCAGTAATCGGTGAACAGAAATTCGTCATCCTTGCACGTGATCGAGCGGTAATCAGTGCCGGGCGAGTATTTACAAAAGTCATCAGCACGATCAATCATGCGTGAAAGCATTCCCCCGATCGCATCGTACCGCCTGTCGAGGTTCTCGAACTCCTGTGTGGAAAAATATTGACCGTCCAGCGCATCATCCAACCATGATTGTGTTTCGTAGGCCTCCCCGAGAGCCTCGTCGATCTTGTTCACGAAAGCCGCTTTGTACCGGCGGCGTGCCAATGCTTCGGCTAACAGCGCCTTTACTGCGCGAGAGCTTCTTCGGATCTGATCTGTAAGCGAATATTGTTCTTCACGCGGAAAGTGCTTCGAAAAATCAAACACGAGTCGAGCTGCGTCTCGAGCGGCTTGATACGCTTTCAATTCCCGAAAGGACCTTGCAGCTGCCATACCGTTCACGGTTCACCGATCACTGTTCACGATCCCTTTCGTAAGTCTTATACTCACGGCACCGGCAATCCCGCAAAGATCCGTTCTACAATCGTCTCGCTCGTAATCGACTCCGCTTCCGCTTCGTAGCTAACGATAATGCGGTGACGCAAAACGTCGGGACCGATGCTCTTGATGTCCTGCGGTGTGACGTAGCCGCGTCCATTTAGGAAAGCGTGTGCACGCGCGCCCAAAGCAAGATAAATAGTCGCGCGTGGGGAAGCGCCATAGCGGACCAAACCCTCCAGCTTTAAGTTGTAAGACGCCGGTTCCCGCGTTGCCCAGACAATGTCGACGATGTAATCCTTTACACGATCGTCGATGTAAATGTTGTTCACCACATCGCGCGCGGCGATGATGTGCTGTGGATCGACCACCGATGAAACACTGAGATCGGGCGCGGACGTCGCCATTAAATCGAGGATGCGGCGCTCCTCCGGTTTTTGTGGATAACCGATGTTCAACTTGAACATGAAACGATCGAGCTGCGCTTCGGGCAGCTGATAGGTGCCTTCCTGCTCGAGCGGGTTTTGCGTTGCCAGGACAAGGAACGGATCCGGCAGCGGATACGTTTTTTCGCCAATGGTGACCTGGCGCTCCTGCATCGCTTCTAGTAAGGCGCTCTGCACTTTGGCGGGAGCGCGATTGATTTCATCGGCCAAGATAAGGTTCGAAAAAATTGGACCGAACTTGGTCGTGAACTCACCGTCACGCGGATTGTAAATAAGGGTGCCGATCAAGTCCGCCGGTAGAAGATCGGGGGTGAATTGCAGGCGCTGGAACCCTGTTTGGATGGCGGAGGCGATGGTTTTAACGGTGAGCGTTTTAGCCAGGCCGGGAACGCCTTCGAGCAAGACATGGCCGTTCGCCAGCAACCCGAGCAATAAACGATCGACCAGATATTTCTGACCGACGACGACGTGCGCAACTTGCTCGCGCAGCGGCGGGATCCACCGACCGAGTTCCTGCACCTGTTGAGAGATTTCCTGAGCCGATTTCATGAGTCCTGTAAGACAGAATCGACGCACCGAACGTTCGAATCAATTGCGCGGAATCGTAGAGGCGCCTCTGTCGATTCGACGCTTGATTAAGAGTTATCGCAAGTCGAGTCGCCTGCGGCGCCGTAGCTTTATGCGAAGGCTGGGAGGGATCCCGAGAAAGTCACCTTGAAGCTTTCATTGCGGGATTCCTCGAATCCGAGCCGGACTGCCGTTTCGCTCGGAATGACGTTCAGTGCGTGCCCGGCAGGTTAGCAAAATCGGCAAGCCCGGGTAGGGCTCGAGCTCACGAATCTTCGCTTCAAGAAAACGGGCGAACGGCTGTGTCAGAAGGCGAGGGGAATTGACAAAGAGCACGATCTCCGGCGGCGCGAACTCGCGCGATTGGTCCCCGCTGGATTGAGTCGCGTAAAACAGCTTTAACCGTTTGCCCTTTGCCATCGGCGGCGGGTTTGCCGCAAAAGCAGCCCGCAGCGCACGATTCAATTTTCCGGTGCCGATATGCGCGCGCGCAGCCCGCCGGATGCGTTCGATCATTTTGAAAATGCGATCCGCATACTCGCCCGTCAACGCGCTCGTTACCAACACCGGTGCGTAATCGATGAAGAACAATTCCGTGCGGGCGTTGGCGATGGCGTCTTCCATGGTCTGCCGTTGCTTACGGTGCGTGCGTACCAGGTCCCATTTGTTTAGTGCGATCACGCAAGCTTTTCGTGCCTTCTGAATCAATGCCGCGATGCGGCGGTCTTGCGCCTTGATCCCTTCGGCAGCATCAATCACCAGCACGCAAATGTCACCACGCGTAATATTCTTCTCCGCCCGCATCACTGAGAAGACTTCGACCGAGCTGGAATGTTTGCTCCGCGCTCGAATCCCGGCGGTATCGGTAAAGAGGTAGCGTTTGCCTTCGCGTTCGTACTCGATGTCTACGGCATCGCGTGTAGTGCCTGGGATTTCGCTCACGATCGTGCGCGGATCGCGGAGCAACGCATTAATCAGCGATGACTTTCCTGCATTTGGGCGGCCGAGGATCGCGGCGGCGATCGGATGTTTGAGGTTTGAGGTTTGAGATTTGATTTGGGAAGCGGGCAGAAAATTGTCGATCGCCTCCAGCAGTACCGGAACGCCGCGGCCATGGGCCGCGCTAATCGGGAAAACATTCTCGAAACCGAGCGCGGAAAATTCGTCTACTCGCGGCTGGTGTTTCGGGTCATCGATTTTGTTAACGAGAAGTAGGACGGATTTGTGCAATTTCCGAACGAGGCGAGCCAGTTCGTGGTCCATCGGATTTAACCCGTCCTGCCCATCAACTACAAAAAGAACGAGATCGCTCTCTTTCATTGCCAGTTCGGCAGCTGCTCGCACGTCGCCTCTCAACTGAGTTTCACCTGCGCCGACAATCCCGCCGGTGTCCCAAAGTGCGAAAGTTTTTCCGCCGATTTCGCATTTGGTAGAAATCCGGTCCCGCGTGATCCCTGGCTGGCCATGCACAATGGCAATGCGACGGCCCGCAATCCGATTGAATAACGCCGATTTCCCTACATTTGGCCGGCCCACGATCGCGATGTTCATCGCGACGAACGTAGCACAGGCATCTTGCCTGTGTGGCAAACGGGCATCCTGCCCGTTTTTTGGCCCAATGACCACGCAAGGGCGAGTAATGACGAATGACCCGCCTCCATTAAGTTGCAGCGAGGGAGGCGAAGGAATGAGGAACCTATTCTCTGTTCTTTATTCTTTGTTCTTTGCTCTTTCCTCTTTCCTCTTTGCTCTTTCCTCTTTCCTCTTTGCTCTGTCCTCTTTGCTCTGTCCTCTGTCCTCTGTCCTCTGTCCTCTGTCCTCTGTCCCCCCATTACCCTACTACTCCATCACTCCATTACTCCGCTCCGCGTCAGCGCGTGGCGTGGGCGTGACCTTCGGCCTGTAGTTGGCGGATACCTTCGATGACATAAATCACACCCGAAATGAGGGTGAAGATTCCCGCCACGATCACGACGAACCACAGCGGCAAAAATCGCAGCTGCAACATCACCCACGCGATCGCGCACATCTGACAAACAGTCGCCACCTTGCCCGTCCAACTTGGTTTCAGCCGCATTTTGTTGCCGATGAAATAATGCAGAATAGCGGCACCGACCAAAATAACCGCGTCGCGGGTAATGACGAGAACCGGGAACCATACCGGAAATTTTCCGTAATCGGGATCGCTCTGGCTCCAATTGGTAATGCTCAAGGTGATGATGCCGCTCAGGAGCAAACCTTTGTCGGCGATCGGGTCGAGAATAACGCCTAACCGGCTGCGCTGGTTGTAGCGACGGGCGACGTATCCATCGAGACCATCACTCACCGCCGCAAGAAGAAAAACGAGGATGGCGGCAAAACGCTGCCATTCCAGCGGGGCGCCGCGCTGGACGCTTTCGCCATAATAAATCGCGAGCGCCACGAAAACAGGAATCATCGCAATTCGGACGAGCGTGATTTTATTGGCGGTGGTCACCCTGGAAAGACTAGCGCAAGCCTCCCGCGCGCAAATTTATTTCAGCGGCAGCGCCCATCATGGCCTCCTTGAATTCTGTCCCGACCCTGAAAACGGGCTCATCCCGAGCGCAGTCGCCTGGCCGCGCCGTAGCTTTATGCGAAGGCTCGGAGGGATCCCTTTGCGAGACGTTTAAGGTAGCGCCGCAGGATCCTTCGACTTTGCTTCGTTCCGCTCAGGATGACGGACTAGCTGAAATCAGGTCTCGAGTTCCGCTCCTGCAAACTGCGCCTGCCTTGCGTGTTTCCCTTCGCAGAATTCTTCGATCATCTTTTTGTTGAACGCCGGAATATCGCCGGGCTTGCGGCTGGTAACGAGTCCGTTGTCCACCACCACTTCTTGGTTCACCCAATTGCCACCGGCATTTTTCACATCAGTTTGAATGTGCTCCCACGACGTTAATTTGCGTCCACGAACGACACCGGCGTCGATCAGCACCCAGGGCGCGTGACAAATTGCGGCCACTGGTTTGCCTTCCCGGAAAAAATGTTTCGTGAACTCAAGGGCGTCGGGAGCCGCGCGCAACTCATCCGGATTCATCAGACCACCCGGCATCATCAGTGCATCAAATTCCTCCGGCCGCGCTGCATCGAGCGAGACATCGACGTTGAACTTGTCGCCTTTATCCCCGTGGTTCATTCCCTGAATTTGTCCCGATTTAGGCGAAACGATTTTTGTTTCCGCGCCCGCTTCCTCCAGGGCTTCGCGCGGTTTTGTCATTTCCACCTGTTCGAATCCGTCGGTGACGAGAATCGCCACTTTCTTGCCATCCAATTTGCCCATAACAATTTCCTTCCCGTTGAATTTTGTTTTGCATCGGTTAGTTGCCTACCATCAAAAAAATTTCGCGACCGCTGTCGAAGTTGGTCGTAAAACGAAAACGCTTGGTCTGCGCGGGCCCGTGAGTAAGATTCGCCCGCACGCCGATGTGGCGAAATGGCAGACGCAACGGACTTAAAATCCGTTCTCGCTAACCGCGAGGTATGGGTTCGAATCCCATCATCGGCACCCTCGAAAACGCGATTTCACGAGAAAAGAATCATGTCAAAAGACAGATTGAGCGGTTGCGCATACTATCGCAAAGAGACGTAAGGAGACGAAGTTTATTCGCCAAGTGTTTGTCAAGTCTCTCGCGCGCGTGCGCGATAGTTGTGACGATACAGACCAATCGCTCCGGTTCTTAATCAAGGAAAAAGTGTATAGCTCCGCCTGACCCGCCAAGCCGGACATTTTTGCCGGCTGGGGTTTGGAGGTGGAAGCGTCTCTGAGGATGTAAGCACGCGGAAGTTGTTTTTGCGTCGA
>Ga0209159_1001440_pt1 | contig 18241 bp, 16 predicted proteins | sample GraSoiAngelo_144_FD_185901 | JGI IMG/M metagenome (GOLD analysis project Ga0209159, IMG submission 185901) | Grasslands soil microbial communities from the Angelo Coastal Reserve, California, USA - 14_1009_02_40cm (SPAdes) (version 2) | ecosystem: Environmental > Terrestrial > Soil > Grasslands ...
CGCTGCGCGAGGATCTGACGGCACTCATCCGCCACGCGGGCACGGCCGCCCGGGTGGTGGGAACACCCCCGGCGCTTGCTATTGGAGCGTTGCGAGCGCTCGACTGGTTACGGCTCTCCCCGCTCGCTCCGTGGCACTACCTGACGTACCACAAGGCCTTCTATTTCGACCTCTCGCGACCGATGCGGGAACTGGGCTGGCGGCCCCGCTACGGCAACCAGGAGATGCTGATCCAGTCGTACGAGTGGTTTCTCGCCAATCGGAACAGGCCCGCGGCGGACGATGGCCGCTCCGCCCACCGGAAGACCGTGAAGGAGGGACTCCTCTGGATACTCAAGCACCTCTCCTGAGCGAGCGCCCGCCTCCAGTGCGTCCGTGGGGTGGGCTCGCGGATCTGGTGCTGCTCGCGCGCCCCCGGCAGTGGACCAAGAACGCTGTGTGCTTCGCCGCACTCGTGTTCGCCGGGCGGCTGACGGATCCGGCGGCGGTCGGGCCGGCGGTCCTCACCTTCGTCGGCTTCTGCCTGGCCTCGAGCGCCATCTACGTCCTCAACGACCTGTTCGACCGGGCGGAGGACCGGGCGCACCCGGTCAAGCGGAGGCGCCCGCTTGCCGCGGGCCGGATCGCGGTGGGCCCCGCGCTCATCGAGATGGCCCTGCTCGCCGCCGGAGCGATCGTGGTCTCGTCTTTCCTCGTCCCCCGTGCGCGCGCGGTGCTCGCGGCCTACCTCCTAGTGAACCTCGCATACAGCACGGCCCTCAAGCGCGTGGCGATCCTCGACGTCATGATCATCGCTCTCGGCTTCGTGCTACGGGTAGAAGCGGGCATCGAGGCCATCCGCGCGCCGCAGAGCGCCTGGATCATCCTCACGATGTTCTTCATGGCGCTCTTCCTGGGCTTTGCGAAGCGGCGGGGCGAGCTCGGGCTCCATTCTGACCCGGCGGCACGCGCGCATCGGGGGGTACTCGGTGCCTACTCGGTCGCCTTCCTCGACATCCTGCTCGCGGTGAGCGCCACCACCGCGCTCGTCTGTTACGCCCTCTACGCCGTCACCGTGCAAACGAACGAGACCTTCCTCGTGACGGTGCTGCCGGTGGTGTTCGGCATCCTGCGCTACATGATGCTGGTGCTCGTGCGCGAGCGCCACGAGGATCCCGACGAGCTGCTCACCCGCGACGGGCCGCTGGTATTGGCGATGCTCGTCTGGGCGGCGGTCTCGATCGCCGTCCTCTACCTCGACCTCCGCCTCTTCCCCGGTGCGGCGCTGCAGCCGCAGCGGCGCGTCCGCGAAGAACGGGGTCGGCCCTCGCTGGCGCGGCCCGAAGGGAGGCCAGGCACGAGCCGATCTCCGGAGAAATGAGCGCGGCGCCTCCCCCCTGCCCCCGCCTGGCCGGGCGGGTACTCGGGCGGCCCCGAGCGGTGTCCACCTCCAACAACGCCGGATCGTGAGCGCGGAGTCGCCCCCGGTGACCATCGCGACGGTTCGATCGCTCGAGAACTATCCCATTGACAACCGGATCAGCGCGGCTGCCGCCCAGGGGCGCTGTCTGGCCGTGGCCATCTACTTCGACGACATCGTTAAGACGACCTAGGTGAAGCTCGGGGCCGCGTGCACCGACGGCTAAGCGTCACAGCACGTCGGCCAGGCTCTCCTCGGCCGAACGCACGGCGAGGTCGAGGCGTCGAAGGTCCTCCGTCACCGCCACCTGGCGGAGCCCCTTGATGGCGAGCACGCTCTCGGAGCGGAGCGGCAGAGGCACGCCGAGCGCCTCCGCTGCCCGCAGCGCCGCGAGCACGGGCGCGAACGGCAGCGGCAGGAAGACGCAGCGCACGCCGAGGCGCGCCACCATCGCGCGCAGGAACGCCGCCATCGAGAGCGGGGCAGGCTCCGCGACGTTCAGCGCGCCGGTCAGCTCGCGCTCGAGCGCGCGCGCGACCCCCTCGCAGAGGTCGTCCAGGTGCACGGTCTGCAGCGGCTGGCGCCCGCCGCCGAAGAGCGGGATGAGGTGCGTCCGCCGCGCCACGTCGCGCATCATCTGGAAGATGCCGTGCCCCTCGCGCGCCAGCACGAGACCGGGGCGGACGACCAGGTCGCGCCCCGGGTCGCAGAGGCCCTCGAGCGCGTGCTTGCTGCGCGCGTAGTAGTTCGGCGCCGCGGGCTGGGCGGCGACGGTGGAGACGAAGACGAAGCGCGGCACCCGGGCCCGCCGCGATGCCTCGAGGAGCCGGCGCGTGCCGTCCTCGTTCACGCGGCGCGCGCGCTCGCGGTCGGTCTCGCGCGTCGCGTAGGCGCAGTGCACCACGACGTCGGCGCCCGCGAGCAGCGCTTCGTCGAGCGTGTCGGGCAGCTCGCAGCGGCCGACGCGGCCGCCCGCCGGCGGCGGGCCGAAGGCCGCCGGGTCGCGGACGAGCGCCCGCACCTCCCACCCGCGCGCGGCGAGGTGGGCCGAGAGCGCGCGACCGATGAGCCCCGAGGCCCCGGTCACGGCCGCGACCCGAGCGCTCATCCGAGCTGCCTCGCGAGCAGCGTCCCGACGCGGTCCGCGTTCGCCATCAGGTTGAAGGTGAGGCCTTTCGGCGGGATCCAGGGGAAGATCGAGCCGTCGGCGAGGTAGACGGCGCGCGTGGCGCGGAGCCGGCTGTCCCGGTCGCAGGTGAGCGGCCCGCCCTCCCGCAGGATGGGGAACGTGCCGGCGTAGTGGAGGCTCGAGCCATGCCCGGGGCGGATCGTCCGGAGCGGCAGGCACCCCAGCCGCCGGAAGCAGCGCAGCAGCACGCGCTCGTCCGCCTGCTGCAGGCGGGTCTCGTCCGCGCTCGGCCGATACGTGATCTCGAGGCAGTCCGGCCCGCCGCTCCCGCGGCGGAGCACGCAGGCCTTCCCCGTCGCGGGCCGGTCCTCGTGATGGATGCCCAGGATGGCGAACTTCGGGATCAGCACGCGCAGCACGCGGAGCCCTTCGCGGTAGGCGAGCGGCGACTCCTTCATCAGCTTGAAGGTCAGGAGGGAGCGGTAGGAGAAGAGCTGCGCCTGCACGATCCGGCCCGGGTTGCCCGGAATGCGCAGGAGGGCGGTCAGCTGCGCCAGGCTCGAACGCCGGTCGCGCGCCGGGCGCCGCAGCATGCCGAGGTTGAGCGTCGGCACGTAGGCGTAGGCGTTGCAGAGGATCGGGACGGGCCGATCGTACGCGCCCAGCGAGGCGAGCACGATGCGCGCCGTGCCGAGCGTCCCGCCGGCCAGGACGAGCGCGGCGGCCTCGTGCGTCTCCTCCTCGCCGCTGTCGGCGCGCGTCGCGCGCACGCGCACGCGACTCTCGTCCTCGCTGAAGGCATGCACGAAGCGGCGATTCAGGTAGGTGAAGTTCGGCGCGCGCAAGAGCTCCTCGAGCGTCCACTGCGGCCGGTAGACGCTCCGGTCCATGTCGGCCCAGTAGTCCAAGTCGAGGTAGGCGTACGGGCCGCGCTCGCGGTGCCGCTCGGTGCAGGCGGCCAGCCGCGTGCGCCCGAGGAAGAAGCCGGCGGCGTTCAGCACCGCGCGCCGGCGCAGGTAGCGCGTGAGCACGACCTCGGCATTGGAGTCGAGCTCGAGCGGCGGCATGATCGACGGGCTCTCGGGCAGGAACGGCTGGAGGTCGTCCTCCGCGCCGCACACCCCGATGCGCTCGGCGACGGCATCGTAGTGCGCGCCGAGCTCGTCGAGCCCGAGGCCCATCGCGCCGAGCTCGTCGTCCGTGAAGGGGAAGACCCCCGCGCTCCAGCCCGCGCCGAGCCCGCCGCGCGCGAGGCTCATGGAGGCCGCGAAGCCGTCGGACCGGACCGGCATGCGCTCGGCGGCGTCGGTCAGGATGTGCATGCGCGGCGGCGTCAGCTGCGCTCCCACGCGCACGGGGCCGAGCGGGATGCCCTCGAAGTGGTCGCCCAGGAAGTAGCGGTGCTGCTGAGCGTCGGTGCGTCGCAGCTCGGAGAAGGGCCGGCGCGGGATGAGCGGCGCGTAGCGGCGGTCCTCGTTGCCGTAGTCGAGAAGGACGACCCGCCGTCCGGCGGCGACCAGCGGCGCCGCGGCGTTCACCCCCCCGGGGCCCGAGCCGACGACGATGACGTCGGTCATGCGCGCGAGCGGACGGCGGCCGCGTAGACGACCGCCCCGAGCGCCGCCCGCGCGACGGCGACCGTGCCATGCGCGAGGAGCGCGAGGAGCAGGCGCAGGGGGCGCGCGTCGCGGGGCAGGAACTCGTCGGCGAACGCGGGCGAGGTCTCCAGGATGGCGGCCATGAGCAGGATCTTGTTGCGCAGCAGGCTCCCCGGCCGGAGCAACCCCGAGGCGGCGTCGAGCAGCGACACACTCCACGGGTGCCGGTGCGCGAAGGCGACCAGCGCCGCGTCCTCCCGGGCGACGGGCTCCGTGAAGATGGCCGCGTTCGCCGCGCGATAGCGGTCGACCAGCTCCGCCGGCGGCGGCCGGCCGACCAGGTAGCGCGTGAACAGGCGCGCCTCCGCCTCGAGCGCGGGCGCCTCGTCGGCGTCGTCAGGCATGCGCGGTAAAAAGCAGATCCGAGCGGGCGCGCAAAGCGAGGCGGGAGAACCTCCTTGACGAGTGCCACGGCACGCGAATAGCCTGCGTTACGGGCAGGTTGCTGTGAAGCCAACGCTCCGGGCGGTCAGGCGGCTCATGGCACTGGTCGTCCTGTGCATGACGTTGGCCCTGCCGGCAGGCGCTCAACCCGTCGGGGACCACCTCAAATGCTACAAGGTGAAAGACCCGCTGGCGAAGACGTCCTACTCCGCCGATCTGGGTGGGCTGGTGGCGGAACCCGGCTGCACCATCAAGGTGCCGGCGATCATGGCGTGCGTGCCCTCGAGCAAGACGAACGTCACGCCAGAGCCGCCGGGAAGCGGCGCGACTGGAACGCCCAACGCCTTCGGCTGCTACAAGATCAAGTGCCCGAAGGCGAAGTTGCCGACGATCCCACTGAACGACCAGTTCGGCACCCGCGACGTGACGCCGCGCGCGCCGAGGCTGCTCTGCGCACCGGCGACGATCACCATCACTACCACCAGCACCTGTCCGCCGGCCACGGCCGCCTATTGCGGCGCGGCGGACTGCGGCGAGGGCGGCATGCCCAGCTGTGATCCGACTTTCAGCCCGTTCTGTCCGCAGGGCATGACCTGTACGACGATGGGGGCGACGTGCGGCTGCACCGGCCCCACGATCCCCTGCGGCGACCCCAGGCTGAGCGGTCTGACGTGCAACTTCTGCAAGTGGGGCACCTGCCCGCCGGGGATGACGTGCGGCGGCGTCCCGAAGAGCGGCGCGTGCGGCTTCGACTGCGCCTGCCGGTGAAAGGGCTCAGCGCCGCTCTCGCAGCGCCCGCTTGTCCACCTTGAACATGGGCGTGAGCGGCAGCTCGGCGAGCACGGTGAGCCCGTCGGGTCGTTTGAAGCTCGCGAGCTCCGCGCCGACGAAGGCGCGCAGCTCGGCGAGCGTGGGCGGGTCCGCCGGGTCGCGCGGCACGACGAAGGCCCAGCCCACCTCCCCGAAGACCTCGTGCGGCACGCCCACCACGGCCGCGCGCGCGACCTTCGGGTGGCGGGCGAGGAGATCCTCGATCTCGGCCGGGTAGACGTTGAAGCCGCCGCGGATGAACATCTCGCTCTGCCGGCCGCGGAGGTGGAGGTAGCCGGCGTCGTCGAGGAAGCCCACGTCGCCCGTGTGCACCCAGCCCTCGGCGTCGATGGTGGCCGCGGTGGCCTCGGGGTCGCGCCAGTAGCGCACCATCGCCGCGGGCGAGCGGACGACGACCTCGCCCGGCGTCCCCGCGGGCACGGGCGCGTTCCGCTCGTCGACGATGCGGAGCTCGACGCCCGGCGTGGGCCTTCCGACCGTGGTCGCGAGCCGCTCGGGCGGATCGTCGGCCAGCGAAGCGGTGGCGATCGCCACCTCGGTCGAGGAGTAGCGGACGCTCACCTCGACGCCGAGCGCGTCGCGCACGCGGCGGACCAGCTCGGGAGAGGACGGTGCGCCGCCCAGGAGCACGCTCTTGAGCGAGGAGAGGTCGCGGCGCGCGCGGTCGGGGTGGTCGAGCAGCATCACGACCTGGGTCGGGATGCCGCCCAGGTGCTCCAGGCGCTCGCGCTCGATCGTCTCGAGCACGGCGGCCGGGTCGAAGGTATCGTGGATGAGCGTCGCGGCGCGGTGCGAGAGCTGGATCGCGATGCGCGCCATGGTGCCCACGTGCGCGAACGAGAGGCCGGCGGCGAGGTGCTTCGCCGCGGGCGGGGCGCCGGGCGGGTAGCGGCGCGCCTCGATCTCCGCCACGGCGAGGAGGTTCCGGTGCGTGAAGCAGGCGCCCTTCGGCACGCCGGTCGTGCCGCTCGTGAACACGATGGCGACCGGATCGTCGGGGGCGACCGCGGCGGCCGGCGCCGGGCCGCTCCCGCCCAGGTCGGCGACCGCCCCGGCCGTGCTGGCGACGAGGCGCGCGGCCGGGAGCCAGACCACCTCGCGGAGCTCGGGCAGCCCCGAGCGCAGCCCCTCCACCGCGGCGCGGAAGTCGGCGTCGTGCCAGCGCTCGACCGCGAGGACCAGGGCTGCGCCGGAGCGGCCGAGGATGTGCCCGATCTCCGTCCGCCGGTAGCGCACGTTGATGCCGGTCGTGATCGCGCCGAGGCGCGCGGCGGCGAGGTAGCCGACCAGGTAGAAGGGCGTGGACGGCAGGAGCAGCGCGACCACGTCGCCGCGGCCGATGCCGCGCGCGGCGAGGGCCGCGGCCGTCTCGTCGGCCAGCGTGTCCCAGTCGCGGTAGGTGAGGCGCTCGCCGCGGTAGCGGAAGGCCTCGGCCTCGGGCCGATCGCGCGCGGCCGTGCGGAGGAGGTCGCCGAGCACGCCCAGCCGAGCCACTCCCGCGCCGCCCATGATCGCTCGCCGATCCATGGCACAGGCGCGTCTCCTTGCAAAGGCTTGCCGCCCGGCGCCGAACCGTGGCAGGACGGCGCATGATCCCCACCCAGGGCGTCAATCACATCGCGCTCAGCGTCTCGGACATGAAGCGGACGCTCGAGTTCTACACCGGCGTGCTCGGGCTGCGCCTCCTCGGCCTCTTCCCGATGCACGGCGTGCCGGGGGCCTCGCATGCCTTCCTCGACATGGGGGGCGGGCGGATGCTGTCGTTCATCCAGTTCGCGGCGCCGCCCGAGAAGCGCGAGGGCGTGACTCATCCCGCGGACCCCGGGAGCCCCTCGGCGGTCGCCACCATGCACCACCTGGCGCTCCAGGTGCCCGACGCGGCGGCAGAGGCCGCGCTCCGCGACCGGGTGAAGCAGGCCGGCATCCGCGTCTCCCACCCTTACGACCACGGCTTCTGCGTCTCGATCTACTTCAAGGGCCCCGACGGCGAGCAGCTCGAGGTGACCTACCCGACGCGCCCGCTCGGCGCCGAGGAGCTCGACGCGGAGACCTTCCGCGTGCTCGGCATCTCGGCCGAGGAGCGCGCCGCCATGACGCGATGACGGCGCGCCTCCGCTTCCCGCACGAGTACGTGGCGCTCGATCCGGCCGTGCGGCGCGAGATCGTGGACTGCTTCGCGGCCGACGGGCTCTCGACCGGCGCGGGCATTCTCTACCTGCCGCCGGGAAAGGACCCCGAGGTCGCCGTCCTCGCCATGCACCCGCGCGTCGGCTTCTTCCGCCACTACCTCGTGCCCAGGCTCGTCGGCGCGGGCTACGCGTTCCTGGGCGCGCCGACGCGGAGTCTCAACAACGACGCCGACGCGCTCCACGAGCGCCTCCTCCTCGACGTGGCGGGGAACGTGGCGTGGCTCCGCGAGCGGGGCTTCCGCCGGGTCGTCCTGCTCGGGAACTCGGGCGGCGGCTCGCTCTTCGCCTTCTACCTGGCGGAGTCTGGGAAGCCGCCGGCCGAGCGGCTCTCGCGCGCCCCCTCCGGCGACCGCGTGCCGCTCGGCGAGGTCGAGATGCCGATGGCCGACGGCCTGGTGCTCCTCGCGGCGCACCTCGGCGAGGGCGTCTTCCTCCTGGACCGCCTCGATCCGTCGGTGATCGACGAGGCGAGCCCCACCGCCGTGAACCCGCGCCTCGACATGTACGATCCCCGGAACGGCTACCGCCCGATGGCGGAGGGCCCGTCGCGCTACGCGCCGGACTTCCTGGCCGAGTTCCGCGCCGCGCAGCGCGCGCGCTGCGAGCGCATCGACCGCCAGGCGCTCGGCTGGTGCGAGGAGGCGGCATACTTCCGCGCCAAGCTCGAGAGCGACGGCGCCAGGATGGCGCCCGGCGAGCGCGCGCTCGTGACCCGCCTGGCGCTCCAGCGCCGCTACCTCCTCGTCTACCGGACGCTCGCCGACCCGCGCTACCTGGACCCGAGCCTCGAGCCGTCGCCGCGCCCGCTCGGCTCGATCTTCTCGTACGGCCGCGACCCGATCGCCGGCAACTACGGCGAGGGGCTCGGGCGCGTCATGAGCGCGCGCGGGTGGCTGTCGACCTGGTCGGGCCTCCAGTCGAACGCGGCGCTCGAGCGGACGCTGCCCGAGGTGCGTGTGCCGACGCTCGTCATCGCCGCGCTCGCCGACACCGACATCCATCCCTCCGAGTGCCGGCGCGCGTTCGAGGCGTCGGCGGCACGCGACAAGGCGTACGTGGACCTGGCGGGGGCGGATCACTACCTGCGGCCCGCCGGCGCCGACGGAGCGAAGCTCGGGGACCCGAAGGATCGCGTCGCGGACGAGCTCATCCTGCCGTGGCTCGGCGAGCGCTGGCCGGTCTGAAGGCGCACGAGCGCCTCTCGATCGGCCACTACATGCTGCGGCGGTGGTCGCTCGAGGAGGACGTGCGGCACCTGGAGCGGCTCGGCTTCCGGTCGATCAGCCTCGCGAGCACGAAGCTCGGCGTGTACGGGGTGGAGCGGGCGATCCGGCTCTTGCGCGCGTCGGCGCTCGAGGTCGCGCACGTGGGCTCGTACGGCTGGTTCGGGACCGAGGGGCGTGCGATCCGCCAGGGCGTCGAGCAGGTCCGGCGCGCCATCGAGTGGGTGCACCGCCTGGACGGCGACGCGCTCTTCGTCATCAGCGGCGGCCGGGACGGCGCTTCCTGGGAGGCGGCCGCGCGCGCCTATCGTGACGCCTACGCGCGTCTCCTTCCCGAGGCGACGGCCGCCGGCATCCGTCTCGCGATCGAGGTGATCCATCCGCTGCGCCAGGACCTGTCGTTCATCAACACGCTCGCGGACGCGCGCGAGCTGGCACGGGCGGCGGGCCGGCGCGGGGGGTACGTGCTCGACCTCTTCCACTCGGGGTGGGAGCGGCGGCTCCTCGCGACGATCCGGCGCGACGCTGCCCGCCGCATCCATGCGGTGCAGATCTCGGACGTGAAGCGCGTGACGCTCCGGACGATGGACCGCGCGCTCCTCGGCAAGGGCATCCTGCCCCTGCGCGCGATCTTCCGCGCGCTCGAGCGCGGGGGCTACCGCGGCTGGTACGAGGCCGAGATCATCTCGGACGACCTCGAGCGGATGGGGTACGAGCGGGCGCTCCGGCAGACGCGGGCGGCGTTCGCGCGGCTGGTCAGCTGATCCGCCGGGCGGGCGCGTCCCGGAAGGGCAGCTATCTACGGTGCGGGCCTCGCCTGCTGCTCGCTCTGGAGGATGAGGGCCACCCGCTGGAGCTCCTGCTCGAGCTCATCCACCAGCGGCACCGCCTCGCCGAGTGTGCGGTGCTTCGCGAGCTCCTCGATGCGTGCGCTCAACGCCGAGAGCCGGCGAGCCCCGAACATGCCGCTGCTGCCCTTCAGGCTGTGGACCACGCGCCGCAGGGTCTCGGGGTCGCCGCGCGAGAGCGCCGCCCGCGCCTCGGCGCACTCGTCGCGCGCCGAGTCGAGGAACTTCGCGATCAGGCGCTCGAGGGCGTCGGTCTCGCCCTCGAGCTGGTAGCTGCGGAGCTCCTCGAGGGCGCTCATGTCCACGGTTTCCCCCGTCGCATCGACCGCTGCCCCCGGCGCGCTCGGCGCGGCCGCCGCGCCCGCCCAGTGCGCGAGCACCTCTCGCAGCTTCTCGAGCTTGACCGGCTTCGAAACGTAGTCGTCCATCCCGGCCCGCAGGCACCGCTCGCGGTCGCCGGCCAACGCGCTCGCCGTCATGGCGACGATGGGCGTCTGCCGGCCGGTGCCCGTCTCGCGGCGCCGGATCTCGGCCGTGGCGGCGAAGCCGTCCATCTCGGGCATGTGGCAGTCCATGAGGACGACGTCGTACGAGGCGCGCGCCAGCGCCTCGACGGCCTCGCGGCCGTTGCCGGCGACGTGCGCCTCGACGCCCAGCCTCGCGAGCTGTCGCGACGCGACGTCCTGGTTCACCGGGTTGTCCTCCGCGAGGAGGACGCGGATGCCCGGCCGCAGCGGCTCCACCACCCGCCCTGCCGGCGCGTGGGCCGCAGGCAGGTCGGCCTCGCGCCCCAGCGCCGCGTGGAGAGCGTCGTGGAGCAGCGAGGCGCGAACCGGCTTCGTGAGACAGCGCAGCACCCCGGCCTCGCGGGCGCGCTCGGCATCCTCGCGCATGCCGAACGCGGTGAGAAGGATGACCGCCACCCCGGCGAGCGCCGCATCGGCCCTGATGCGCCGGGTGAGCTCGACACCGTCCATGTCGGGCATGACGAGGTCCACGACGGCGACCCGGTATGGTCGGCCCTCCGCGTGCGCCGCGCGCAGGCGCGCGAGCCCCTCGGCGCTACTCGCCACGGTGTCGACGTCGAGCCCCCAGGTTTGCAGGAGGCGCGCGAGGATCAGGCAGCTGGTCGCATTGTCGTCGACGCCGAGCACGCGGACAGCGCCGGGCTTCGCCAGCGGGCCCTCCGCGCGCCGGCCCGGCCCCGGCCGAGCCTCCAGGGGCACGGTGAAGCGAAACACGCTTCCCCTCCCTGGCTCGCTCTCGAAGTCGATCTCCCCGCCCATCAGCTCGACGAGCCGCTTGGAGATCGCGAGCCCGAGCCCCGTGCCCCCGTGGTGGCGTGTCGTCGAGGTGTCCGCCTGCGTGAAGGGCTGGAAGAGACGGCCCTGGACCTCGCGCGGGATGCCGATCCCGGTGTCCGCGATCTGGAAGCGCACGAGAACGCGCCCGCCGACCGCGTCGACCCGGAGGGCGACCTCGCCCTGCTGGGTGAACTTTATGGCGTTGCCGACGAGGTTGTTGAGCACCTGTCGCAGGCGCCCGGGGTCGCCCGCCACGACGGGCGGGAGGGCAGGGGAGACGAAGCAGCTGAGCTCGATCTTCTTCTTCCGCGCGCCGACGGCGAGGAGCTCCGCCACCTCCTCGATCGTCTCGCGCAGCTCGAAGTCGACCTGCTCGAGGTCGAGCCGTCCGGCCTCGATCTTCGAGAAGTCGAGGATGTCGTTGAGGACGCCGAGGAGCGCCTCGCCCGAGGAGCGCGCCGTGTTTGCGCAATCCCGTTGCTCGGGCGTGAGGTCCGTCTCGAGGAGCAGCCCGATCATCCCGATCACGCCGTTCATCGGGGTGCGGATCTCGTGGCTCATGGCGGCGACGAAGGCCGACTTCGCCCGCGTAGCGCTCTCGGCCGCGCGCAGCGACTCCTCCAGCGCGCGGGCGTGCAGGGCGTTCTCGACGCTGAGCCGCTCGCGCTCGCGGAGCGTGCGGACCCGCACGGCCTGGATGACCGCGCCGATCACCGTGGCGGAGACGAGGCCGCCCGCAAAGCGCATCACCTCGCCGGAGGCCGCGAGCGCCGGCACCAGGGCGACGAGGCGCCACACGACGAGCGTCCACCCCACGAGCGCGCCCCCGACCACGAGCGCGAGCCAGGCCGATGACACGAAGAGCGACCCAGCCCCGACGAGGAGCAGGAGGAGAGTCGTCGTGTGCCGGAGCTCCGCCGTGAGGTAGAGGTGGAGGAGGCAGTTCGCGAGCACCACGAGCACGATCCCCGCGGCGACGGGATGGGCATGGCGCGCCGGCAGCGGCCAGCGCCCGAGGCCGTAGCGGAGCGTCCCGAGCGCCGCGGCCGTCGCGGCAGCGAGCAGGCTCATCGGCCACCGGGCACCGGCGGGCAGGACGAACAGATGAGCCACCGCGAGGAAGGCGAACAGCACCGCGAGCCCGGCCGTGACCGGTCCCAGACTGGCCTGCGCGACCGCATCGAGCGCCGCCTCGACCTGGCGCTCGTCGACCTCGGGATCTGCGGGGCCTCGGGGCCGATCGTTCGTCGCCATGGTGGCTGCGGCCGGGGGCTCCGGACCGGCGCCCGCGGATCCTCTCCCCTCCTTTTCGGCAGGCGGACGGAGAACTTTAGGTCGTCGCCCGCCGCGGCGTTCGCGGCTGACGTTCCGCCGGTCAAGCGAAAACGGAGCCCGGCGCGTACCCGTCCGCTCGCGCCCGCCGGCGCTGGAAGAGCCAGCGTGACCCCCGGCGCACGAACCGGTCGCGGTAGCGTCCCCAGTGGTCCGGCCCGCGATCGGTGATCGCGAGGAAATAGGACTCCGCGGTGGCGTCGTCGGGGCCGGTCAGGTCGATCGCGAGGTTCGAGACGTGATGCCGGATGAGCGGCGTCGCAGACGCCGACGCCAGCCGCTTCCCGGTGCCCAGGAAGAGCTCACGGATGGCGGCACGCCCCCTGGCCGGCGGCTGGTCGCCCGCCTCGAGGACGCCGTCCTCGACGAACAGCTCGAGCAGCTCGTCGATCCGTCCCCGGTCCACGAGGTGCGCGTAGCGCGCCACCGTTTCCCCGATCGCCTCGCGCGCCGCCAGCTCCCAGAGCTCCATGGTGCACCTCCGTGCCTGCCCCGTCGCTCTGGCACACCGTGCGCCCCGGAGCCAGCATGGCGCGCATGACGGCCCCGGCGATGGCTGGCGGTCCGTGCCCCGAGTGCGGCGCTAGTCACAGCCTGTCGCCACCGCGAGGGCGCGGCACCCGGAGCTCTCGTACCCGCTACGGCTACTCGATCCCGTAGAGCCGCGCCGCGTTCCGCCACACGATCAGGTCGCGCTCGCGCGGCGGCACGTCGGCGAATTGCTCGGCGACCGTCTCACGCGAGCGCGGCCAGGTCGTGTCGCTGTGCGGGTAGTCGCTCGACCAGAGGATGTTCTCCAGGCCCGCCTCGTGGCGCAGCTTCACCCCGGGATGGTCCTCGATGAAGGTCGCGTGCCCCTGCCGGTACCAGTAGCTGCTCGGCGGCTCGGTGATGATCGATTTCGTCCAGAAGCGGTGCTTCTTGAAGGTCGAGTCCATGCGCTCGAGGTAGTACGGGATCCAGCCGATCCCCGTCTCGACCACGACGAAGACGAAGCCCGGGTGGCGCTGGCAGACGCCGCAGAAGATGAGCTGCGCGACCAGCTCGCTGATGCCCATGGGCGAGAGCGAGATGAAGGCCTCGCGCACGCCCGGCGTCGGATCGAAGAGACGCGCCGCCTGCATGCCCCGCGGCCCCTGGATGTGGAAGGAGAGCGGGATCGCGGCCGCCTCGAGCGCGCTCCAGAGCGGCTCCCACGCCGGGTCGCTGTAGTGCGGCGCGCCGACGGCGTCGGGGAAGGCGTCCACCTGGACGCCGCGCGCCCCCTGCTTGGCGACGCGCTCGAGCTCGGCGCACGTCTCCGCGACGCCGCCGTTGATGGGCAGGATGGAAATGCCGACCAGGCGCCCGCCGCTCGCGCGCTCCAGCTCGAAGAGCCAGTCGTTGTAGCGCTGCGTGCAGAACGCGCGCAGCTCCGGCTCGTCGAACCGGCTCGGCCCGCCGCCGTAGAGGACGTCGGCCAAGATGCCGTCCTGGTCCATGTCGGCGAGCCGCGCCTGCGGGTCCCACGAGCCCGGCCGCATCTCCTTGTAGGCGACGCGCGGGGTGTAGTCCTTGTAGTCGCGCCCGCCCATGAAGGTGAGGCCCTGCACGGGTGACGCCTTCTGGTCGACGACCCAGACGTCGCCCTCGGGGGTGGACTCGACGCGGGGGACGCGGTCCTTGAGCCGCGCGGGCGCGTCGCGGAGCCAGAGGTCGGGGGGTGGGTTCACGTGGGAGTCGGCGGAGATGAGCTTGACCGACATGGAGGCGGGCTAACACGGGGTCCCGCACGGGGACAAGAGCCGCCAAGATCAGGACCCGCCGGTCACGCGGCCCGGGGCCGCTCCACGATCCACCCCCGCACCCACGGCAGCATCGCATACGCCGGCAGCGCGAAGGTGAACGTCAGCGCGAAGTAGTGCCCGTACCCCATCCACTCCACCCCGCGCCCCGACACCGCCCCCGCCAGCGACCCGCTCAGGTTGAAGAGCGCCGAGAGCAGCGCGTACTGCGTCGCCGCCTGCTGCTTGTCGCAGACGTTCATCAGGAAGGCGAGGAACGCCGCCGTGCCGAGGCCGGCGCCGAAGCTCTCGCCGAGCGAGGCGGCGTAGATGCCCGCCCGCCCCGCGTGGCTCCACGCGGCGGCCGCGTAGCCCAGATTGGCGACGGCCTGGAAGAGGCCCAGCACCCAGAGCGCACGAAAGATGCCCCAGCGCGACGTGAGCGCACCGCCCACCAGCGCACCGACCACCGAGGCGCCCACGCCGAGCGTCGTCGAGACGAACGCGATCTCGTCGAGGCCGAGCCCGCGGTCCACCCAGAACGGCTTCACCATCGGGCCGATCGCGTTCGTGTCGAGCTTGTAGAGGAGCACGAAGAGGAAGACCGGGATCGCGCCCGGGCGGCTCACCCACGCCTGGAGCGAGCGCGCCCACACTCTCGGCGGCTGAGGGCGGTGATCCGTCAGCGGCGAGCGTCCGATGGCAAGCGCGAGCGCGAGGAGGCCGACGGCGCCGACGGCGAACGTGATCGGCCATCCGGCGCGCGCCGCGAGCGCCACCAGCACGCCGCCGGCGAAGACGAGCGCGGCGCGATACGCGGAGACGCGGACGCCGTTCGCCACCCCCTCCTCTCCGGGCACGAGCAGCTCGATCGTGTACGCGTCGATCGCCACGTCCTGCGTGGCGGCCGCGATGGTGAACGCGAAGAGGGCGACGACGAGCGGCGCTGCGACAGGCGCGGCCGGCAGCGCCGCCACGGCAAGCAGCGCCGCCGCCATCACGATCAGCGCGCCGCGGATCCACTGCCGCCGCTCGCCCACCTGGTCGACCAGCGGCGACCAGAACACCTTCGCCCACCAGGGCGTGCGCAGGAGGCTCAGCGCCCCGATCGCGGCCAGCGACACCCCGTGCAAGCGGAAGTAGACCGGGAAGTTGTCGAGCACCATCCCGAAGGGCAGCCCCTCGGCGAAGTAGAGGAGCGCCACCCAGGAGAGCTTCCGCCGCGTCCCCACCGCCCGGCCTCCGTAACACGCGGCCGGGCGGGCTCAAAACGCCCCTTCCGGTCCGCCCGGGTTGTTTGCTAAACGACCGTTTGGGAGGACTCCGGCATGGACCCGATGATCTCCAGCGACTCGCACATCGTCGAGCCGCCCGACCTGTGGGAGCGGTGGCTCACGCCGGAGCTCCGGCCGCGCGCGCCGAAGCTCGTGAAGGACGAGGAGGGCGGCGACGCGTGGCTCTACAACGACGGCGGCGCGCCGGCGCCGCTCGGCCTGGTCACGGTGACGCGCGGGCGGCCGCGCGAGGAGCTGCGCTGGTCGGGGGCGCGCTACAGCACGATCAACCAGGGCAACTTCCGCGGCGACGCGCGGGTCGAGGAGATGCTGGAGGACGGCGTGGTGGCCGAGGTCATCTACTCCCCGCAGCGGACGATGCGGCACTTCATGTTGGGCACCGAGGACGACTTCCACCTGGCCGGCATCCACGCCTACAACGACTGGCTGGCGAAGGACTTCTGCGCCAAGGCGCCGGAGCGCCTGATCGGCATCGGGCAGATGCCGAGCGTCGGGGTGGAAGCCGCCATCGCGGAGATGCGGCGCTGCAAGGAGATGGGGCTCCGCGGCGTCCTCCTCTCCGCCTGGCCGAGCGGCAATCTCAACCTCTCCGAGGCCGACGACGCCTTCTTCGCCGAGGCCGAGCGCCTCGGCCTGCCGATCAGCATCCACTGCGGGCTCTCGGCGCGCGGCAAGGTGCCGCCCAAGCCGAAGACGCCGACGGAGGAGAAGGCGGCGCGCGGCGAGGCGACGGGCGGGAAGCAGGTCTCGGCGCTCTCGGGCGCGGGCCTGGACACCATGCCGCTCATCATGGGCGAGATCATCCTGACCGGCGTCCACGACCGCTTCCCGAAGCTCAAGTTCGTGTCGGTCGAGGCCGGGATCGGCTGGGTCCCGTACTACACGGAGCAGATGGACGACCGCTACGACCGCAACAAGTACTGGGCGAAGATCAAGCTCGACCGGCAGCCGAGCGAGTACGTGCGCTCGAACTGGTGGTTCACCTTCATCATCGACCACTACGGCGTCGCGAACCGCCACGCCATCGGCATCGACAACATCATGTGGTCGACCGACTACCCGCACCACGGCTGCGACTGGCCGCAGTCGAGAAGGGTGGTAGCCGAGATGATGAAGGACGTGCCGGCGGCGGAGCGGCGGAAGATCGTGTTCGAGAACGCCGCGCGGCTGTACGGGATCCGGCTCGGGGAGTAGGCGCGGCCGCCACCTACCCGCGAAACTGCGCCCGCAACTCGTCCTTCCGCACCTTCCCCGTCGCGTTGCGCGGCAGCTCGGCCACCACCTCGAGCTGCTCCGGGATCTTCTGCCGCATCACCCCCCGCGCCGCCATGAAGGCGCGCACCTCGGCGAGGGTCAGGCTGCCCGCGCCCGGCCGCAGCACCACGCACGCGCACACCCGCTCGCCGCTCTGCGCGTCGGGCACGCCGATCACCGCCACGTCGGCCACCTTCGGGTGCGCGGCGAGGTCGTCCTCGATGCCCTTGGCGGAGAGATTCTCGCCCTTGCGGATGATGATGTCCTTGCGGCGGCCGGTGATGCGGATGAAACCCTCGTCGTCCATGACGGCGAGGTCGCCGGTGCGGAGCATGCCGTCCGGCGCGAAGGCGAGGTTCAGCGCCGGGTCGAGGTAGCCGACGCAGAGCTGCGGCCCGTAGACCTGGAGCTCGCCCTCGAGGTTCGCGCCGAGCGGGCGGCCCGCCTCGTCGACCACGCGCGCGACGCACCCGGGCACCGGCCGCCCGTCGGTGCCGAAGCGCTTCTCCTCGGGGTCGCCGGGCGCCCCGGAGGTGAACATCGGGCACTCGGTCATCCCGTACGAGCGGTGCACGAGGGCGCCTCCGAAGCGCTCCTTCGCCTGGCGCATGAGCTCCGGCGTGACGTCGGCCGCGCCGGCGCCGCTGCCGCGCACGCTGCGGACCTTCTCGGGTGCGAAGTTCTTCGCCCCGAACATCGCCTGGAGGACGGCCGGCGGCCCGCCGGCGCTCGTGATCCGGTGGCGCTCGATCAGGTCGACCGCCAGCTCGGGGTCGAAGCTCTCCATGAACACGGTGCTCGAGCCGTGCGCGATGGGCAGCATGACGAACATCACGATGCCGCCGAGGTGGGGGAGGGGGAACTGGAGCAGGCTCCGGTCGTCGGGGCTCGGGTGGAGCAGCTCGGCCTGGAAGCGGATCACCGCGCCGAGCGTCGAGGGCGTGTGCAGGACGCCCTTGGGGTCGGCGGTCGTGCCCGAGGTGTAGAAGAGCATCGAGACGTCGTGCGGGCCGTGCGGCGTCGGCCGAGAGGGCGGCGCCGCCTCGAGCGCCTCGAGCGCGCGCATCCCGGGGCCGGGCTCGGCCCGCACGGTGAGCACGTGCTCCAGGTCGGGCGCCGCGGCGCGCACCGCCCGCGCGAGCTCGCGATGGTCGACGCCGCGCACGACGCCCGGCACGACCAGCACCCGCGGGCGCGCCTGGCGGCAGACGAAGCTCAGCTCGCGCTCGCGGTAGATGGTGATGATCGGGTTCGAGACGGCGCCGACCCGGTCGATCGCGACCGCGAGCGCGGCGCCCTCGAACCAGTTCGGGAGCTGCCACGAGACGACCTCGCCGGGCCGCACCTCGAGCGCGAGTAGCGCACCTGCCATCCGCTCCGCGCGCGCCGCGAGGTCGGCGAACGTGTAGCTCCGCCCGCCCTCGCGCCGGCCCTCGATCAGGTAGATGCGCTCCGGCGTCCGGCGCACGCGCTCGGCGAGCATCGCCGACAGCGAGGGCTGCGGCCACTCGCCCGTCGCCTCGTGGCGCGCGCGGCGCTCGTCGGGGGGACGCGTCGCCTGCATGGCGACGCGTCGCCTACCGCATCCGCGCGCGCCCGTCCACGCGGGGGAGGGTCGACATGGCCCGCGGC
>Ga0209159_1001443_pt1 | contig 18214 bp, 20 predicted proteins | sample GraSoiAngelo_144_FD_185901 | JGI IMG/M metagenome (GOLD analysis project Ga0209159, IMG submission 185901) | Grasslands soil microbial communities from the Angelo Coastal Reserve, California, USA - 14_1009_02_40cm (SPAdes) (version 2) | ecosystem: Environmental > Terrestrial > Soil > Grasslands ...
TCCTCCCCATTCATGGGGAGGTGGCCCGGAGGGCCGGAGGGGCCGCGCCGGAGGGGCTCCGCCTTGTTGCGTATGCCCTGGTCATGGGCCTGGCCATCGCCGCCCAGCTCTTCGCCGGGGTGGTGCTGCTCTGCCACATCGCATGGATGCTCACGCGCCGGTCGCGAGCCGAGCTCTTGCAGCTTGCTCCCGCTTGGATCGGCGCCGCCCTGGTCGGTGTCGCGGCCAACGCCACGATCCAGGTCACCGAGTTCACCCAGCACGGCCTGCCGGCGCCGCTGTTCTACCCGACCTTCCCCCGCGACCTGATCTTGTTCCTGGTCGGCGCGCCGGTGCTGCTGCCGGTGGGGCTGTGGCTGTCAAGCGCCGGGCTCGGCCTGTGGCTTCAGCGCCGTCAAGCCTGGCTGTGGGCGACCCTGGCAGTGCTTGCGGCGGTGGTGCTGGTCCTCTGGCTCGTCCTCCGGCCGGCGTTCCTGTACCCGCGCTTCTTCGTCTTCCTGGTCCCGGCCTGCGCCTACCTGATGGCGGCCGCGATCGCCCGCTGGTGGGTGCTGGGCCCGGTGGTGGCGCTGGGAGCGGCCGCGGCCGTACTCAGTCAGGCGTCTGGTTACACCCAGGACCCACTGGCTTTGCCTCAGGCCGCAGCCGCGGTGGAGCGCATCCACGCCTCGGGCCAGCGCGCGTGCGTGATCCACAGCGACGAGCAGGTGCTGTCGGGGTACACGAGCGAGTTCACCGTGGTCACCCGGCCGGAACAGCTGAAGGACTGCGACGCGGTCGTGGTCGTGAGCTGGGGGGTCGACCTCGCCCTGCGCGACCAGGCGGCGCAGGAGTTTCCGCGGCTGACGACGCTGGAGGCGTACTACCCGGCGGTGGTTCTAGAGAGGTGAGTGGGCGCTGCAGGCGTGGAGGCCCTGAGGTGTCATCTGGAGGACTCGGACCGCCCGTCCGCGCATGCGGTCACAACGCCAGCAGAACACGACCGCGTCGATCCCCCAGGGGAGGATCCCCCTCAGCAGCACCTCGCGCTCCTTTTGGTGGAGCGCCCAGCAAATGATGAAGTGCATCAAGCCGGAAGACTGTAGCCGGAAACTGCCGACAAACCGACGGAAGCCCAGTTAAGAACCTGTGAAACGCGCCCAGGATTGCTCGGTCTAGTCGATCTGGTCGATCTGGTCGATCTTGGCCGCCAGCACGAAGTCGTTTTCGGTCAGCCCTCCCGCGGCGTGGGTCCAGAGCTCGACCTTCAGCGAGCCATAGCTGAGGTGCAGGTCGGGGTGGTGGCCCTCGGCCTCGGCGATGGGCGCGATCCGGTTGATCAGGTCGACGCCGGGCATGAAGCCCTTGAACCTGAAGGTCTTGGTGAGCACGAGGTGACCGTCGGGCTCGACGACGCTCCAGCCCGACAGCTGCTGGAGGAGGCGGTCGATTTCGGCGGGCGGGAGGGTGGGGGTGCCGGGGGTGCAGACGATGCAGTGGCGCTCAGTAAGAGGCGTTTCCATCCCGGTGAGCATCGTACGAGGGTGGGTAGAATGAAGCCTCCCATGGGCGGCTAGCTCAGTGGGAGAGCGCTTGCCTCACACGCAAGAGGTCGTTGGTTCAACCCCAACGCCGCCCACCAATAGCGGCCCCGTCGTCTAGTGGCCTAGGACGCAGCCCTCTCAAGGCTGAGATCGCGGGTTCGAATCCCGCCGGGGCTACCAACTTCATGGCCCCTGAATGTGCGCCCTGCGCGCGCCCGGCGAGGCTGAGATCGCGGGTTCGAATCCCGCCGGGGCTATTTCGTCACCATGACTAACATCCAGCACCCAGTGCGAGCGCAGTGGCGACGGCAATGATTGTTCGGCTGCGGGTCGCCGCAATTGATCGGAGCGGCTCTCACACTGGTCGACGCGTGACGGGTCTCAGGCTGGGCTCATCTGAGACTTCGTCCCCAGCAGGATAGCCTCTGCGCCCTCGACCAGCTCGTGGACGATCTTCGCTGCCGGCTCGACCTTCTTGACGTCGCCCACTGACTGGCCCGCGTAGCACGCCATCGCGGCGATGGTTCCCACGAAGCTGCGATTGGGCGGCGCGCCCGCGAAGCGGGGAATTGGCCGCACTCCCGGCCAATCGCCTGCGGTCTCGGTCTGCAAGGCCTCAGCCCTCTCGATCGCCGATCGCAGTACGCCGTGTGTGGAAGGGCAGAGTGGGCAGTCGACGTGGAACCGGTTCGTGCGGACGCTGTCCTCTGCGCGTGCCGCGATTAGCGCCTTCACGTAATCCGGATGCGCATTGGTTTCCTCGGCAGCGAGGAACCGCGTCCCGATCCGTGCCCCCGCGGCGCCCGCGGCGATCACGCCCGCCAGCGCCCGTGCGTTGCCGATCCCGCCTGCCGCCAGCACCGGAACTTTCACAGCTTCTACAACCTCGGTCAGAAGCTGGAGCACACCCAGCTGGCCGCGGATATGGCCGCCGGCCTCGATGCCTTGGGCGATGAGGAAATCGCAGCCGGCGGCCTCGGCCGCGACCGCCTCTTCGAGCGACCCCGTCTGCCAGCTGGCCAGAGCACCCCCGGCATGTGCGATACGCACCAGCTCGGCGTCGGGCCGGCCCCAGAAGAAATCGACCACCCGGCAGGCTCGGGCGGCAGCCTTGACGGCCTCCGTATCGACGACCGGGATCAGGAAGTTAAGGGCGAAGGGCTTCTTGGTCTGGGTGCGGATGAGGTCCATGCGTGCCTCCACCTCGTTAGGAGTCAGCCCGGCGACCGTGTTCGTGCCCAGGCCGCCAGCCTGCGACACTGCTGCTGCCAGTTCGGGCCCGCCAACCGAGCCCATGCCTGACATCTGAATCGGCGCCTCGACGCCGACTAGCTCAGTGAAGGTTGTTCTCAGCATGGCTTTAGCCCTCCTTCCGCTGCCATAGGCTCGCTCCTTGATGAGAGTCTGCGCCTCCACAAAGCATTGGGAATCGCGCGATCGCGCTATTTGTAGGACTGGCGGCCGGAGATCGAAGTCAGCAGAAGACGATCCGAGGTTTCTTAGGTGTCGCCCCGAATCCCGCCGGGGCTATACCAACCTGACGCACTTCAACCCGTGAATCCGCACGCCTGGCGAGCGTCTCGTCCAACACATATAGGCTCGTTTCTCGCCAGGAAGGCCGAATTTTCGAGCGCGGCTCAATGGAGTTGCGTGCCGTCGGTGGTGACCCCAGGGCCGAGGCCCTGGGGTCGACGGTGGATCTATTAGCCGAACGAGTACTGCGCCGTGTAGACGCCGAACGGGCCCTGCGGTGTTGGGGAGACGATGGCTGTCCCCTGACCGTGCAAGTCAGCCAGCCCGCCCGACCCAGAGAGGACGAAATGCGCTTCCGACACTCCCGAGGTGTTAGTCGTTCCGGCGATGTTGTCGAAGACGAGAGTTCCCGTTCGACCGCCTACGGCACATGTGCAAGTGGCATTCCCCTGGAGGTTCTGGGAGCCGTCGGGATGGGTCACGATGTGGAGCTGTTCGGTGAAGTTGCCGGTGATATCACCTGTCACCACTCCCGCCGGGAAAGAGAGGGTGACGAACGCGTTGCCATCGGCCATGCGGAAACCAGACGGCACCGGCGCCGCCACGAAGAAGAACGTGCCGGCCACTGATATGGGGCTCGACGCCGCGACCGGCTGGACCGCTACGAGGGCGGCTCCAGCCGCCAGCACCAAGGTCAGCAATCTCGTCCTAAATCGGATCATGGGGCCCTCCTCGTTAGCTGATAGCGGGATGCGGCGTGAGCCCGAGCTGGGCCAGGATTTCGGCTTGGTCGAAGTATTCGCGCTGCGTCTTGATCCGCCCATCGCGGTCGACGATCCCGACACTAGCGCCTGCACGTCGACATGCTTGTTAGTTGCGGGCAGCAGCTCGCCGGTCGGAAGCGGGAGTGGCTCGCCGTTGGTTCCTGCCGATGCGTACTCCACCGCGACGGCATCGCCCTGCTCGACGATGCGCCTGAGCGTCACCTGCACATCCGGGAACGCGCCAAACATCTGCGCATAGAACGCGACCACCGCTTGACGTCCTTTGAACGTCGGCATCCCTGGCCACGTGAGCTCAGCATCGTCCGCGTACATGTCTCCAATCGGGTTCAGATCGTGCGCATTGACCGCCGCATTGAGTCGCCGCACACGATCCGCTATCGCTTTCATTGCAACTCCTCCTATCCGTTGTTGGCGACATCGTCAGGGTCCGGCGGCACGGCTCGAATCAGGGAAACCCCTATGTCTTAAATCCATCGACGGCAGGCATAAGATGGGCCGGATGTTCCTGGGGAGGGACGCGGAGCAAGCCCGGATCGATGCACTCCTGGAGCACGCTCGCTCAGGTGTAAGCGGAGCCCTCATCGTCAGCGGCGAGCCGGGAATCGGTAAGAGCGCCTTGCTGAGCTACGCGGCCGACATGGCCCTCGATATGACGATGTTGTCAGCCACAGGGGTCAAGGCTGAATCCGAGCTCGCCTTTTCTGGACTTGCTCAGCTCCTGCATCCCATCCTCGACCTGATCGACGAAATTCCGAAGCCACAGGCGGCGGCGCTCGCCAGTGCGCTGGCCTTCGGTCCACCTGTGATGTCCGATCCATTCGCTGTCTCGGCGGCAACGCTCAGTCTCATCGCAGCAGCGGCCGAGAACAGCCCGCTGTTGGCGGCTGTCGACGATGCTCACTGGCTCGACGCAGCCTCGCGGGGGGCGCTGGCGTTCGCGGTTCGTCGCCTGCATGCCGATCGAGTCGCATTCATCTTCGTGATCCGCGAAGGTGAGAAGACCGATCTCCAGTTCGCGGACTTCCCCCGAATGACCCTGCAGGGCGTCGGCTTCGAGACGTGCCGCGAACTGCTCGCACGGGGCGCTGGGTCGCCGGTGGCCGCCAGGGTCGCCCAGCGCATATGGGAAGAGACGCAGGGCAATCCTCTTGCGATCCTCGAAACCCCACGTCTGCTGACAGCAGCCCAGCTATTGGGAACCGAGCCGCTGCCTGAGCTACTTCCAGCTGGACCTGGAATTCAGATGTCGTTCGAGCGCCGCGTCGCCACCCTTCCGAAAAGGACCCAGATGGCTCTCCTCGTCGCGGCCGCATCACAATCCGGCTCCATCAAAGAGATGGCGCGAGCGTATGCCAGCAGTGAGGTAGCTCTGGTCGACCTGGACTCCGCCGAAGCGGCCGGACTGATCTCGAACGACGGTCTCACGATCCAGTTTCGACATCCCTTGGTGCGCGCGGCTGTCTATCAGGCGGCCGCGCCCGCGGACCGGCGTGCCGCTCATCGGGCGCTCGCAAGCTCTGCTGAGGTCGATGGTTCACCGAGTGAGCGCGCCTGGCATCTCGCGGCTGCGGCGCAAGGAGAAGACGAGGAGGTGGCGGCGGCCCTCGAAGCGGTCGCCAACGATGCTCGCCGGCGTAGCGGCCCCGCTGCAGCATGGCGCGCCTTTGAAAGGGCGGCGCGATTGACGCCGGACCCCGAGCAACGCGCGCGACGGCTGCACGAGGCAGGCAGCGATGCTTACGTTGCGGGCCAGTCAGAGCGATCGAGGGCCTTGTTAGACGAGGCGCATGTCCTGGCGCGAGAAATGAGCCTGCGCGCCGACATAGAGCACACGCGCGGGCGCATCGAGATGTGGACACGGTCCCCGGCTGCCGCCCGCACGATTCTGCTCAAGGCGGCCGAGCAGATCGAAGCTCACGACCCAGCCAAGGCCACTCTCATGCTGGTGGACGCAGCTACCACCACCACCCAAGAAGTCGATCCCGACGAGAGCATGGTGCAGCAGTCGCTGCGAGTCTCTCAACGCGCGTATGAGCTGGGCTGCCAGGTCGGAGGCATCACCCAGGCGGCAGCCGAAGGCGCATATGGCAAGGCGCTACTCATCCTCGGACAGAACGCCGACGGACATCGTCTACTCCTTCGCTCGCTAGAAGCGATTGACGCGAGAGAATCGCCCTGGCTGGCGATCCAGCTGATCCAGTACGCCCACTGCTTCCTCTATTTCGAAGAGTTCGATCGGATGCGTGCCCCCCTGGAACGTCTGATTGCCGAGGCCCGCGAGTCTAGCGCGCCCGGGGCTCTTCCCTATGCGCTCGGTCACTTGTCCGAACTGGACTTCCGAACCGGACGCTGGTCGGCGGCTCACACTGAGGCAGCCGAGGCCGTCGAGCTCGCCACCGAGCTTGGCCACAGGTTCTCCTTGATATATGCGCTCGCCTGCCTTTCCTGGATCGAGGCGGCCCGCGGATTGGAAGCGGATTGCGAAGCTCACCTTGCAAGGCTATGGGATGTCTCCGAGCACGCCCGGGACGCTGTCGGCGGCTATGTTGCTCGTATCAGCGGGCTTTTGGACCTGGGGATGGGGCGGAATGAGCAGGCCGTCAAACATCTCCTGCGGGTGGTCGAGGCCTTGGCGCGGTTAGGACTGGTTATGCCATATCTATTTCAGGAAGTCCCGGACTTGATCGAAGCGTATGTCTACACGGGGCAGCGCTCGCAGGCGCAGGCGGCGCTCATGGTCTTGCAGGAGCAGGCGGCGACTGCTCCCGGATTGTGGCCTCGTGCCGCTGCTGCTCGATCCCGCGGGCTTCTGGAGGAGGATTTCCAGTCGGCATTCGAGGAGGCCTTGCATCTGCATGATCGGGTGCAGATGCCATTCGAGCGGGCGCGAACCGAGCTCTGTTACGGAGAGCGACTACGGAGGGCTCGTCGCCGTGCCGAGGCTCGCGACCAGCTGCACGCGGCACTTCAAACTTTCGAACGCTTGGGCGCTGAGCCGTGGGCCGATCGCGCGCGCAATGAGCTGCGAGCTACGGGAGAAACCGTGCGCCGCGACCGATCGGCTTCAGATGAGCTGACTCTTCAAGAAGTGCAGGTCGCGTTGAAGGTGGCCGAGGGTGCCACTAACCGGGAGGCTGCCGCCGCCCTCTTCCTCAGCCCGAAGACGATCGAAGCGCATCTCAGCCGCATCTACAGCAAGCTCAGAATCCGTTCACGTACCGAACTGGCTCACCGGTTTGCTCAAGAGAGCTCGATGGGGCCTGCAGCCGGTACGCCGACCTCCAGGCGGTAGCGCCGCAGGTGTTGCACTGGTACTCCGACTGATTCTCGGAGTTCTTTCGGCCGGTCGCCTTCCAGATCAGACGTGAACGCTTGATCACACTGCATACACACGGTTTCGACGTCGCGTGGGTTCAATCGGGTTTGTCGGACATGTTGTTTGTCGGACATGTCTACACCTCCAAAGGTTTGGCTTGCCGTCGGCTCGCCGCGATACCTGCGAAGACGTATTCGGCATCTCTTCGGACGCCAATCGATTAGCGCAGAGTTGTGTCCGAACTGGGACGGCAGGCTCATGAAGTAAAGGCCTGGCTCCGACAGCACCACGCCTCGCTCGTGAGCCGGGAAGTGGCTGCCGGCAGCCGCCGGCAGTTGGATCCAGCCGCGGCTCAGCTCGATGTCCGCTCGCAGATCAACGTCGTTTGTGACGTGCAGTCCTTCAATAAGCAGCGGGCGAGACACCGCTGATACTCCGGCCGCATATGGACGACGACCTTCGAGGCGCGGCTTGCCAGTTTGCCCGCGTCAAAGAGGCGGCGTGCACGCTTTTCCGAATCGGGCGTAAGGCGGGCGGATCGAATTTCGCCGTCGCGGGCATCATGCGCGTGCCGAGGGTCGAAGGTGTCGAGTAGCCTACGGCGCGACCAATCGCGAGGCGGGCGCGGACCCATTGCTGTGTCCTAAGACGATCGAAGCGCACCTCAGTCGCATCTACAGCAAGCTCGGCATCAGGTCGCGAACGGAGCTCGCCTACCGGTTCGCGAAGGAAGGCTGGTCCATCGCACGGGGTCATGCAGGCCTCCACGCGGTAGCCCCGCAGATCTTGCACTGATACTCGAGCTTTCCATCGTCTTTCCGCCCGGTCGACTTCCAGACGAGTCCAGATCGCTTGATCACACTACACACGCATGGCTTGGACCCGGTGTGGGTGGAATCGGGCTTTTTGGACATTGTCTGCACCTCCACTGGTTTAGTGTTGGATCGCGCCGCAGCGATCCTCGCGACGATGTATTCAGCGTCTCTACCTGCCCCGTCGATGAGCGCCGAATTGTGCCCGTACATGAAGGGCAGGCCCATGAAGTAAAGGCCACGCTCCGCCAGCACAACGCCTCGCCGATGGGCTGGTAGGTGGCCGCCAGTTGTTGATGGCAGTTGGATCCAGCTGAAGTCGTGCTTGAATCCGGTACACCAGACCACGGTTCCGACGTCGAGGACGCGACCGTCTTCCAGGCGCGGCTTGCCACCCTCGACGCCGGCTACTCGCGGAGCGCGGGTAACCCCAGCCGCGATCAGGTCCTTTTCACGGATGCGGACAAGCGGAGTGCCCTTGCGGCCAAGCTGGCGACCGAGCCTTCGGCCGATTTGCGTATCTACAGTCAGCAAGCGCGTGGCCAGCCACCATGTGGGGCGCGAATAAAAGCTGGCGGAGACGGTGCCCGTCGGTCGGCCGGATAGCCAGACCCTATGGAATTGAACGCTGTCCAGCGCAATCTCCGCCCCCGAGTTGCCGGCGCCGACGACCAACACATCGCCTTCGGCGAGTTGTGATGGTTGGCGATAGGCGGAGGAATGCAGCTGCTTGATGTCTTTGTCGAGCTGGACAGCGAACGCGGGCAAGTTCGGGTCTGGGTAACCTCCGGTGGCCACCACCACCTGGTTCGCGTTGAGCCGCAGGGCACCGGCGCAAAGTTCGTATCCCTGCTCAAGGCGCCTCAGCGAATCGACGCGAATTCCGAGTCGAATCGGGACTTCGAAACGCTGAGCGTAGCTCTCCAGGTACGCAGCCATCTCGTCTTTGGTCGGCAGCGCCGACGCTCGAGCCGGAAAAGGCATGCCAGGAAGCGCGTCCAGCCGGGCTGGGGTGAACAGGCGCAGTGAGTCCCAGCGCCTCCGCCAGGCGTCGCCGACCCGTTCATGGGCATCAACGATGGTGAAGTCAATGCCTCGCCTTGAAAGGTGGTAGCCGGTTGCCAGGCCGGCCTGGCCTCCTCCGACGACCACGACTTCGAAATGACCTGAACGCATCTCTGGCTGTGCGCGTCAGCCTACCGCCGCTGGGCTGGATTTGAATCGGGGAAACCCCCATACATGGCATTGAAGGGGTCGGCGATTCCGAGTCGCAAGAACGAGGGGTTTCCCTGATTCGTGGAATTGCTGCAGCCACCACGATGTCTACGAAAACTCCAAGGAGGACAGCGATGCGAGACATGACGGACCGTGTAAGACGACTGAACTCAGCGGTGAACGCTCACGACCTTAATCCGATTGGCGACATGTATGCCAACGATGCCGAGCTGAAGTGGCCAGGTCTGCCGGCGATGAAGGGACGTCAGGCAGTGGTCGAGTTTTACGCCCAGATGTTCGGCGCCTTCCCAGACCTCCACGTGACGCTCGAACGCATAGCCGAGCAGGACGGCGTCGTTGCCGCCGAATATGAGGCAGGCGCGACCAACAGCGGACCGCTGCCAATGCCCGGCGGGCAGTTCCTACCGCCAACGCAAAGGCGGATCGCAGTTCACGCGACCAGCGTCGGGACCGTCGATCACGAAGGCCGGATCAAAGTCCAGCATGAGTACTTTGATCAACTCGATGTGCTGACTCAGCTCGGCATCCTGGCTGTACCCACTGCGCGTTGACGGAGCAGAGGGGACTTGGCGATGAGTCGGTTTACTGCTCTCTTCGTCCCTGGATGGGTCCACGACACCGTCATCGTCGGGATTGAGGACAGATAAATGAGCGAAAACTATCGGTTCTACAAGCTGAAGATGGCCGAGCTGCGCGCCTGCCTAGCGGGTTCGGCCGAACTGCGCCGCCAGATGAAGGAGCTTCTCGCCGCTGTTGCGCGATGCGAGGCGATGTGGACGCTCGAAGACCGCATCGAGAAGAATCGTTGAGCGAGCTGCTGCCGGCTGAGAAGATCCGGTCTGCAGCTGCGGTGTCCCGCACACGTTCTGGAACCCGACCGATCAGCCTGCCAGGCTGCTGGAAATCATCTGCAAGGCGGGCTTTGAGAATTATTTCGTCGAGATTTCCGAGCTATTCGCGACAGGCGCCAAGCCGGGCGGTACGGAGCACGAGGCGATCGCGGCCCGGTACAACGAGAGTCACTTCATGGACTGGGTGCCTGAGCTCAAAGCGCGGTATGGGTTGAAACTTCTGGGCGAGTTCTAATCGGGTTCATGAGCCACAAACGGCGAAGGGCGAGTCGGTCCAAAAAGTTCGAATAGCGTCCCGCTTTGTGCTACTTCATCTGATGCGCGGCGTGATAGCATCACGCATCATGCGAACCACGATCGACCTCGATCCGACGGTCGTGAAAGAGCTCAAGCGGCGCAGCCGGGGCGCCGGCAAGAGCATGGGCCAACTGGCCTCAGAGCTGCTGGCGACGTCGCTCCGAGAGCAGGGGAGCCGTCAGAAGCATCCCGCCGTGTTGGAGTGGATCGCGAAGGATCTCGGCCGGCCGCTGGTTGACCTAGAAGACAAGGAAGCGGTTAGGGCGGCGCTAGACGGGCCTCGATGAGCGCCACCATCGACGCGAACATCCTCGTCTATGCGAGCAATCAGGCCGACCCGGTCCACGCGCAGGCCGGACGGCTGCTTCAGGTCCTGGCCGCCGGACCGGACCTTCTATACCTGTTCTGGCCCGTCGTAGTGGGATATCTACGCATCGTTAGCCACTCGGCGATTCTTTCGAGGCCGCTAAGCCCTCGTGACGCTGCTGGCAACGTCGAATCTCTACTTAGCCGGGGACACGTCCGCGCGCTGGGCGAGGGGGAGGGATTCTGGGAATTGTTCCGAGCTACGAGCCGCGATCAGGCGCGCGGCAACGACGTCCCGGACGCACACCTTGTGACTCTGATGAGGCAGCATGGTGTGCGGCGAATCTACAGCCGGGACGCCGGGCTACGCCGGTTTGCTGACATCGAAGTCGTCGATCCCTTCGCGTCTGCACCGGGCGGCGGACGTCGGTCTCGCGCTTAGGTCGGGCTATTTCCGCACGATTAGGTCGGCGGCGCCATTGTTGCGCCGCGCCAGCGTCGGCTTTGGTGTCGTGGGCGTGGCTCTGACCTACAAGCGCACCAAGCGCCGAAAGGCTCGGTTTGACGCGGCATATATCTAGGCTTACGGGCAGGATATACTGCCTGAGATGAGCAAGAGGTTGGTTGACATCGATGATCGCCTGCTGGCCGCTGCCCGGGCCGAACTCGGAACCGACACCATCAAGGCGACCGTGAATGAAGCCTTGCGGCGGGCGGCGCGGGCCCGAGCGCAGGAGATCCGCAAGGCGCTGGACGGGCTCGCGGAGAGGTCGTTCTCAGATCGCGGCGAAGCTTGGCGCTGACGCATCTCGCTGACACCAGTGTTCTGACTCGCGTTCGCCATGCCGACATCTACGGAAGGCTCGCGAATCTGCTTGAGGCGGCGGCGCTGGCGCGCGCCGACATCTCGGATCTCGAGTTGGGCTTTACGGCCCGCAACGCTCGCGAGTGGGACAAGATTCAGCACGACCTACGGCCGTTTTCCGTCCTCGAAACCTCGCCGGCGCACGTGCATAGGGCGCTTCGGGTGCAGCGTGCCCTCGCGGAAAACGGACTCCGCGGACGGAAGGTGCCGGATCTCCTTGTCGCAGCAGCAGCTGAAGAAGGAGGATTGGTGCTACTCCACTACGACACCGACTTCGACCTGATCGCCAAGGTGACGCATCAGCCTTGCGAATGGATCGTGCCCCGCGGGAGCATCGATTAGCTCTAGAGGTCGACCTCCTCGAACCGGCATCGGAGAATCGGTGTAGGACTTGTCGCCCGAATCCCGCCGGTGCTACCACTATCGCCATCATAGAATGTGATAGTAAAGTGCCGATATAATCATTCGGGCGGAGGACCGACGATCTCAATCCCGAACCGGTGAGCCACCTCCGCCAGCCGCTGCTGGTCGACGGGCGCGCGGGGCGGGATTGTAAGCTCAGCCGCGGGCTCGCCCGCCGCGGCCACGAAGTCAGCGAAGGTCGACGGAAAGGAAAAAGTGAGTGCGCGCGCCCCATCTTCACCGACCTCGAAGGTGTGCACGACACCCCGAGGCGCGAAGACCCATGTCCGTTCCACAGCCACAATGACGCGCTTGCCGCAGTAGAAGGTCATCGAGCCCTCGAGCACGTACCAGGCCTCGTCCTCCTCGACATGGATGTGACGCGGGACGGCGTAGTCGGGCGGCATGGTCTGATCGAGCATGGCGAACCGCCCCTCGGTCTCGGCGCCGCCGGCCTTGCGTTGAAGGAGCGCGCCGACAAACCAGTAAGCCTGTCCCTCCCCGTCGGCGAGGGAGTAAATACGATCGGCGGTTCTGGTCTGCATGGTGTCTACCTCCCTGGCCGCTCGACCACGCGCAAGGCGAGGTCGCTGATAATCGCGGGCGCGTCGCGCCCCGGAACCCCGGCGTCGACCAACGACTTCCAGAATGGGAAATCGAGCAGGGCCTTCAGCGCGGCTCGGCGCTTCCGTCCGATTCCAGCCCCGAGCGCTGCACTAATGAGCGCGTCGAGCGCGCGATCTTGCATCCGCGCCGCGACGGCGAGGGCCGGCACGCTGCGGGCCTCCCGCCTGCACGCATCAAGCCACTCCTCCCCGCGCTCGTAGCACCGGCAGGATTCGACGATGACCTTTTCGAGCTTCTCAGTCGGATTTGCCATTCCGGAGAACAAGGACGCCAGCTCACCCGCAGCCGGCAGGCGGGCACCGGCGGCAAAGGCGGCCTGGGCGCAGGCTGGAATGAGGTCGTCCAGCGTCGGGAAGTGCCGATAGACCGTGGCCGTGGACACATGCGATGCCACGCCAATCTCGGCCCAGCTGGTTTGAGTGATGCCCTGCCGGCCGTGGAGCCGAACGGCAGCATCGATGATGCGCTCGCGCGTGCCACTGATCAGCTCGGCCCGCCGCGCCATCCGGTAGCGACGAGTGGCTATTTGGTGCGAAACCATTTCTCGCGAATTATATAGCGGCGCCACGTAGCGCCATCGATCTCTCTCTCGATCATTGGCTCTCTAGCCTCGAGTCGCGTTCGGACTACTCCTACAACACTGACCCGACATGTTGTAGTAGCGTGTCTTTTCGTGACGAAGAAGGTCGCGGACGAGATTGACGTACTCGCAGCTGCATCGATCGCTGGTCGGTCGGCGGAGACGGTGCGCCGCTGGGTATGGTCTGGCCGCCTGCGGGCGCACAAGCGCGGAAACAAGCTCTTGATCGATCGTTCGGATCTCGAGCGTCTCCTCAAGTCGAGCGCCGCGCGGAAGAGCCTGACGCTGGCGGAATGGCTCGAGTCTCTGGAGCGCTCGGCTCTGAAATCCGGAGCCAAAGCCCGATCGGCCGCCGATCTCGTCCTCGCCGATCGTCGCGCGAGGTCCGACGAGCTGTAGTTCGATGCCCGTACTGGATGCCAGTGTCGTCATCGACTGCATCGCGCCTGACGTCTCTCTTTCGTCTCGTGCCGTCCGCACCCTGGCGCGACTGGCGGCCGAAGGAGCTGAGCTGGTTGCGCCTGCCTTGCTCGTCCAGGAATGTGCAAACGCACTGCTGACGGGCATCCGGAAGGGTCGATGGTCTGGGGCTGCCGGCGACCAGGCCTATGGGTTCCTCGTCGGCCTACCTCTGAAGCTCACCGACGACGCGCGCCACGTCGACCGCGCCTGGGAGCTGTCGCGGCGATTTGACAATCACCCGATCTACGGCATGCTTTACGTCGCGGTCGCCGAGGCCGCCGGCATCGACCTGATCACTGCAGACGAAACTCTTCGGTCGCGCCTGCGGCATTTGGCGTGGATCAAGGCTCCCGATCCCTGAGGCACAGTAGAAGGTCGTCCAGGCGGTTCGAATAGCGTCCCGTTTGGGCTACCGCTTTTGGTGCCCTTGTCCTCCGCAGGTGACGTGCCGCGAGAAAGGAAATTGTGTGGAGTTACACTCCGGCCGTGGTGTGCAAGCGCTGTGGGCAGGAAAATCCACTCGGCGCTCGCTTCTGCCTGGCCTGCGGTGCACCGTTGGAAGCAGAGCCGGCGAAGCAAGAACGCAAATTGGTTTCAGTGCTCTTCGTCGACCTGGTCGGCTTCACCGGGCAGTCGGAACGAGCGGACCCGGAGGACGTCAGGGACACGCTGAATGCGTACCGGGCGGCTGCGCAAGAAAGCATTCAGGTCTTCGGCGGGAACATGGAGAAGTTCATCGGCGACGCCGTGATGGCCGTATTCGGGGCGCCGGTGTCCCATGGGGACGATGCAGAGCGCGCCGTAAGAGCTGGCCTCGGAGTGCTCGAGGCTGTCGCGCGGCTGAAGCTCATAGCCCGGGGCGGTGTCAACACAGGTGAGGCTGTCGTGACCGTCGCATCGGGTCCCGCCACAGGAGAGGCGCTGGCCATGGGCGACGTCGTCAACACCGCTTCGAGGTTGCAGACGTCAGCGCCTCCGGGCGGTCTCGTCGTGGGGGAGGAGACCTACCGACTGACACGAAACGCGATCAAATACCAGGCTCTGCCATCCGTCGACGCAAAGGGAAAGGAAGCTCCGATCCCGGCGTGGCTTGCGGTCGCTCCTGCTCTCGCCGGTCCAGCCCGACCCGAGGCGCCGATGGTGGGACGCGACCGCGAACTGGCGCTTGTGACCTCGATCTGGGATGGCGCCGTGGGCGACCGGCATCCGCATCTCATAACCGTGGTTGGCCCCCCTGGCATCGGTAAGTCGAGGCTGCAGCGTGAGTTCTCTCGCCGCATCCAGGCGCGCGGCGCCGCAGTCGCGCGGGGGCGGTGCCTGCCCTACGGCGAGCGCGCGGCGTACGGCGCATTCACGCAACTGGTGCGAGGCATCGCCGAGATTTACGAGAACGATCCGCCGGAATCGGCCAGGGCGAAGCTTTCAGCTGCAGTCGAGAAGGTGCTGCCGGCGACGGAGGTTGAAGAGACGACTCGCTACATCTCCCTCCTCACCGGTCTGGGCGTCGACGAACCGGCCCGCGACCGCGATTACCTTTTCTTCGCCGCACGCCGATTGCTCGAGGGTTTTGCTTCGAGCCAGCCGCTGCTCGTCATCGTCGAGGACCTGCACTGGGCGGACGCCGGCCTTCTGGATCTGATCGAGTACCTGGCGACTCACGTTAGGGATGTGCCGCTGGTTATCGTGGGCCTCACCAGGCCGGAGTTCATCGACCGCAGACCAGGCTGGGGAAGTGGCTTGTTCGCTCACACCACAATCGGACTGGAGCCATTGTCAAGCCTGGACTCATTCGTCCTGGCGGAACGACTCCTTGCCAACTCGGCTGGCTTAAAAGAGGCTATCGACCGGCTGGCCGAAGCATCCGGGGGAAACCCTCTATTCATAGAGGAACTGACCTCAGCGCTGACCGAGGGGCATGAGTTGGGCTCCGACCTCCCGACCACAGTCAGGGCCGCGATCGCCGCTCGTCTGGACGCGCTGCCAGGCAATGCACGGGCAGCCCTCTTGGATGCATCGGTGATCGGCCGGACTTTTTGGCGGGGTGTTCTGGTTGCGCTTGGCGGGCATCGCGAGCTCGACGAGGCACTGGCTGCACTCGAGGTTCGAGACTTCATCCGTCGTGTGCCATCGAGCAGGGTCCGCGGCGATGTCGAGTACGTGTTCAAGCACATCCTCATCCGAGAGGTCGCGTACGCGACCCTTCCCCGTTCACTCCGCCGCGAACGCCATGCGGCCGTCGCCAGATACATCGAATCGGCAGCTGGTCAGGCGAAGGACCTGGCCGCATTCCTGGCACACCACTGGCGAGAGGCAGGGGAGCCCAACAAGGCCATCGATTATTTGATGCTCGCTGCCGAGCAGGCGGTCGACGGCTGGGCGCTCGAGGAGGCGGTCTCTCACTACAACGCCGCGCTCGAGCTGGCGCCTGACGACGCCACCCGCCGCCGGATTCGGCTGGCGCGCGGGCTCGCCCGATCAACGCTCGACGACTATCAGGCGGCGGTCGACGATCTGGGTGAGTTGCTGCCGGAGCTGAGCGGCCGTGAGCGAGTCGAAGGACTGCTGGGATGGATTTGGGGGACCGAGTGGACTGAGCGCAGCGAGGAGACGATCGCCGGAGCCCAGGAGGCACTCGAGCTCGCGCAAGCAATTGGAGATGCGGAGCTTGTGGCAGTGACCACGGGCCGCCTGAGCCAGGGTCTCGCCATGAGGGGACATCCGGGTGACCTGGACCGCGCCAAGGAGCTGGGCCAGAAGGCTCTCGACACCTGGATCCCGGGCAGCCGGCCCTGGGATCTGATCAACCATCAACACATGTTTGGCGAACAGCTCTACTGGATGGGGCGCCTGGCCGAGGCCGGCGATCTGATGACTGCGGTGACGGAGTCGGAATCGGATCCGCTGAGTCTCCAGGCGCGCCTCAGAAGCGCGTCGCTGAGGGCCATGGTTCTCACCTCGACGGGGCGCTATGAAGAAGGCCTTGCATTGTTCGATCAGACGCTCGACCTGGCGCGAAAGCTCGGCCGGTCCACCCGGATCGTCCAGAACTACTCGACGCTTCCGCTGCGTGAACTGTTTGACCTGGGTGAAGCAAGGCGCCGCACTGAGGAGGCCTTGGTCGGTGCCGAGTCGCTGTCCGGATTCACCATGCCCAGGGCGATGGCGATGGCCGACCTCGTACAAACAGCCATGTTGCAGGGTGACATCGGGACCGCGGAGAGCACATGGCGGACCCAATGGGAGGACTCGATCAACACCAAGGGCTGGGCCCGCTGGCTGGTCAGCTGTCGCCTGGCTGCCGCGAAAGCAGAGCTGGAGCTCTTGATGGGTCGGACCGAGGATGCGGTCGAGTGGGCACGAAAAACAATCGAGCTATGCGTACCGGTGCACCGCTTGAAATATGAGATCGCCGGCCGGATACTGCTCGGGCGGGCACTGGTCAGCTTAGGAAACGGTGCTGAAGCGATTCCCGAGCTGCGGCTCGCAGTCGAGCTGGCAGATCGGCTTGGGAGCCCCTCACTGCGCTGGCCAGCTCAGGCGGCGCTTGGCAGAGCTCTTTATGCGACTGGCGATGACAAGGGAGCTGAGCACGCCTTCGCTGAGGCAAAGAGCGTCATTCACGGGATAACCGCTGCACTTGCGCCCGAGCGGGCGACCAGGTTCCTCGCCGCCGAGCCTATCCGCGAAGTTTTGGCAGGCTCAACAAAGCCGGTCTGATCCAGGCCGCAAATCTGGTCTGGCCATGCCAAGCCTGATTACGAACCTCTGGCGTCAGCGATGCGTGTCGCGTTCATCTGAAACGCCCCGGTGGCACCAACGGCGCGGAATCCCTCAAAACAAAGCATCCTACACATCCTACGCGCTGATGGTGTGTATACTGGCAGATGAGGCGAATCCAGATTCATATCGATGAGGCACTGGACGACGCGGCTGAAGCCGAGGCGGCGCGACGAGGATTGTCGAAGGCGGCTCTGATCCGCGCTTCGCTGGCGCACGAGTTGGCGGTCGATGAACGCCCGGCCACGGATCCGTGGGAGGCGATCACCGGATGGCTGGACGACGGTCCGGTCGACGACCTCGATGCCGTCATTTACGAGCGCGGTCGGTGAGGTTCGCTGACACCAGTTTCTGGTTCGGACTGCAGGAGCGGCGGGACGGCCGGCACCAACACGCACGGGCTCTGGTGGTGCGCGGGGTCGGTCGCGTGGTTACCACCAATCACGTTGTCGGTGAAACATGGACCCTTCTTCGTCGGCGGTCCGGACACACCGCCGCCGTCGGCTTCCTCGACCGACTGGGCGCGCTGACGGATGTGACCGTTGTCCAGGTCGACGACGCGACCGAAGTGGAAGCATGGCGTTGGCTTCGAGCGCGGTCGGAGCGCGAGTACTCGTTCGTCGATGCCACCAGCTTCGCGGTGATGCGACGACGTCGGATCCGCGAGGCCTTGGCATTCGACGGTGACTTCAACGCGGCCGGTTTCGTCGAAGTCAGACCGTAATCGTCTGCCATCCCGACCAGCGTTCGGTGGCATGTTCCTCGACGAGCCAGGCAGCATGAGGCACATTCGAGCTGATAAGTGCTACAATGTGCTACATGGGACGCGTAGGAATTAGAGAGCTTCGTCAGAATGCAACTGCCGTGTTGCGTCGCGTCGCGGCGGGCGAGATCGTTGAGGT
>Ga0209159_1001449_pt1 | contig 18156 bp, 14 predicted proteins | sample GraSoiAngelo_144_FD_185901 | JGI IMG/M metagenome (GOLD analysis project Ga0209159, IMG submission 185901) | Grasslands soil microbial communities from the Angelo Coastal Reserve, California, USA - 14_1009_02_40cm (SPAdes) (version 2) | ecosystem: Environmental > Terrestrial > Soil > Grasslands ...
GATATTCTTCCCGGCATACCAGAACAAGGTCTTCATGCTTTCCCAGCCCGCTCTGTTCGGGGAGTTGGCGATCATGCTGTGGCTCGTGATCAAGGGCGCCCAGCCGCCGGAGCCGGCTGCCGCTCCCTCATAGCCCCGTCCTGCGCTCCAGCGCTTCGGGGTACCGCGCCCCTTCAATCGTGATCTTCGAAGCGGCGTCCTCGATCTCGCGGAGATCGCCCGAGGTAAGGTCGACGCCAGCGGCGCCGATGTTCTCTTCCAGGCGGTTCAGCTTCGTGGTGCCTGGGATCGGAACAGTCCACGGCTTCTGCGTCAGCAGCCAGGCGAGCGCGATCTGCGCCGGTGTCGCCTGCTTGCGCGCTGCGATCGTGCGCAGCAGATCCACCAAAGTCTGATTCGCCTTCCGCGCCTCTGAGGTGAAGCGCGGCACGATGTTGCGGAAATCCGAGCTCACGAACGTCGTCTTCTCGTCGATCGTGCCCATGAGGAAGCCCTTGCCGAGGGGACTGAACGGCACGAACCCGATGCCGAGCTCGTCCAGGGTCGGCAGCAGTTCTTCTTCAGGGCGTCTCCACCACAGTGAGTATTCGCTCTGGACCTGAGACTTCTTCGATGGCTACCGAAACGGACTCTTCTCCGTAGTTCAAGACGTTCATGACGTCTTTGACGATCGCTTCGGCGAGTCGCCTCTTCTGCTGTTCGGATTTTCCGGGCCAGAGCTTCACGATGACGTGAGGCATTTTCAGCGCCCCCGATATTGTTCGTCGCTGACCTGTTCCATCCACTCCACGACCTTCCCGTCGAGCTGCTCCTGAATGGCGATGTGCGTCATGCCCGTGGTCGCCGTGGCTCCATGCCAGTGCTTCTGGCCCGGCGGGATCCGGACAACATCGCCTGGCCGGATGTCTTCGACTTCCCCGCCCCATTGCTGAACCCATCCCGATCCGGCCGTGACGATCAGGATCTGGCCCAGCGGGTGGGTGTGCCACGCCGTTCGAGCGCCGGGCTCGAAGGTCACGCGGGCGCCGGACCCGCGTGACGGGTCTTTTGCTTGGAATAGGGGGTCGACGCGTACCGAGCCAGTGAAGTATTCGGCTGGCCCCTGGCTGGAGGGTTGCGAGCCACTTCGCGTGATGATCATCGTCTGCGAACCTTGCGTTAATTCGGCCGGGTGACCGCCGGCTCGAGAGGAAGCGGTGGCCTCATGCGGGCTCCTTCAGCGAGGCCATCTCGACAGCGAGAGAGGTGGAGAGGTCGCGGTAGGCCGCGATCTGCGCCTGGAGGTCAGCGATCTTCTGTTCGGCGAGGCCGATGGCATCGGCGCCGCCGATGAAGCGGCGCGGCGGCGGCTCCTCGCTCGCGACCGCGACCAGCGCCCGCGCGAGCTTCGCGGGGTCTCCGCCTTGCTGGCCGCTCTGTGCCTGCCACCACTTCAGCTGCTCCGCTGTGCGGTCGGCGTAGTCCTCGATGGACGGCTCGGCGTAGGTCACGGACGCCGCCTCCAGGAGCTCGGTGCGGAAGAACCCGGGGTTGACGATCGTGGTGGTGATGCCGAACGGCGCAACCTCTTGCTGCAGCGACTCCATCCAGCCCTCGAGGCCGAACTTCGCCGCGGCGTATGCCGAACAGAAGGCAAACCCGACGAGGCCGGCGGTCGACGAGATCGAGATAATGTGACCGGAGCGCTGCTTGCGCATGATCGGCAGGATAGCGCGGGTGACATTCATCGGGCCGAGGAGGAGCGTCCCCAACTGCCGGTCTATCTGCTCCGGCGTCAGCTCCTCGAAGTAGCCGGCAAAGAAGTTGCCGGCATTGTTGACCAGCACGTCGATGCGGCCGAACCGGTCGACGGCGGCCCCAGCCGCCGCCGCGGCGTCGTCGCGGTTGGTGACGTCCAGCTTGACGACCAGCAGGTCGTCCGACTTTCCCACGGCCTTGGCCACGGCGTCGGTGTCCCGGCCGGTGGCCACGACCGCGTGGCCGGCGGCCAGCGCGGCCTTGGCGAAATCGACGCCCATGCCACGGCCGGCACCGGTAATGAACCAAACCTTCTTGGCAGCCTTGTGAGGCATGGTACCTCCTAGATCCGTGTTCCCGCTCGTCCTTCGAGGCCAATCGTAGCGGGACAGTGCCCCCCTGAGTAGCCCGTAAAATCGAGAAGGGTTTGTGAGTATTATTCACAAATGGTGCGCGACGAGCTCAGCGTCCTATCTGCGTTCCTTGCTGTGGCGGAGGAACGGAGCTTTACGCGAGCGGCGAAACGTCTGGGTGTGTCGACCTCCGCGCTCAGCCACGCGATGCGGGGGCTGGAAGAGCGGTTCGGCGTACACCTGCTCGCGCGCACGACGCGCAGTGTGGCCCCGACACATGCCGGAGAGCAGCTCATCGCGCGTCTGCGCCCGGCGCTCGGCGACATTCGCGGAGCTGTGGACCTGATTACCGGGCTGCGTGACCGGCCGGCGGGACGCGTGCGCCTGGTCGTGTCGCCCATTGCCGCGACGACGGTGCTCGCGCCGAAACTGGGACAATTCGCGCGCGAGTACCCGGACGTCGTGCTCGACGTGACCACCGATGAGAGCCGCGTCGACCTCGTCGCCGCGGGCTTCGACGCCGGCATTCATTTCGGGGAATTCATCGAACGGGACATGATCACGTTCCGCGTATCCCGGGACCACCGGCCGGCCATCGTGGGGTCGCCCCGCTATTTCGAGTCGCACCCCAAGCCGGCATCGCCGCGTGACCTGCCAAGCCACCGCTGCATCAACTTTCGACACGGATCCGCCGGCGTATACCGCTGGGAGTTCGACAAGGGCAAGCAGTCCCTCACCGTCGCGGTGAACGGACCGCTGATCGTCGATGACGTGGAGATCATGGTCCGTGCAGCGATCGATGGCGTGGGTCTGGCGTTCATGTCGGAGGACCGCGCCGCGCCGCACCTCGCGAGTGGGGAACTCGTGCGCGTGCTCGAAGATTGGTGTCCGCCGTTCCCGGGCTTCTTCCTCTACTATCCCCGGCAACGGCAGCTATCAGCGGCACTCGCGGCGCTCATCGAGACCCTGCGTCTGTAGCTGTATCGAGCCTTTCGCCGCGGGTCGCCGAGACCCCCCCGACTTCTCCGGGAAATCGAGAGGGGTCTCGGGAGACCCCGGCCTCGTCACCAAGCCACTGCGTAATTCGAGAAAGCCACGAACAGCAGCGTGATCAGCGTCATCGAGTCTCACCCCCTTCCTGAGTGCGCCGGCCGAATGCGGCACCTCTAACGACACCACACACCCTGCGGTACCTTGGACGAGGACAACGTGGCCGCCCGACCTCAACAAGGTCTCAACGCGCTGTTCCGGAGACACTTAGAGGCGTGGCTGGGAGTGCAATGGTCGCTCAGTTTCAGCTCAAGGTCTTCGGATCCCCCCAGCTCGCTCGCGGCGGCCGCTCGCCCGTCCGCTTCCGGACCAAGAAGCATCTGGCCGTTCTGCTCTACCTGCATTTCGAGGGACGAGCGCGCTCGATCCCGCGCGATCAGCTGGTCGATCTGCTGTGGCCCGACGTCCCACCCGAGAAAGGCCGGCATTCGCTCTCGCAGGCCCTGCTCGCCATTCGGTCTCTCCTGGGCCCAGACGCGCTAACGGGCCGGGAACAGGACGTTCAGCTGCTCGCGGAGTTGCCGTCGGACCTCTCCGCCCTGCGCCAGGGTCAGGTAACGGCGATCCGTGTGGCAGAGCCGTTGCAGGGACTCGACCAGTGCGCCGGCGCGGAATTCGCCCACTGGGTGGACGGCGCGCGGGTGCGGCTCAAGGCCCAGGCGCGAGACGCCCTCCGGGCGGCGCTCCAGGCGACGCGCGCCAAAGGCAATCTGTCGGACACGCATCTCGTGGCGGCCGCGCTATACGAGGTTGACCCGCTCTGTCCCGACGCGGTATACGCGCTCGCCGAGCGCTCCTTGCTCGACGGGGATACCGTCGCCGCGGTCCGGCTGCTCAAGGATCAACTCCGGCGAACCCAGGCCGAGCTCGGAACCAATCCCAACCCCGAGATCGCTCGGCTGCTCCGACGGTTGGAGCGCGGTGAGCGACCGGCGTTTCTGGCTCAGGCATCTCCGCTCCCGGAGCGGCTCACCCGGCCGCACCCGTTCGTCGCCCGGGAAGTGGAGCTGGGACAGCTGGAAGCGATCTGGAGTCGCCTGGGTGGCGCCGGGTACCAGACTTGCTTGATCAGCGGCGCGCCGGGGATCGGGAAGAGCTCGCTGATCCGTCGATTCGCAACCTCCCTTGGGGCGCGCGCGCGGCCCGTATTCATGGTCCCGTGTCAGGAAATCGGCCAGGGCATTCCTTATGCCACCGTCTCGGAGCTCATCACCGCGTTGGGGCGTGATCCGGCGGCCGGCGGGACGGACCCCGTCTGGCTGGCTGAGGCGAGCCGAGTGTGTCCCGGCCTGAGGACGATCTATCCCGGCATCCCCCCGGCTCCCGACGCGCCCACCGACTCGATTCGCTTGCGCGTGGCTGAGGCCGTGACCCGGATGATGGAAGCCGTCGCGGACAACGGCCCCGTGCTGCTCGCGTTCGACGATCTGCAGTTTCTCGATCCGGCGAGCCGCGAGGTGTTGTTCCTGATCACGCGGCGGCTGGAGCGGGTGCCCACACTCATCGTGGCCGGAGCGCGGGCGGGCGACGCGGAGTTGCGGCCCGAGGAGACCGGGCACGGCGGATTGGTCTGGAAGGAAACCATTCACCTGCAACCGCTCGACCGATCCCAGGCCCTGAACCTGATCCGCGACCACTCCGTTGATTCCGAGGACGTGAGCTCACAGATCGCAGAAACGATCGTGCGACTGGCGCAGGGGAATCCGTATCACCTCGAAATGCTGCTCGCGGATTGGCGGACGCACCGGGCGCAGTCGCTGGCCGCGGCGGAGAGCTCGGAGGACAGCGGGCCGATCTCCTGGACGCCTCCGGAGGACTTGCGCGCGGCCTTTGCACGGCAATACGGCGGCCTTTCGACCGACGCGCAGCACGTGTTGCAGCTACTGTCGGTGGCGGGCAAGGCGATGGTCCCGAGTGAGCTGGCGAGTTTGCTGGGGCTCCAAGACGGAGTGGTCGAGCGGGCGGCGCTCGAGATGCTGGATCGCGGAGTCGGTCGCGTGGAGGAAGGGCGGCTGTCGTTCAAGAACGAGCTGCACCGGGCGTATGTGTACTACGCGATGGGGGAGGACCGGCGTCACTACCATCACGCCCAGCTGGCCCAGCGGCTGGCAGGCTCCCAGGACCGGAATCACCTCCAGCCGATGCTCGAACTGGTTCATCACTTCATCGGCGCGGACATGCGACATCAAGCCATGGAGACCGCGCTGCAGGCAGCCGAGGTCGCTATCGCTCGAGGCGCTCCGCAGGAAGCCGAGCGGGTCCTGACGCGGCTACTCCGGGCTTACGCCGTCGCTCCAGGTTCCAGACTCCGCTTGCTCCTGGCGCACTCCCTGGTCGCGGCCGGTCAGTACCAGCGAGGGCTCGAGGCCCTCGCAGACTGGCAGCCCGATGCAGCATCCTCGACCGATTTGGCCCTGGCGGCCTTGCTCCGTGCCGAGGCACTGCAGCGCGCTCGTCTGGGCGGCGACGAGGCCATCATCGCGGCGGCGAAGGAGGCGATTGCGCTGGCGGAACGGGCCAACGCGGTATGGTTCCTTGCCCGAGCCAACCACATACGATTGGAAGTCAGTTTGGACGCAGGAGACCCGGCAACGCGGGCGGAAGCAGAGTCACTCGCCGCCAGAATGGTCGCGTCAGGTGCAACCCCCGAGTCCGTCGCCCTGGCCAGGCTCACGCTCGGGCAAGGCGCACTCTCGCGAGGCGACCTCGTCCAGGGCGTGGAACGACTCACCGAGGCCGCCCCGGTCCTGGAATCGCTGGCACTGCTGGTGGAGTTGCGCCGGGTCTTGAACACCCTGGGCATATGCTACAAAGGCCTGGGAAGGTTCGGGGACGCGACCAGTACTCTGAGCGAAGCAGTGGCAGTTGCCGAACGTTGCGGGCATCCAGCGGCGATCGCCCACAGCGGCATGTGTCTCGCGAACCAATACCACGACCTCGCCTTCTTCGATTCGTCGGTCAGGTGCTTCCGCGCGATTCTGGCTCCGCTGGAAGCGCTGTCTTCGCCACGCGCATCGGTGGAAGCGTACTCCAGCATCGCACGATTTGCCCTCGTCTTGGCCAGCGTGCCGGAAGCGGAGAAGGCGGTGGAACTGTGTGAAGCTGCAGCGCAACGCTCAGGATTATGGCGGCACCAGGTTACCGCGCTCGTGACCAGGGCGGAGATCCACCTTTGCAAAGGCCAGCTGGAGTTGGCCTGGCCACTGGTGGAGGAAGCGCTGATCACCACTGGGGATCGTTCCCACGTCCTGCCGGAGGCCGGATGGTGCGAAAGGCTGCAGCGCCAATTCTACTGGGCCACCCGAGGCTACGAGGCCATGAAATCGTTGGCCCGGCCTGTTCCCACCGCGTTGTATGACTCACTTGGCGAAGCGCTGGAGGTGAGGCTGTTCGATGAGGCGGCGGCTCACATCGCAGGCGACCAACTTGAGGGGGGCGCGCCGGCGCTGGAGGACGCTGTTACCACCGGCCTTCTGGGGCCGCTCGCTCGACTGCTGGCGGTCGGCGTTCACCATCCCGCCGTCCCGCAACGTCTGAAGGGGGAGTCTGCCGCCGACCTAATTGCCCGGGTCTTTCCGCACCCTCAGCGTACCGTGGTCCCGCGCTCGGTCGGGCTGCTCGCAGCCAGCGACGAACCGTGGGACTCCGCGTCCGAACTACTCGGCACGCCACCCGGCGGAACGCACGAGGGGATCCGGCTCGCCGTAGCCGGCGGCGTCAGCTTCAACAAGGAGGTCCAAAGACAGGACGCCCACCCCTGACGGGCCGCGACCGAACGGAGTCCGCGGTGGGACCTTTTTCTCCGACCCGGTAGATTCTGTCGAACCCGACAATCCCGTCCACCCCGGCGCTCACGATGCAGGACGCCCACGCGTTTCTCAAGGCTCTCACGATCGTCCTCGGCGTCGCCGCGGTCACGACGGTCGTGTTCCAGCGGCTGCGCCAGCCCGTTGTGTTGGGGTACATCATCGCCGGCCTGATCGTCGGCCCGCATGTGCCGATCCCGCTCGTCGCCGACAGCGCCGTCGTCCGGACGCTCTCCGAGCTCGGGGTCATTCTGCTGATGTTCTCGCTCGGGCTCGAGTTCAGCATCCGCAAGCTGGCGCAGGTCGGCCCCACGGCCGGCCTCACCGCAGTCCTGCAATCCAGCATCATGGTGTGGCTGGGATACGTGGTGGGACAGCTCTTTGGGTGGACCACGCTGGAGAGCCTCTTCACCGGCGCCGTCATCGCGATCTCGAGCACGACCATCATCGCCAAGGCCTTCGACGAGCAGGGAGTCACGGGAAGACTGCGCGAGATCGTAGTCGGCATCCTCGTTGTCGAAGACCTGATCGCCATCCTCCTGATGGCCATCCTGACGGCGATCGCCTCGGGCAGCGGCCTGTCTGCCGGCCCGCTCGCCGCGACGATCGGCCGACTGGCGGCATTCCTGGTTGGGCTCGTTGCGGTGGGGATGGTGCTCGTCCCCCGGGCGGTGCGCGCGGTCAACAGGCTCAAGCGGCGCGAGACGACGCTCGTGGCGAGCATCGGTCTGTGCTTTGGCGTCGCGCTACTCGCCCAGGCCTTCGGGTACTCGGTCGCCCTCGGTGCGTTCATCGCCGGGTCGCTCGTCGCGGAGTCGGGCGAAGAGCAGCAAGTCGTGCGCCTCGTGGAGCCGGTACGGGACGTGTTCGCGGCGGTCTTCTTCGTTTCGGTGGGCATGCAGATCGACCCGGCGCTCGTCGCGCGGCACTGGCCGGCGGTCGCGGTACTGACAGCGGTCGTCGTCCTGGGCAAAGTCTTGGGCGTTTCGCTGGGCGCCTTCCTGACCGGCGCCGGGATGCGGACATCCGTCCAGGCGGGGATGAGCCTTGCCCAGATCGGCGAGTTCTCCTTCATTATCGCCGCTCTCGGGCTCTCCTTGCAGGCGACGCGCGAGTTCCTCTACCCGGTGGCGGTCGCCGTCTCGGCCCTCACGACCCTCTTCACACCCTGGTGGATTCGCGCGTCGGAGCGGGTGGCGGCGTACGTGGATCGCAAACTGCCGAGGCCCCTGCAAACCTTCGCGGCCCTCTACGGCAGCTGGGTCGAGGAGCTGCGGTCTGCCCCGCGCGCGAACACCGCCGTGGGCAGCATCCGGCGGCTACTGCGGTTGCTGGTCCTCGACGGGGCGGCGCTGGCAGGCATCATCGTCGGGACGTCCGCCGCCATGGAGACCGTGGTCGCCTTTGCTCGGGATAAGGCAGGAATTCCGCCCGCGGTGGCGCGGTCCCTGGTCATCGCCGCGGCGATCGCGCTCGCGGCGCCGTTTTGCGTCGGGGTGATCCGTGTAGGCCGCCGGCTTGGCGTCACCGTCGCGAGAGTCGCACTCCCTGTGCACAAGGGCACGCGAGTCGACTTCGCGGCCGCGCCGCGGCGAGCGCTCGTGGTGACGCTGCAGTTGGCCAGCGTCATGCTCGTCGGCGCGCCGCTGCTGGCCCTCACCCAGCCCTTTCTGCCCACCGTTCCGGGTGTGGGGGTGTTGGCAGTGTCGCTCGCAGTGCTCGGGTTCACGTTTTGGCGGAGCGCGACCGACCTTCAGGGCCATGTCCGGGCCGGCGCTCAGGCGATCGTGGAAGCGCTCGCCGCTCAGTCCCGCGGGCGGGGGACTCAGGCGGATCCTGAGACCCTGGAACAGGTCCACCAGCTGCTGCCGGGCCTTGGGGCCCTGGTCGCCGTCGCCCTCGATTCCGGCAGCCCGGCCATTGGGAAGACACTGGCCGAGCTGAACCTGCGCGGACACACGGGAGCCACGGTGCTGGCGATCACGCGCGGCGAACGTGGGGTGATCATCCCGAGCGCCGAGGAGCTGCTCGGCAGGGGCGACGTCCTGGCCCTCGCCGGGACGCACGAGGCCATCGAAGCGGCTAGGAACCTCCTCCTGGAAGGGATTACGCGTAGGGACGGGTAGGTCGAGGTTGGGCCGGAGGCGTCAAATCCCGCACTGAAGTACTTCCTTCGGTCGCCGTCCCCGACTGGGTGAAGAGCAAGCCTCACATCGAGTTCCGGTGTGGGACCTGGCTTCGTCTCACCCGATGGTCTGAATGTTTCGGCTTGCACGGGCTCACCGCTCGCTGCATAGTGGAGGCGCACTGACGCCGTTCGCTGGACGGGACAGTGCGCCCACCCGCCCGAGATCTCCTCAACCAGCGTCGGCGCCAACGCCACGCTCCCGCAGCTCGTGTGCGGAAGCCCCACCTTTTCGTGAGGGCCGCGTTTATGGCCGCCTGGAAGCTCTTCGGTCGCGACGTCACCACGGAGCAGCTGCCCGCCGAGCTCCGCTCCATTCTCGCCCAGATGCAGCGCGAGCGCGTGGCGTTCGAAGCGTTGACGAACGCGGCGCGGGAGTCCAGTCAGAACCTCACTCAGCTTACGCAGCCGATCAGCGACGCGCAGAAGACCGTGAGCGAGCTGCAGGCGCGGGTGAAGGCGCTGGAACGGCTCGTGCCCGTGCTCGCGACGCTGGACGAGCAGACCGAAGCGGTCTCGAGGGTGCAGCGGCGCACCGAGACGCAGCTCACCAACACCACGGAGGACGCGAAGCGGCTACGGGGCGAGATCGAGGAGCTGCGCGGCACCTTCGAGCAGGCGCTCGCCCTGAAGAACGACCTCACCGGCTTCCTCGAGCTGGGCGGCGGGTTCAAGGCGCTCCGCATGGACGCGGACAAGCTCGGGGCCGAAGTGCGCGAGATCACCCAGGGGTTCGACCGGGTGCGCGAGCGCCAGGAGGAGCTGCGCCGCACGGGCGAAGCGGTCGCCACGCGCCTCAACGCGTTCGAGGAACGGCAGCAGCAGGTCCAGGGCGGCGTCGCGACGACCGAATCCCGCGTGACCGCGCTCGGGCAGACGCTCCAGGAGCTGAAGCAGGCGGCCACCGATGCGGTCCAGACCAAGCGCCAACTCGGCACGCTCAAGGCGCTCGCCGACGCCGCCACCCAGAAAGTCTCGGCGCTCGAGCAGCAGCGCGAGGTCGTCGAGCGCGTCACCGGTCAGGTGACCCATCTCCACGACCTGGTGCGGGAGATCGACGGCAAGATCCGCAAGCACGAGGAGAGCGCGAAGGGCCTGGGCGAGCTCGAAGCCAAGGTCAACGACCTCAAGTCGCTCCACGGTGACCTGCTCGAGCGCACGGAGGAGATCCGCGGGCGGCACGACGAAGCGAAGCGGGCCGACGAGGAGCTGCGGGGCCGCCTGGCCACGCTCCGCGACGAAGTGCAGCGAACGGTGAAGCGGTTCGAGCTGGAGAATCAGGGGCTCGACGCCGTCAGCCAGCGGATCCTCGATCTGCGCGGCGGGCTCACGGATATGGAGACGCGCTTCCGGTCGCTCGACGAGTCGAGCCGCGCCATCACTGACGTGCGCTCGAAGGCCGACGGCCTCACGACGCAGCTCGGCGGCATCACGGAGAGCATGGCCCAGCTCGAGACGCAGGCCGAGCGGGTGCGCGCCGTGGAGGCGAACGCCGGCCGGCTGGGTGAGACGGTCGAAGACATGACCCAGCAGGTGGCGCGGCTCGAGAAGGCAAAACCCGCAATGGAAGCGGCGCTGCAGGACGTCGCGAGCCTCAAGGGCACGCACGAGGCCGTGAAGGGCGCGCTCGAGCAGGTGCAGGTCGCCGAAAGCGAGATCGCCCGGATGCGGGAGGGCCAGGCCGGCACGAAGGCGTGGCTCACGAGCGCGACCGAGTCGGTGAGCGCGCTCCGCGGCGAGCTCGCGGCGGTCGAGGAAATGAAGCCGACGGTCGAGCTAGTGCGGGCCGAAGCCGACCGGCTGTCCCAGTCTTTGGCGCAGATCGAAGCGCGCCGCCAGCTCGTCGAGGAACTGAACAAGCGGCTCTCCGAGCTCGCGTCCCTGGGCGGACAGCTGGAGGAGCGGGGCCGCGGGCTGCTCGCCCGGATGGACGGCGCCGACGAGCGGTTCCAGACGCTGGCGGCTCACGCCGACGAGGCCGCGCGAATCGAGAAGCTCGTGCCCACCGCGGTTGCCACCGTCGAGCGGGCGGAGCGCCGCGCGGCCGATGTGGACACCGTGGTCGCGTCGCTCGAGGCGCGCGCTCAGAACCTGGAAGGGCTCGCCGAGCGTACGCGCGCGCTGGGCCAGGAGCTCGAGATGCGGCAGGGCGCGCTCGACAAGGCCAGCGAGCACCTAGGGGCGGCGTCCCAGCTGCGGGAGCAGGCGGCCGCGGGCGTGCAGCAGCTGGAAGAGCGGACCGGGCAGCTCACGGGGGCGCTCGCGACTGCCGGCGCCCGGCTCACCGAGCTCACGGCGACCCTCGACGAGCTCGATAGCCGCGCGGGCGGCCTGCGCTTCGCGCAGAAACGGATGGCCCAGTTCGAGGAGCGGCTCGCCAAGTGGGAAGCGGTCGAGTCGCACCTCAACCGGGCGCTCGAGCAGGTGACGCAGCGCCAGGCCACTCTCGACGCCCTCCAGGCCGACATGCACCGGCTGTTCGAGGTGGCCGAGCGCACCACGGACGACGTGCGGTCAATCGCTGCCGCGAAGGAGGACGTCACGCAGACGCGCGCCATGCTCGAGAACGTGCTGGGCCTGGTGAGCCACGTACACGACGCCGCCAACGGGCTGGACCACCGGAAGCGCCAGGTCGAGCAGGCCGAGGAGCGGCTGGGCCGCGTCGAAGCGCTGCTCGCGGATATCCACGCGGGCTTCGAAATGCTGCACGGTCAGAAGGCCCTGATGGATCAGGTCATCGCGCAGGCCGGGTCGCTCGAGTTCCACACGAAGCAGGCGGAGGCGCTCATCGCCACGCTGCGGGAAGAGCGGGAGATCACCGACACGGTGCGGGCCGCCGTCGCGCAGCTGCGGCAGGAGAAACCGGCCAAAAGCGCATAGCCCCGAGCCCCGAGTCCCTTCACCGAGCCCCGCAGCGCCCCTGCGCTGCGGGGCTTGTGCCTTCCCGTGTCTGGTCCCTCGAAGCGCGCACCCCTAAAAGTTGACATAGGGGCCTAGTTGGATCTTGCTCACAATCGTGGCTCCTCTTCCGGTGTCCACAAGCCGATCCCGATCTGGGAACCCCGATAGCCCGAAGATCCTTGAGGGGAGATGGCGCTTGTAGCCGACATCGCCGACCCTCGGTGGCGCTTGCGCGCCATTTCGTCTAATCTCTGGGTCACCGAAACCGGCCCGACTCTGATCAGGAGAGACCGATGACTCGCACCACCACACCCCGCCGCGATGACGCCGGCTCGCGCCAAAGCGCTCCGGAGAACCGCTCGCGCGCCGCGACTGCGGCGTATCCGACGAAGAACGATCTGCCGGAGGCCGCCCGCGGCGAGGCGGTCGCCCTGCTCAACCAGCGGCTCGCCGACTGCATCGACCTGCAGACGCAGTGCAAGCAGGCCCATTGGAACGTGAAGGGACCCACGTTCATCGCGCTGCACAAGTTGTTCGACGAGATCAACGAAGACGTGGAGGCGTACGTCGATCTGATCGCCGAGCGGATCGTGCAGCTCGGTGGCATTGCCGAGGGTACCGTGGGGGTCGTCGCGGACCGGTCCACCCTCCTCGATTATCCGCTCGCGCTTGCAACGGGTGCGGAGCACGTGGCCGCGCTGTCGGACGCGCTCGCCGCATTCGGCCGCACGGCTCGGGTCGGCATCGAAGAGATGAACGAGCTCGAGGACGCGGACAGCGCCGATATCCTCACCGAGATCTCCCGGGGCGTGGACAAGTGGCTCTGGTTCGTGGAAGCGCACCAGCAGGGCGGGTGACCCCATGACCCTCGTCGCTCCGCCGGCTCCCCCATCCTCCGGCACGCGTCCGGAGCGCCTCTATCCGACGCTGACACCGGCGCAGCTGGATCGCATCGCCCCGCACGGGCGCCGGCGCCACGTCGCGCAGGGCGAGGTGCTGGTGCAGCCGGGAGAGAGCGCGTCGCGCATCTTCGTCATCGTGTCGGGGCGGATCGACGTCGTCCGCCCGTCGGCCGCCGAGGAGCTCGTGGTCTCGTTCACCCCGGGGATGTTCACCGGCGAAGCGACGATGCTGTCAGGCCGGCGCGGGCTCGCCCAGATCCGGGCGGGCGCCGACGGCGAGGTCATCGAACTCGGACGCGACGACCTGCTGGCACTGATCCAGACCGACGGCGAGCTGAGCCCGATCTTCATGCGCGCGTTCATCCTGCGGCGCGTGGAATTGATCAACCGCAACGTCAGCGACGTCGTGGTCGTCGGCTCGACGCATTGCAAGGGGACGCTCCGCGTCCGGGAGTTCCTCGTACGGAACGGGCATCCCCACACCATGCTCGACCTGGACCGCGATCCCAGCGCCCAAGAGTTTCTCGATCGCATCCATGTCACCCCCGCGGAAATCCCCGTGGTCATCACGTGCAGCAAGGTCGTGCTCAAGAACCCGAGCAATCAGGAGATCGCCGACGCCCTGGGGTTCAACGCCGCGATCGATCAGACCCAGGTCCGCGATCTCGTCATCGTCGGGGCGGGACCCGCGGGGTTGGCGGCGGCGGTGTATGGGGCGTCGGAAGGATTGGATGTCCTGGTCGTGGAGTCGACTGCCCCTGGGGGCCAGGCCGGCGCAAGCTCCCGGATCGAGAACTACCTCGGCTTTCCGACGGGGATCAAAGGCATTGAGCTGGCGGCGCGCGCCACCAACCAGGCGTTGAAGTTCGGAACGCAGTTGATGGTCGGGCCCGCGGCCCGACGGCTCGCCTGCGACAAGATGCCCTACGCGCTCGAGATCGGCGACGGGCAGCGGCTGCCGGCCCGCGCGGTGATCATCGCCTCGGGGGCCGAGTACCGGCGGCTCCAGATCGAGGGCCTGCCGCGATTCGAAGGGGCGGGGGTGTACTACGCCGCGACCTTCATGGAAGCGCAGCTGTGCGCCGGTGAAGAGGTGATCGTCGTGGGCGGAGGCAACTCGGCGGGCCAGGCCGCGGTGTTCCTGGCCGAGACCGCCCGGCGCGTGCACATGGTGATCCGCGCGGCGGGCCTGGCCGACACCATGTCGCGCTACCTGATCCGTCGCATCGAGGACCATCCGGCCATCGTTCGTCACGTGCACACGGAGATCGTGAGCGTCGAGGGCAATGGGCACCTCGAGCGCGTGGGCTGGCGCGACAACCAGACCGGGCGCCTCGAGACCCACGGCATCCGGCACGTCTTCACCATGACAGGCGCGGTGCCCAGCACTCGCTGGCTGGGCGGCTGCCTCGCCCTCGACGCCAAGGGGTTCATCAAGACGGGCCCGGACCTGTTGCCGGAGGACCTGGCCACCGCGCGCTGGCCGCTCGCTCGCGCTCCCCATCTCCTCGAGACGAGTCTCCCCGGGGTGTTCGCGATCGGCGACGTCCGCGCCGGGAGCTTGAAGCGCGTAGCGTCGGCCGTGGGCGAGGGATCGATCGCGATCGCCGCCGTTCACCAAGTGCTGGCCCAATAAGGGGGAGGACAATGAGCGCCGACGGAGCCTGCGCCCACATCAGCGCGATCGCAACGGTGCGGCACCCTGAAAAGCGGGAGTGCGCCGAGTGCATGAAGATGGGCGCGCAGTGGGTCCATCTGCGCACCTGCCAACAGTGTGGCGCTACGCTGTGCTGCGACAGCTCGCCCAACCGCCACGCCTCGAAGCACGCGCGCTCGAGCGGGCATCCCGTCGTCGCCTCCGCGGAGCGCGAGGAGCGGTGGCTGTATTGCTATCCCGACGACGCGTTTGCGGAGTACTGACGCGATGCTGGTCCCTCAAGACGCTGACGCTGCCTCTCAACGGCGAGCGGTGTCGCTGCTGGCTGCGACGAAGCGGATCCTGGAGATGATCGTCGCCGGCGCGAGCCTCACGGACGAGCGGCGCCAGGGAGAGTGAGGTCGCCTCGACGGAGGGAGCGATGGCACGAGACCTAGAGCAGGAGACGAGAAACAAGGCGCTGGTTCTCGAGGCATTCGACGCACTCTTCAACCGGAGAGACTTCGAGGCCGCTGCGATGTACTTCTCGCCCACGTACATCCAGCACAGCGCAGGGATCGCCCCCGGGCGGGACGGGCTGTTCTCGTTGGTACGTGGTCTCACGCGGCGGTACGAAAGCTCGCTCGCAGTCGCCGAGGGCGACTACGTCATGGTGCACGGGCGCTTCAGTGGGGGTGGGAGGCCGACCCGGATCGTCGTCGACATCCTCCGTATCGTGGACGGACGTCTCGCAGAACATTGGGACGTCGTGCAAGACGAGCCGACGAAGGCCGAATCGAAGAGCGGCCTCCCCATGTTCGGCGCGGCATTTCCGGAATGACACTGAAGGTCGAAACAGCCTCCGACGGCCAGACCGCGGCGTCCGTCCGGGAGTGGATGGCCCGGGAGCGAGACACAGGAACAGGAGGCTCGATGTGAAGAACGCTATGGCGAGGTCGCACCTCGCCGCTTGAAATCGCCCACGAGGACGGGCCCGCGGGACGGATCGCCGGTACTTTTGCTCGCCTGCAGCGATCATTGGTCTCATTCAAGCAGCACAGTGAAAACCACTGCTGGAGGCATGGCCATGGTCACACTGACGATAAACGGCAAGGCTCACACGGTGGACGCGCCGCCCGACATGCCGCTGCTGTGGGTGTTGCGCGACCTCCTCGGGTTGACGGGCACGAAGTTCGGCTGTGGCATCGCCGCCTGCGGGGCGTGTACCGTGCACTTGGATGGGCAGCCGACCCGGTCGTGCGTGACGCCCGTGGGCGTGGCCGTCGGCAAGCGGATCACCACCATCGAGGCCATCGGCGCGACGCCGGCCGGCAAGAGAGTGCAGCAGGCGTGGCTGGATCTCGAGGTCGTGCAGTGCGGCTACTGCCAGTCGGGCCAGATCATGTCGGCAGCGGCGCTCGTGGCGAAGAACGCGAACCCCAGCGATGCCGACATCGACGCCGCGATGTCCGGCAATATCTGCCGCTGCGGCACCTACCAGCGTATCCGCGCGGCCATCAAGCAGGCCGCCCGGGCGCCGTCCGCCGTCAAGGCAGGAGGCTGACCATGGACCGCGTGTCCCGACGGGAATTCCTGATCGCGGGCGCCGCCGCCGGCGGCGGCTTGCTGCTGGGGTGGCGCATCGACGCACGGCCGCTATCTCCGGTCTTCGCGCCCAACGCCTTCATTCGCATCGGCACCGATGGCCGCGTGACCATGATCATGGGGCAGGTCGAGATGGGGCAGGGCATGTACACGGCGATGCCCATGCTCCTCGCGGAAGAGCTCGAGGTCGGGCTCGACCAGGTCCGCCTCGAGCATGCGCCGCCCGACGACAAGCTCTACGCCAATCCGATATTCCACTTCCAAGCGACGGGGGGCTCGACCTCCGTGAAAGGCCTGTACGAGCCGATGCGGCGGGCGGGTGCGACCGCGCGGACGATGCTCATGGCCGCGGCGGCCAAGCGGTGGAACGTCGACCCCGCGTCCTGCCGCGCGGAGCGAGGCGCGGTGATCCATACCCCCAGCCACCGCCGGCTCAGCTACGGCGCGCTCGCCGCCGCGGCGGCGGCGCTCCCGATACCGGATAACGTTGTCCTCAAACGGCCGGAAGACTTCAAGCTGATCGGCACGCCGGCGAAGCGCCTGGACACTCCCGACAAGGTGAACGGCAGGGCGCAGTTCGGCATCGACGTGCGGCTGCCCGGGATGAAGATCGCCACCGTCGCCGCGAGTCCGGTACTCGGCGGCACGGTGGCCGGCCTCGACGCGGCCAAGGCGATGGCGATCGCGGGTGTGCGCCAGATCGTCAAGCTGGACGATGTGGTCGCCGTCGTCGCCGACCACATGTGGGCGGCGAAGCAAGGGCTCGCCGCGCTCGCCATCCGCTGGGACGATGGGCCCAATGCCAAGGTGAGCACGGCCGATGTCGTCCGGGAGCTCGACGCGGCCTCGCAGCAGCCGGGCGTGGTCGGTCGCAAGGAGGGCGACGCTGCGGCGGCGATCGCCGGAGCGACGGTGAAGCTCGACGCAGTGTACCAGGCCCCTTTCCTTGCGCACACGACGATGGAGCCGATCAACTGCACGGTGCACGTCCGGCCGGACGGCTGCGAGGTGTGGACCGGCTCGCAGGTGCTGGCCCGGGCGCAGGCGACGGCCGCCCAAGTCACGGGCCTGCCGCTCGAGAAGGTGGTGGTGCACAACCATCTCCTGGGTGGCGGCTTCGGGCGGCGCCTCGAAGTCGACTATGTCACGCAAGCAGTGCGTATCGCGAAACAGGTCGACGGGCCGGTGAAGGTGGTCTGGAGCCGCGAGGAAGACGTGCAGCACGACGTCTACCGCCCCTACTACTACGATCGGATGGCCGCAGGCCTGGACGCGCACGGCAAGCCGATCGCGTGGACGCACCGCCTGGTGGGCCCATCGATCCTGGCGCGCTGGGCGCCACCGGCCTTCCGGAACGGACTCGACGGCGATGCATTGGACGGGGCGGTGCATCTGCAGTACGATATCCCCGCGATCCAGGTCGAGTACGTGCGCCACGAGGAGCCCGTCGTGAACACCGGGTTCTGGCGCGGCGTCGGCGTCACGCACAATACGTTCGTGATCGAGAGCTTCATCGACGAGCTCGCCCTGGCCGCGAAGGCGGATCCGTTCGAATACCGTCGCGCGCTGCTGGCAAAGTCGCCGCGCGCCCGCACGGTGCTCGAGTTGGCCGCGCAGCAGGCGGGCTGGGGCGAGACGCTGCCAGCCGGGCGCGGGCGCGGCATCGCGCTGATGTACAGCGGCTGGGATACCTACGTGGTCCAGGTCGCCGAGCTCTCCGTGTCCGAGTCGGGCGAGGTGCGCGTGCATCGCATCGTCTGCGCGGTCGACTGCGGCACGGTCGTGAACCCGGACATCGTGAAAGCGCAGATCGAGGGCGGGGTCATCTTCGGCATCGGCGGCGCCTTGTGGGGCGAGGTGACGCTCAAGAACGGCCGGGTGGAGCAGTCGAACTTCCATGACGTTCGCATGCTGCGGATGAATGAGACGCCGCCGATCGAGGTACACCTCGTGCGGAACCTCGAGCCGCCCGGCGGGATCG
>Ga0209159_1001451_pt1 | contig 18112 bp, 14 predicted proteins | sample GraSoiAngelo_144_FD_185901 | JGI IMG/M metagenome (GOLD analysis project Ga0209159, IMG submission 185901) | Grasslands soil microbial communities from the Angelo Coastal Reserve, California, USA - 14_1009_02_40cm (SPAdes) (version 2) | ecosystem: Environmental > Terrestrial > Soil > Grasslands ...
CCGGACTGGAATCGATGACAAATTTCCTTTATCAACGGACCGCGCTTTTGCCCAAGCTTTCTCTAAAAGAACCTCGGTCGACCGTTGGAAGATCGACAATCGAGGCGATGCGCTCCGGCGCGGTGATCGGCTATCGCGGACTCGTGCGCGAGATTATTGCCAGGATCAAGGCCGAGCGCTTTCCCGGGAAGAAAGTGCATGTGATTGCGACCGGCGGTTACGCAGATTTGATCGCCGGACGGCTACCCGAGATCGATGCCGTCCATCCAAATCTTACCCTGGAAGGCTTGCGGATCGTCGCAAATCTCAACGCGTAAGCGGGCTTAATTCCGGCTGCTCTGGGAGCAGGAAAATCCTCTTCCAGCGTCAAAAATTTAGGGCTTGTAATTGGGCTTGCGAAAAGGTTTGATGGCAAGAGGCATGAAGATTCGCAAAATCGCGGCGGTCGCAGTGTTGGTGCTCGGTTCCTTGGCGGCGGACAACGTTGCTCCTTCGAAAGCGGAACTCGAAGCAATGTATGACAAAGCCTTTCGAGCGTTCGACGGGAATAATTTTCCGGACGCACTGAAAGAACTCGACGCGATTGACGCGCGTCAGCCGGACCTCGCCGAATCGCAAAACTTGCGCGGCGTAATCATGATGCGCCAAGGAATCTACGACAAAGCCGAAGCCGCGCTGCGCGAAGCGTTGCGGATCGATTCGAAATTTTGGAACGCCCGTTTCAATTTGGCCGAGATTCCGTTTCTAAGAAAGGATTGGGCTGAGGCGCGCAATCGCTTTCAGGAATTACTTTCGAGCAACGCGTCTGAGCTGCAGGGCGAAGCGACCCAGCTCATTCAATATAAAATCCTCTTAACTTATTTGCTCGAAGGAAAAGAGAACATGGTCGATTCGCTTCTGGCCAAGTTCGAGCTTTCTCCGGACACCCCCGCAGTCCACTACGCGAACGCGGCGATCGCACTCCAGCAAGACAAGACGAAGGAAGCGAAGGACTGGATGGCACAAGCGGAAAAGAATTTCTCGCCCCAGCTGAACAAGCTTTTTGCCGAATCGCTCTACGAGGTCGGTTGGCTACAAAAACAGGCCGGCCAAACACGCGCAGCCCTTGAGTTAACCACAGCGGCTGATCGTGCGGCCAAGACCAAGGCGTTTGCCCGATCCCGCGTTGAGCAGGCGCGGCAGGCTTATCAACAACGCGACTTTGCCGCCGCCAGCAAATTTATCGACGACGCGGACGCGGCTGATCCAAATCAGGCAGCTACTTTGAATTTGCGGGGCGAAATTTTGCTGGAGCAAAAGCAATTCGATCAGTCCGAGGCCGAATTCAAAAAGGCGTTGAAAGCGGATTCAAAATTCCGCCAGGCACAATTCAATCTGGCTTTGGTGCCATTGAAGAAAAAAGATTATGCCGCCGCCCGCGATCGGTTTGAAGCGCTCCTGAGCAAGACACCGGGGGGAGACAAAACCGAAGCCGCGCAACTGATCAAGTTCGACATCTACATGACGTGGTTGCTGGAAGGCAAAGACAGTCGTGCTCAGAAGTTGATGGAGCAGTTCCAGTTTACCGGCGACACGCCGGCTCTCTATTATGCCCAGGCCGCGTGGGAGTTTAAACATAACAATCCGACCAGGGCGACCGATTGGATCACTTCGGCGAAGAAAATTTATTCGCCCGCGCTGAACGTTGTTTTCGCGGATTCATTTTACGATCTCGGCTGGATGCAAAGCCCGGCGCTCGCGACCTCGCCCGCGCCAGCCGTTGAAGCCGCTACTGCTTTGGTTGAAGCACAAACCGAATCAAGTCCGGCAATAGAGCCAAGCCCAATTCCTGGAGCAGCTGTTGCGAAGGGTAAAGCAGCCGAAGCTAAGGCCAAGGCCGCTGCGCCCGCGATTGCCGGAATGGAGGCGACTGCCCCCAAACCGGAAGAGCCCACGGCCAGCACCGCTGTCACACAATCTTCCGGCGCCGCGCCGGGATCATTTGCCGCTGGCAGTCCAGCCAGACCTGAAGAGATTCCGACGTCGCCCGCGCCGAGTTTCTCGCCCATCGTAGAAACGCCAGTAGCAGCGGCCCGCGCGCCAGCATCGTCCGCGGCCGTTCCCGCTGCGCGCGAAGAGCCGGCAGTTGTGCAATCGCAGCCCGCCAAGGCGCCTGCTCAGCAAGCGCCCGCTCCTGTCGCGGCTGCAAAACCGCCAGTCGTGGCCGCGGCATCGGCCACGCCAGCAACCGCGCTTGCTCCTGCGCATGTCGGCGAAGTTTCTCGCGGAAAATTTGAAGCCGGCAACTTAATTGCGGCAATTTTCGTTTTGGCTGGAATTGGCATCATCGTGTTCGTTGTATACGAAATTCGTGGCCGCGGAATTCATTTCCCAAGTTTCCGCCGGGCCGCGCCGGCAACCGGTCCGCAGTTCGAAGGTATGGAATATGCCGCTGCGGCTCCCAGAGAAATGAAAGTTATGCCGCGATTGAGTGGCGGACCGCGCCAGGTCTCTCTTAAATTGAAAGCAACCGAGCCGGCACTGCGCCGCGCAGTAGTGCCCCTCAGCACGCCAGGCCGTGCTTTTGGCGGCGGGACGGCTTTGGAACCGGCAGTCGAGGGAAATGGTGAGCGCCAGTTCGAGCTTGAACCGAAAGTCGAAACATTCGAAGCGGTTGGCTCAATTGTTGAACAGGGTGCGATGCCGGTGGAAGCGGTTGGCGAACCGGTCGCGCAATCGGAATGGATCGCGTCTGAGTCTGAGGCCGGAATGGTCGCGCAACCCGAATGGATCGCGCCTGAGCCTGAGTTGCCGCCGATCGAAATTGCGCAACCGGTGTTTGCCCAGCCCGAATGGATCGCGCCTGAGCCTGAGTTGCCACCGATCGAAATTGCGCAACCGGTGTTTGCGCAACCCGAATGGATTGCGCCTGAGCCTGAGTCGCTAGCGGTCGAAATTCCGCAATCAGTAGCCGCCCAACCGGAAGAAATCACGGTCTCCGAAATTGAGCCGGTCTTTGCCGACGCTGCAACGATTGCCGAACCGGAAATCGAGCCTGTTAGTCAGGGTCAACCGATTCCTCAGTTGACGCCTGTGGAGGAACCGTCCATCATTGAGGTCACTGAACCTGAACCGGCCGGATTTGACGCGCTTCGTCAACCTAGCGAACCGTCTTTTGAGCCCGTTTTCGAATCACGAATTTACGAACCAACCACACCAGTAAACATGCCTGAACCGATCCAAATCCCAACTGCTTCAGCAGGGCGAGGCGGCATGCCTCAACCAGCCGGGGCGATGCAAACTGCCGTCCAGCTCACGTTCGTTTTCGAGATTGCGTCGATGCAACTGACTCCAACCTTCAAGATGGGGGCGTTGCAGTTAAGGCCATTCTCGAAAATCGTGACGATGCGCTTGGCTGGGTCAGCTCCGCAACCGGCAATGAATCTGCAGGTGACTTTTGAGATCGCACGGATCCAGCCCGCCGGCGGAACGCTCGGAAGCGTGCGCCTCACGCCGTCGCAACAGCAGCGTCCAACCGTGGTTGGATCGCCTTCGTTCACGGTCGGGGGTTTGCATTTAGTTTCGGATTTCGCGGCCGCACCACTTCAGCTAACGCCGTCACAGCAGGGACAAGCTACAGTCCACGTCGTTGTTCCGTTCCAAATCGCGACGGTCGAATTCTCACCGTCTTTTGAGATTTCATCGATTGTGCTCAATTCGAATTCCAAGCAAGTATCAGTGCAGCTCCCGAGCGCCGGTGGCGCTGTTGTCGAAGGCGCACCGGTTTTCGAAATCTCGAATTTGCAGCTCACTGGCAGCGGGGAAATCGGAATGATGCAGCTGAACCTGACCGGTCACGGTCCCAAGCGCGCGGCCTGATCCGGCGGGCAAGATCGAAATCTTTCGAGCATTTCGACGAATCGATCTGACTTTGTCGCGGATTACCGGCGTTTAACGAAGTTGCTGCGGTTTAGCGACCGTAGTGGCTGCGGTAGAAATTCGCCGTCTCGCCGGATTAATTTCCGGTCGAAATAAATCTCGCCTCCGCCATAACTCGGTCGCTGGATATTGACCATGTCCCAGTGCACCTGGCTTCGGTTGCTATTGTCTGCTTCCTCGTAAGCCTGACCGGGAGTGAAATGAAACGAACCGGCAATTTTTTCGTCGAAAAGAATATCTCGCATCGGCTCGAGAACGTGCGGATTGAATCCGAGCGAAAACTCGCCGATGTAGCGAGCTCCGGCGTCGGAATCGAGGATCTTGTTGAGTTTCTCAGTCTGGTTGCTTATCGCCTGAACAATTTTGCCCTTGCGGAAATCGAGGCGAATCCCGTCAAAGGCGATGCTTTGATAAATTGTTGGCGCGTTAAATGTGATATGGCCTTCCACCGAATTTTTCACTGGCGCTGTGAACACTTCACCATCCGGAATATTCCGGTCGCCTCCGCAAATGACTGCCGGAATTCCTTTGATGCTAAATCGCAGATCCGTTCCCGGCCCTTTGATTTGGACGCGGTCCGTTCTCTCCATTAACGCTTTCAGGGCTTTCATTCCTGGCTGGAGTCTGCGGTAATCGAGCGTGCAAACTTCGAAGTAAAAATCTTCAAAAGCTTGGGTGCTCATTCCCGCCAACTGGGCCATCGACGGAGTCGGCCACCTCAGTACGACCCATTTGGTTTTTTTGACGCGTTGATCTTGAACCGGGCGCATTTTCTTCGCGACCAGCTGCATTTTCGCCACCGGTACGTCGGATAATTCGGTAATGTTATTGCTTCCCCGCAACGCGATATAGGCGTGCATTTTCTTCATGCGTGCCAGCTCATGCCGCGCGGCCAGCGTCAGTTGTCGGTCCGATGCTTCCAACGCTAGCTCGCGTCCGATGCGGGCTCGCTGGATCCGGACGAATGCAATTGCGCCTGCTTTTCGAACTGCGCGAATGAGCGCGATGGTCATTTCGTCCGGGACGTCGAAAGCCTCAATCAAGACGTTCTCGTTTCGTTTGAGCCTGGTCGAATATTCCACCAGGAGTTTGGCCAGCTTGTCGAAACGCGCGTCGTGCATAGGACGCTACGATTCCATCGAGTTCGCGGGATGCAACCGTCTGGCAGGCGATCTGATCAACCGTTTCGGCGGAAGCGCGCCCCGAACGCGCCGTCGAAATTATCCTGAAAGGGAATAGAACGCCTTTCTTCCTCGAGCTGTAAAATCGAAATCACCCGGAGCAGCGTTTGAACGACGTCCTCATTTTCCTCTCGTTCTAGGCTGCACGTGCTGTAAACGAGAATTCCTCCAGGCTTCAGGAACGGGATTACAGCACGCGTAATCTCAATTTGCCGGGCGCGCATCCGATTAAAGTCCGCCGGTTTCAAGCGCCATCGGACATCGACGCGGCGTCGCATCACGCCAGTATTGGTGCAGGGAGCGTCAATCAAGATTCGATCGAATGGCGCAGCCGAAAGAATCTCCGGTGGAGCGGCAGATTTCATCCAATCATGGCAAACGATTTTGGCAATTCGAACACCGAGCCGCGCGAGATTTTCGTCGAGTAGATTTAAGCGGGCAGGTTCGCGATCGCACCCGATGAGCAAGCCTTGGTTTGCCATCAATTCTGCCAGATATCCCGTTTTACCGCCGGGAGCGGCGCAGGCGTCCAGAATCTTTTCGCCTGGCTTCGGTTGCAATAACTCGCACGCGATCGATGTGCTCGGGTCCTGAACATAACAATCGCCCTGGTCGAGCGCGTCCGCGGGTGCCGGCAGTTCGACAAAGTTGGAGACTTTTGGCAGCGTCCGCGCGTTGCGATAGCGGTCGAGGAAACTCTGCCGATCAATTTTTAGGCGGTTAATTCTCGCGTAAATTGGGGGTGACTGATTGTTCCAAGTGCACAAGGCTTCGGCCCCACCGCCTCCAAATTGTTTCGCCCAACGCTCAATCAGAAACTGTGGGTGCGAGGTTCGAACATCAAGCGACTGAGAATTTGCTCTCCTTTGCAAGCCCCGGCGGTCGCGCGCAGCGGAGCGCAGTATCGCATTGATGATCGCATGCTGGCGTTTTGGAGACAGGTCGACCGTTTCATAAACCGCCGCATGTTCGGGCGTCTTTGCGATAAACAGTTGATAGAGACCGATGCGCAGAATGTCGCGAAGATCTTCATCCACGCGTCCGCGTCGAAGCTCGCGGATCCAAAAGTCCAGAAGTGTGCGGTTGCGCAAGACGCCGTAAAAGAGTTCGACGGCGAATGCCCGATCGGCGGACCGGAACTCCGCCTTGGAGAGCGCGCTGGAAATGACCGTGTCGGCGAACTCTTTTTCTCTACGCCAGGTTCTCAGCGCGGCGAGAGCGACTCGGCGAGCAGAGGTCCGCGCCACAACGAATTCTACCGCGGAATGATGCTCGCGCGGCCAATGGAATGATAATGGAAACCGAGCTCGCCCATCGTCTCGGGATTCAACAGGTTTCTCCCATCGAATACGATCGGCGTGGTCATCCGCTTTTTGAGCGCGGCAAGATCGACATTGGCAAACTCATTCCATTCAGTGGCGATGACGAGCGCTTCGGCGCCGTCAACGGCTTCTAATGCAGAAGCCGCGAATTTTGCGTCCGCGATTGCCTTGAGGTCGCGCGCTTTCTCCATCCCTTTCGGATCGTAAACGACCACGTGCGCGCCTTCGCGCAGCATCGCGTCGACCAATTCGATCGCGACCGACGACCGAACGTCGTCGGTGTCCGGCTTAAACGTCAAACCCCAGACCGCGATCTTCTTTTCTCGCAATACCCATAGCGTATCGCGGATGAGTTTCAGAAAACGCTCTTTTTGCCCGGCGTTAATTTGCTGCACTTCTTTCAGAAGAGTAAACGGAACACCGAGTTGCTCGCTAATGTGGATGAACGCGGCGACGTCTTTTGGAAAACAGGAACCGCCGTATCCGATGCCGGCATTGAGAAATTGGCGGCCTATGCGCCGGTCCATTCCAATTCCGTCCGCGACTTTTTCCACGTCTGCTCCGCTCGCGTCGCAGATCGCGGATATGGCGTTGATGTAGGAAATTTTCAGGGCGAGGAACGAATTCGCAGCGTGCTTGATTAGCTCGGCACTGTTAATTCCGGTGACCAGCACCGGCGCCATGAACGGTTCGTAAACCTTTTTCATCAGATCGACGGCGGGCTGACTCTGGGCGCCAATGACAATCCGATCCGGATGCATTAAGTCGTGAATGGCGCAGCCCTCGCGTAGGAACTCCGGATTGCTGACCACGTCAAACTTCGCGCCGTGCCGATTGTAACGCTTGATTGTTTCCGCGACCCGTTCGCCAGTTTTTACCGGCACCGTGCTCTTATCGACGATGACCCGATAATCGGTAAGGACGTCGGCGATCTCGCGGGAAACTTTTTCGATAAAGCTAAGATCAACATCTCCATTTGCCTGCGGCGGCGTTGGCACGGCGATGAAGATGATGTGTGATTTGTCTACGCCTTCGCGGATGCTGCTGCTGAAATGCAAACGGTGGGCGGAAACATTGCGATGGACAATTTCTTCCAAGCCGGGCTCATAGATTGGAATGCGCCCGGCCTGGAGGGTTTTAATCTTTCCCTCATCATTGTCTACGCAAATGACGTTGTGGCCGACGTCGGCAAAACATGCTCCCGTGACAAGCCCAACGTAACCCGAACCGATGATCGCAATGTCCATGGTGAATTAGTGCCGCTGGCTCGCCGCGGCGCCAGGATCGCGACTCACCTTTACGATTCCGGCCCCTGATTGCAACCGGATCATTGTCCTTGATTGCCCGGATCAAAATTTAAATCGAAACCAAACTTGGGAAATGCTTTCAGGGTAAACGTGAGCAGAATGCCGTACTCCTTCTTGTTACCGGTGTTGTCTCGTACCACCCCGCCAAAGGAGGCGACCCAGTTCGTCAAATCACGATAGATAGCATAGCGCTGTTCCTGGAAGACGCCGATCGTGCCTTCGTATTGCTCCTGAAATCCGAAACCCCAGTTGTCGTTCAGCCGGTAATACCCGCCAAGCACGACCAGACTACTGTGTTGGAAGAATGGATTGTCGTTGAGGTATCGATGCCCCGCGCTGAGCTGCAAGTTTGCGACAGGCTGCACCGCGACGGTTGTATTGACTTCAGTAAATCCTGAGCTGAACGCCGGAATTTGGGAATCGATCGTCAGCGACGCCCACGGGAGCGGAGTAAAGCGCAGTTTATTGAAAAAGTTCGAATACGTCCGTCGGTCGTAAGGATTGTCAAAGTTCACGTCGAAAAATGTGTCGAGCTCCAGCCAGGTCACGGTCAGATCATCGCGGCGCGTTTCTAAACGGTTCCGAATTCCATTGCGCCAGATGGTCCAACTGGCGATCGAATCAATGGTGGTAAATTGGGGAAAATCGATCGGACGCAACTGCGTCGATGGTTCAAATCGATCAAACTCCAACACTGCCGCCGGATTGATCCCATTCTCATGGACGTATGAGAAATTGCTGTACGGCTGGATGACGTGAAGCAATCCGTCCAAACCGAGCGCGCGGCTTTCCGCGTCCTCCCACGAGCGAGATAACTTAAAAGAGGCCTCGACCCCCGCATCGACTACAGTCCGAACGCCGCTGCCCGCGTTCACGACTGGATTTGCCGGAGTGGGATCCTCTGGGATAAAGTTGGGAATTAATGGGTCATCGATGTTAGCGAACAGTGTGTTCCCGAGGTCGCGAGTTTTGTCGTAATAGGTCGCTCGAAAGCCCGCTCGGGGCACAATGGAAAGCCAGCCAAAATAAGTATTCGGATAGAGCAGCTGATGAAACGTATCGAGCCGCGTCGTCCCATAATCTTCAAAGCCCGACCCCTCGGCAAAATTTCGATGTAAGTCCGCGACGCCCGTTTCTCCCTCGTAGAAAATTGGGCCGCCAAAGAGCGCGTGCCGTTTAATGTCGAGCACGACCTCAGGCAAGCGCTCCGTTGTTTGAAAGAAATCATTTGCCTGGAAACGAGCGATCGCGGTGAGCGTGTAAAACGGGTCGGTCTTAGCCACCGCAATCACGTTGTCCGGATTGGGATCGACTCGAAATTCACTCTGATAAAAATCTTGCATCACATACGCGTCACTTAGTTTGGTCACATTCACGATTCCGGAGATGTCTTTCGTGAAATCGGTCGTGTCTTGCAGGGTCAAGCGGTATCGGTTAGGCAGTACCTCACGCCGCGGAATGGCGGTCGGATTAATGTCCGGGTTTTGGTCGTCGACGTAATAGGTCTTGATCTTGAGATTGCTCGATTTGTCCTTTCCGTAATCAATGTCCGAATCAAACCCGATCGCGGGGCCGCGGCGTCCGCGATAATCCAGTCGAAGTCGGCCTTTAATATCGTCGGTGATTGGAAATGTGAATTGCGTCAAAAGGGAAGGTCCCCAGGAACTCAAGTCAGCCGGCGCGATGGAAAAACTGAAGGCGTCGTTGAGCGATTGATACATGTACGGCCACCAAAAGACCGGAACTTGTCCGATGTAGAAGGTGACGTTTTGAAAAACGACGTGGTCGTTTTCATAAACTCGCACCGTTCGTGCGCGCAGGTGAAAATCGGGGCGAGGAGAATCGTCCGTCGTGAATGTACTATCTTCGACGCGATACACGTTCGCCGAAGTTTCGGTCACGTTTCGGCCGCTGAGGAAGTAAGGATGAAACTCAGTGCGCACATTGCTGGTGCGGATTTGTTTGGTGTCGATGTTATAAACTCCGCGCTCGGCGATATAAACGCTGACATCGCGGTAAATCCGGACGTGCCCTTCTACTGAGACTTCGTGCGTGCGTGAGTTGTACTGGGCGAAGTCCCCGTAAATGTCTGTATCTCCCACGTGAATCGCGACGTTATCTCGCGCCGTCGCGATGCCGTTTTCGTAAGTGGTTTCGCCGGTCGAAGTAATCTCTACCGGCTCATGGTCGGAGACGTTCGTTGCCGCGCCCGTCATGCCGGTCGCCAAAAACATAAAAAAGACCCCCCAGACCAGCGTTCGCATGGCGGACGCCGAAGGTACCTTAGCCTGCGGCGGTTGCAAAGGTAAAAGCAGGTCGGAGGCCATTTGTTTTAGATCGATAACCCCGAAAGAATTGGGGCTCGCGATCAAATTCGGAGTCGCAGTCCGGCGACCTGTTGATTCAGTCCACAGCTAAGAACGATCGCTTTCTCGTGCAATGTCTCGCCTGACTCTGGAAAGCTGAGGCCTTGCGGCGCGTCCCAACCCAACATTAGCGGGAGTCGCTTCGTTCGCAGCGACTGTGCGGCGACAATTACCTGCCAGATCGCGCTCGCGCCGACACTTTCGCCGAGAGCCGCTTTGGGGCTATAAACTAACGCACCGGGCAATTCATGTTCGATCGCTTCTCGTTCAGCAAGATCCACAAATGTGCCGTTTGCGCTCGCGACGATGCACGCATCTTCGTCTGCGAGACCGCGCAAAACTTGGCCCGCGATTTTTTTGGCCTCGCTCCGCTGAGAAAAATTTCCGCCCGGATCAATCGCATCGATTTGCTCCCTACCTTGACGAGCGAGTAACACGGCGCCGGCTCCCTCACTCAAAATCATGCCGCGAGGCGGATCGCAGAACAATTCGATCGGCGGCTCGTTTTTGAGAAGGCGCCATTTGTGATAGGCATCGCAAAGCAACCAGTCCGCCTCTTCCGCGCCCACTACCAGGCAAAAATCGAACGCTTCATTTTCGAGTAAATCGCTCGCCATCTTGACTGCCAGCACTCCGACCGCGCCATCTCCGACAAGGGTGTAACTGGTGCCGGTGATTCCAAAAATCGCGGCAAGATGACTGGCAGGCGCGTTGAAAACTGTTTCCGGAAAAAGCAATGGACTGGCCGATTGAGCGCCCGTCTCCACGATGTTGTGGTAAAACCGCTTGGTGTAAATGACGCCGCCGTTGGAGACGGCAAACACGAGCGCCATCCGCTTGGCGTCGATCTCTCCGATGGTCGACCTTGCCTGCCCCAGCGCATCGATTCCTGCGGCCGCGGCAAAACGCGAGATCGCACTTGCGCGACGGAGGCGAGGATGCGGCGGCAAATCCGTTAGCGCCTCCGCCGGGACGCGAAAAGCGGAGTATCTCTTTGCAGAAACGGGATCAGAGGTCGGCCGGGCGAGAGCTTCCTCGCCAAGAAGCAAACGGTTCCAGACCGCGTCCGCGCCTCGACCAAGCGGCGTGACCCAACCCATGCCAGCGATCCGCAGGCTCATGCGGCGAGTTTCTGGATCAAAATTGAAGCATTCGTGCCCCCGAATCCAAACGAATTCGAAAGGACGATGTCGATCTTCGCTTCGCGCGATTTGTTTGCCACGATGTTGAGATCTAGATCTTGGTCCGGCCTGCGAAAATTAATGTTGGGCGGCAGAAGTTGCGCTTGCAACGCAAGTAAGCAGACAACGGCTTCGATCGCACCGGCCGCGCCTAACGAATGACCAATCATGCTTTTGGATGAGCTGACCGGAATACTTCCGAATAATTCCGCAATCGCTTTGCCTTCGGCCGCATCATTGAACGGCGTCGCTGTGCCGTGGGCATTAATATAGTTCACCTCCTCCGCGGAACGACCGGCGCTATGCAACGCTTGTTCCATTGCCCGTCGCGGACCGCTTCCGGAAGGGTCGGGCTGAGTCAGGTGATGATTGTCGGTAGAAATTCCGTAGCCGATGATTTCCCCCAAAATTCGAGCGTCACGCGCGCGCGCGTCTTCCAAATTCTCAAGTGCGAGGATCGCAGCCCCTTCACCAAGAACCATTCCGGACCGATCGCGATCGAATGGCCGGCATTTTTCCGGCGTGGACGCTTGCAGAGAATCGAAGCCCACAAAGACGAGTTCGGAAAGGGCGTCGTATCCACCGGTCAACACCCGCTGATATTTTCCTGAACTCACGCATTCGAAGGCATGCCCGATTGCGTTTGTTCCGGAAGCGCAGGCGTTCGCGATAATCTGGCATGGCGCCGAAATTTCGAATGCATTTTGCGCATCGATCACAGGTTTTTGCGGCGGATAATTTGCAATCCACCCCGGCGAATGTCGCAAACCGCGATCCCGATGTAAGGCCCGATAATAATCCTCCCCAAACGACATGCCGCCGCTGGTGGTGCCGACGACGGTCAGTTCAGGCTTAAATTCAGGATCCTTTCCGAACAATTGCCCGAAAACGGCCATCATCATGTGGCTCGCGCGATGCAATCGGTCGGTTTTCCGTCCATTTCGCCGCCCGCTGACGAGCCGCTCGTCGGAGACCTGGCCGGCCGTCTGGCATCGGCATTTCTCGACATCGAAGCGGGTGACGGGCGAAACGCAATCCCTGCTCGTCCTGAGTGATGCCAGGGTCTCATCCAGGCCGTGGCCGAGAGGGCTAATCACCCCGGCTGCGACCACCGCCACCCGGGATTGCCTTGTTTTTCCGCCTAATTCGTTAAATGTCGCCATTTCAGTATCAGTTGACCCGCGATTTTGGTTGCTTTCCAAACCGAAGCACCTTACACAATGTGCCCGAAAGGAGAAAACAGCAGCTCGGAAGTCCGCCGATTGTCATCTGAAATTCACTCAGCGGCGATTTGAAATTGATAAGCGGGAACAGTGTCCTGGCAGCGTTTTCCAGATTAGACTCAATGGCAACTAAATTATACGTGGGAAATCTCCCATTTAACACCACCGAAAACGAACTACAGGAGCTCTTTTCGCAAGCAGGCGCGGTGCAGGAAGTCATGCTCATGCAGGACAAATTTACCGGCAAATCCCGCGGCTTCGCGTTTGTGACCATGGGCTCCGACCAAGACGCGCAAAAGGCAATCGCGGAAATAAACGGGAAGACGCTCGAAGGCCGAGCGCTGACCGTTAATGAGGCGCGCCCGCGCGAACCACGGCCGCCAGGCGGCGGTGGCGGCGGCTATGGTGGCGGCGGCGATCGACGCCGCGATGGCGGACAACGCCGCGGCCGTTAATCGGCTCAATCCGTTAATTATTTTCGTAAAAGCGGTCGCTCCGGCGACCGCTTTTTTGTTTCATCACGGCTGCGCCCGCCCCGAGGAGCGAACTACAATAAAACAACAACGCTTTAAAGAAGGAGTTCCGATTATGCCCGATGATACAAACGCCCAAGAAAACATCGAGATTCCACCCATACCGAAGGAAACCGCCGGAGCCGTCACCGGAGCAGTAATTGGCAGCATGATTGGCCCTGTCGGCACCGTTGTCGGAGGAATTGCCGGCGCGATTGCAGGAAAGGCAGCGAGCGAGCGTCGTCTGGCTCCCGCCGCGAAAAAGGCGGTCGCGCGCGTAACTAAAGCTGCGCCGTCACGCCGGACAAAAAAAGTTTCGCGGGGCAAAGCCGCGAAAAGAAAACCTGCGAAATCGCGCAAGCGATCGACCTCCAAACGGACAAAAGCCAAACCGCGCCGAAGATCGACATCGCGTGCCAAAAAAAGGCGACGTCGCTAAATTGCCAATCAGGAAAGTGGGCAGGGCTGGATTCGAACCAGCGAAGGCGTAAAGCCAGCAGATTTACAGTCTGCCCCGTTTGGCCACTTCGGTACCTACCCTCGCGCGTTTTGATATAACTCACGCTCTGCCCCTGGCAAGTGTCGCGGACGCGGGCCTATTCAAAAAATTCGGCCGCGCACTTTACCACGTATTGCTGCGCCTCGCGCGAGATTTCGGGATAGATCGGCAGCGCCAGGCTCTCGCGGGCGGCGCGTTCCGCCTCCGGAAAATCGCCCCGTTTATAGCCAAGATATTCGAAAAAGGGTTGCTCGTGCAGTGCGAGCGGATAGTAAATTGCCGTTTCAATCTCGCGCCCGGTAAAATGCTCCCGTAACTCATCCCGCCGCGGCGAACGGATCACGTATTGATGATAAATGTGATGATTGGCGAGCTTGCTCTCCGCATAAGGCTGAACCGGCAATTTGATCTTTTCGTCTAGTCCAGCACGACGAAACTCATTCGTGTAAAACTTCGCCGCGTCCCGGCGCGCAGCCGACCAACGATCGAGATGCGGCAGTTTCACGTTCAGTATTGCCGCTTGCAGTTCGTCGAGCCGGAAATTGCCGCCGATAAACCGATGTTGATAACGCGCTTCCATCCCGTGTTGACGGCAAATCCGCAACCGATCGGCGAATTGCTCATTTCGGCATACGACTAGTCCGGCGTCTCCGGCGGCGCCCAGATTTTTCGACGGATAGAAACTGAAGCAGCCGGCGTCGCCCATTGTGCCAGCCTTGGCTGATCCGCCATCGAGCGGGTAATCGGCGCCGATGGCCTGGGCGGCATCTTCGATCAGCAGCAGATCATGCTCGCGCGCGACCGCGAGCATTTCATTCATCTCGCAGCACAAACCGAAAAGGTGAACCGGAACGAGCGCGCAGATCGTTTGGCGATTTTCATTGACCAATTTTCCCTCGACCCGGTGGCAATCCTTGTCGAGGTAGCGTTTCAACGCGCTTGCCGAAATGTTGTAGGTCTCTGGATCGATATCGATGAAGACCGGGGTGGCACCGACGCGCGAGATGCAACCGCCAGTCGCAAAAAATGAGTACGCTGTCGTAATAACCGCGTCTCCCAATCCGATCTCGAGCGCCATCAAAACGGCCAGGAGCGCGTCTGTTCCGGATGAAACCCCAACGGCATGCGGCACGTGGCAGTAGTCCGCGATCGCCTTTTCGAATTCCGCCAACTTTGGCCCGAGGATGAATCGCTGGCTGGCCAAAACCTCATCGGTCGCTGCCCGAATCTCTTCCGACAGCGCGCGATATTGTTCGCTGAGGTCCAGTAACGGGACGCGCATGACCGATTAGCTTGGCAGTTCTCCCAGGCCGATCAATCCGAAGTTTGACGCTGCTAGCTCAGATTGACCTAAAACTCCGGCTCAGTTAGGCTTGCCGCCATGGCATTGTTGCGTGGAATATTTTGGATCGCTCTATTTATCTTCTTCACGTTTTGCTTTGTCGTTCTATTCGAATACGGCACGCACGACTTCACCAACGGGTTCCAAAAAGAATTCAGTCGGGTGAAGACATTTGTTTTGAAGCAGGTCGGTAAAGCCGAGAAGCCAAAGAAATAGCCCGCTCGTTTACTCGACGAATTCTATTTCGCCTAAAGTGCCGATGTAACCGGCAGATCGCGCATCACCGAGAAATCTGCGGATGGCCGCGCGGCCCTTCTCGCCGTAGTCCCGGGTGAATTCATTCACGTACATGCCAATAAATTTATCCGCCAGCTTTTCATTCATGTCGCGGGCGTAAGGCAAAGCGTGTTGCACCGCTTCGTCGCGATGAGCCAAACCGAAATCGATGCTTTCGCGCATAATTTCGAGAAGGTCATGTCGAATATCGGCAGGGATATCCTTGCGAATAACATTTCCACCAAGCGGCAACGGCAGTCCGGTTTCTTGCTTCCACCATTTTCCAAGGTCGACAACTTTAGTGAAACCGGACTTCGCATAGGTCAACTGGCCTTCGTGAATAATTAAGCCCGCATCGGCGCGACCGGCGTTCACGGCATCGAAAATTTGATCAAACGGCACCACGACGTGTTTGAAATCGCCGAGATAAAGTTGCAGCGCCAAATACGCGCTAGTCATGCGGCCTGGCACGGCGATTACGCAGCCGCGCAATTGCTCTCCAGGATCAATATCGGCGTTGAGCGTTGGGCGTTTTCTGATCACGATTGGTCCATAGCCATCGCCCATGCTCGCGCCGCACGGCAGGAGCGCGTATTTGTCCGCGACATAAGCGTAGGCATGAATGGAAACGGCCGAGATATGCAGTTCGCCGCGAGTTGCGCGTTCGTTCAGGGTCTGGATATCCTCCAGGCGATGCTCGAAGCGATACCCGCGCAGATCGATCTTATTTTTGGCGATCGCATAAAACATAAAGGCATCGTCTGGATCCGGGGAATGTCCGAGGGTAAAGACTTTGCGCGCGCGCCACATCGCCGCATGCTATCTGTCGGTGGAAATCCGCGCAACACTCGCGCGTTTCTCATTGCCATTTGCGTTATCTGAGCGCTTCCGATAGCCTCACCCACATGGCGAAGATGGCGAAGACCGGTCTCGGCAAGGGTCTGAGTGCGCTCATCGGGACTCGCCCCGAGCCGGTTCGGCCAGATGTCGATCTTGGGGAGTCGGTTCACCAAGTGCGGCTGGCCACAATCGTCCCCAGCCCGTTGCAACCACGGAAAAATTTCGCACCTGAAGCATTGCAGGAACTGGTCGATTCAATTCGACAACACGGAATCATTCAGCCGCTTATTGTCCGCCGGATCGACGGGCGCCACGAACTGATCGCGGGCGAGCGACGCTGGCGCGCAGCGCAGGAAGTGGGACTTGCCGAAGTTCCGGTGATCGTGCGGACAGCGAGCGATTTGGAAGTGCTTGAGCTTTCTTTGATCGAGAACCTTCAGCGGACCGACCTGAATCCAATCGAAGAGGCGCAAGGGTACTCGCGATTGGCGGAAGAATTTGGACTGCGACAGGAGGACATCGCGCTTAAGGTCGGGCGCAGCCGCGCCGCGGTCGCAAATGCGATTCGCTTGCTCGACCTGCATCCGCAAATTCAAACCTGGGTCGCGCAGGATTTGCTGTCGGTGGGGCACGCTAAAGTTCTGCTTGGTATCAAAGAGGCCGAGGAACAGTTGAAAGTGGCCGAGACTATTTTGCGTCGCAACGCGAGCGTGCGCCAAACCGAACGTCTCGTCGCACGACACCTTGGCGGTTGGAAAAGACGAGCGCGGCGGACCGCTGAAATTACGGTTACGTCGGCCATCATCGCTGATTTACAGGACAAATTGCGGCAACATCTGGGCACGAACGTCGCGATTCATCATGGACCAAAACGCGGACGGATCGAAATTGAGTACTATGGCGATGACGATCTCCAGCGGATTTTGAGCATCGTCGGTTTGAATTCCAGCGATCGCTAAGCGGAATCTAGATGTCGTTTCTATTGCGGCGAGCCGGTCTGTCATTTCTGTGTCTGATTTTGGCGACTTCCTGCGCCAAAGCGGCCCCGGATAAAATTTGGACCCAATTTTCGGGCGACAGGGCGCTCGCCCATGTGCAGCGGTTGGTCGATTTGGGTCCGCGAACTCCACAGTCCGAGGCAATCGAAAAATCGCGCGCCTACATTAAGCAGGAACTGAACTCTTCGGGTTGGCGCGTGACGGAACAGCCGTTCACAGACGAGACGCCGCGCGCTCGGGTTCGTTTCGTAAATCTGATCGCGCGTTTTGGCACCATTGGGAAAACAACTGATTTGTTTCTACTTTGTTCGCACTACGACACGAAAATCTTCGATACATTTCGGTTCGTGGGCGCGAACGATGGAGGCTCGAGCACTGGCTTGCTCCTGGAATTAGCGAGGGTGTTAGCTCAACAGCCCCGCCTGGCAGAAAAGATTGAGCTTGTTTTCTTCGACGGCGAGGAAGCTTTCGAAAATTTCAGCAACACCGACGGGATCTACGGAAGCCGTCACTTTGGGCACGAGCTTGGCCAAGACGGTTCCGCCAAATCATTTCGAGGCGGACTTCTTTTCGACATGGTCGGCGATCGCTCGCTGGATATCACCTTTCCGCCAAATTCGCCCACAAAGATCACGCGCGACATTTTTGCCTCGGCTGACGCGCTGAAGTTGCGCAATTATTTCACCTATTTCGATCAGGACATAACCGACGATCATAGCCCATTGAACGCGGTCGGCATCCCAGTCGTGGATGTGATCGATTTTCATTACCCGCCGTGGCATACCGCCGATGACACGATGGACAAGATCAGCGCCCAAAGCCTCCAGATTGTCGGCTCAGTAGCCGCTTATTATCTCTCGGAGTTCGCATTCAAATGAGACCCGTAGTCGCGGGTTGGATCTCGCTCGGAATCGCCACGGCCGCGGGCATTGTATCCGCTCAGTTGGCTGCTCGTTCGATTGCTTTTAGAGATAAACTCGGGATCATCTGCGGCCGAGGTCATTTGTTGGCACGGGTTCACGAGCGCGGGATTTATCAAACTGATCTCGATCGGGCGCTGGACGAGTCGCGTTACCTTGCAGGTCTTGAAGGCAACAAAGCGACACCGGCTGAACGGCAATCAGCGCTGACTAATTTGATCCCGAAT
>Ga0209159_1001455_pt1 | contig 18070 bp, 9 predicted proteins | sample GraSoiAngelo_144_FD_185901 | JGI IMG/M metagenome (GOLD analysis project Ga0209159, IMG submission 185901) | Grasslands soil microbial communities from the Angelo Coastal Reserve, California, USA - 14_1009_02_40cm (SPAdes) (version 2) | ecosystem: Environmental > Terrestrial > Soil > Grasslands ...
GCACAGGAGCGGCGCAACTGGTCAGGAGAATCAACATGCCGCCAACGCAAGCCAATCTCTCAGCATTACTTATCAAATGCTTCCACGGGCGGGCAGGAGCAGAAGAGGTTTCGGTCGCCATAAACGTTGTCGATGCGCGCGACCGCTGGCCAGAATTTGTGTTCGAGCGTCCAAGGTGCGGGGAAGGCTGCTTGTTCCCGTGGGTAGGGCCGGGCCCACTTATCGGATGCGATTTGTCGCGCGGTGTGCGGCGCGTTCTTGAGCAAATTATTTTGTCGATCTTGTTTTCCACTGGCGATTGCTTGCATCTCTGCGTGAATGGAGATCATCGCTTCACAGAAACGGTCGAGTTCATGTTTTGGTTCGCTTTCAGTCGGTTCGATCATCATTGTACCAGCGACGGGAAACGAAATTGTCGGCGCGTGAAAGCCGTAGTCCATCAAACGTTTCGCGACATCTTCCACTTCGATGCCCGGGCTTTTCCACTGGCGAAGATCGACAATGCATTCGTGCGCGACGAGGCCGTGTTTGCCTTTGAAAAGGACGGGGAAATAGGGATCGAGTCGGTTAGCGACGTAATTTGCGTTTAGAATTGCCACCTCGCTCGCTTGTTTCAATCCTTCGGCGCCCATCATTCGGATGTACATCCACGTGATTGTCAAAATGCTGGCGCTGCCCCAAGGCGCCGCGGAAACATTACCGCCTTTGCCTCCGCCCTGACGGTAATCAGAACTGACTCCACCATTGGGCGGGCGCTTCCCGCGTTCTCCTTCGCCAAACAGGATTCGGCCGGTCTCGGGATCGAGAATGAATTGTCGCGGAAGATAAGGCGCGAGATGTTTGGCCACGCCGATCGGTCCCACGCCAGGTCCGCCACCGCCGTGCGGGATGCAGAATGTTTTGTGCAAATTCAGATGGCAAACATCAGCGCCGTAATCACCGGGGCGGCACAGACCGCATTGCGCATTCATGTTCGCGCCGTCCATGTAAACCTGGCCGCCGTGCTCGTGCACGATGTCGCAGATTTCACGGATGGTCGATTCGAAGACGCCGTGCGTGGAAGGATAGGTCACCATTAGCGCGGCGAGGTCGCGCGCGTGCTCGCTCGCCTTGGCGCGTAGATCGGCAAGATCGATGTCTCCATCCTTTAGACAGGCGACCGAGACAACTTTGAACCCCGCCATAACCGCGCTCGCCGGATTGGTTCCGTGCGCCGAGGTGGGGACGAGACAGACGTTGCGTTGCGCTTCACCGCGTGAGGCATGATATTCGCGGATCGCGAGCAGACCCGCGAATTCACCCTGCGATCCGGCATTGGGTTGCAATGAAATCGCGGCGAACCCGGTGATTTCCGCAAGCCATTCTTCGAGCTCGTGGCAAATCTCCATATAGCCTGCGGTTTGGTCGACGGGCGCGAACGGATGCAGTTTGGAAATCTCAGGCCATGAGATGGGAAACATTTCCGCGGTCGCGTTGAGTTTCATCGTGCACGAACCGAGCGGAATCATCGACGTAGTCAGCGACAGATCGCGCGACTCGAGCTTCTTGAGATAACGGAGCATTTCCGTCTCGGTGTCGTGTGTGTTGAAGATGGGATGAGTGAGGAATTGGGAAGTGCGGAGTGCGAATTGCGGGATGCGCAGCGGCGGCTCGCCAAGATCAGCGTCTGCGAGATCGCGCACAGGCGTGCCGCGAAAGATCGACATCAACAGTTCGATGTCGCCGGGCGTTGTCGTTTCGTCGAATGAAATCCCGACTGCGCGCGGACCGAGTGCACGCAGGTTGCAGCTCGCTTTTGCCGCGTGCTCCAAAATGACTTCGCTAGATTCAACTTCGACGCGAACCGTGTCGAAGAAATTTTCATGCGTGATTGTGCAGCCAAGAGCGCGCAGACCATCTGCGAGCTGGCTCGTTAGTTTATGAACGCGCTCGGCAATCGCGCGCAGTCCTTTGGGGCCGTGATAAACCGCATACATCGACGCAATGACGGCGAGGAGAACCTCTGCCGTGCAGATGTTGCTTGTGGCTTTGTCGCGACGGATGTGTTGCTCGCGCGTTTGCAACGCGAGGCGATACGCTGGACGGCCTTCAGCATCGTGTGAAACGCCAACGAGCCGGCCGGGCATGTGACGCTTGAATTGGTCGCGCGTAGCGAAGTATGCCGCGTGTGGACCACCAAAACCCAGTGGAACGCCGAAGCGTTGCGTGTTCCCGACGGCAACATCGGCGCCGAATTCGCCCGGCGGCTTTAGTAATGTCAGCGCAAGAATATCGGCCGCGACAACAACGAGCGCACCGGCCGCGTGCGCCTGCTTGACGAAATTGGCGTAATCGTAAATCCCGCCATCGGTGGCTGGATACTGAAGAAGCGCGCCAAAAACTGTGTCGTCGAATTTAAAGCCCGAATAATCGTCGATCTTGATCTCGATTTCGAGCGGCTTGGCGCGAGTTTGGACAACGGCAATCGTTTGTGGATGACAATTATCATCGACGAAGAAGGCTTTGCGATTTGGAACGACCGCGTGACAAAGCGACATCGCTTCGGCGGCAGCAGTGGCTTCGTCCAGCAGCGATGCGTTCGCGATGTCGAGCGCAGTCAGGTCCATGATCATCTGTTGGAAATTGAGGAGTGCTTCGAGCCGGCCCTGTGCGATTTCGGCTTGGTAAGGCGTGTAAGCGGTGTACCAGCCGGGATTTTCGAGGATATTTCGCTGGATAACGGGCGGTGTAATGCAGTCGTAGTACCCCGCGCCGATAAATGAGCGTGCAACCTTGTTCTTCTTGGAGATGGCGCGGAGTTCGGCCAGCGCTTCGATCTCCGATTTCGCTTTCGGCAAGTTCAGTTGCCGATCTAACCGGATGTTCTTGGGAACGGCGGCGTCGATTAGAGAATCGAGATCTTTGAAGCCAACTTCGCGCAACATCGCGCGAACTTCCTCTTCGCTCGGGCCGATATGGCGCCGCGCGAATGAATCGATGTCAATCGTTTCTTCGCGCGTTTGCATGGGAGGAGACTACGGAGCGCGAGACGCGCTTCAACCCTCGAGCGCTGCTTGCGCCGCTGCCAGTCGTGCAATGGGGATCCGGAACGGACTGCAACTGACGTAATCCAGACCGAGCCGGTGGCAGAATTTTACACTCGCTGGTTCGCCGCCATGCTCGCCGCAAATTCCCAGTTTGATGCCCGGGCGGGTCTTGCGTCCGAGATCGCGTGTAATTTCCATCAAACGCCCGACCCCTCTCTGATCGATCGACGCGAACGGATTTGCATCCACGATATCGAGCTCGGCGTAAGCAGGAAGAAAACTCCCCGAATCATCCCGGCTCATCCCGAGGGTTGTCTGTGTCAGATCGTTCGTGCCGAAACTGAAAAATTCGGCGTCGCGCGCGATCTGATTGGCCATGAGCGCGGCGCGCGGGATTTCGATCATCGTTCCCACGAGATAATGGAATTTCGCTTTCATCTCGTTCGCAACTTCCCCGGCGACGCGACGCACGATGTCGATTTGAAGCTTTAGCTCGCGGGGGAATCCCACCAGCGGGATCATGATTTCGGGGTGGACCCTGATCCCCTTGGCTTGGACTTCCGCGGCGGCTTCAAAGATTGCGCGCGCCTGCATTTCGGAGATTTCTGGAAACGTGATCCCGAGCCGGCAACCGCGATGACCGAGCATGGGATTAAATTCGTGCAGTTCGTGCACGCGCCGCGCGATTTGCTCGACGGCTACGCCGAGCTTGTTTGCCAGTTCGCTTTGCTGCGCATGATCGCTTGGCAGGAATTCGTGGAGCGGCGGATCGAGAAACCGGATCGTACCGGGCAAACCTTTTAGCGCCGTAAAGATGCCGATGAAATCGCCGCGCTGGTAGGGAAGCAGTTTCGCCAGCGCTCGTGCGCGCTCGTCCTTTGTGCCGGCGAGAATCATCTCGCGCATGGCGTCGATCCGATCGCCTTCGAAAAACATGTGTTCGGTCCGGCAGAGCCCAATCCCTTCCGCGCCGAATGCGACGGCGTTTGTAACCTGCTCAGGCGTATCGGCATTTGCACGTACTCCCAGCGTGCGGAATACGTCCGCCCATTTCATCAATTTTGCGTACTCCTGATAAGTGACGCTTTTCTTTGGATCGAGCGATCGATCCACGAGCACCTGCACAATCTCCGATGGCGCCGTGGCGACTTCGCCGGCAAAAACTTCGCCCGCTGTTCCATCGATCGAGATATAATCCCCCCGATTCAACGTCGTGCTGTTCGCGCTGAGCGTGCGGTTTTGATAATCGATTTGAATCCCCGTCGCGCCGCACACGCACACTTTCCCCATTTGCCGCGCGACGAGCGCGGCGTGCGAAGAGACGCCGCCACGCGACGTGAGAATTCCCTCGGCCGCGATCATGCCGCGCAAATCTTCTGGCGACGTTTCAATCCGCGCGAGCACGACTTTCTCCCCTCTTTCCGCGCGCACCACGGCCTCTTCTGCGCTAAAAACAACGCGCCCGCACGCCGCGCCCGGTCCAGCGGGCAACCCGCTGCCGATTTTTTTTGCGGCGCGCACCGCTTGTCGATCAAAAATTGGCGCTAAAAGATGCGCAAGCGAATCTGCCGGGATACGGCGCACGGCGTCCTTCTGGGTTATCAATTTTTCGCCAACCATATCGACGGCGATACGAACCGCGGCGTGGCCGGTGCGCTTGCCATTTCGCGTCTGCAAAATGTAGAGACGATTTTCCTCCACCGTGAATTCGAGGTCCTGCATGTCTTTGAAGTGACGTTCAAGGATGGTGCGGACTTTCATCAGTTCTTTGTGCGCTGCAGGCATTTCTTTCGCCAGATCGCCAATTGGATGCGGCGTGCGCACGCCGGCAACGACGTCTTCGCCCTGCGCGTTGATCAAGTACTCGCCATAGAAAACTTTTTCGCCGGTGGCCGGGTCGCGCGTAAAGGCCACTCCGGTGGCGCTCGTTTCGCCCATGTTTCCAAAGACCATCGTCTGCACGTTCACCGCCGTTCCCCAGTCGTGCGGGATTCCATATTTCCGCCGATAAACGACGGCGCGATCGTTCATCCACGAGCCGAAAACTGCGCCCATTGCTCCCCAGAGTTGCTCGTTCGGATCTTGGGGAAACGATTTTCCAGTGCGCTCCTTGATCAGCGCCTTAAACCGGATCACGAGTTCTTTCAGATCGGCGGCTGTTAATCGCACGTCCGGGAAATCGTGTTTGCCGTAGCGTTCGTCTTTCATGTGTTCGATCACAGTCTCGAACGGTTCGTGGTCTTCGCCCGGCCGTTTCTGAACGCCCATGACCACGTCGCCGTACATCTGCAGAAATCGCCGGTACGAATCCCACGCGAAACGCGCGTTGTTCGTCTTTTTCGCGACGATTTCCACCACCGCGTCGTTCATGCCGAGGTTCAGAATAGTGTCCATCATTCCCGGCATTGAATCGCGCGCACCCGAGCGGACGGAAACCAGCAACGGCCGCTCCTTATCTCCGAGCTTTTTACCGGTGGATTTCTCGACTTTGGCCATCGCCGCTGCCACTTCCGCTTCCAATTGTCGCGGGTAAGAGCGGGTGTGGTCGTAAAAGTAAGTGCAAATCTCGGTTGTGATTGTGAACCCAGGGGGCACAGGCAGGCCAATGCGCGTCATCTCGTGCAGGTTCGCGCCCTTACCGCCAAGCAGCGGTTTCATGCTGCCTGATCCGTCGGCGTGACCATCACCAAAGTAATAAACATAGCGAGGCGCTTTCCTTGTTTTCGCGCGCGCCTTCGATCTCGATCTTACCCTCGTGCGCTGAATTCTTTTTCGTGTGCTGGATTTTCGTTTTGTGGCCATGATTCAGAAACCGAAAAGAGCGTCAATGGAGGAAAGCGCCAAAGTAGTTTCGGGCGTCGCGGTGTCAACGCGGGCGAGCAAACTAAACAAAAGAAAAGCGAACGTTGCGAAGAGAGGGATGGTAGGGACGCCGCGCTGCGGCGTCCGGTCGTCCTTGGCCTGATCTAAGCCGGCGCGCCTTCGTTATTTGTCAGAACTTCAGCAATCGCCGCCGTAAAGTCATCCACGCCGGTGGTCGGCACGATGATGCTGTTGCGGCGGCCGTGAGCTTCCTCGGTGATGCGCAAGAATTTCCCGCGCTCATTTTCACGGAGCTCCACGTAGAAACGTTTACGCTCAATCTGCAGTTCTTTCGCCTCGATGATGTTATCCATTTTTCCTGAAGCCGCCGACTCTACCGCACCTGGTTTGGGGAATGGAAGAAAAATCTGCGGGCTTTTGGCGCGGCGATTTGGATTGCAAAGTTTATTATTGGCCTTTGATCTCAGATTGCCGACCCATCGAATCTTTCAGGCGATAAGCTCACCGTGACGTTCAAAGAATAAACTCGGCGCGGCTCACGCTTACCACTCTTTGAACGTGCCCGCGTGCTCGTGCGTTTCAATTACGTTGCCACCGGCATCGTAGAACGCGAATCACAGCATCATGTACCCGGCTGCGAAACTTCGCGTAGCTACGCACGTTTACGAAGTGCGCCCGCGTAAGATCATCACGGCGTCGATCTAATCTCCGATGCGCTCCCGTTTGGTCGGCTTTGGTATGGCGAGCCGGACGGGTTAGCCCGCCACTGGACTTCATACACATGTATGGCCCGATCAAAACCTTTGGGCGTTATTTCGCCCAAGTCGGAGAACAACTGCTCCTTGCCGGAGTATTGATCCCGAACCACCTGAGCGACTAAAATCCGACCAGGTTCAGTATGGGCACAAATGCGCGCCGCCAACTGGACCGCATTCCCAAACAGATCGCCGTGCTCCTCAACGGGTTCACCAGCACTGATACCAATCCGTAGATACATCGCCGCGTCCGGGTTGGCTTGATTGTGCGCCGCAAACGCTTTCTGGATGGTAATGGCACACTCGACCGCATCAAGCACCGAAGTAAAGGACGCCATCATGCCATCGCCCGTATGTTTGACCTCGCGCCCCCGGTGGTCCCGGAGCGCATTGCGGGTGAGCGCATTGTGGATATGGAGCAAATGGAGTGCCTTGGTGTCTCCAAAAAGCGTCGTCATGCGCGTGGAATCTTTCAAGTCGGTAAACATGATGGCCCGGAAAGCCGCGTCGATGAGAGACTCCACTCCTTTGCCAGGTGAGGTATCCACTGGGGTAGGATCCGTGACGCGACCCAGGAAGGCCTCCACAATACTGGGATTCACTTCAATGATTTCGTTCGGCACCAATCCATGGGCTTCATTATGCGCTTGCTGGACGGTTTCTTTGTCAGGCGACACGATCAGGCAAAAGGCTGTACAGCGTGGCTCATCAAACCAGTAGGTCAAAAACTGGACTTTATATTTCTCTTGAACCGCCAGATCCAGTTGGTGAGCATGGGCGACGGCGCTTCGCGTCGCTCCTTCGACGTAGTGACGATCCATATACAGAGGCATTTTCTTCGTCTCCTTTCAAGCGTCAGGCCCGCCGGTTGCTCAACGCGACACGCCGTTAGGGCGGACACGAGACGCCGTCGATTTTCCAGATCTGTCCGGTGAGGGTGACGACGTACGCCGTGTTCCCGATGAACTCGAGCGAGGTCGGCTGGTTCAGGGGATGAAAGACGTCGGTGAAGGTGCCGTCCCCGTTGACCTTGACGAGTGCGCCGGTGTTCGGCAGTGCCGGAGTAGCCGGAGGGCTGCCGACCGGGAAGATACCTTGCGAGAGGGCATAAAGACTGTTGCCGGGGCCAAATTCCACGTCAACGAGGAGGGGAGCGCCGGAGGCCACCACCGTGGCGGTGGGCGACTTGGGCTCGAACGACACAACCTTGCCGTCCTGGGGCAGGTGGGGGACGGGGCCGGCCTCGGCCATGTACACTGTATTGCCCCTTACCGCCAGCCCGGTCGGGACGATGTTGTCGAACTGGATCAACACGGTGACCTCGCCGTCGAGTGTGACCTGCAGCACTCGGTTGAGGTGCCCATCGGTGACCAGGAACCTGCCACGGTAGGTTTGCAGCGCGTACTGGAGTCCGGTCCGGACGGCGATATCAAAACCAGAAGGCTGATTGGCCAAGTTGAACGCGCCAATGTCTGCAACGACGGTGAGACTGTGTGGGCCGTCCACTCGGTAGATGCCGTCAACGTCGCTGCTGGGGAACAAGGGATCGTTGACTAGGGTGACCAGTACGTACGCGATGTTGTCGATGAACGCGACGTCGATCGCCCCACCGACAGATAAGCCGATGGGCAGTCTCTGCGGCAGGCCGCTGGCGAACGTCGTTTTCTCCCCGGTCTGCGGATCGACGCGCGAGATCCTGCCGGCTACACCTTCGGTGACGTACAGCGCACCATCGGGGCCGACGGTGCTGCCCGTGGCACCCTCCAGGCCAGTAACTAGCAGGGAGGCGGTGGGCACCTGGCATGGCGCGCCGCTCGCCGCAACCAATCCGACCGCGAGCATCATCACAATGATCGCTCCGCCGAAGTGGAATTTTGTCACGCGCATCGCCGGTTTTAGAGCGAGCGCGAGAATGTTTTGTTTATTCATGATTGAATTTCTTTTTTTGTTGTGGCCTTCTTTTGACTCCTCGTTTTGAGGAGTCATTTCTGGCCGTTCACTGGTGTACTGTCCTAAATCTCACGCGAGGTTACGCGGAAAAGTTTGGATTTCTTACAGAAGGCAACGAAGGAAGGGAAGATCCCTTCCCGAAACTGTTTGGATTTTGGCAAACAGGTGTTCGAGAGGAGAACAAAAGGACGGAGCTTGGATTCTCCAGATGCAAACGAAAGATAAGGGGCTCAATCCAACACAGAGCAAATTCTAACTTCGTTTTCTTCGCTCTAGCCTGTAAAGCTCGCCCCGATGCATCCACTTTACGATAAGGCAGACAAGCTCAGCTATGTAGTCATCGGCGCGGCAATCGAAGTCCACCGGGACAGAGGTCCTGGGCTAATCGAGTCGATCTACGAGCGATGCATGCTGCGCGAGTTGGAACTACGCTCGATTCCCGGCGACGACTCAAAAGCTGGTTCGTGTGGAATATAAAGGGCTTGTCTTCGATGAGCCGTTGCGCTTTGACCTTCTCGTCGACGAGTGCCTGCTGGTCGAGTTAAAAGCGGTCGAGATTCTGCATCCGGCCAGCAAAGCGCAGCTCTTCAGCTACATGAAATTGCTGGATATCCCGATCGGCTTGCTGATCAATTTTCATGAGCCAGTTCTTAAGAACGGCATTTCTCGAATGATTTTGCCTGCGGCGAATAAAGCAGAACCAAATGAAAGTAAAGATATCTCGCTTTAGGTTCTCGAGACGATCCTGATTAGAGCAAAACAACCTTTGTTCTCTTCGTTAACTTCTGTTCAACAGGTTCATTTGGGTGCGAGGGAAGCGACGAGTTTTTCAAAGCGCGGGTCGCCGCGCAGCGGATCCCAGAAGGGCAGCAGTTTCAATTGACCATAGCTAAGGCTGCTTGGACGGCGGATGACGCTGGCAAGCTGTTCGCAGGCGAGATCTTTGTCACCAAGCCACGCAGCGATCACCGCCAAATACTTGACCATGTTCGTGCCATTCATTGAATCTTTTTCCACGGGAAGAAGCTCGACCGCGCGCCGGCCTTCGCGCAGCGCTTCCTCTTTCCGCCCGAGACCGGCGTCGATCAAACCAAGCACGCACAGCGCCGGGCCGTAATTTGGTTGAGCTTGGACGATTTTCTCCTGCTCCGCGCGTGCAGCAGTAAAAGCCGACCGCGCTTTCTCATCGTCTTTTGTCATACGCGCGATAACGCCGTCTATGAATGGACGATTAAAAGGAACGTTGTCGCTAAAGAAGAATGCATTCGATGCTACAATGAATGGAAATCCAACGCTCGCCACGAGCGGGATGCGCGCGAATCCGAACTTATTTCGAATGTTCTTAATCATGAGGTCCATCGATTAGCGCACCGTAAAACGATCTAACGGGAAATAGGTGAACGTTCGTCAAAGATCGCGAACATTCTTCTAGTTGGCCTAGCGCCATGCGGCGGCATGGGTGCGGACTGGGTAACCGAAGCCTTTCAGGACAACTTCCCCGAGGTCTTCGAAGCGGAGTCCCTTGCCGATGCTCAGTTCGGCAATCGCCTTGGACACGACGATTTGTTCCGGTGCGGCATGCCCGCACAATTGCAGGCAAGTTGAACTATGCATCCAAAGAGATCGTCGTGATCTTCAACCGGCTCGCCCGCCACGGCCCCGATTCGAACCTTGAGCGCGCGATCCCGCTGTCCAAAACTCTGCAAGGAAAAGCAGCCATGAAGACACAAATTACACTAATCCTTACGAATTCTTTGTAAAACTACGCTCTGTGAGGCTTCTAGAATTTCTTGATCATCCTCACATACCAGAACCGCCCCAGGTTGTCATAGAGGCTGCCCGGATACCCGATGCTGTTGCCAAGCTCGAATGCAAACGACTTTGGCGGGTCTTCACCGAAGATATTGCTCACACCCACCGTGAAAGTGGTGTTATTCAAGATATTCTTCCAGCAAGGCATGGCGTAAGGAACGGGAGGCGCTTCCTTCTCCTTGCCCACCACTTCCTTGCCGCCCTTCGAATACCCCGGTACCGACGCCGCTTCCACGGGAGGCGTGAAGATCAGGGTATAGGAAAGCTGCGCGTCGTTGAACCAAGTAGGATGCACCCAGTGACGCTTCCAGAATCCATCAAACTGAACGGCATAGAGCTGTTCCCAGTATCCATCCAGGAAATGCAGAGTCCAGTTCAAGTCCCAGTTGTGCCATGTCCAATCGAAGGTCGTGTCCCCTCTCCATTTTAGCCACGCCTGGGGATTGGTTACGTCCCCGAAAAAGTCGCCTATATACCACTCCGAACTTGAGCTACCCGCTGCCTGCCGCGGCCTTGAATTGGGGAAGTTGACCACCATTTCGTTCAGGTAACTCCACCGGGTTAAGAGCGAAAATGTGCCGATGTCCGTTTCGATCTGGTGCTGAAGACCGAGGTCAACACCGTTGGTGCGCGTCCGCCCGCCGTTGATGTAGGGGCTTGTGACCCCGGCGAAATTCCCTTCCGGGTCAAACAAAACCGCTGGTCCAGTACTCAGCGTCGGCTGCGCAGGAAGCACCACCCCTGGGAAAATGCCCGCGTTATACCCGCTAATGATTGAGCTAGGGGAAAGGTACATGGCGACGCCACTGCGCTCGACGTTCCAGAAATCAACTGTCAACGTCAAAGTTCCCCACTTGGGCGGAATCCACTTTGGCGTGTAAACTATGCCTCCCGTCCAGCTGCGGTCATGTTCCGGGTGAAGGTTCTTATTGGGAAGCTGTTCGATGACTGTTTCAGGCTCGACAACGTCCTGCACCGGATTACTGTCGCTCCCGCAAGGACCAAATAACGCCGTGGGCGCACAACCAACAAAGTGCGCCGGCCCCAGAAGGAACCTTCGGGGCCCGTACAACTGTACCCCGGACGGCTCAAGGAAGCCTTCACCCCAGGTGCTGCGAAGAGTTAGACTCTCGTCAAACGGCTGCCAGCGCACCCCCACCTTGGGCACCGCTGCATTCGTGTCGTTATTCAGCCATTCGTCGTACCGGACACCGGCTGAAAACTCCAACGAGTAAAACCCGGGTATGTTCCACTTGGGACTGAAAACCGGGATGAGCGTTTCCGCATAAATCCCCCACGATTTGCGCCCAGCCTTGACCGGGTCGATCGTGCTGACGCCGGCGTTCTCTCCAAGGCGGTTCTGGTCATCTGGATCGACCGTGTAAGATTCCCGGCTAAAGGCGCCGCCAAAAGCCAGCCCCACGCCACCTGCGGGCAAATCAAACAGGTCCGTGGTGTAAATGTTCAGGTCAAGTGTGGCTAGCTTCGACGTAAAAAGGTCCCTCGTGTTCAGCGACGCGAAATCAATCAGCGGAAGATTGCTCGGGAACACGACGTGCTGGCTGTCCACAAACGGGTTGTACGGCACCGTCTGCCCGATAAATTGAGTCGAGGTGGGATCAAACAGCGGGTCGTTTGCGTTCAGAATCCGCTCGAATCGCGGAGCATTGACGCTGTGGAGCTTCGCAATCTGCTGGACCTGGCTATACATGAACGCTCCGTCGTAGCCCCAGGTTCCGTTAAACAGCTTGTCGCCTTTCACACCAACCGTGAAACGCTCGGCGACGTTTTCGTTGTCGATCAGGCGGTTGCCAAAATCGAAAATGCGCGCGCGACTGCCGCCCGAGATGATCTGCTCAAATGGATTCCATGGGTTGAACGCACCGACGGGCGCGCCAACTTCCGCATAAGTCGGCCCGCCAAATGGTGGTTCTCCCGTGAACGCCTCCCTTGGCGGGATGTAGAGCGTTGGGGAACCCGGCAACTCGAAACTGCCCGTGGCGATTGGCGCAAGTTCATCGTGCGTTTTGGCATCCACGTAGTAGAAGTCGCCGAAAAGCCGCAACTGATCGTCGCAAATCTTATGTTCGAAAGCGGCGTAACCGCCCCAGCGCTCCTGCTCCGGATATGAGCTTGAATACAGATTGAAGTTAAACCCTGGAAGAATGCTGAACGGCGCCCTCGGACGGCTACTGAAATAAATATAATCGCTAGCCGGCACCAGTCCGTTGGCATTATCCGGCGGCGTGCCGAACTGCTTCGTGAGAGTTGGATCGAATCGCGTTCCGCCCGCTGCTATAATGGCCGCCGTTTGCAACTGAAGATTCCACGGGACCGCGTTTGAACTCAAGAACGGCGGCACAAGCGAGTTGCCCCGATCCTTATTGAACATGTCGTGATGCTTATAATAGAAAATGTCACCGGTAATACTCGTTGTGTCGGTGCCCACCCCAAAGAGGATGTCCCCTTTATACTCCGCTGCGTCTTTATCCAGCGTGTTGCCATACTGGATGGTCACCTGCGCGCCTCGATAATCTTTGTAGAGGTTAAAGTTCACCACGCCGGCAACCGCATCCGAGCCGTAGGTGGTCGAAGCGCCATCCTTCAGAATGTCAATGCTCTGGACCGCGGTGATGGGAATAGTAGTTAGATCAACGTAACCATACCCGGAGTTGGCGGCCCCCGGAAACGGAGCAACGCCGCGACGATCGATCAGCACCAGTGTGGCGCCTGGATCCAAACCGCGCAGCGCGAGCGCAGCTGATCCGGACGGACCGGACTGGCTGGTTCCGTTGTTATTAACCGGAATATTGGACCCATTCATCACCGGCTGCCTCTGGAGCAGCTGTTCTGTGGTGGTGCCTGCACCTGACTTGTTGATCAGGTCGCGGTTAAGACTGAACACCGGGTTCGCAGCAACTTCTTCTGCAGTCGGAATGAGCGAACCGGTGACAATCACGCGCTCGACCTCCGCAGCGGGAGCCGGTGGCGCGGCAGCACTCGCCGGCGGCCGGGCCGGCGCAGTCTGAGCAAATGCGTTCGATGCTACAACGAATGGAAATCCGACGCTCGTCACAAGTGCGATGCGCGCGAATCCAAACCTATTTCGAATGTTCTTAATCATGAGGTCCATCGATTAGCGCACCGCAAAACTTCTTCTAATTGGCCTAGCGCCATGCGGCGGCATGGGCGCGGACTGGGTAACGGAAGCCTTTCAGGACAACTTCCCCGAGGTCTTCGAAGCGGAGTCCCTTGCCGATGCACAGTTCGGCAACCACGTTGGACACGACGATTTGTTCTGGTGCGGCATGCCCGCACAATCTGCAGGCTAGTTGAACTGTCGATCCAAAAAGATCGTTATGTTGCTCGACAGGCTCACCTGCCGCGGCGCCGACTCGGACTTTGAGCGGGCGCTCGGGGGTGGCTTTCGCATGCTCGTCCAATTCGTGTTGAATTTGAATTGCGCAGCGAACCGCGCTTGCTGCTGAGACGAACGAGGCCATGATGCCATCACCGATGTGCTTGACCTCGCGCCGGCCTAAAGCGGACAACGCGTCACGCACAATCGTGTCGTGCACGCCGAGCATCAGCAGCGCCGCCTCGTCGCCCAGCGATTGAGTCAACGTTGTGGATTCCACAATGTCGGTAAATAAAATCGTCCGAATGGCGGGATCTGGGGCGTTATTATGGCGATCTGCAGTCATCCTAACCACGCCGGATGGATCTAGATCTACTTCGCTGCCGCCGAGAAATAAATCGGCGACTCGCGCCTCAACCTCTATGATGTTGAAGGGAACCAGCCCGTGCGCCTCCCGATGAACCTGGGTCGCTGCTTCCGCGCTCGGGGCATGGCAAAGGCAAAATACCTTCCCGGCTGCCTCGTTAACCCAACACCTGTCGTATTCGACACCGTATTTGCCCTGCACTTTCAGATCCGCTGCGTGCGCCTTCGCCACTTCCTGCAGGCTAACGCCTCCCGGGATTTCGTGAATATCCATGTATGTCGGCATATCGTTTCTGGCCGCCCAGTAAGTCCTGTCCGGCTGAATTCAGCGGCTAAGCCGCACGGTTCACTGGTGTACTGTCCGAAATCTCACGCGAGGTTACGCGGAAAGTTTGGGAATCGTTGAATCGGAAACCGCGGATCGCGGGTCGTGCGCGAATGTCACCGATCGAGGCGCGGTCGCTGCGGCGACCCAGCTTGCTGGTTTCGGCTGCTAGCCGAGACGAACTTTCCTGGCCATAGAAGGCAGACTTCGCCCAACGCCAGCAGCGCTCCAGGATTTTTATGCCAAAGATTGCTTCGGCGAGCCGCCGAACCAACAGCGGGCTGCGGCGACTGCTCCCGCGGATATTACTTCAGTGCGACTGGCTGCTTCGCTTCTTCCACGAGTTTTTCAAAGCGCGGGTCGCCGCGCAGTGGATCCCAGAACGGCAGCAATTTCAATTGGCCGTAACTGAGGCTGCTTCGACGGCGGATGATGCTGGCAAGCTGTTCGCAAGCGAGATCTTTGTCGCCAACCCACGCAGCGATCATGGCCAGATACTTGACCATGTCCGCGCCATTCATTGAATCTTTTTCCACAGGAAGAAGCTCAACCGCGTGCCGGCCTTCGCGAAGGGCATCGTCCTTTCGTCCGAGACCGGCGTCGATCAAACCAAGCACGCACAGCGCCGGGCCGTAATTTGGTTGAGCTTGGACGATTTTCTCCTGCCCCGCGCGCGCAGCAGTGAAAGCCGACCGCGCTTTCTTATCGTCTTTCGTCATACGAGCAATGACGCCTTCTGCAAATGGACGATTGAAACGAACATTATCGGTAGCAAAGCCGATACGTTCCTCGCCAAACGCGATCAAGGCATCTTTTGCAGCAGCGGCGTCGCGTTCGGCCAGTGCGCAAACAAGCCAATCGGCAGCGATACTCGGCACCGCGGCAGGATTTGTGGCCCGAATTGAATCGATTGTTTGATGCCACGGTTGGGTATCGGCTTTCCAATCAAAGTCGACGGACGCAAGGCATACTTTCGTAAAGCTATTGTTAGGTTCAAAAGCCAATGCCCGGGCCAACCACGGTTTTGCTTCCGCATAGCGCCGACAACCCCCGTAATTCCCTGCAAGCCCCCACACCAACGTATCAATATCGTGCGGGTTCAGCTCCACTGCGCGCTCCAGATTTCGCGTGGATTCTTCCCAGCGCCCCTGACGCCTCTGGATGAGACCCGTCCACTTGAATATCCGCGCATCGTTAGGCAACATCTGGCGGGCAACCTCCAGTTCAGCCAGAGCACCGTCGTAATCGCCGTACGCCCAATAAAGATTCCGCCCACGCGCAAGATGCGTTTCACCAGCATCGGGACGAAGGCGAGACGCCGCTTGAAGGGCTGCTTCCGCTAACGCCAGACGCGCAGATGTATGGTCGGCGCCATAAAAATAAAGCGCGTCATGAGCGTAGGCGAGCTGGCAATACGCATCGAAAAACGATGGATCACGCGCGACAGCCTGGTTCAGCAGATCGACCGCCTCTAGTAAACCGGCGTTCCCGGCTGTCGCGACAAACGATGCCCTCAGCAGAATATTTTTGGCCCGCGTGTAGAGATCGAACGCGCTGATGTCGCTCGTCGGGGGAAGTTCGATGGCGTTCTTTTCACGCGGCGAAAGCTTTGCTTGCAACTGGTCAGCGATCGTCTTTGCGATCTCGCTCTGAATGGCGAACACGTCCGCCAGGTCGCGGTCATAAGTTTGAGCCCATAGGTGTCGATCGGTGCGGGCATCAACTAACTGCGCGTTGACGCGCACCCGATTGCCAGTGCGCTGAACGCTTCCTTCCACCACATGCGCCACATCTAATTGTTGCCCGATCTGGCGCACGTTGCGCGGCATCCCACTTTTGTACGGCATCACACTTATGCGGCTGATGACTTTTAGATCGGCCACTCTCGCGAGGTCAGTCACGATCTCGTCCTGCACGCCATCGGCGAAAAAGGCGTTATCTGGATCGCGGCTTAAGTTTTCGAAGGGAAGCACTGCAATGCTTTTGTCCGGCGCACTGGATGTTGATGATTGCAGCGCAACTGGCTGCTTTGATTCTTCAGCAAGTTTCTCAAAGCGCGGATCGCCGCGTAGCGGATCCCAGAACGGCAGCAGTTTCAAGTGACCATAGCTGAGGTTGCTTGGACGGCGGATGATGCTGGCAAGTTGTTCGCAGGCGAGATCCTTGTCACCGACCCATGCAGCGATTATGGCCAAATACCTGACCATGTTCGTGCCATTCATTGAATCTTTTTCCACGGGAAGAAGCTCGACCGCGCGCCGGCCTTCGCGCAGCGCTTCCTCTTTCCGCCCGAGACCGGCGTCGATCAAACCAAGCACGCACAGCGCCGGGCCGTAATTTGGTTGAGCCTGGACGATTTTCTCCTGCTCCGCGCGTGCCGCAGTAAAAGCCGACCGCGCTTTCTCATCGTCTTCTGTCATACGAGCAATGACGCCTTCTGCAAATGGACGATTGAAAGGAACATTCTCGACAGCAAAGGTCATGGGCTCCTCGCCAAGTGCGATCAAGGCATCTTTTGCAGCAGCGACGTCGCGTTCGCCCAGTGCGCATACAAGCCAAAATTCAGCGATACTCGGCACCGCGGCAGGATTTGTGGCTCGAATGGAATCGATTGTTTGATGCAACGGCCGGGTATCGGCTTTCCAAGCAAAGTCGACGTACGCAAGCCATACTTTCGTAAAGGCATCGTTAGGTTCAAAAGCCAATGCGCGGGCCAACCACGGTTTTGCTTCCGCATAGCGCCGAAGAAGCAAGTAATTCGACGCAACCCCCAGTCCCATCGTTCCAATATCGCGAGGGTTCAGCTCCACCGAGCGCTCCAGATTTCGCGTAGATTCTTCCCAGCGCCCCTGGCGCCTCTGGATGAGACCCGTCAGGTCGAATATCCGCGGATCATTCCGCAACGTCTGGCGGGCAACTTCCAGTTCAGCCAGAGCACCGTCGTAATCGCCGTACGCCCAATAAAGATTCTGCCCACGCGCGAGATGCGTTTCACCAGCATCGGGACGAAGGCGAGAGGCGGCTTGAAGGGCGGCTTCCGCTAACGCCAGGCGCGCAGATGTATGGTCGTCGCCAAAAAAATAAAGGGCGTCATGAGCGAAGGCGAGCTGACAATACGCATCGAAGAACGATGGATCACGAGCGACAGCCTGGGTTAGCAGATCGACCGCCTGGAGGGTATCCGCTTTCGGGATCGAGCCTGTCCTCAGCAGGATATTTTTGGCGCGCGCGTAGAGATCGAACGCGCCGATATCGCTCGTCGGAGAACGTTGGATTGCGTCCTCTTCACGCGGCGAAAGTTTCGCCTGCAACTGATCTGCAATTGTTTTTGAAATCTCGCTCTGAATAGCGAATACGTCCGCGAGATCGCGGTCATAAGTCTGCCCCCAGAGGTGCCGGTCCGTGCGCGCATCAACTAACTGCGCGTTGACACGCACCCGATTGCCGGCTCGTTGAACACTTCCTTCCACCACATGCGCCACGCCTAGTTGCTGTCCGATCTGGCGCAGGTTGCGCGCCATTCCGCTTTTGTATGGCATTACACTCGTGCGGCTGATCACTTTCAGATCGGCGACTCGAGCTAGGTCGGTTAGAATTTCGTCCTGCACGCCATCGGCGAAATAAGCGTTTTGTTTCTCGTCACTGAGATTCTCGA
>Ga0209159_1001458_pt1 | contig 18037 bp, 16 predicted proteins | sample GraSoiAngelo_144_FD_185901 | JGI IMG/M metagenome (GOLD analysis project Ga0209159, IMG submission 185901) | Grasslands soil microbial communities from the Angelo Coastal Reserve, California, USA - 14_1009_02_40cm (SPAdes) (version 2) | ecosystem: Environmental > Terrestrial > Soil > Grasslands ...
GGCAGAGGCGCAGGCTGCGTATGCGGTCAAGCTCCAGGTCTTCTCGCCGGTCACCAAGTTCGAGGCCCCCTACTTCGTCGACTACGTCTTGAAGACGCTGGCCAAGGAACACAACATCAGGTCCGACGATCAACGGGGTTACCGTGTCTACACCAGCCTCGACCTGAACCTCCAGCACAAGGCGGAACAGATCGTGCACGAGCAGATCGCCCAGAAGGGGAATTTCTACAACTTCCACGACGCCGCCCTGGTCAGCATGGACCCGAAAACGGGCGAGGTGCTGGCCATGGTCGGCGGCGACAACTACAACCGGCCTGGCGGGCAGTTCAACTTCGCCTACGACGTCGCCCGTCCGCCCGGCTCGAGCTTCAAGATCTTCACCTACACCGCCGCCATCGAGAGCCGCAAGGTGAACATGCTCAGCCCGGTCCTCGATGCCGCGATGGTCTTCCCCACGGGTGGCGATGGTCCCGGCTACCTGAGCGGTTACGCCAAGTACATTCCGCAGAACTACGACCGCCGCTTCCACGGCACGCTGCCCTTGAAGATGGTCATGGGTAACTCGCTCAACATCCCAGCCTTGAAGGTCGAGCTGCGCACCGGTATCCCGGCTGTGGTCGATATGGCGCATCGTCTCGGCCTCACCTGTTTAGGGGAACCGTGCGATAAACCGCGCACGCCCGATACCTATGGGATGAGCCTGACGCTGGGCGCGTACCCGGTGCGGCTCGCCGATATGGCGACCGCGGCGTCGACCCTCGCGACGCTCGGCGTCCGCCATCGCGAGGCTCCCATCCTCAGCATCAAGGACGGACTGGGTCGCGCCGTGTATACGTACGACCCGAAAACTGTCGAGTACCGCGCGGTTGACCCGAGTGTCGCCTTCATCATCGCCAGCATCATGTCCGACGATCGCAACCGCTGCATGTCATTCGGCTGCCACGGCGACCTGACGCTGCCCGGCCGTCATGTGGCCGCGAAGACCGGGACCACGAACGACTTCAAGGACAACTGGACGGTCGGGTTCACTCCCAGTCTGGCGACCGCGGTCTGGGTGGGAAACCCGGACAACAAGCCGCTCAGCCACAACTCGACCGGGATCGTCGGGGCCGCGCCCATCTGGCACAAGTTCATGACGCAGGCGCTTGCCGGCAAACCGGATGAGTGGTACAACACGGTCCCGGCGGGGATTCATCAGATCGGGCAGAACTACTTCCTCACCGGCACCGAAAGCCTGCCGAACACGCTGGCGAAGCCCTGGCCGCAGTGCAAGCTCCCCGCGAACTACAGCCCCTACAACCTGAGCTATTCGCAGATCACCGTTGACGGCGTCTACTGTGTCATCAACGCGCCGAAACCACCGCCGGCGCCGACGCCATCACCCACACCGAGCCCGGGGCCCGACTGCCCGTTCCCGTTTCAGCCCGGCCAGTGCAAGCCGCACGGCTAGCGGCGACGCGCCGGCTGCTCCGCTAAGAGCGGTCTACGCGATCCCCGGCTGGTCCGTCGGGGCTTTTTCGGTGCGGCCCTGCTCACCGTCGCCGAACGGCATCCGGGATGCGAGCTCACCGGCGCGGTCGCGCAACTCGATGCCGCGCTGCATCAGATCGTCTCGCATCTCCTCGCCTGTCTTGGGAGCGAGCAGCAAGGCGAGTCCGAAGCCGACCGCGACCCCGATCAGCAGGCCGGTAACGAACCGCTCGATGCCGGCGTCCTCATCCTGGGTGAGGCGGGTCCGTCGGAGCGCGGCCACCGCATCGGTCAACCGGTCCTTCACCTCGAGATCCTGAGCCGCCTTATTGGCGCGATCGAGCAGGTCGCTCAACCGGTCGATCGTCTTCTCCACGGTCTGATCCATCGTCCTCCTCCTATGGGCGCCTTGCCCTGCTTTCTATTCCCGTAGCGCCCCGCCGACGGGGCGTCGCCGGCGCCACCGCTCCGCTGTCGGCGGCCATCATGTCCTCCGCCTGTCCGAGCAGGCGCGACACCCGCTGCCGCATGCTGAACCCGGATTCGGGCGCATAGAGCAACCCCAGGATGGCGCCCGCGATCGCGCCGTGCGTGAGACCTCGCAAATATCCCATCTGGAAAAAACGCTCCTCGCGCGCCAACGCAGTGCGGTTCCGCCAAACGCTAGGGCCATCGTACCACTTGCCTTTTTGCGGGCCGGGGACCGGTTTCCGGTCACCAAATTTCGGAATATTGGGTGAACTTAAGGTATACTAACCACCGGTGGAAAGGGGGGAAAGGTGACAGACACGATGTTGACTTTCGCGATACGGCGCCTAAGGAGGGGACATGAGTGAAGTGGTCGATGAGGACGTCAACGTCCTCTTCATCGAAGACGACCCGGCCGTCGCCGAGATGTACAAGCTCAAGCTCGAGCTCGACGGCTATCGGGTTACCGTAGCCAAGTCCGGCGAGGAAGGCCTCGACCACGCCAAGAACCAGGTGCCGGACATCGTGTTTCTCGACATCCGGCTTCCCAAGATGGATGGCTTTGCCGTTCTGGAAAATCTGCGCTCGGATACCGTGACCAAGAACATCCCGGTGATCATCCTTTCCAACTACGGCGAAAAGGAGTTGGTCGACCGCGGTTTGAAGCTGGGTGCGCTCGATTACCTCATCAAGTCCGAGACCACGCCCGCGAGCCTCAGCCGCGGCGTGCAGGATTGGGTCAAGGAATAGCGTTGGTCCCGAACCGCGACCCGCGCATCGCCGGGGCATTTGACCTCGACAAGCCCCTCTACACCATCAGTGTCGCCTCAGAGATCCTCGAAACCCACCCGCGCACCTTGATGATGTACGAGGACCTGGGGCTGATCGAACCGTACCGAACGGCCACGAACCGGCGGCGCTACTCGCAGCGCAACGTGCGCAAGTTGCAGGTCATCCAGCAGCTGACCCGTGAGAAGGGGGTTAACCTCGCCGGGGTCAAATACATTCTGATGCTGCTAGAGTCGCTCAAGCGCGGTGGGGTGAAACCCCCCGACGATCTCAGGCAGGTCTACGACCTGTACGAAGAGATTATCTAGGTCGCGGCGATTGGCGGCCCGGCCTCGCTATCGCCGGCCAAACCGGGAGACGAGTCCTCCCAGTCATGGGCTTCCGCAGCCGCGATCCGCGTTGCCACACCCGACTCCTCGCCTTTTGGCACGGTGACCGCGACCGGCACCGCTTCCTCCAGGAGAAGCCGGTCGAGCTCATCGCCGTCGATGGTTTCCACCACCTGCAAATGCTCGGCAATCCGCACCAGCGTCGGCCGGCGCGCCCGGCAGATCTCGTAGGCCTGGCGATAGGCCGCATCGGTCAGCGCCTTCACCTCCCCGTCGACATCGGCGGCCGTCAACTCGGAGAAGAATAGGCTGTCTCCCTCGCCCCGGCGGTGCAAGGTCACCAGCCCAAGCCGTTCGCTCATTCCAAACTCGCAGACCATCTGGCGGGCGATGGTCGTGGCCTGTTCGATGTCTTGCTTCGCGCCGGTCGTGACATCGCCAAAAATGATCTCCTCGGCGGCCCGGCCACCCATCGCCGCCGCCATGCGAGCCATCAGCTCAGACTTCGAGGTCAGGTAGCGGTCCTTGAGCGGCAGCTGGATGGTGACGCCCAGGGCCTGGCCGCGCGAAACCACCGAGACCTTGTGCACCGGGTCGCTGGTTGCAATCGATTTCATCACCAGCGCGTGGCCGACCTCGTGGTAGGCGATGATCGACTTCTCCTCCGGGGTGATCATCCGGCTGCGCTTTTCGGGTCCGGCCATCACCCGCAGACTGGCTTCGTCCAGCTCCTGCCTTCCGATGGCGAGTTTTTTGTTGCGGGCGGCGAGAATGGCCGCTTCGTTCAGGAGGTTCGCCAGGTCGGCGCCGGTGAAACCCGGGGTCTGCCTGGCGACCACGTCGAGGTCGATGTTCTCGGCCAGCGGCTTGTGGGCCGCGTAGAGGTTGAGGATCGCGCGACGGCCGTTGAGGTCGGGGGCGTCGATTGCGACCCGTCGATCGAAGCGGCCTGAACGAAGCAGCGCGGGATCGAGAACGTCAGGACGGTTCGTGGCGGCGATCACCACCACGGCGCAGTCGGTGTTGAATCCATCCATCTCCACAAGCAACTGGTTGAGGGTTTGCTCACGCTCTTCATTGGTGCGGATCTGCGAACCGCCACGCCGGCGCCCGAGCGCATCGATTTCGTCGAGGAACACGAGGCAGGGAGCGCTCTTCTTCGCGTGCCGGAAGAGGTCGCGCACGCGCGCGGCGCCCACGCCGACGAACATCTCGACGAAATCTGAGCCGCTCAAGGAGAAATACGGGACTTTCGCCTCGCCGGCCACGGCTCGCGAGAGAAGCGTCTTGCCGGTGCCTGGCGGACCGACCAGCAGGATGCCGCGCGGCATGCGCGCACCAAGCTTCCCGAAACTGCTCGGGGCTTTGAGGAATTCAACAACCTCCTCCAGCTCGTGCTTGGCTTCGTCGACACCAACCACCTGGGAGAAGGTGACGGGCTCGGCGTCGCCAAGACGGGCCTGGGCGAGGTGCTTCGTCATCGCGCCCATCGGGTTGCCGAGGAGGTTGGACCGCCTCAACAAGATGAACAGCAGCGCCAGCAGAAGCAGCAGTCCGAGTAGGTTCGGCAGCACGGCAGCGAACGAGGTGTCGTCAGTGGACTGAACCGCGACCTTGACGTTGTGATTCCGCAGGTACTGCTCGGTCGTGCCCATCGACGATTCTTTTTCGATCGTCCACGACTGGTGGCCGGCCCTGTCCGTCAAGAGGATGCGCTGACCGCTGATGCTGGCGCCCAGGATCTCGCCACGGTCGACGCGGTCGAGCACATCGCTGATCGGGACGCTGGGCTGGTTCCAGATGGAATTCGCGCCGGCGTGTCCGATGAACCAAAGACCGCCGGTAACGAGAAGGGCGAGCGCCACGAGCGGGGGCACGAGCATCCATTTACGACGCAGCCCCCTTAAGGCAGATAGACGGCGAACAGGCCTTTTCATTGGTTCCTCAACCCCTCTCCTTAATAGGCGACCGGCTGGTCAGGTAGCGCGATCAGGGCCTTGCTCGCGATGCCGCCCGCGCGATCGCGTTGCCAGAACGGGTAGGCGGTGATCGCCTGTTGCTCTTCGCCCGTTACCCCGTTGTCCGCGTTGGCCAGCCGGTAATACGACCAGCTGAGCCCGCCCTGGGCGCGCGTCTCATCTATCGAGGTGACGATCTCATCGCCGGGAGGGGCGCCCGGCGTGCCGTATTCGGGCGCGGCATCGTAGGCCTGCGCCGTGATGGTCAGCGGGCGCTTGAATGGGTTGACACCCGGATCACGGAACTGTGCGAACACCTGGTCGACGTAAGCGCGGGCACCGCCGGCGCCGCTGTACTGAGGCAGGCCGGTCGCTCGCCAGTACACCATCGGGGCAAAGACCTGACAGTAGCGCGACATGGTCGCATAGGCATAGCCCGGGTGGTCGTAAGGGGTGGGCAGCGTGCTGGCGATCAGCAGATAGCGATCACCGAGGCCGTTCATGCCCTGGATGCCGCCGCGGATCCCCGCCAGATACTGGCCGACATTGGGATCAGATGTGCGGTTGCCCTCGACCGTCAATGCCAGGCCATCCAACCGCTGGCCCTGCTCTTCGAACTGCGCCGCCGCCAGGGCATCGGCGGCATCGCTGTTCGGGTCGTCGAGCATCGGTTCGATCCAGCCGATGATGCTCAGGCCGTGCTGATGCGCGATCGGGAGAAGGTCCTGAAGGGCCGACGTGCCATAGAAGTGGTATCGGGAGTCGGCAATCCTTATATAGAGGTGGCTGAGATCGGCCCGGACAGCGGCATCGACGATTGCGGCAGCCCGGTCGGCATCGGGGTCATTCCAGTCGCCGTTGAAGATCATCAGCCAGGAGCCCTTGCCCTTGACGCCGTCCAGCGGCGAGCGTGGCGCCTGGGCGAATGGGCGAGCCGTCACCGGCACCTTGACGATCGCCGCGGCCGGCCGGCCAAAGCTGACCATCACGTGGGCGGCCTGTGCCCGCTCTTGCGCGCGCGCCTCGAGATAGGCGCGTAAGCCAAACGGGGGCGTGAGGAGAGCGAAAAGCATCACTCCCAGCACAACCCTCCCTCCAAACGCCGTGACTTGCCGTAAGATGCGCGACATGCTCCAAAGAGCGGCGACGGCGCCGTTCGGCCGTGACACTAGCGGCAAGCTCGAGCACGTTCAAGCGAGCCTCCCGACGGCTAAGGTGATACGCCCCCGTACAGCCAATGGCTAGCGTTTTCCGATCCGTCACGCTGCGCACAGCGACGCCACAATTGACGCAAACGAAGGCGGCTTCCGCCGTTTATCACAAATCCTGATATGTTGGCTATAATTGTTTACAGCTTTCCATCCGGGAGGGCCGCATTTGGCAATGCCGCATAAGTCCAGCGAAGTCTCCGATATGTTCGACATCGAGCCCCGGACGCTTTTCGTCTACGAAAGCGAGAATCTCATCGCCCCGGAACGGACCCCGACGCAGCGGCGGCGCTACTCGCGCCGCGACATCGAGCGGATTCGACTGATTCGCGAGTTGACGACCGTCCACGGCATCAACCTTGCCGGCGTCAAGGTCATCTTTTCCTTGATGGAGGCGGCAGTCCAGAGCCGCCTGCAGATCCCGGAGAGCGAATTTCCGGAGCTTGCCGGCGCTCGCCACCTCTGGGCCTGAGCCGCTAGGGCGTACCCTCGCGTCCGACGGGGAGCGTTTCCTCGCGGGCGGGTTCGGGCCGGCGCGCCGCCAGCGGCTCCACCAGGTCGCGGATGTCTTGCAACTGCGCCGAGATCCAGCGGGCCACATCATTCTGCTGCACGACGGCGCGCATCTTCTCGGCGCGGGCGTGGCGTTCCACCGGGTCCATCAGCAAGGCGTGGTGCAGCGCTTGCGCGGTCGCGTCCACATCGAATGGATTGATCGTGATGGCCCACTCACCCAGCTCCTCGTGGGTGCCGACATTCTCGGAGAGCACCAGCGCCCCGCCCCGACGGTTCACGGTGATCCCCTCTTTCGCCACCAGGTTCATGCCGTCGTAGATGGGATTGACCAGCAGCACGTCGAACTGTTTGTATCCGGCCACCGCCCGGTTCATATCCTCGCGAAGCTCGAGCCGGATGGGCTGCCAATCATCGGACGACAAGCGGCTATTGATCACCCTGGCAACCTGGACCACCTGGCGGGCGTACTCCCGATACTCCGGCACATTCTGGCGCGTCTTCTGCAGCATCGCCCAGAAGATGACCCGACGGCGCCACTCGGGATGGGCTTGCAGCAACCGCTCGTAGGCGAAGAAGCCACGCACGATGTTCTTCGATAAATCCATGCGGTCGACCCGGTAGATCAGCTGCTCCGGGCGCCAGCGTAGGATTTCGCGCTCGGCACGTTCGACTCCCGGGCTGGCCGCGCTGCGCTCGAACTCGCGAACGTCGATCGAAATCGGGTAGCGACGCACCCAGACGGTCCGGCCGCGGTAGAAGGCGGTTTGTTGCCGGAAGTCCACCGGCAGCCCCATGTTCTCCTCGCACGTCAGTAAGAAATTCCGCACATCGGAATAGGTCTGCAGGCCGATGATATCGGCCGCCAGCAGGCCGTCCATGATCTCGTCGCGCATGTACTGCGGCAGCACCTTCCAGTACTGGGGTGTGGGCCAGGGGATGTGCACGAAGTGCTGCAGTACAGCATCGGCCAGCTCGCGCCGCACCAGGCGCGGGACGAGATACAGGTGATAATCGTGCGAAAGCACGAGCGGCCGCTTGCGACCCCGACGCGCTTCGCGCACCACCTGCTGGGCGAAGAGCTGGTTGACGCGACGGTAGCCCTCGTTCCAGGCCTGGTGTGTGCTGTCATCGAGCACCGGCGCTTCGGCCAGATTCCAGAGATAGTGCTGGACAAACCAGAGCAGCGGGTTCGCAATCGTGTTGTAGTAGAGGTCGTAAGCGAGCCGCGGTGGATTGACCCAGCTCACCTGGAAACGGGCGCCGTCCGACGTTTCGACCACCATCGGTTCTCCGCCGCTCCCGAGGTCGAGCTCACCTTCGAATCCATCTCGCGCCGATGCCACCCACACCGCGCCGGTGGCCTGGGCAAGGCCGGAAAGGCCCGTCACGAGTCCGCCGGACCCCCGAACGAAGCGTTCCCGATCGCCGGCGTCGGGCGCCAGGTCAACGGGCGGACGATTCGCCGCCACGATCGGATGGAAGTCCTTGAGGAGACGCCGCGTGTACTGCTCGATCGCCAGCATCGCTCGGTCTAACTCTACGCGGCATACCCGGCCGGGCTCGATTGGGGAACGCGAAGCTTGCACCATGAGGCAATAAGTGATATCTTTGGTATAAAGTTATGCCGATGCGCGGGCTGGGGAATGCCCCGCGTTGGGGGTGAGATGGGAAAGCGAAAGCGCACACCGGCGATTGCCCCGGGGCGGGCGGTATTCACGCCCAGCATCGCCAGCGAGATCCTCAACCTCCACCCCCGCACCCTGATGATTTACGAGAGCGAGAACCTGATCAAGCCGCAGCGGACGGCCACCAACCGCCGGCGGTATTCGGAAGACGATATCCGCCGAGTTCGGGTGATCCAGTTCCTGACGCGCCAGAAGGGCGTGAACCTGGCGGGCGTCAAATACGTCCTTCACCTGCTGCAATCGTTGGGCAACCAGGGCCTCGACCTGAACCAGGTCCGGGAACTCGACACGCTACAGGAGGTATCCGGGAACGGGCTTACGGCCTGAGCTCCAGCACTCTCGGTGAAACCGCTTGACACGGCCTATGGACTATGTAACAGTGCGTATATCATCTTTCGTGGATCATGGACCCGATGCATTGGCGGTAGTGAAGGGAGCAAGTAGATGCTGAGCGACGCGATCGACGAGATACATCGCGAGTTTCAGGCAGCGGCTGACCGGCGAGACCAGGAGATTCGCCGGCGGGCGCAGGTGCGGCGGGTCGACGACTTCCTCCTGGCGATCGAAGACATCATCGAGAATCAGCGCGGGGCGGTCCCGGCCCCGCTGATGGACGAGATCACGCGGTTTGTCCGGCCCCTCAGCCGTAAGTTGCTGCGGGCCCTCAACCGCAACGTCACCCGCGACCCGGTACGGGTGCTGGACGTCCTCTTCGACGTACAGCAGCTGCTGCTTCCGCGGTTGATGGTGGCGTAGCCCGGCGCGAGGGGGGATCGTCCGGCTAGAAAATCGATAGGCAGGGCGCTCAATAAGCCGGATAGCCGTTGCAGTTGAATTCCGACTGTGCGTCAAATAGCCTGTGCGGCCGGTCGAATTGATCCTATCGAGGTTGCCCTTATGCCGCAGGTAGCCGCCCGCGCTGGCGGGCTGGGAGCGACGTTACGCCGTCGCTGGTGGGTCCTACCCATTGTCCTGGTGCTGGTTGGAGCCGGGCTGGTGCTGCGCGGGTTGACGGCGCCGCTGGCGGTCAGCGCCAGTGTGGCCGACGGCGATCGTGCGGTGGTTCGCCATTCGGCGGTCGTAATGACCTTCAACCACGACATGGACGTCGCCTCGGTGAAGCAGGGCTTCCACATCACCCCCTCCGTGCCCTACACGGTGGTGGTCAAGAATCCGCGCACCTTCGAATTCCACGCTCAGCTCGAGCCGGACACCGGCTATCGGGTCCAGGTCTCAAATGCCCGGAAGGGCATCGGCTTCGGGAGCGAGAACTACAGCGTCGCGTTTCATACCGAGCCGGCACCCAAGGTGACGGGAGCCACCTTCAATGACGCGGCTCTCGCCGATGGCCAGCAGGCGGTCGCGCTGCATGGCACGCTCAAGGTCACCTTCTCGCAGCCCATGGACGCCGCCCGCACACCGTTGCTACTCGACGGTGCTGCGCTGGATGGAAAGACGATCAGCTGGGACAAGTGGGGCCTGACTGCGAGCGTTCCGCTGTCGCTCAGCCACAGTCGAAGCCACATCGTGCTGGTGCCAAAGACCGCGGCCAACCGCAAGCAGGACACCGCGGTGGGCGAATGGAAGCTGAGCTTCACCACCATGGTGCAGGTGCCGTCGGCCGGTTCGCCGGCGCGGATTGGCGCGTCCGGCGCGCCCCTCATCATTCAGATCGAGAACAGCTCGCAGCCAACGGTCCGTCCCCAGACTGGAATGCAGCAGGCGGACATGATCTACGAGTACATCAGTGAGTTCGGCATCCCGCGGCTCTCGGCCATCTACTGGCACCCACCGTCGAGCCTGATCGGTCCGGTGCGTAGCTGCCGCTTGATCACCGTCCAGTTGGAACAGATGTACCGCGGCATGATCTACTGCTCAGGGGCCAACAACTACGTGCTCGGGCAGGTCTGGAAATGGCCGAATGTGGTCTACGACTATGCCTACATGTACGCCTACATGTATCGGGCCTCCGACCGCTACGCGCCACACAACGTGATCGCCCGGCCTGACCAGATCACGGCGCACACGGCCGGAGCCAACCTTCCGGCGCTCAGTTACGACATCGCCGCTGCGCACCCCGACGTTCCGCTGCCGGGCGCGGTTCCGGCGACCAGCGTCACCATCAAGCAGCACAGCGCCGTATGGCGCTACGATGCCAACCGCCGCGAGTACCTGAAGTGGCAGGATGGCTTACCCTTCACCAACGTCGGCACCGGACAGGTGCACGCTAAAAACCTGATCATCGAGAAAGTGACCTCATACATCGATCGGAACCCCGCGAACACCGGGGTTCACGGCACCTATAACACGGAGTACTACGAACTGGCTGGCGAAGGCACAGCCGACATCTATTCGGATGGTGGGATGATCCACGTGACCTGGAAGCATCCCAATCGCGATCTACCGGTGGTTTATTACGATGCCAGCGGCAACCCGGTTGACCTCAACACCGGATTGACCTGGGTTCACGTGATAGGGAGCGATCAATGACCTGGACGCAGACACTTCGCGAACGTTGGTGGCTGGCACCGATTGCCATTCTGCTGGTGGTGGCCGCCATCATCATCCGCATCATCACCACGCCGCTCGAGGTCAACGCCAATGTCAACGACGGTGACCAGGCGGTCCCGCGAACTGCCACCATCGATCTTCGTTTCAACCAGGACATGAAAGCGGACTCAGTGCAGCATGCCTTCAGCATCAGCCCTGCTGTGCTGGTTGGCTTCAAGGCGGTGAGCGCAAAGGAGTTCCAGTTCAAGCCGAAAATGGCGGCGGCCACCTCATACCGTGTCAGCATCAACGATGCGAAGAACACGTCCGGTCGCGGGGTGAGCAACAGTTTCCGGTTCAAGACCGAGCCCGCGCCCAGCATCGCCGCCGTCAAAGTCAACGACGAAAAGGTGACCGACGGCCAACAGGGCCTGAAGCCTACGGGCACCGTGCAGATCGGCTTCTCACAAGCGATGGACGGAGGGAAAACGCCGATTGCGGTGAACGGCAAGCCCTTCGACAGTAAGAAGGTCAGCTGGTCGAGCGACGGCAAGACAGCGAAGCTCGATTTAAAGCTTGGGCATAGCCATCCCTATCAGCTTTCGATTCCGCAGACCGCGGTCAACCGCAAGCAGGACCCCCTGGCGGCGGACTGGAAGTTCTCCTTCACGACGATCATCGAGGTGCCGTCCCAGGGCGACCCGTCCCGGATCGGCACTGGAGCGCCCACGATCATTCAGGTTGAGAACAGCATCGATGCGCGCCCGCAGAACGGCGTGCAGCAGGCGGACATGGTCTATGAGTACATCAGCGAAGGTTCGATCCCGCGCCTCAGCGTCATTTACTGGCACCCATTGCCCGACCTCGTCGGTCCGGTCCGCAGCTGCCGCCTGATCACGATCCGGCTGGAGCTGATGTACAGGGGGATGATCTACTGCTCCGGCGCGAACGACTACATCCTCGGTCTGGTGTGGAAATACCCGAACATGGTGAATGACTACGCCCGCGGTGCCGGCGGCGTTTTCTTCCGCGCCAACCCGCCGCGCTACGCACCGCACAACGTCATGATGCGCGGGGCCAACGCGACCGCCTGGACCGCCAAGCAGAATCTGCCGGCGCCGACCTACGACATCGCCGGCAAGCACGCCGACGGAACCTTCGCCGGCGATCCCGCCACTACTATCAACGTTCCTGACCACGGCGCCGTCTGGGGCTACGATCCCAACTCCAAGCAGTACTACAAATCGCAGGACGGCCGGGTCTTCAACAATGTCGGCACCGGCCGGGTTCACGCCAAGACGGTGATCGTCGAGTACGTCAATTCGTTTCTCGACACCAATCCGGCAAACAGTTTCCACGGTTACTACACCGAGGCCTACGAGCTGACCGGTGATGGTAAGGCTGACATCTTTGTCGACGGCGTCGTCGTCCACGCCACCTGGCACCATCCCGATCCGAATGTGCCGGCCGTGTACCTGGATGCCAATGGGGACCCGATCAACCTGGACAATGGACTGACCTGGGTCCACGTCATCGGCTCCCAGAAGTGGCACGGAGGGATCTAGCCGAGCCCTCGTTTTCGGCAGCGGCTGATCACCCTCCCTCCGGCACAATGAGCCGGTGGTAACGGTCTACGTCGTCCCCCATACGCATTGGGACCGCGAGTGGTACGCCACCTTTGCGACATTTCGCCAGCAACTCGTCGAACTCTGGGACGAGCTGCTGGCCCTGACGGAGGCGGACCCCGACTTCCGCTTCCTCATGGACGGCCAGACGGTCGTCATCGACGACTACCTGGAAGTCCGCCCCGAGGCAAAGGCACGACTCGAGCGCGCCGTCGCTCGCGGCCAGATCCAGGTCGGACCGTGGTACACCCTTCCCGACGAATTCCTGGTGTCCGGCGAGACCCTGATCCGCGACCTGCAGCGGGGGATCGGCTCGGCCGATGCCCACGGCGGCTCGATGCGCGTCGGCTATCTTCCCGACTCATTCGGCCACGCCGCCCAGATGCCGCAGCTGTACCGCCAGCTCGGATTTCGGCATGCCGCAGTCTGGCGCGGTGTGCCGCTCGCGATCGATCGCGTCGCTTTCATCTGGGAGGCTCCCGACGGCAGTCGAATCCTCACCGCCTACCTGGGCAACTCCTACTCGCACGGAGTGGACTTGCCGACAGAACCAGACGCCCTGGCGACCCGGATCGCCGCCGCGCTCCAGGCGATCGAGCCGTTTCATCCAACCACCGAGGTCCTCTTGATGAACGGCAACGACCACGTCCTCCCCCAGCGGGCGTTGAGCGCGGCGGTTCGCGCCGCCAGCGGCCGTCTGAACGGGACGCGGATCCGACTGGCTCGGCTCGATGATTACCTCGCCACGCTGCCGCAGCGGGAGTGGCCCCTGTGGCGCGGAGAATTACGATCCTCCGCGCGTGCCAACGTGCTGATGGGGACGCTCTCGGTCCGGGTTCGCGAGAAACAGCGTTACGCGCAGGCAACCCGGAGGCTGGAGCGAGTGGCCGAGCCACTAGCCGCCCTGACTGGGGTCGATGTGGCCCGGGCACTGGACCAGGCCTGGACCTTGCTGTTGCAGAACGCTGCCCACGACACTGCGTGCGGTTCCGGGATCGACGCCGTCGCTGCGGAATCCGGGCAACGGAGCGCCGACGCCTTCACCCTCGCAAGCAGCGTTCTCCAGCGGGCTCTTCCGAGACTGGCCGGTGATGGCCAGGTCTGGAATCCCAGCCCGTTCGCGCGACAGGGTGTGGTCGAGATCGAGGGCACGCCGACCAGGACATCGATGATTTCCGGCTGCTCAGTCGGTTCGCTCCGCGGCAGCGACACTGGCGTCCCGGCCAGCGCCCGTTCGATGCACCTGGAAAACGCATTCCTAACATGCGATCTGAGCTCGGATGGGACGTTCACCGTGGTCGACCGGCACACGGGGACGCGCTACCCCGCGCTCCACCGCCTGGTCGACGAGGGGGACGCCGGCGATGAGTACAACTTTTCGCCGGTGGCAGCCAATGCGTCCACGACGACGGCGGTTCGCAACTTCACTGCCACCATCGGCGGGGCGGGTCCGCTTCGCGCCAGCCTCGAGGCGCGGTTCGACTACGTCGTCCGCAGCGGGCTCAGCCAGGACCACCGGCGGCGCACCAACCTCGAGGCCACGCTGCCGGTTCGGCTTGCGCTCTCGCTCGAGGCCGAGACGCCGCGCCTCGATATCGAGCTGGAGGTCATCAACCGGGCGACGGATCATCGCCTGCGGGTCCATTTTCCCTTGCCCTTTTCGGCGACAGAATCGGCCGCGGATTCACCGTTCCACGTGACGCGGAGGCCGGTGGTGGCAGCCCGACGCGACCCCGGGTCACCCGAGCTGGAGCTGCCAACCTATCCGATGTGGTCGTTCGTCGACGTGAGCGATGGTCGAGTTGGGATGACCCTGATCACCGACGGCTTGCACGAGTACGAAGTGCTGCCCGGCGCGCAACAGGAGCTGGCGCTCACGCTCCTACGCGCGGTCGGCTGGCTCTCGCGAGACGACCTGACCACCCGCACCGGGCACGCCGGTCCCGCAGTCGAGACCCCGGGCGCCCAGGTGCTCGGCGAACACCGGTTTCGCTACAGCCTCTTCTTCCATGCCGGCGATTGGGAACGTGGTGCGGTCTGGCGGGCGGCCGAGGCCATGCTGGTCCCACTTGTGCCCGGTCGGGGCCCGTCGGTGACGACGCCCGCGCCGGGGATCGAGCTCGAACCGGACTGCATCCAGCTGACCGCGTGCATCCCACGGCCGGCTGGTTTCGACCTTCGACTGTTGAACGCATCCGACCAAGCGCGCGTGGCGACCCTTCGGTGCGCGTTGCGTCCCGCCGCTGTGGCATGGACCGCCCTGTCCGGCGATCTCCGGGAGAACCTCAAACCGAAGGACGGCGTCGTGCGGTTGCCACTGCGTCCCTGGGAGATCGCAACGCTGCGCATCACCCGATAGGGGACTGCGTACCGATTGAGTGCCGGCTATGCTGCCGCGAACGCTTTCTCGCGGTTCATCCAGCGCGGCACGGCGTTGAGCAACGCCGGGCCGTCGACCTGGGTCTTGATGACGTACTCTAGGGCGCCCAACTGAATCGCCCGCTTGATCAAGGTGGGCTCACTGAAGTTCGACATCACGACTACCGGTGTGTTCTTTGTCTCATCGGAGGCGCGCAGCGTCTGAAGGACCAGGATTCCGTTCTGGCGCGGCATCATAACGTCCAGCAGGATCACCTTCGGCTGTACCCTGGTGCAGAGATCGACGCCCGACACGCCGTCGTTCGCGACCTCGACCCGATAGCCGTTGCCTTTGAAGAGGGTTGCGTAATAGCTGGCGGCGGTGTGGTCGTCCTCGATGATCACGATCGTGCCGGCGCTGGGTCGATCACCGTTGTCGGCGACGGGCTCATGAACGTCGGCGCCGGATGTCTCCGCCGGCTCGGCGCTGGCGGCGTGTTCCGGTTCGGCCTCGGGTTCCGGCGACGTCGGCCGCCATGCATCGTAGGCGTCCGCAGAATCCGATTCCGTGGTGGGTTCGGTCGCCGGCGTTGTTTCGGGCGCCTCCTCGCCGGTGGGCTCCCCTGACTGAACGTCGGAGACTGAGCTCTCTTCAGCCCGCTGCCACGGCTTCGAGCGCCAGGATGAATCGGATGTCGCGGGCTCAGGCTCGGTGGGTGCCGCCTCCGTTGGCGCCGGTTCGCCGCTACTGGGTTCCTCGCCGAACATCATGGCGCGCATCGACCGACCTGCGTCTGGTTTCCGCTCCGTTTCCGTCTCCGACTCCAATCCGGGTACCCCGGCTGCCTCGTCCTCGGGCGCATCGCCTGAAGACGCTGGCGCAAAGCCGCCGGTCTCGTTCGCATCCGCCACGCTCTGCGGCTCCTCCGATTCCGTCGTCACTTCCGCCTCGGCAGGCACTTCGTCGGTGGGTGCTCCGAACGGCAGGGAAAGCGACTCCTCCTCCTTCGCCGGGTCTTGTTCTACCCGCGCTGTCGTGTCGGCCGCCACGGCAGGCGGCTGCCATGGTGCGACCGACGCCGGCGCGGGCGGCGGCGGGACCGGAGCTGCCGTTACGGGTGGTGCGACCGGACCGCCAGTCGGTGGAGCCGGAGGAGTCCAGCCGGTCGGGGGCGCCGGCTCAATCTTTTGCTGGACCATTTTTTCCAGGTTCTCCAGCACGTTGAAATTGAATCGACGACGTTTGGGCTTTCCGCGACGCCCGCCGTCCTGGGCAGGCGGCTCGGGATTCGCCGGCTCGACCGCGTGTGGATTACCGAAGGCCGGTATTCCACCTGGCATGGTCGGACCGGGTGGGGCGACCGGCGGCGCCGGCATGGCAGGTCCGCTCGAGGCCGCCTGGTATGCCGGTTGTCCGAACGTTGGGGGCGGACCGTAAAGTCCGGGCACCGACGGCGGCGGGGATTGGGGCTGGCCCATTGGCTGCAGTGGCGGCGGTTGCGGCTGGTAGAACGGGGCCTGACTGGGCTGTACCCCGGGCATCGGCCGCCCGGCCCCCGCCGGAAAGCCCCAGGGCGATGGTTGCGGTGGCGCGGGTGCGGCCCAGGGGGCGTTCGGTGTCGCGTACGGCGATGCCATCCCGGGTTGCGGTTGAGGAGGACCGACCGGGGCGGGGTTCGCGCTGGGCGCCCAGCCTGCCGGCGTTGGCGGTGAATAGATTTGCGGACTGGACATCCCAGCCTTTTGCAGCGCGCTGCCGAGGTTTCGCGCGTAGGTTCGACCCCCCTTCACCGGCGGGAGCGCGCCACCCTCGGCGCGGACTTCATCGGCGGGAGCGCTCGGGGCGTATCGCCGGCCGCCCCCAGCAGACCCACCGGACTTTGCGGTCGAGAGGTCACGTTCGAGCCGTTCATTGCGCCAACGCGAGATCAACAGTTGGATGGTGAACCAGCCGAGGAGCACCGCCAGCAGGACGATGACCTTGTCCCGGTTGGCGAAGATGAGGTGACTGAAGGGCGTCAGGAACTCTTGCAATCCGCTCATTTACCGGTTCCGCCTATAGAAATGCGGCCACCGATCGCAGAGCAGGGGCGCTGGCTGGCCGCGGGCACGTTAATAGAACGCTGAGTGGCAGAAAGGCTGTCACTCGGCGGAAGCGGACGTTACCGGACCGTCACGCCGAGGCGCCGGTGCGCTCGGCGAGCCGGCGGTACCCCTCCTGCAGGCGTGGCAGCAGCTGCGCGAAGTTCACCGACCATCCGATTCCGACCACCCGGTCGGTGAAGATGCGGTGGTCGGCGGGATTCCAGTAGGCGTCACGGAACCGCTTGAGGGTCGGGAACCGGAAGTCGTAGGGGACGCCGGCGACCCGTCCGTGCCAGCTCCGCTGGCCCTCCGGCTTGCTCAGCTCCTGGGCGACGGCAGCCAGCGTGAGAAAGAGAATCGCGGCCCGGAGCAGACGCCCGAGACGCACGGATCAGCCGGCCTTGCGACCCTGGAATCCCAGGTTCGGAAGATCGTCGCGAAGGTTCTCCATGGACTTCGCGTAGACCCAGTAGTCCAGCGCGGCCTTGGAAAAGACGACGCGTTCGCCGACTTTGGTGAACGGAATCAGGCGCTTACTGACCATGTCGTCGATCACGTCGGAGGGAACACCAAGATAGCTGGCGGCCTGGAGGGTATTCATCACGTAATTGACGCCGGTCGGATCGTAGATCACGAGCGAATCCTCCGGTGCTGAATTTTTGCCTACCTATAATAGGGGTCGCCTCCGACGCCCCCAAGGCCCGTTCGTCTAGCTGGTCCAGGACGCTGCCCTCTCAAGGCAGAAATCAGCGGTTCGAATCCGCTACGGGCTAGATCTCCTCGTCAGAATTCCTTTCTTCCGGAAAGGGCGGCGTCTGGTTGGACGGGTCAAAACTCCTCGAACTCTACCTCCGATCCCAACTGGTCGTCCTTGCTCGCTAGCTCGAGTTCAGACTTCTCTGAAGCATCCCACTTATCCGAGGCATCGAGTTTCTGGGAGGCATCCCACTTGTCCGAGGCATCGAATTTCTGGGAGGCGTCCCATTTGTCCGAGGCATCGAATTTCTGGGAGGCGTCCCATTTGTCCGAGGCATCGAATTTCTGGGAGGCGTCCCA
>Ga0209159_1001459_pt1 | contig 18002 bp, 17 predicted proteins | sample GraSoiAngelo_144_FD_185901 | JGI IMG/M metagenome (GOLD analysis project Ga0209159, IMG submission 185901) | Grasslands soil microbial communities from the Angelo Coastal Reserve, California, USA - 14_1009_02_40cm (SPAdes) (version 2) | ecosystem: Environmental > Terrestrial > Soil > Grasslands ...
GCCGGGGCGGTGCCGCGCATCGTGACGACGACGGCGGCGCGCGGCTTCCGCATGGCGCCCGCGGAGCTCGAGGCAGCGCTCGGGCCGCGCAGCGTGGCGGTGATCCTGAACAGCCCGAGCAACCCGACGGGCGCGGCGTATTCGGCCGAGGAGCTGCGTGCGCTCGGTCGGGTGGCGCTCCAGCGGAAGCTCGTCGTGATCACCGACGACATCTACGAGCGCCTCACCGCGCGGCCGGTGGCCCACATCGGCACGATCGTACCCGAGCTCCGGCCGAACCTGGTCGTCGTCAACTCCGTCTCCAAGTCGTACGCGATGACCGGGTGGCGCATCGGCTACACGGCGGCGCCCGCGGAGCTGATCCGCGCCATGACCGTGCTCCAGGGGCAGACAACGACCAACCCGACCTCGATCGCGCAGGCAGCCGCTGCGGCGGCGCTCACCGGCCCGCAGGACAGCGTGGCGGCGATGGAGCGCGAGTTCACCGAGCGGCTCGCGCTCATGGTCGAGGGGCTCGGCACGATCCCGGGCGTGCGCCTGGCGCCGCCGCAAGGCGCCTTCTACGTCTTCCCGGACGTGAGCGCGTTCTTCGGGCGGCGCGGCCCCGACGGCCCGGTCGCGAGCGCGACCGACCTCTCCATGTACCTGCTGCGCCACGCGGGCGTCGCGAGCGTGCCCGGCGAGGGCTTCGGCGCAGGGGCGCACGTCCGCTTCTCGTACGCCGCCGCGCGCGTGCTCCTGGAGGAGGGCCTGGCGCGCGTCAAGCGAGCGCTGGCCGCGCTTCGCTAGCGAGCGTCTCGGCGCGCGGGCACCACGAACAAAAAAGCGACGGCCGTCAGGCCGTCGCCTTTTTTGGCTCAGTACGTCGGCCGAGCTCCCTACTTCCGGGTGCTGCGGCCGAAGGCCCGCTCGGCCTTCTCCGCAGCCGCCTCGGCGCGCTGCGCGGCCGCCTCGACACGGCTCGCCGCGGATTCCGCCCGTTTGGCCGCATCCTCGGCCCGGGTCGCCGCCGTCTCGGCGCGGGTGGCCGTCCCCTTGTCCCCGCTCGGGCACCCAGTACCGATCACCGTCACGAGCATCAGGCCTGCTGCACTGGCACCGATCGACCGTAAGCGCATCCCGCTACCTCCCTGTTGTTGGTCACCCCAGCCGGGGGGCTAGAAAAAATCGCCATTCCCTTGTCACAAAAGGCGCGGCCGAGCAATCCCCGCCCGCCCAGCCAGCTAGTAATCGTCGTCCATGTCCTCGCCGCCCGGCGGCCCGGCGGCGCCCTTCTTCTTCTCCGGCTTCTCGGCGATCGCGGCCTCGGTGGTGAGGAGCAGGCCGGCGACGCTGGCGGCGTTCTGCAGCGCGGTGCGGACCACCTTGGCGGGGTCGATGACGCCCGCCTTCAGGAGCGGCTCGTAGGTCTCGGTGACCGCGTTGAAGCCGAGGTCGTCCTTGCCCGCGCGCACGTGGGCCAGCACGACCGCGGGCTCGTGCCCGGCGTTGGCGGCGATCTGCCTGAGCGGCTCCTCCATCGCGGCCTGCACCACCGCCACGCCCTGAGCGCGCTCGCCCTCGAACTTCAGGCCCTCCAGCGCCTTCTGTGCGCGCAGCAGGGCGACGCCGCCGCCCGGGACGATACCCTCCTCGACCGCCGCGCGCGTTGCGTGCATGGCGTCCTCGACGCGCGCCTTCTTCTCCTTCATCGCCACCTCGGTGGCCGCGCCCACCTTGATGACCGCGACGCCGCCCGCGAGCTTCGCCAGCCGCTCCTGGAGCTTCTCGCGATCGTAGTCGGACGTCGTCTCCTCGATCTGCATCTTGAGCTGCTTGATGCGCCCCTGGATGTCCGGCTTTTTGCCCGCGCCGCCGACGATCGTGGTGTTGTCCTTGTCCATGACGACGCGGGTCGCGCGTCCCAGGTCCTTGAGCGTGATGTTCTCGAGCTTGGCCCCGATCTCCTCGGCGATGAGCCGCCCGCCGGTCAAGATCGCCATGTCCTCCAACATCGCCTTCCGCCGGTCGCCGAAGCCGGGGGCCTTGGCGGCTGCGCAGCGGAGCGTGCCGCGCAGCTTGTTCACGACCAGCGTCGCGAGCGCCTCGCCCTCGACCTCCTCGGCGATGATCGCGATCGGCTTGCCGGCCTGCGCCACGCGCTCGAGCAGCGGCAGGAGGTCGCGCATGCTCGAGATCTTCTTCTCGAAGAAGAGGAGGAGAGGGTCCTCGAGCTCGACCGTCATCTTGTCGGGGTTGGTCACGAAGTAGGGGGAGAGGTAGCCGCGGTCGAAGCGCATGCCCTCGACCACCTCGAGGGTGGTGTCGAGCCCCTTTGCCTCCTCGACCGTGATCACGCCGTCCTGGCCCACCTTGTCCATCGCCTCGGCGAAGAGCTCCCCGATGGCGGCATCGCCGTTGGCCGAGACGGTGCCGACCTGGGCGATGCGCTCCCGCTCCTTGACCGGCTTCGCTTGCGACTTCACCGCCTCGACGGCCTTCTCGACCGCGGCGTCGATGCCGCGCTTCAGCTCCATGGCATCGAAGCCCGCGGCGAGGAGACGGAGGCCCTCGCGGAAGATGGCGCGGGCGAGGATGGTCGCGGTGGTGGTCCCGTCCCCTGCGACGTCGGAGGTCTTCTGCGCCACCTCGCGCACCATCCGGGCGCCGATGTTCTCGAACTTGTCCTCGAGCTCGATCTCCTTGACCACGGTGACCCCGTCCTTGGTGACCGTGGGGGCGCCCCAGCTCCTCTGCATCATGACGTTGCGCCCACGGGGTCCGAGCGTCACTCGGGCGGCGTCGGCGAGCAGATTCACCCCCGCCAGGATGCCCTCACGGGCCCTCTCATGAAGCAGCACGAGCTTGGCTGGCATGGCTCCTCCTCCCGGTCCCGAGACGCGCTCGGATACCCTCCTTTTAGCACCCGGCTGCCCGGGGCCAAGGGTTCACCCCCGGGGGCAGGACGGCGGCCCTGCTGGCCGATGCCGACGATCCTTCCAGGGCGTTACAGATCGGAAGCTTGTTCGTCTAGACCTCATGTTCTCCATGGGATTCGATCACTTGCCCCGTCGAGCGCTGTGCGGGAGCCAAACCGTCGTTGACGGCGAGGGGCCGACCCCTTAAAATGGCTCGTCTACACGAGGGTCGGAGGGCCCTGAATGGTGGGTACGTTCAAGGTGGGTGAGAAGGTCGTCTACCCGGCGCATGGCGTCGGCGTCATCGAGGGGGTCCAGACCAAGGTCATCTCTGGCAGCGAGCGCAAGTTCTACATGCTGCGCATCATCGACAGCGACATGACCATCATGATCCCGACGGAGAACGTGCAATCGGTCGGGCTGCGCCGCATCATCGGCAAGGACATGGTCGCCAAGGTCTACCGGATCCTCCGCGACAAGAAGGTCGAGATCGACCAGCAGACCTGGAACCGCCGCTACCGGGAGTACACCGAGAAGATCAAGACCGGCAGTGTGCTCGAGATCGCCAAGGTGCTGCGCGATCTCTTCGTGCTGAAGGGGGACAAGGAGCTCTCCTTCGGCGAGCGGAAGATGCTCGATACCGCCCGCAACCTCCTCGTGAAGGAGCTCGCGATCGCGAAATCGCACAGTGAGGAGAAGATCATGGAGGAGCTCCGGGGCATCTTCGCCAACTGACCTGGGTCCGTCCCGCGTGCCTAGCGGATGCGAGGGGCCGGGGGTCGATCCCCCGGCCCCTCGTGTATTAGGCACCCCGAGCGGCATGGCACCCCGAGCGGCCTGCTGGCCGCTCGGGGACCCCGCCATTCGACGCCGGCGCGTCGCGGCGCGCCTATGACCGCAGGGGTTCGTTGAGGCTGCCGCTCCGGAAGCCCTGGAGGTCGAGCGCCACGTAGGTGAAGCCGAGGCGCTTCAGCTCGTGGACGATGGCCTCGCGCATGGCGGGCTCGAGCAGACGGGGCATGTCGGCGACGGGGACCTCCAAGCGGGCGACCTGGTCGTGGAAGCGGACGCGGAGCTCGGGGAAGCCGCGGGCGCGCAGGAAGCGCTCGGCCGCCGCCACGCGCTCGAGCCGCTCGAGCGTGATGCGGGTGCCGTAGGGGAAGCGCGAGGAGAGGCACGGGCTCGCCGGCCGGTCCCAGGTGGGGAGGCCGAGCGCCCGGCTCGCCGCCCGGATGTCGGCCTTGCCGAGCTCGGCCTCGACGAGCACGTGCCGGATGCCGCGCTCGGCCGCGGCCTGGAGGCCCGGCCGGTGGTCGCCCAGGTCGTCCAGGTTGGCGCCGTCGAGCACGGCCGCGAACCCGCGCCGCTCCGCCACGGTCACGCAGACGGAGAACAGGTGGTCCTTGCAGAAGTAGCAGCGGTTGACCGGGTTCTCCGCGTAGCCCGGGATGTCGAGCTCGTTCGCGTCGACCAGGAGATGCGCGACACCGAGCCGCGCCGCCAGCTCCTTCGCCGCCGCGAGGTCCTCCGCCGGCATGGTCGGCGAGACGGTGGTGAGCGCCAGGCAGCGCTCGCCGAGCACGTCGTGGGCGAGGCGCAGGAGGAAGCTCGAGTCGACGCCGCCCGAGAAGGCGACCAGCGCGGAGGGCAGGTCGGCGAGCAGCCCGCGCAGGCGGTCGAGCTTCGCTGCGAGCTCCATCAGATACCCTCGGCGTGAAACAGGTCGGTGGTGAGATAGCGCTCGCCGGTGTCGGGGAAGACGGTGAGCACCACGGCGCCCCGGCCGAGCTTCCGCGCGACGCGGATCGCCGCCGCGCACGCCGCGCCGGAGGAGATGCCGACCAGAAGCCCCTCGAAGCGCGCCAGCGCGCGCGTGTGCTCGACGGCCTCCTCGTCCGAGACCGCGATCACCTCGTCGTAGATGGCAGTGTCGAGGATCTCGGGCACGAAGCCCGCGCCGATCCCCTGGATGTGGTGAAAGCCCGGCTCGCCGCCCGCCAGCACGGGCGACGCGGCCGGCTCGACGGCGTAGATGCGCACGTCGGGGCGCTCGCTGCGCAGCACCTGGCCGACGCCGGTGATGGTGCCGCCCGTGCCGACCCCGGCCACGAAGGCGTCGACCTGCGGGAGCTGGGCCAGGATCTCGGGCGCGGTCGTGCGGCGGTGGACCTCCGGGTTGGCGGGATTCGTGAACTGCTGCGGCATGTACCAGTCGGGGTGCTCGGCGAGCATCTCCTCGGCCTTGCGGATGGCGCCGTGCATGCCCTTCGTGTCGGGCGTGAGCACGAGCGTCGCGCCGTAGGCGACGAGGAGGGCGCGGCGCTCCTCGCTCATCGTGTCGGGCATGGTGAGCACGAGGCGGTAGCCCTTGACCGATGCCACCAGTGCGAGGCCGATGCCGGTGTTGCCGCTGGTCGGCTCGATGATCGTGCAGCCCGGCCGGATGAGCCCGTCGCGCTCGGCCGCCTCGACCATGGCGCGGCAGATGCGGTCCTTCACGCTGCCGCCCGGGTTGAAGTTCTCGAGCTTCGCCCACAGCTGGGAGCCGACGCCGTCGAGCTGCGGCAGGCGGGTCAAGCGCACGACCGGCGTCGATCCGATCAGGTCGAGCGGCGAGCGGGCGACGTAGGACGGGAGCGGCATGCGCGCGCGTTGCGGACGCTGGAGCGCGGGATCATATAGATGGGGTGCGCGGGGAGTCAATTGAACGCGTCGTCCTCGTCTTCCCGGGAGCGCTCGGCGATCTGCTGCTCGCGTTGCCGGCGCTGCGCGCGTTGCGTGCGCGCCACGCCGGCGCGCGCGTGACCGCGGTCGTGAGCCAGCCCCTGCGTGCGCTCGTCGAGCTCGCGGGCGTCGCGGACGCGACCGCCGCGCTCGAGGGCGCCGCCGCAGCCGCGCTCTTCGGCGGCGAGCGGTGGCCCTCCTGGCTCGACGGCCGCCCCTTCGTCTACAGCTGGCTCGGTGGCGGGGACGACGAGGTGCGCGCGCGGGTGGCGGCGGCCGCGGGCGGCGCCCGCTTCTTCGGCGTCGAGCGGGGACGGTCGGTGACGCACGCGGCCGTCGCCTACGCCCGGGCCGTGGGCGCGCCGACCGATGCCGATGCGCTCGCGGCGGCGGCGCGGCTCGTCCCCGCGCCGTCGGCCGCGGCCGAGGCGCTCTGTGCGCGGCTCGCCGCCCCGATCCTCGCCCTGCATCCCGGGGCGGGCGGGCGCGCCAAGCGCTGGGACATCGCCGGCTTCGTGCAGGTGGCGCACTGGTGGCGGTCGCGCGGCGGGTCGGTGGCCGCGATCGCCGGGCCGGCCGAGGCCGGCGAGCCCCCGGCCCTCGGCGCGCCCGAGGTGCGCGACTGGCCGCTCGTGGACCTCGCCGCCCTGCTCGCGCGCGCGCCGCTCTACCTCGGCAACGACAGCGGCGTGAGCCACCTGGCCGGCGCCGTCGGCGCGGCGGGCGTCGTCCTCTTCGGCCCGACGGAGGGGCGGCGTTGGCGGCCGCTGGCCGGGCGCCTGGTGGCGCTCTGCGCCCGCGGCGGCGGCCCCGATGGTATCCCGCTCGCCGCCCTGCCGGCGGCGCGGGTGATCGCCGCGTGCGCGCGGCGGTTCACCTTGACAAGGAGGAACCCCGACACTAACGTCGCTGCGTACGACCTCACCGGACGCTCCTGACGGCGCTCAAATAAACCGCCGTCGCCCCCGTCCAATGAAGGCGTAGCCGTATGTCGAATGCTTTCAAGACGACGCTTCTGCTCGGCCTGCTGACCGGGCTCCTGATGTGGGTCGGCCAGCTTGTCGGCGGCATGCAGGGCATGACGCTCATGCTCGTCTTCGCGAGCGTGATGAACCTTGGCAGCTACTGGTTCTCCGACCGGATCGTGCTCGCGGCCTACGGCGCCCGCGCACTGTCCGAGCAGGACGCGCCCGACCTCTTCCGCGTCGTGCGTGAGCTGGCGGTGGGCGCGCACATGCCGATGCCGCGCGTCTACTCGATCCCGAGCGAGTCGCCGAACGCCTTCGCCACCGGCCGGAGCCCCGAGCACGCGGCGGTGGCGGTGACCGAGGGCATCATGCGGCTCCTCACCCTGGACGAGCTGCGCGGCGTGCTCGCGCACGAGCTCTCCCACGTGCGCAACCGCGACACGCTGATCAGCGCCATCGCCGCCACGCTGGCGGGCGTGGTGCTGATGGCGGCCCGCATGGCGCAGTGGGCCGCGCTCTTCGGTGGGCTCCGCCGCGACGAGCGGGAGGAGGGCGAGGGGGCGCTCGGCTTCATCTTCCTCGTCGTCCTGGCGCCGCTCGCGGCCATGCTGATCCAGCTCGCCATCTCGCGCGCGCGCGAGTACCAGGCGGACGCGAGCGGCGCCGAGCTCTCCCACGCGCCGCGTTCGCTCGCGTCGGCGCTCGAGAAGATCGGAGCCGTGTCCGGCCGCATCCCGCTGTCCGCGGGGCCGGCCACAGCGCACCTCTGGATCGTGAACCCGCTGCGCGGCAACTGGCTCGCCCGCTTGTTCAGCACTCATCCCCCCATCGAGGAGCGCATCCGGCGGCTGCGCGCGATGGCGTACTGACCCGCGCCGGCGGCCGGGGACATTCATGGCCGAAGACAAGGAGGAGCGACGCGGGTTCCAGGTGAGGGACCGCCGGCGTTTCTCCGACAGCGGAGAGGCGCGCGCCGACCTCGCCGAGGAGGCGCCCGCGCCGCCACCCCCGGCGGCGGCCGAGAGCGCGGCGCCGGGCGCGGAGCGTGCCGATGAGCCGGTCACGTTCTCGACCTTCGTCCTCGGGCTCAGCACGCAGGCGCTCCTCCACCTGGGCGAGATCCCGAACCCGATGACGCGCGTCCTCGAGCGCGACCTCGGGGCGGCCAAGCACGTGATCGACATCCTCGGCGTTCTCCGCGAGAAGACCAGAAGCAACCTCGAGCCGGGTGAAGAATCGCTCCTCGACTCGGTGCTCTACGATCTGCGCATGCGCTACGTGGAGCTGGTGCGAGGCGGCATGAAGGAGGAGAGATGACTCCGCGTACGGGCCGCCTCGCGATGGTGGCGGTGGCGCTGATCGGCTTCGCGGTCGGCGTGGTCCTGAGCGCACGCCTCGATCTGTTCCCGCAGAGCGAGGCGATCAGCATCTTCGGCGGCGCCGAGAAGCCGAGCGGCGGGGGCGCGGGGACGCCCGCCCCGTCGGTCAACCTACCGGACTTCTCCGGGCTGGCCGAGCACGTGGCCCCCTCGGTGGTGAACATCTCGAGCACCCAGGAGGTAAAGGGCGGGCCCCTCGCGCCGGGCGGCCCCGGCGGCCCCGGCGGCGGCGAGGACGACCCCTTCCACGACTTCTTCGGCCCCTTCGAGCGCTTCTTCGGCCCGCCGCGGCGGATGCCCTACAAGGCGAAGAGCCTCGGCTCCGGCTTCGTGATCGACCCGGCGGGCTACATCCTCACCAACAATCACGTGGTGGAGAACGCCGAGGAGATCGTCGTCAAGCTGCCCACCGGCAAGGAGTTCAAGGCCAAGGTCGTGGGCCGCGACGCGAAGACCGACATCGCGCTCATCGAGATTCACGGCGCGTCGGATCTCGTGCCCGTCCTCCTCGGCGACTCCGACGAGCTCAAGGTCGGCCAGTGGGTGGTCGCGATCGGCAACCCGTTCGGCCTCGAGAACACCGTGACCGCGGGGATCGTGAGCGCCATGGGGCGCCATATCAACCAGGGGCCGTACGACAACTTCATCCAGACCGACGCCGCCATCAACCCGGGGAACTCGGGCGGTCCGCTCTTGAACACCCGGGGCGAGGTGGTCGGCATCAACACCGCCATCTTCAGCCGCGGCGGGGGCAACATCGGCATCGGCTTCGCCATCCCGATCGGCCTCGCCAAGGAGATCGTGCCGCAGCTGAAGTCGAAGGGGCACGTCACGCGGGGCTGGCTCGGCGTGATGATCCAGAAGGTGACGCCCGACATCGCCGAGTCGCTCGGGCTCTCCGAGCCCAAGGGGGCGCTGGTGGCCGACGTGGTGAAGGACGGCCCCGCCGAGGTCGCCGGCATCAAGCAGGGCGACGTGATCGTCGAGTACGACGGCAAGCCGGTGAGCGACTCGGCGGAGCTGCCGCTCCTGGTGGCGCGCACGCCGGTCGGCAAGACGGTCAAGCTGAAGGTGATCCGCGGCAAGGGGACGGAGAGCTTCAGCATCAAGATCCAGGAGCTCAAGGAAGAGGAGACCGCGGAGCGCGGCCCCGGCACGGCCGAGGATCTGGGCCTCGCCGTGCAGACGCTCACCCCCGACCTGGCCGAGAACCTGGGCGTCGACCGGAGTCTCAAGGGCGTGGTCGTCACCCAGGTCGAGCCGGGCGGGCCGGGGGCGGATGCGGGCCTCCGGCGCGGCGACGTGATCCTCGAGGTGAACCGCCAGGCGGTGAAGGACGCGGACGCCTACAAGAAGGCGCTCAAGGCCGGCGGCAAGGGCAAGAGCGTCCTCTTCCTCGTGCGGCGCGGCGACAACACGATCTTCCTCGCAGTGAAGCCGTCGAGCTAGGAGCCTGTCCGAGTAACCGACGAATGCGAAGCGAACGAGCCGGGGAGCGAGAGCGGCAAGCGCAGCGCCGACCGAGGAGGCGTAGCCTAAGCTACGCCGCACGAGGGAGGCGCGAGCACGCCGCTCGCAGCCCCCGGATCGTTCGCTGCAGCCGGAGCGTTACTCGGACAGGCTCCTGGTGATCGTCCTCGGGATCGAGAGCTCGTGCGACGACTCGGCCGCGGCGCTGCTGCGTGACGGCGAGCTCGCAGCCTCGGTCGTGTCCTCGCAGGACGCCGTGCACGGCCCCTACGGCGGCGTCGTCCCCGAGCTCGCCTCGCGCCACCACATCCGCAACCTCCTCCCGGTGATCGACGCCGCCCTCGCGCGCGCGGGGGCGGACCTCGGGGAGATCGGGGGCATCGCGGTCACCTGCGGCCCGGGGCTGGTCGGCTCGCTGCTCGTGGGGCTCACGGTCGCCAAGGGCATCGCGCAGCGCCGCCGCCTGCCGCTGGTCGGCGTGAACCACCTCGAGGGCCATCTGCTCGCCGTGAACCTCGAGCGCCCGCCGGCCGATCCGCTCCCCTTCCCGTTCCTGGGGCTCATCGTCTCGGGCGGCCACACGGGCCTCTATCTGGCGTCCTCGGCCGGGGCCTACGCCTGCCTCGGGCGGACGCGCGACGACGCGGTGGGGGAGGCCTTCGACAAGGCGGCCAAGCTGCTCGGCCTCGGCTACCCGGGCGGACCGGTCATCGACCGCCTGGCGCGCGAGGGCGATCCGAAGGCGATCCGCTTCCCGCGCGCCACCCTCAAGCGCAGCCGCTTCGACTTCAGCTTCAGCGGTTTCAAGACCGCGCTGCGCGCGTACCTGAGCCAGCACCCGGAGGCGGCCGAGGCGCTGCCCGACGTGGCCGCGAGCCTGCAGGAGGCGCTGGTCGACATGCTGGTCGACACGACGGCGGAGGCGCTCGCCGCGACCGGAGTGGAGCGCCTCGTGGTCGCGGGTGGCGTGGCGGCGAACCGCCGGCTCCGCGCGCGCATGAGCGAGGCGGCGGCCACCCTCGGCGTCGAGGTCTTCTTCCCCCGGCCCGCGCTCTGCACCGACAACGCCGCCATGATCGCGCTTGCCGGCGCGCCGCGGCTCGCGGCCGGTGCGTCCGACGGGCTCGACCTGAACGCCGAGGCCGACCTCGCCTTCGGCAGCCGCTGGAGCGCGTGAGCGTGAGCGAAGGATATCGCTGATGGGGGCGCGCCGGGAGGCGCGCGCGGCGTTGGCGGCCGCCGGGCTCCGCCCGCGCAAGCGCTGGGGCCAGCACTTCCTGTGCGACCCGGCAGTCGCGCGGCGGATCGTCGACACGGCGCAGCTCGGGCCCTGCTCGGCCGTGCTCGAGATCGGTCCCGGGCTGGGCGCGCTCACCGACGAGCTGGCGGCGCGGTCCGGACATCTCTACCTGGTGGAGATCGACCCCGGGCTCGCGACGCGCCTGGCGGTGCACCACGCGGATGACCCACGCGTGCGCGTGCTCGCGGGCGATGTCCTCGCACTGCCGCTCGCGGAGATCGTGCGTGAGCCGTCTGTCACGGTGGTGGCGAACCTGCCCTACAACATCGCGACGCCGGTCCTCTTCCGTCTCCTCGATCTGCGCGCCCGCTTTCCGCGCGCCGTGGTCATGCTCCAGCGCGAGATGGCGGCGCGCCTCGCCGCCCGCGCGGGGAGCGCCGACTACGGGGTCACCTCGGTCCTGGTGCAGGCCTTCGCGGAGGTACGCGTCGCCTTCGGCGTGTCGCGCCGGAGCTTCCTGCCGCGCCCGGACGTCGATTCGGCGCTCGTCGACATCCGCTGGAGCGTCGGCCCGCGCGCGGATGTGGGCGACGTCGAGCTCTTCCGCGAGGTGGTGCGCGCCGCCTTCGGGCAGCGGCGGAAGATGCTGCGCAACGCGCTCGCCGCGCTGGTCGCGCAGCGGGGCCTGGCAGCCGAGGCAGTGTTCGCTCGCGCCGCCATCGTCCCCACCGCGCGCGCCGAGACGCTCGACCTGGAGGCCTTCGCGCGCCTCGCGCGCGCCTTCGCGTAGTCGTGCCCGAGCTTCCCGAGGTCGAGACCGTCATGCGCTGCCTCGCTCCCGAGGTGACGGGGCGGCGGGTGCTCGGCGTCTCGGTGCGCGAGACGCGACTCCGCGGTGGCGTGGCGCCCGACTTCGCCGAGCGCCTGGCCGGCCGTCGCATCGAGGGCCTCGCCCGGCGCGGAAAGTACCTCCTCGCCCCGCTCGACGACGGCCGCCTCTGGCTCGTGCACCTCGGCATGACCGGCCGCCTCACGCTGGCCCCGCCCGGGCGCGCCGACGAGCGGCACGATCATGTCGTGGTCCGGCTCGACGACGGGCGCGTGCTCACCTTCAACGACGCGCGGCGCTTCGGCCGCGTGGCGGTGATCGAGCGGGCGGGGCTCGCGGCCGAGACGGGCGCCGGGATCGACCCGCTCGATCGCGGCTTCACTGCCGCCGCGCTCTTTGCGCTCACGCGCGGCCGGCGCACGTCGATCAAGGCGCTGCTCATGGACCAGCGCCGGGTCGCGGGCCTCGGCAACATCTACGTGAACGAGCTCCTCTTCCGCGCCGGCATCCGCCCGGGCCGGCGGGCGTCACGCCTGCGGCGTAAGGAGTGCGCGCGCCTGGTGCGCGCGACCCGCGCCGTGCTCGACGAGGCGATCCGACGCGGGGGCTCGTCGATCTCCGACTACCGCGACGGCCTCGGCCGCCCGGGCTGGTTCCAGCTCCGCCATCGGGTCTACGACCGCGCCGGCGAGCCGTGCCGGCGCTGCGCAGGGCCGATCCGCGCGCGCGTGATCGTCGGGCGGTCGAGCTTCTACTGCCCGCGATGCCAGGTGTAGGACGCGGCGCTCACTGCCACTCGCAGCGGTAGCGGTTCCGCACGTGCGCCTCGGCCCGCCGGTACGCCTCCTGGCGCAGGGGATTGTCCCGAGGCTGGCTCGCGAGCGCGCTGCCGATCTCCGCCACCGCCGCCCGATCGATCGCATCGGCGCGCACGTGCGCGCAGAGCCACTCCTGGTCGTAGGTGCCGAGCCGTCGCCAGCCGCCGGAGGGCGCGTTCATGAGCAGCACCCAGCCGGCCAGCACGACCGTCTTCGCGCGACGGGTCACGATCGTGGTGTCGGCCGATCCCGAGCGCGACTTGAGCCGCCAGGGGCACTGGCAAGGATCCGATCTTTGCCAGGATCAACCTCTGCGCACGGGGCTCCGGTATGGCCAGGACCAAGCCGGCGACCATCGACCGGTTCGGCCGCCCCAAGGCGCCGCGCGACGGCGCGGGTCTGCGGGCGGGCACGTTCAGCTCGTAACGACCTGCTGCCGCGGGGAGCGGACGTCGAGCAGGTCGCGCAGCCCGTCGCCCACCAGCTGCAGGGCGAGCACGGTCGCCGCGAGCGCGATCCCCGGCCAGACCACCACGTGCGGCGCGACGAGAAGGAACGGCCGCCCCTCGTCGATCATGGCACCCCACGAGGCGAGCGGCGGCGGTGCGCCGAGCCCCAGGAAGGACAGGCTCGACTCGGCGACGATCGCGCCCGCCATGCCGAAGGTCGCCTGCACGAGGAGGACGGGTGCGGCGAGCGGCAGCAGGTGGCGGGCGACGATGCGACCCGGCCCCGCGCCGAGCGCCCGCGCCGCCTCCACGAACTCCCGCTGCCGGAGCGCTGCCACCTCGGCGCGCGCCAGGCGCGCGTAGCCCGTCCAGCCGAGCAGGCTGAGCGCCAGGACGACGTTCCCGAGGCTCGGTCCGAGGACGGCGGCGAGAGCGATGGCGAGCAGCAGCCCCGGGAAGGCGAGGAGCACGTCGATCACGCGCGCCACCGCCTCGTCGAACCACCCGCCCAGGTAGCCGGCAGCGGCGCCGACCGTCACGCCGACGAGCAGCGAGAGCGCGACCACGGCCGCGCCCACGGCGAGCGAGATGCGCGCGCCGTGGAGCACGCGCGCCAGCACGTCGCGCCCGAGGCTGTCCTGGCCGAGCGCGTGCCCGGCGTGTGGCGCGGCGAGCCGCGCGCCGAGATCCGTCGCGTAGGGATCCGGGACGAGGAGCGGCGCGACAGCGCCCGCCAGCGCGAGCAGCAGGAGCACCGCCGCCCCGGCGGCCACCGCGCCGAGGCCCCTAGCGCGCATCACGGAGGCGCGGGTCGATCGCGCGGTGGAGCAGGTCCGTCGCCGTGTTGACGCCGACGTAGGTGAGCCCGATCGCCAGCACGCAGCCCTGGACGAGCGGGTAGTCGCGCGCGTCGATCGCCTGCACGAGGAGCCGCCCGAGCCCGGGCCAGGCGAAGATGGTCTCCGTGATGATCGCCCCGGCGAGCAGCGCCCCGGCCTGGAGGCCGGCCACGGTGGTGACGGGGAGGAGCGCGTTGCGGAGCGCGTGTACCGTGATCACGCGCCACTCGGGGGCGCCCTTGGCGCGGGCGCTGCGCACGTAGTCCTCGCCCAGCGCCCCGATCATGCTCGCGCGCACCAGCCGGACGAGGATGGCGAGCATGCCGAGCCCGAGGGTGGTGGCAGGGAGGACGAGGTGGGCGAGTCCCCCACGGCCCGACACCGGGAGCCACCCGAGCCGGAGCGAGAAGAGCAGGATCAGGAGGGGGCCGAGCCAGAAGCCTGGCAGGCATGCGCCGGCGAGGCTCGCGAGGCGCGCGATGCGGTCGAGGGCCGATCCGGGTCGGAGCGCCGCGGCCACGCCGAGGGGCAGGGCCAGGCCGAGCGCGAGGACGAACGCCGCGCCCGCCAGCTCGAGCGTGGCGGGGTAGCGGCCGGCGACGGCGCGGGCGACCGAGGTGCGGAACGCAATCGATTGCCCCAGGTCCCCGTGCGCCGCGCGGAGGAGGAAGCGGGCGTACTGCGCCGGGAGCGAGCGGTCGAGACCCAGGTCGCGGCGCAGCGCCGCCACGTCCGCCGGTGCCGCGGACTCGCCGAGCATGATCTCCACCGGGTCGCCGGGCACGAGGTGCAGGAAGGCGAAGACGAGCGTCACCACACCGAGGAGCGTCGGCACGAGGAGGACGAGGCGACGGGCGCCGAGCGAGCCGGTCATTCCGCGTGCCCGTCCGGTACGTGCGCGGCTTCGCCGGCCTCCATCCACGCGCGCGCGAGGCCGTGGAGGTCGCCGTCGGGCGACGGCTCGAAGCCCCGCAGCTGGTGGCTCTGCACCACGATGCGGTCCTCCCACCAGAGCGGCACGACGGGCAGGTCGCGCGCGGCGCGGCGCTGGATGCGCGCGTAGATGGCGCGCCGTCGCCCGGGGTCGAGCTCCCGCCGCCCGCTCTCCATCAGCCGATCCATGACCGGGCTCGCGTAGCCCCCGCGGTTGTAGCCCGCGGGCGGGCGCATGGTCGAATGGAAGGCGAGATAGTAGAGGTCGGGGTCGCCGATGCCGACCCAGGCGAGGGCACAGAGCTGGAAGTTGCCGCTCCGGACGTCGGCGAAGAGCGTGCCCCACTCGTAGGTGCGCACCTCGAGGGCGATCCCGATCTGGGCGAGCGCGGCCTGGATCGCCTCGGCGAGTCGGCGCCGCTCGGGCTGGTTCGAGGTCTTGTAGACGAGCCGGAAGCGGGGCAGGGGCCCGGGGCCGTCGGGATCCGGGTATCCGGCGCGCTCGAGAAGCCGCCGCGCCCGTGCCGGGTCGTGGCGGTGGGTGCGCGCCGGGGCGTACGCCCAGTGCTCGGGCGCCAGGAGCCCGCTCGCCGGCCGCGCCGCGCCGCCGAGGATGAAGCGCACGAGCGCGTCCCGGTCGAGGGCGAGCGCGATCGCCTCGCGCACCCGGCGCTGGGCGAGGCGCGGGTCGCGGAGGTTGAGCGCCAGGTAGTCGAAGCTGCTCCCGGGGCCCCGCCGGACGACCAGGTGCGGGAAGCGCGCGAGCCAGTCCACCATCTCCGGCTCGGGCGCATCCTCGATCAGCTGGATTCCGCCGCGCTGGAGCTCGAGCACCCGCACCACCTCGTCAGGCACGATGCGCACGACGAGCGGATCGAGCCGGGGTGGGCCGCCGGGGTAGCCCGGGTTCGGCTCGAGCACGATCCGCTCCCCTCGCTCGGCCCGGACGACACGGAAGGGGCCCGCTCCCACGGCGACCTCGCCCGGGTCACGGGCCCGGGCTGCGGGCAGGATGCCGAGGCCGGTCGCGTCGAGGAAGGGCGCGAAGGGCTCGCGCAGGTGCATCACGACCGTCGCTGGGTCGCGCGCGTCGATCGACGAGAGCACCGCAAGTGCCGCGCGCTTCGGCGAGGCGAGTGCGGGTTCGAGGACGGCGAGGTAGGTCGCACGAACGTCGTTCGCCTCGACCGGCGCACCGTCGGCGAAGTGAAAGTCGGAGCGCAGGTGGAACACGATCGTAAGCGGATCGGGCACTTCCCACGACGCGGCCAGCTCGGGACGCCGCCTGGCGGCCGCGTCGGGCCGCGTGAGAGCGACATGGAGCAGGTCGGCCAGGCGGGCGGCGTTGGCGTCCACCCCGAAGCGCGGATCGAGGCTCTGCGGGTCGCTGTGGAGTGCGAGGACGAGGCCCGCGGGTGGCACCGGCGCCTCGCCGCAGGCGGCGGCAAGCGTCGCGCAGAGCACCGCGAGGGCCGCCAGAGCCCTTCCGCGATTGACTCCCTTCGGAAGCGGCTGGTACGATGCCCTGCGGGAGTCGAGGCAGACTGGAGGAGGCAGCGGAGTCCATGCAGATACGTGCTCTTTTTCTAGCAACGTTGCTCGCCACCCTGGCCCCGGCCGGCGGCGTCCGCGCCGCGGAGGCCGAGGCCGCCGCCGACGCAGGCCAGGCGAGGCTCTTCCCGCGCCCCGCGGGGCTGGAGCCGCAGATCCACTTCTGGCGCGCCATCTTCACCCAGTACTCCGCGCACCAGGTGGTTCTGCACGACGCGGTCAACCTCGACAAGGTCTACAAGGTCCTCGACTTCCGGTCCCGCCTCGATGACGGCTTCAGCGACGGCGAGCTCGCGGGCCTCGAGCGCATCGAGACCGACGTCGAGCTCGACCGGCTGCGGGCGACGCTGCTCCGCCTCCACGCCCTCGGCCCGCACCCGGAGTCGCTCACCGCGGAGGAGCGTGCGGTCTACGACCTGTGGGCCGACGACCCGGCGCCCGATCGCTTCCTGGCCGCGGCGGACGACAAGCGGCTGCACAGTCAGCGCGGCCTCCGCGAGCGCTTCGCCGAGGGCCTCCGCATCTCGCGCCGCTACTTCCCCGAGATGGAGCGCATCTTCCGCGAGGAGGAGCTCCCGGTCGAGCTCGTGCGCCTCCCGCTCATCGAGTCGTGCTTCAACCTCCGGGCGTACTCCAAGGTGGGCGCGGCCGGCATCTGGCAGTTCATGCCCAAGACCGGGCGGCTCTTCATGCGCGTCGACAACCTGGTCGACGAGCGGCGCGACCCCATCTCCTCGACCCGCGCCGCCGCGCGTTTCCTGACGCGTGTGCACGACAGGCTCGACACCTGGCCGCTCACGATCACCGCGTATAACCACGGCCCTGAGGGCGTGGCGCGCGCGGTCTCCGAGGTCGGCACGACCGACATCGCGAGCATCGTGCGCGACTACCACGGCAAGGCCTTCGGCTTCGCGTCCCGGAACTTCTACGTCGAGTTCCTGGCCGCGCTCGACGTGGAGCGCGACTTCAAGACGTACTTCGGCGACCTCTCCGATGAGCCGCCGCTCCGCTCGCGCGAGCGGCGCCTCGAGCGCCCGCTCGGCATCGAGGCGGCGGCCCGGCTCGCGCGCACCGGTCGCAGCGAGCTGGCGAGCCTGAACCCGGCCCTCTCGACGCTGGTGGTGAGCGGCCGCCGGGCGATCCCCGCCGGCTACCGGCTGCGCCTCCCGGAGTCCGCGGGCGGCCGCTTCGAGGACCGGCTCGCGGAGTTCTCGGCCGAGCAGCGCGTGACGAGCAGCGCGTCGCCGCCCCTGCTGCACGTGGCCGCGGCGGCGAAGGGACGGGTCCGCCCGGCCGTGCTCACCTACCGCGTGCGGCGCGCTCAGACGGTCTCGCACACCACGAAGAAGCACAAGGTGAGCGCCCCGAGCCACCGCCCCGGCAAGAAGACCAGGCACCGCCCCCGGCAGAACCTGAAGATCCGGGCCCAGAGCGCCGCGTAGACGGGCGCGTCCCTCAGGACGCGGGAGCGCCGGCGGCAGCCGCCGCGCCCTCGAGGCGCGCGTTTCCGCGGCTTTTCGCATCTGGTACGATCCCCGGCCGGATGCGGACCCATCCGGTCTTTCTGCGTCTCGACGGCCGGCGCTGCGTGGTCGTCGGGGGAGACGCGCCGGCGGTCGCCAAGGCGAAGGCGTGCGTCGAGGCGGGCGCCGAGGTCACCGTGGTCGCGCCCGAGGTCGGCGCCGACTTACCCGGCGTCCGGCACGTCGCGCGTGCGTACCGGCCGGGCGACCTGGCCGGCGCCTTCCTCGCCTATGCCTCGACGCGCGATCCGGAGTTGATCCGCCGGCTCGCCGACGAGGCCGAGCGCGAGCGCGTCCTGCTGAACGTGATCGACGTGCCCGGGGCGTGCACGTTCATCGCGCCCGCCGTCGTTCGGCGCGGCGAGCTCCAGATCGCCATCGG
>Ga0209159_1001462_pt1 | contig 17985 bp, 19 predicted proteins | sample GraSoiAngelo_144_FD_185901 | JGI IMG/M metagenome (GOLD analysis project Ga0209159, IMG submission 185901) | Grasslands soil microbial communities from the Angelo Coastal Reserve, California, USA - 14_1009_02_40cm (SPAdes) (version 2) | ecosystem: Environmental > Terrestrial > Soil > Grasslands ...
GCGCCGGCTCCATCATCAACCTGGCAAGTATGGCGGGCCAGATCGGCCTGGCTGGAGGAGCGGCCTACGGGGCGACCAAGGCGGCCCAGGCTGGTTTGGCTCGTGCTTGGGCTGCAGAGTTCAGCCCAGGGGCGTTCGCGTAAACGCGGTTGCGCCGGGTCCGGTGTTCACGCGCGGAGCGGCACCGGATCGAACCGAGAAGCTAGGAAGTACGACTCTTCTCAATCGCGCCGCCCAGGCCGAGGAGATAGCCGAAGTGGTCGTCTTCCTTGCGTCGCCAAAAAGCCGGCTACATCACCGGTGCAACCATCGCCGTCGACGGCGGCCGAACCGCCATCTAAGTGCAGCTCGAAAACATCGGTAGACAGACCGGTCAGTAGGATCAAGGCATGGCCGTTAAGACTCTTCAGCGAAAATCTGCCCGGGAACGATTGTTGGCCGCCGCCGACCAGCTCTTCTACGCGGAAGGCGTGCATGTGGTTGGCGTCGACCGGATAGCTGAACGTGCCGGCGTCACGAAGGCCACGCTCTACAACACCTTTGGCAGCAAGGAGGACCTCGTTCGCGCCTACCTCGAGCAGCACATGAGGCGGAGGCAAGAGCGCATCGCTCGCATCTTGGCCGCGAACGAGTCGCCAAGGAAGCGGATCCTGGGCATCTTCGCCGAGGTTGAGGAGCTGCTGGCGGGGTCGGCGTTTCGTGGGTGCAGGTTCATCATGGCAACGGCGGAGGGGCGTCCTGGCGATGCAAGCGAAATCGTCGCCGAGCAGTACCGGACCTGGCTCAGGACCTTGTTCACTGATCTTGCCAAGGACGCAGGCGCGACCGATCCCAAACAGTTGGGAAGACGACTCCTGCTGCTTTACGACGGGGCAGCAGTTGCGGCGCGCATGGACCAGGATCGCCGTGGTGCGGCCGCCGCCACGCGCTCGGCCGCCGAGGCGTTGCTCGAGGCCGCCATCCCAACGAGGCGCAACAATTGGCGGTCGCGCTAACCCACCGAAGGTGAGCCAGGCCTCAGGCAGGCGATGATCTTCGGCTTGAACCTGCCGAACTACCCAGAACCTACTGTGTTCCTCCTTCCGATACGTCCTCGCTCGTCAGCGAATCGTCCAGTTCAGGATGGTCCGTCTTGCGTTGGCGGCCGGCCGCGGTCTTGATCTCTGAGATCACATGCTGCGAATACGCGTGCACCTCGGGCATTAGCTTCTGCCATGCCTCGACCGGTTCACCCACGTAGCCGGCCTTTGCTCGTTGGAGGATGGCGCGGTGCCTGCGCGGCAGGCGCGACAGGGCCCACTCGGCGGCCTGGTCCTTCGTGCGGATCTGATCGGTGACGATGCCGCACCAGATGCGGGCCAGGGCCAGCACGACGTTTCTGATGCCGACGTCGGTTTCGTTGAGATCTTCCAGCCATTCGTCGATAGTTGAGACGAGGCCGGCGATGTAGTCGCTGCGCGGCACCGGATCGAAGACATCGGCTGGCGGAGGACCGATCACCGCCGCGTTGGCGTGGAGCACCAACCGTATCAATGAGGCCAGGTCGGCATTGACGTTGGACCTGTACGGCTCAACCACACCCTTCTCATACTCGCTCCGCCACCAGTTGCCGAACTGGAAATCCATGCGGGCCGGGTAATGCCACGGCCGAATCTCGCTCGATACCACGACCGTTAGCTCGACGCTGCGTGGCTTGCCCGAGATCGTGAGCATCTGCTCGATGATCTTCCGTTTCTCTCTGATGGTCAGACGCCTGCTGGATACCGCCATGAGGTCGATGTCGCTGCGGGCGCGCAGACCGCCAATGACGGCCGAGCCGAACAGATAGACGCCTATCAGGTCATTCCCAAGTACGGCTCGCACCAACGAAATGGCGCGGTCGACCTGATCGGTCCTAAGGTCCCTCCACGTTCGTCTTGCCGAACGCGGCACGCTGCTGAGTCTAGGCCCACATCGGCTTGACTGGAAGCCCAGCGGCAGTATTGCGCTCTCGGCCAAACGGGTCACGCCGGATGGTCCGGCTACCGACCCACCGTGCCTCTAGCGGGCGGTCCCTTCGATACGGCGGTTTAGCTGCCACCGTGACAGTGCTTGTACTTCCGACCGCTTCCGCACGGGCATGGATCGTTGCGGCCGACCTTCGGATAACCGACTGAGCCCACAGCCTCCGGAGGAATGACCGACTGCGGTTGCCGCATCGTCTGCATCGTCAGCCACTGGGGTGTCTCCGTCGATATCCGAATGTCGCGTGTGTAATCGGGGTTCATTGCGATCCGATTGAGTAGAACCGGCTGCATGTTGGTCGCGATGGGCTTGCCCAAACGACTGAGCATCTGGGAGGTCTGATACGTAACCTCGACGACCACGATCCCCGCAATGTGGCTTCGCCGGCCGCCGCGCCGGCGCAGAACCTCGTGAGCCGCCGTCTCGATAAGATCAACGCCGCCCGGACCGAGGTGGTAGGCGCCGAACCCGATGATGCCAGGTCGTCCTTCACCGATCTGACCTCCAAGGTAGACCCGGCGCGCATTACGTGGCGCTCGATGATCTCGACAGCACGCTCAAACGACAATAGGTCAGTTTCCCGGAATAAGCCGAGCGAAAGATCGGACTTCCGCGTGGCGCGAGCGGTGATACGTCAGCTTCGACCGAGGGAGGCCTGAAGCCCAGGCCTCAGACCTTGTGGTGCCCGCCGTCAGCGGTGCTCTGCCGGATCAACTGCATCCGGGACGTCCACTGAGCGAGCAGCTCCTCGAGCATCTGCACGTCGGTCGCGGTCTCGAACCGATCGGCGGCTTCACGCGAAGACATCCCAGACCTCATTCGGTCCAGTGAGGCGGTTGCACAATCGATTAGGTCCGCGTAGATCTGAAGCCAGAAATCGCCGTTCTCCAACGCGAGCTCGTCCAGCCCGGTCCTGCTCAGGGCGGCTTCTGTGCGGTTGAGCTCGGAACGAAAGTGTTCGACACGTTTCAAGTCCTTCCTGGTGCGCGTGCGCCGGTAAGAGTGATTCGCCGCATTCAAGAGCAGCAGCTCCGACTGGAACATGAGTGCGTTCGATTTCGCGATGCTCATGCCGCTCGACGCCGACACGGACCGCCCGCGGCTCGACTTTCGATGCCTTACGGCGGCCATACTCCGCCTGTGCGCGTGACTGTTCGATGAGTCCCTTGCCCGCATGATCCACCTACGCGCGCCGTGTACCGGCGTGCGGCCCTGTATTAGAAAAAACGCCCTGGCGAATGGGCATACCGAGACTGAATTCGGGCGCGGCTATCTGTCTTGTCGCGCCTCGACTTCAGCGTGCCAGAACTCGCGGCGCCCGAGCAGTCGTTCGTACTCGGCGCGGAGCATCGCCTCGTCGTCTTTCACCTCGGCATCTCCTTCAGGAGGCACGCGGACCTTCTGCGACTCGAGATCGGTCAGGATCTTCTGCTTCAAGCGGCAGAGCTCGTCGTAGGTCTCGAACCAGCGTCGGGCCTCGTCGACATCACCGGAATGGGCTGAGGAGGCTTCGCCTGGCAGCAGCTTGTCAGCATCGTCTTCCCCCACATGAGGAGAAACGGCCGACGCGCGCCCCGTCCCCGGGCACAGCAAGCGGAGGGGTGATGGGCGTTGACCTGAACGTGCGGACGTTTGCGTTCGGGGCGATCGCGATGGTTCTGCCCGGTCGCGCCTAATTCTCGGCCAGCGTGCGGAGACCAAACGGCAGCATTCTCGATCTCAATACGTCGCCGACCTACCTGCTGGCAACTTGGAGAGCGCCTGGATGATCTTCGCCTTTCTGGGTCCCGATGAGTTGACCTTGCCCGGGAGCATGAACTCATTGAGGGGGGTGAGTTGATCTGAGAGCTCAATAGGGAACCTGCGCAGTCCTCTGAAGGCACACAGAAGGTAGCGGCGCGACCTACTGTCGCCCCGCAGGCTTGGCTTCAGGCGTCATCGCATGCTGCATTTGAGTTGTCGCGAAGCAAAGACCGCAAGCTGCGGACCGCAACACGTGGCTTTAGGATACAGAAGGTGGGTTCTGTCCAGGTGAGATGGACCTATCCATTCTGAATACGAAACGACACCTAACGGCATCCCACGATTGAGGACGGCTGCGTACTGGATGCGTACTGGTACGCAAAACTTTCTGTGTCACCGGCGCGACCCAGCCAACCCACCTCACTGCGAGGACTAGGGGAAACGCTGACGGCACTCGGGGCTGACGTGCGCGATTCGGGAGACGGATCGTCAGTGGTGGACAGCCAGTCTGCGCCGCGACTGGTCGCCCATCGATGACGCGGTCGGAATCAGTCCGGGTATTCGTCCTTCCGCAAAGTGCCGGCGATGTCGGGTTGGGCTTTCGGTGTTCGCTCGAGCAAGAAGCTGAAGTACGGAGCGACGAACGGGTCAGGCGCCGACACCGTGTAGGTGTGGTAAACGGTGCCGTTCTCGCGCGCGAAGGCGATCCAGCTCGGGTTCTCACGCAGACCATCTTTTAGCTCAGCCCCGATCTGGCGCGACCACTCCTTGAGGAACTCGGGGGGGTTGTCGATCATCTCTTTGACCTCGGGAACCTGCTGCGCCTGCTCCTCGGTCAGCGCGAGGCCGAAGTCGAATGCGAAGTCGCTGTTGTAGGTAGATACGTAGGGGAACTGCCAGCCCATCCGTTGCTTGTAGGCCGTCAGCCGCTCCACCGGCGCCCGCGAAAAACAGAGCAGGGTCACGTCGAGGTGGCTCAGGTGAACGAGCGTGCCGTCGAGCCCGTCGCCCAGGCTGGTGCAGCCGGGGCAGGCGCCGAGCGTGTAGTCGGGGCCGAACATGATGTTGTAGGCGAGCAGCTGTGAGCGCCCGTCGAAGAGCTCGCCCAGGGTCTTCTTGCCATCCTGGGTGTCGAACTCGTACTCCTTCTCGACGCGGACCCAGGGCAGATCGCGACGCGTTCTCGTTATCTCCTCGTTTCGCTTCGCCTGCTCGGCCTCGAGCTTGGCGAGCTCGTCCCGGGCAACCTGCCATTCCTCGCGGGTTCCGATCCTGTGTTCGTGCATCTCATCTCCTCCAGTCCGCCAGCGCTCGAGCACGAGCCGAATCCATCATCGCGTCGGACGCTAGCGTGATTACCAACTAAGACGCCCGACGACCAGCAAACTCATCGCAACTGTCCTCGGAGAATGCGGTTCTTACCTCCTTGCGCGAGCGCGCGACTCGGCTACCCGCTTGATCGCGCCCAGCCGGGCGTCCCAGCGGGCCGCGACTTTGGCCATCGCACGGACCGCGACGTCGAGGTCCGCGGGCCGCACGGAGTAGCGGACCTCACGGCCGGTCCGCTTGCTCTCGACCAGCCCGGCACGGTCGAGGACGGCCAGATGCTTGGCCACCGCCTGCCGCGTGAAGGGGAGCGCGGCGGCGAGCTCAGTTGGCGTGACCTCGCCGTGGGCGAGGATTAGGTCGAGGACTCGGCGCCGCGACGTGTCGGCGACCGCCTCCAGCAACTTCTCCTCGTTCAGCGCAGCCTTCGTCATCTCACGCTCGACGCGTAGTCGCGCAAGCGGCCGAGGATAACGTGCCATCCCCTCGAATGGCCTTCGGAGTACTTCGTCTTCTCGGCGTCGGACCAGTCGATCGTGTCGAACCCACTCTCCACGACGCGCAGACGCGTGCCGCTGCCTTCGGGCTCGAGCAAGAACTCGACGAGCATCGAGTTATCCGCGCGAGCGGGCGAGCCCTCCGGTTGCACCCAGCGAAACGCGAAGCGGCGCGGCGGTTCCAGCGCCTCGACCTGCAGCTGATAGGAATCGCCGCTCTTGAACCGCAGACGCCCATTGCCACCGACCCGCAGCTCGACCTCGGCCTCGTCGGCGAACCACTGCCGGATCTGCTCGGGGTCGGTCACGACCCGCCACACGACCTCGAGCGGAGCCTCGATGACGACTTCCTTCTCGATCGCACGGGGGACCACGCCGCCAAGAGTACTGCAACCGCTGGTTGCGTTTCGGGATAACATGCGCAACCGTTGGTTGCGGATCGTAGATTCAGCGGTTGGAGGGTACAAGGCATGCAGCACAAGGTCGTTTCGCACGAGGAATGGGTCGAGGCGCGCAAGAGGCACCTCGTCGAGGAGAAGAAGTTCACGGCGCTCCGCGACCGGCTGAGCCAGACGCGGCGCGACCTGCCGTGGGAGCGGGTTGACAATGACTATGTGTTCGAGGGGCCCCAGGGCAAAAGAACGCTCGATCAGCTTTTCGACGGGCGCGGACAGCTGGTGATCTACCACGCGATGTTCAACCCGGAGACGGCATCGGAGCACACGACCTGGACCAAGGACTCCCCGTGCTTCGCGTGCTCCTTCTGGATGGACAACTTCGACCGCGTGGTGGTGCACCTCAACCACCGCGACATCACGGTGGCGGCGGTGTCGAGGGCGTCAGTTGACAGGATCGAGGCCTACCGCAAGCGCATGGGCTGGGAGTTTCCGTGGTACTCCTCGATGGGCTCGGACTTCAACTTCGACTACCACGTCTCGTTCAAGCCGGGAGAGAAAGAGGGCGAGTACAACTACCGCGAGGAGGCAATCGGCCTGTCAGAGAAGCCAGGCGTGAGTGTCTTCATGGGCGAGGGCGGGAAGATCTACCACACGTACTCGGCGTACGCACGCGGTCTCGACATGGTGAACGTCGCCTACCACTACATGGACCTGGTGCCGAAGGGCCGCGACGAGAACGAGACGGGCGGGATGTCGTGGCTGCACCGCCGCGACGAGTACCCTGACTGAAGGGGTGGTCATGGCTTTTTCGATGGCGGTGATGATGGCGGCGTCCGCGGTGCCGTTCTTCTTCGCCTACGGGCGCGACAGCCGGCGGCCGGTGGCCACCGCCACGGTGGTCCTTATCTACGTGGCGATCTGGGCTCTGATCGGCTTCACTCTCGATTACATGATGGGCATGGTGATGATGCCGTCGTCGTTTCTGATCGCAGCTGGAGCGGTTGCGATGGCTGTCGTCTACGCGCTCACGCCATGGGGCAGATGGGCACGGGATCGGTGCCGCGAGATGGCGCAGCGGGAGCCGCGCAACTCCCGGTTCCGAGACGCGTTGGCCGACGGCGCGAGCTACACCGCGTACTGCATCGTCTGCAGCGCCGGCATAATGCCGGCCCTCGTCGTGGTTGGCATGTCGAGCGCTCTCGTGATCGTGGCCGGGGCCGCCGCGATGCTGCTCTACAAGATCACGCCCTGGCCCGTGCCCGCTCTTTCACATAGTCGGTGAAGCCAAGGTTGGCCCGCACTGTTGAGGCGGCACCGTTGAATCGAATCCGCCAAGCCTCGCGCCGTTGCTAGACATGAAGCAGAGACCGCAATCTGGGGGCTCGCAACTTTCGGCCTTAGGGATACAGAAGGTGGGCCGAGAGCGGCGCGCAAGCCGGGTTCTGGTGTTGCGAATTCAGCTATGCCATTTCGAATTCAGGACGACACCTAACGACGCGCAGCGGCACGACGCGGCTGCGTATCAAATGCGTACTGGTACGCAAAATCTTCTGTATCCCTCGACCCTTAGCGATCCGGCAGCGTCGGCATCCGGCGTGCGGCGCAAGCCGGGTTCATTCCAGGCGAGTTCAGCGCTCCCGCTCTTGAGCAGAAAACGGCGCGTAGCGGCACGGTCTGACCGAGTGCGGCTGTTCCCTTGGTCGTTCCCTCAGGCGACTTACAGTCGACTTTCGCTCCGGAAAGCCTGTCCATGGCGGCCTTAGTGCGACGACTCGGCTGAGGTTGGCGCCGTGGTGGCGGCTCCCTGCCGGGTGAGCACGTCGGCCATGCGAGTGAGCTCGATCTGAGGGAAGCGGCGGCGCAGGTCCGCAGCGTCAAAGGCCATGTCGACGGTGTCGAATGCGATCCCGCCTTGAATCATCGCGGCAACATCAGGCTTGAGAGGTCGCATCAACAAAGACATCAGCCGCATCATCGGCAAGGGAACATGTTTCACAGCAGCCTTCCGACCGGCCGCGCGCTCGGCCTGACCAACCAGCTGGTTTAAGGTCAGGTTCTCCGGGCCGCCAAGGGAAAGAATCGTGCGGCTGAGATCGGGATCGAAGAGCGCCAACTCGACGAAACTTGCAACATCTTTGGCAGAGTTGAAGTTGACGGGGTTGTCTCCGCGACCGAAAACAGTCGCTTTGCCGTCTTTGAAAATTGGTCCAGCGACAATCTCGGCCCACAACTCCATGTAGGCGTTTGGACGCAGGATGACCCAATCGAGCTGGCTGGCTCGAAGCGCTTCTTCGGCGCGATACTTCATCCGCCAGAGCTCCATCGCGTGGTCGGCCGTGGCGCCGTGTATTGAGACGAGCACAAAGCGCCGCACGCCTGCCGCCTCCGCCGCCCTGATGAGGTTCAGGTTGCCCTCGTAATCCACCGCCTTGGGGCCAGGAGCACCGGGTCCAAACCCTGTCATGGCCGAAACCACGGCGTCGACGCCCTTCAGAGCCGCTTCCAGCGTGTGAGGGTTCCGCGCGTCCCCCTTGGCGAGCTGCGGAGTCTCGCCTAAGCGTTGGCGAGCGCGGTCCGGATCACGCGTGACGACCCGGACAGGGATGCCTCGGGCAGTCAGAAGAGGAACCAGCTCGACCCCAAGGTGGCCCGTGCCGCCGGCAACGAGGATCATTGCCGCACCACCTGCTCGCGGATGGCGTCGTCGACCGTCTTGTCGCTCTCGTCTACCGGCTCGACATAAAAGCGAGCCCAGTGAATAGCGTCGCCGCTAACACCGAAGACGATGACGCCGCGCGTCCAGTGAGACCTTCCGTCTCGGCGGGTGCCTCGCATCTCCCATTCGGTCCAGACGTTGTCGCTCTTAACGGCGCTCCGAACCACCTCGACGTGGATGTCCGGGACGAGCGCAAAGATCTGCTCCCAATTCCGGCGCACCTGAGCTCGGCCGCGAAAGCCGCGGGCTGGATGTGCCGGCGTCTCGTTCTTGTAGTCCTCGGCAAAGCACGCTGTCAAGGCCTCGAGATCATGTTGGTTCGTCGCGCGCACCAACCGATCGATCGTCCCGAGAGATTGCTCCATGGCTTCCCACCTCAATTTCGTTCCAGTATGCTAGAACCAATGGCGAGTATGCGCCGTAAGTCCCGGACTGTCAAGCGCAAGCGCCCTTATGACGTGACGCTGCGGCGAGAACAGGCCAATCAGAACCACGCTCGGATCGTCGAGATGGCCGAGCGACGCTTCCTTCGCGACGGCTACACGAAGACGACGATCGCGGCGATCGCGAAAGACGCGGGCGTGTCTGTGGACACTATCTACAAGTCGTTCGGAGGCAAGCCCGGTTTGATCCGTGCGATCCGCACCCGGGTCCTGTTGGGGACCGGCCCTATACCAGCCGAGCAGCGGTCAGACGAGATACAACTGCACCAACCTGATCCACGAGAGATCATCAGGCGCTGGGGCGAATTCGTCACCGAGATCGCGCCCATTGCCGCGCCGATCCTTCTGTTGGTGCGTGACGCCGCCGGCACCCACCCCGAGCTCCGTCGCCTGCTCGAAGAGATGGACGAAGACCGCCTTCGCCGAATGACAGACAACGCGCGGCGCTTTGTGGCGGCAGGCCATCTCCGGCACGATATGACGATCGCCGACGCAGCGAATGTGCTCTGGACCTATAGCTCGATTGAGTTGTACGAGCTTTTGGTTCTGCGCCGGAACATGCCTCTCAAGACCTATGGCCGTTTCGTAGCCGAAGCAATGATCGCCGCCCTGTTATGAGGCGGCGATAGGTGGGCCGAGGGCGGACTGTAAGCCGGGTTCTGTATCTGTGAGATCGCCCCGCCCATTCTGAATACGAAACGACACCTAACGACACCCAGAGATTGAGAGCGACTGCGTACTGGATGCGTACTGGGTACGCCCGACCTACTGTATCCCTAGACCGTTTTGCGCTTGCCGATGAAGTCGAGGAAGCGATCGCCCAACGGTGTCGTGTGATTAGTGATTGGGAGGGAACTGGATCACAAGCCGCCGTCTGATCCGGTGCAGTTGGAGGAACAGCCAGCCCCAGATGACGATTGACGCGATCACAAACGCGACGCCGGCATTCACCAAGGCCATGGTGGCGCTGCCGCCCAACACCAGGTAGACAGTCGCGGCAATCGCTCCCACCAAGAACGTATTGACCAATGCAACCAGCGTTGCCATGCTCGCGGCGGGGAGCACCGTCATGGCCCAAAGCGACGGCTGTCGGCTAGCGGATTCGACGACACCGGCCTCGTCGTCATGAACCGGGAGGGTGAGGTATGGCTTTATATCCGCGTCGAGCTCCGTGAAGAAGTGGCGGATGCGATTGAGTGATTGGATGTACAGGACTGTTTGACCGTGCGCGTGCAACATCCGTGCCATGGCCATAAGACCCCCAAGAAGGTTGAGCAGAAGAATTGCGAGGGCAAAGATCTCGAATTCGCGCGTGAAGTGAGAGGCGTTGGAGATCAGAGCGAGTGCGACCCCGGTGGCTGACAGGAAGACGAAATACAGATTGGTTCGGGCGGCAGACACGGCCGACGTAGACCCGAGGCGTTGGACCAGAGCGCTGTACTCCGCGCTCAGGATCTGAAACCTGAGCTGTAGGTCTTCAGGCCGCTCTCCGGGCCTCGGTGACGATTTCATGCTTTCCGCGGAGCCTTGCCAACATTGGGCTCGCTTCCAGCGCTGACACCTCGAGTTCTCTCATCAAGATGCGAGAGGCGCCCAAGACGGCTCAAGATTTCGGCAACGGCCCCCCACTGCGCACCGAGGCCACGACGTCAAGGATCGCTTGACTCGCCACCGCGGCGCCGGCCTTATCGTGGACGACGCCTGGGTGATCGGTATCAGGCAGAACCCGATGATCGCTGTTAGTAGACAGACCGGTCATCTTGTCCTGCAGTGGGAGCCACCCGGCCTGAGCCCCTTTGCCAGCTGTGATAACGATCAGCGGCTGACCGCCGAGGGTTGTGAGGGCGGCAGCCTCTTTGAGCGTCATCGGCAGTTCCGCAAACTCGTCGCGTTGAATGCGGTTGAGGCTCGCCGTCGATACCGCTGCACGTTCTTCATCACGAGTTGGGACCGGCAGAGGGTCCGAAGCGAACTGATTGACCAGTCGAAACACGCCTAAGCGCGCCAGCGATGGGAAGAGAGCTGATGCTCGGCGGAGGGTGCTGTATTGGGACGGAAAGTCAGGCAGTCCGGTGAAGGCTTCGTTTGGTTGCGAATCGAGGAAGACCATGCCAGCGACCTGGTCCGGGTAGCGGGCGGCGAAGACTCTCGCGTAGGCGCCGCCTGTCGAGTGACCGACCAGTACGTACGGGCCTGGGATTTGTGCATTAGCGAGCAGAGTGTGGAGGTCGGTGGCAACCGCTGCACCGTCCTGCGGACTCGCTGGGGGATCGCTCCAGCCCTGGCCAGCACGGTCGTAAGCGCAGACGGTGGTGTTCTGCGCAACGGCTGGCGCGATCCAGCCTCCCCAATACACGGACGTCTCGGCCAAACCTGACACCAGTACGACAGTCGGACTGCCCGAGCCGCTGCACTGCACATAGAGGCGGCGTCCGCCGACGTCGACCAGGTGGCCAGGCATCGCGGTGGTGCTCCGGTCGACCTGTTCTTGAATCGTCTCGTAACCGCCTCCGACCCCGGCGACAACGAGGCCGACGAAGAGCGGGTATAAGATCAGCCGGCGCGTAATGCTGCGTAGAGTCCGGCGTGCCTGCACTGTCATCCACACAGCAAGAGCGATCAAGGCCAACGGCCAGATCCATCCGAGCAGATTCATTGCATTGGCGTCAGGCCTGAAAACCAGGAAGCTGGCGCCGGCGAGAGCCATGAGAGCCGCCGGTACGACTGCCCATCGCTGGGGTTGATCGGACCAACGTATCGAGAGCACTGCTAACAGCGCCCAGCCGAGCGCCCATCCCAGCAGCGCAGTGCCCATGATCACGTGTTCCTGAGCTCCTCCGAACGGTCCGATCACGAGGACCAGCGCGACTACAAATCCGGTGGTCAAGGAGCCGGCGACAATCAGACCGACGCGACCCTTGCGTATCGACTGATCTTGAGCGTCTATCTCATGATCCCGGTTTTTGCTATCCACCATCGGCCATCCGCTCAAAGCTTCTCCCCGATAACCGGCTCTGCCTCGGTAACGCTGGCCAACCAGCGCGTGAGCTGGACCCTCGAGTTCAAGCCGAGCTTGTTGAACATGTTGGTGATGTGCGTCTCCACGGTTCGCTCGGAGATGAAAAGCTTGGTCGCGATCTCGCGACTGCTCATCTCGGCTTCAACCAGGCGCGCGATCTCCAACTCCCTCTTCGTCAGCGGACTCTTGATTGCGGTTTTGACGGTTTGCGCCTGCGGCCGCAGCCTCTCCTCCACCGCGAAGACGACCGCGTCATCGATTGTCATGGCGAGGCCGCGTGCGTATGCGGCGTCAAACCCCCTCTGCCCCAGCCCCGCGAGCACGCGAGACATCGACCGCTCGTGCTGCTGGCGGAATCCCTCGAGAAAATGGATCGCACTCGACTCGCGCACGCGCTCGGCACAGCCGAGGAGTGTGGCGGCGCGCTGGAGCGCACCATGCTCCGCGGCCATCGAGGCAAGAGTCTCGAGCAGCGCCTGCAGTCCCGCCCTGTCATCAAGGGCATGCTTGCAGGCGGCGCCATCGCGAGCCTGCGCCTCGGCGAGTTGCCTCTCGCCCTGCTGCCAATGGGCCTGTGCAGTGGCCATCAGGAGATAGCCACGGGCCCATAGCTCACCGCGCTCTTTACTGATCGCCAGAGCCTCTTCACCGAGCATGATGGCCTTTTCTGGCTGCCCGACCGCACCGAGGATATTGCACTGAGCAGTTGTCGCAACCAGCTCAATCGGTCGACTCTGCAGCGATCGGGCGAGCGAGACGGCGGACTGAGCCGCCTCCAGAGCATCGGTGATCTTGCCTTGGATTCCGAGGGGAATTGCCAGCCAAGTCAGAGACCAGGCGATGGCCTGTGGCTCTTTTAGCAGAGTCCCGATGCGAAGGCTTTCGCGGCTCAGCGTTGCACTAGCTCCGAAGTCGTTCTGGCTATTGGCCATGACAGCCGCCGCGCGTAAGAAGTGGGCCTTCGGAGCAGAATCCTCTTTGGCGCGCTCGGCTAAAGACATCAGCACTCGACGCAGGTCACCAAACGGTCCGCGACAGGTCCAATACGCCATCAGGTGCAGCGCGAGTTCGGCGCCATGCTGAGCTGCGACGGGCTCACTGAGGCAGAACTCCAGGGCCGCCCAGAGATTGTCCCGCTCCAGATCCATGCGCTTGAACAGGTCGACTTGACGGTTGTCAAATGCTCCGACCGATTTGGCCAGTCCAACAATCCATTTCAGATGCCGCTCTTTGGTACTGGTCTCCTCATTGACTACGTGCAAGCGCTGACTGCCGTACTGGCGAATTGTCTCTAAGAGCCAATACCGAGGCGTGTTCCCGCTGCTGAAGTCACGCTTGACGATTGACTTCTCGACCAGCGCGCCGAGCAACACCACCAACCGCTCTGTAGGCACCCGGTCGTCGCAGCAGACCTCGATCGCGGCTTCAGCGTCGAATCCGCCGGCAAACACCGAGAGTCGGGCCCAGAGGAGCCGCTCTACCTCATCCAGCAAGCTGAAGCTCCAGCCGATTGTTGCCTCCAGTGTCTGCTGGCGGGCTTCGGCGCCCCGGGTTCCGCTACCCAGGATCGAGAGCTCGCGTTCCAGGCCTTGGTTGAGCTGATCAAGGCTTAAAGCGCCCAGACGTACGGCCGCCAGTTCGAGTGCCAAAGGGATCCCGTCCAGCCGCCGGGTTAGTTGCCGCACCGCCGCCGCGTTCTCCGGATTCACCGCAAAGCCAGGAAGGACGGCAGCTGCACGCTCGCTCAGCAACCAGACGGCCTCAGATTGCATCAGCTGCTCGACCGGTTCCTGGTCTCCCTCGCGCGGCAGCGACATCGGCGGTACTGGCATCCGGACCTCTCCGACCACTCCGAGTGGCTGCCGGCTCGTAGCCAGGAGGTGCATCTCCGGACAGATCTTGAGGAGAGTGCTGGCCAGGACCGCACCTGCGTCCAGAAGGTGCTCGCAGTTGTCGAGGATCAGTAACAAACGTTTGCCGGCTAGGTAGTCGGTTAGGGCGGAAAGCGACCAACCGGCTGACTGATCCTGCGCTCCCAGCGCCGTAAAGACGGCTTGACTAACCAGGAGTGGGTCCTGGATCGGGCCCAGCGACACGAACCAGACGCCGTCGCGAAAACCCCGCGCCACTTCGGCGGCGGCCCTGACAGCGAGCCGGGTCTTGCCAACACCACCGCTACCGGTCAGCGTCAGCAGCCGGGTGGTCGTGAGCAAGCGTTTGACTTCATGCAGCTCGTGCCGGCGCCCGACGAAGCTGGTCAGCTCGAGCGGCAGGTTCGATGGCCGAGCCTTCGCTGCCCCAGTCCTCATAGGAGGGGCACACTACACCGGTGCCGATTCGTTGGGATCGGGAAGGTCGAAGGCGGGCTCAATGCTGATGAAAGGGACAAGGGAGGCTTCGTTGGCCGCACGGACGAGCTCCACGTTTCGGCTCGCGAAGAGCGACAGCAGCCGCTGCTGACGAGGCACGAAGGTCGAGCGCAGATAGATGACGAGTTCGCCGCGAGCGGCAAAACGGCGGCTGGCCTGCACAAGTGCCGCGTGCAGCATGGACAGGCCACGCTCGGTGATGGCTGGCAGCCGACGCTCCACCAGGAAAAGCCCCACCTGACCGTCTTTAGTCTCCGAACCTGAGGCCGCCGTCCGAGGCTCGGCCACGCTTCTCGGCAATTCCGATTTGATCGACTCGCCTTCAACGTGCGTTTCCAGCGGCACTAGGGCTGGGAGCCGGGTGCCGGCGCGCGCCCAGCCCGATCGTTCAGTCGAGAACTCGGCTCCATTTGGCGCAGATGGTTCTTGCCCTATGTTTCGGGTGCTCACTTGCTCCCGTACTTGATTGCCGCGTCGATGCGGTCTTCTCGCCGAGCGGCGGCCTCGCAGGCCCAGATGAACTCGATCAGCTCCGTCAACTGCGCATCGAGTCCGGCGACTGGCGAAGGTTCGTTGCCTCCGATCTCGTCTTCTCGGTCCTGCTCGTTCATCGTCCTTTCCTCCTTGGTGGTCGCTGTCCGCGGCGTCGAGGTCAGGCTAGGCAACGAGCAGAAATCAGAAATCGTCTCTGACTCGTAGAGAAGTACGTATTTCTTGAAAGTACTGCACGGGCGTTTTGAAGCTCTTTGGCACCGGAAAGGCCCGCTCGAGGGAGTCAGGCCGCGCCTGAGAGCTACTTAGCCGGACGTGAAAGATACGTACTTAACTACGAACCGGACCCGATGGCGACCGAGCCTCACCTCCTCAGGCTGATGTTTGCCGCACATCCGCGGACAACAAAACGCTAGGAGGAAAACATGTCGACAGTAATGCAGACGATAAGTGGGACCAGCACAACAGGTGCTGAGGTTCGAAGTCGGGCTGATAAATCTCAGGACTCGATCACGATGAGTCCACGGAAGGGCCTCGCCAGAATCGCCGGCTTCCTCTGGTTGGTCGTCGGCATCTCCGGCGGCTTTGCCCAAGGATTCATGGAGCCCAAGATGTACGCCGCCGGGAACGCGGCAGCCACGGCTGCGAACGTAGTCGCCAACCCCGGACTCGTGCGCCTAGGCGTCGTCGCGGAGCTGGTCGATTCGACCGTCTTCATCTTCCTGGCGATGACGCTCTACATACTGCTTAAGCACGTGCACAAGAGCGTGGCCAGGGCGATGGTGGTCCTTGTCGCACTCTCCACTGGCATCAGCTGCTTGAACGTGGTCTTCGAGTTTGAAGGCTTGCGGGTCGCAACCGACAGCGCCTATGCCGCTGCCCTCGGCACCGCCGGTTCAAATGCTCTCGTGATGCTCCTGCTCGACACGCAGCACTACGGCGTCTTTATCGCCCAGGTCTTCTTTGGCCTGTGGCTGGTGCCGATTGGCTACCTCGCCTACAAATCATCGGGGCTCATCCCCAAATGGCTCGGCATCCTGCTTATGGTGGGGGCCACCTGCTACATCGTGGACCTGCTCGCGATGTTCCTGGTTCCCGATCTCGGTCAGAAGATCGGCAGTTTCATCATCATCCCGTCAGCAATCGCGGAAATCACGATGCTCGCGTACCTGCTCGTGTTCGGCGTGAGGGTCTCAAAGCCGGACAAGAACATTCTCGCCGCGGCGTAAGCACCACCACACACCGGCGGCGGCCCCTTCCGGGCCGCCGCCGAACTGCGAGACATGTCGCAACGAGCTGTTGCAGAACGCAACCCTTTGGTAATTCACCCAGGAGGTGAGCAAGATGCCCATTTGGTTGAACTGGTTCATGCGCAGATTCACAAAGCACGTAACGAACCCGATGACTCTCCGCCGGGCCGGGCGGGCGAACTACCGAACCGCAGCCCTGCACCACGTCGGTCGCAAGAGCGGTCGCCCGTACGTGACGCCCCTCGCCGCAGAGCCCGTCGGAGGCGGCTTTGTCATCCCGCTGGTGTATGGCGACGACACCGATTGGTGCCTCAACCTGCTCGCCGCCGGCAAGGCCACCCTCGACCTGAATGGGGAGGCTTTCCCCATCCTCAATCCGACAGTGATCGAACTGGCGACAGTCCAGGACCAGGTACGGGCGGCTCAGGTTAGGGACTGGAATAGGCTCGGCATTCGGCGCTGCCTGCGCGTCGATCGTGCGGACTCTGGAGATCCCAGCCCAAAGTCGACAAGAGCGCATGCCCGCCCCGGCTTGAACGGAATGAAGAACACCACAATCGTCGAGACCCACAGCCCCAGCAAGCGCTACGCGAGCGGAGTCCTCGCCGTCGAGTCCGTTGACATGAGCGTGCGCCGCGGCGAGGTCTACGGCTTCCTCGGTCCGAATGGCGCCGGGAAGACCACGACCCTACGCATGCTTGTCGGCCTGATCCGGCCGACCTCTGGAACGCCAATCGTCGCCGGCCACCGGCCCGGCGAGCCCGCGGATCTTGCGAGTATCGGTTCGCTGATCGAGATCGCGGCGTAGTACTCATCGACTAGGCTCCGCCGCGGCCGCTCGATCGCGACACGAATGTCATATCAGGCTCGAATTGCGCGGCTTGAAAGGTGTCGTCGATGTGCCCGAGAGTTGTGCCGGCCCAGTAGGCGCAGAAGGTTGCGGACACCCGCTCGGACCAGTTCCCAGTCACTTGTCATGCGATTCGGAGAGCGTTGACGATGACCATATTTTGGAAGCGTTCGGGTACCTAGCGTTCGCTGCCAGCCGTGGTGCACTGTGCGGCTCGACGGGCATACCCGGGGGATCGTCCGACGGTACACAGAAGATCGCAGCTTGACCTACTGTGCATCGCAGGCGCCGAGTTCACGGTCACCACTTGCTCCAATTTGGGTTCCGCGAAGCAAGAAGACCGCAACCCGCGGCCTGCGACCAGTGGTCTAAGGGATACAGAAGGTGGGCCGAGAGCGGACTGTAAGCCGGGTTCGTTTTTCGCCAATTCAAACTGGCCCTTTCGAATACAGGACGACACCTAACGACACGTTGCGACACGAGGCAGTTGGGTACTAAATGGGTACTGGTACCCAAAACCTATAGTCCACCGCACCTCATCGTGTCCGCTTAAGTCCATCGGCGCAAAGCGCGACGAAGCAGCGCAGCGCCAGCAAAAGCGGCGCCAAATCCCCCGACCAGTAAGCCCCATCCCTCCAAGCCATCATTGGCGAATCGCAGTCCGATCGCGAACAAGCAGGCACCCATCAAGCCAACGATCGCCCACCCAATGACTGTCGCTATCAGGCCTGGCCAGTAGGGTGGCTTTCCTTGATTCAGAAACTCTTCGATCTGAGCCCGGAGGTCTTTCTCAGCCTCGCTGATTGGTTTGACCTGGCTCCAAGTTCCGAACGGCCACCACGAAAGCCGCCCGTACGTCGTGGTGGCCTCCCACGATG
>Ga0209159_1001463_pt1 | contig 17964 bp, 18 predicted proteins | sample GraSoiAngelo_144_FD_185901 | JGI IMG/M metagenome (GOLD analysis project Ga0209159, IMG submission 185901) | Grasslands soil microbial communities from the Angelo Coastal Reserve, California, USA - 14_1009_02_40cm (SPAdes) (version 2) | ecosystem: Environmental > Terrestrial > Soil > Grasslands ...
GCCAGCCCGGCGCGGCCAAGGTCGTGCCGGCCCGCTTGCTCCGCCCGAAGGTCCCGCCACTGGTTCTGCCGGTGAAGACCGCTCCGCTGAAGAAGGCGATCGAGCGCGAGCCCGAGGCGGACGAGCCGAACGTGGCCGCCACCGTCTGGCTGTACCGCGACCTGCCCGATCCGACGCCGCCGTCGCGTCGCCTGAAGCCGGCGTTCGCCAGCCAGCTCAAGCGCATCTCCGGGCGGAACCATGTCGACTGGGCGCTCGCACTCGCTGTCCTTCGCGCGCGCGGGGAACGTGGTGCCGTGCCCGCCTCCGGGGCGCAACTGCGGACGCTGACCAAGCGTCTCGCCCACCAGGGCGCGAAGCACAACGCCTGGACCTCGGTGCTGTCACTCGAGGGCAGGACGTCGTTCGCCGACCGCACGATCGCGCTCAGGAACCTCTACCGCGCGGTCGGGCTCAAGGCGCTCGTCAAGGGCTTCGACTGGGCCAAGCCCCACCTGGAGAAGCAAATCCTGAACGACAAGCGGATCACGATCTATCCGGGCGGCCGCTCGGACATCGAGAACCACCGCGTGAACGTGCGCGTGCTCGCCCTGATCGCGTACCTCGCCCAGGCGCACGGTCAGGTGACCGTGTCGTGCCTGATCAGCGGGCATCGGCTCTACGCGCGCCCGGGCGTCATCTCGGCGCACATCTACGGGCTCGCAGCGGACATCTCGGAAGTGGGCGGTATCCCGATCCTCGGGCACCAGCAGCCGAACGGCTCGATCACCGAGAAGTCGGTGCGGGACATTCTGCTCCTCCCGACCGAGATGCAGCCGCGACAGGTGATCTCCCTGCTCGGCCTGGGAGGCCCGTCGTTCCCGCTGGCGAACCACTACAACCACATTCACGTTGGCTACTAACGACCTGCGCATCAACTGGTCATTGCAGACGGGGACTAGAGAAACTGGATGAAGAAAACGACTCTCATGCGGGCCGACGGGACGGTTGTCTGTGAGCGGTGCTCGCTCGCGGACTCCCCGGTGGCCCGCATGCGCGGTCTGCTCGGACGGGACGGGCTGGAGCAGGGCGAAGGCCTCTTGCTCCGGCCCGCCTCGTCGATTCACACGTTCTTCATGCGCTTCCCGATCGACGCCGTGTTCCTCGACCGGGACTTCGCTGTCCTCGGGATCGAGGACGGCATTGCCCCGTGGCGAGCGGCTTCCCAGCGTGGCGCGAAGGCCGTGCTCGAGTTGCCGGCGGGAGAAAGCTCGCGCCGCGGGCTCGCCGTCGGCGACCGGCTGACCCTCGCCGCCTAGGGACCCTCCCGCGCTCCTGCGGCTTGCGCCGCACCAACGATTGCTCTAGCTTCGACGGAGATCCGCGAAGCGAGGAGGGCAATGGAAGTCCAGCAGGACGGACACGCGTCTGCAGACGCGGGGTCTGCGAACGGCGCAGTCGTCACCGCGAACGAGGTCACGCGCCGCTACGGCGAAGGCGACACCGCCGTCGATGCGCTGCGCGGGGTCACCCTCGACGTGGCGCCCGCCCGGCTGACCGCGATCATGGGCCAGTCCGGCTCCGGCAAGTCGACGCTGATGCACATCCTCGCCGCGCTCGACATCCCGACGAACGGTTATGTGGTCCTGGCCGGCACGCGGCTCGGTGACCTGAGCGACACCGAGATCACGAAGCTGCGGCGCAAGCACATCGGCTTCATCTTCCAGTTCTTCAACCTGCTTCCGATGCTGACCGCGGAGGAGAACATCCTCCTGCCGCTCTCGATCGCCGGCGAGAAGCCGGACAAGGACGAGTTCGAGGAGCTGCTCGCGCGTGTGGGCCTGAAGGACCGGCGCTCCCATCGGCCGTCGGAGCTGTCCGGCGGCCAGCAGCAGCGCGTCGCCGTGGCCCGTGCGCTCGTCTCGAAGCCGACCGTCGTCTTCGCCGACGAGCCGACCGGGAACCTCGACTCGAAGACGAGCGACGAGATCCTCCAGCTGCTGCACGAGGCGGTCGAGAGCTACGACCAGACGATGGTCATGGTCACGCACGACGCGAAGGCGGCGACGATCGCCGACCGTGTCCTCTTCCTTGCCGACGGGCGCATCGTCCGTGATCTCGGGCGCGCCGACGAGGCGCAGATCCTCGAGACGGTCAAGGAAGTCACGCTGACGTGATCCGGGTCGCGCTCCGCGGTCTCGCGGGGCGGAAGCTCCGCGCGTTCCTGACCGCGCTGGCGATCGTGCTCGGCGTGGCCATGGTGAGCGGCACGTTCGTCCTCACGGACATGATCGACCGCGCATTCAACGACATCTTCACCGAGTCGTACGCGAACACGGACGCGTACATCAGCGGCAAGTCGCCCGGGTTCACGTTCGAGGGCGACCAGGTCGCGCCTCCGTCCGTGCCGGACGACCTACTTCCGAAGGTGCGCACGCTCCCCGACGTCCAGGCGGCCGCGGGTACGGTCGCCGACGAATCGGCGACGAAGATCATCGACCGCAAAGGGAAGCCGATCACGACCGGCGGCGCGCCGACGTTCGGGTTCGGAATCGACTACTCGGCGCCCAAGTTCAACCCGCTCAAGCTGACCGCAGGGCGCTGGCCGACGGCTTCGAACGAGGTCGTGATCGACAGCGGAACCGCGGGCGACCAGAAGTACAAGGTCGGCGAGACGGTCAAGGTCGCGACGCTGAAGCCGGTGCGGCCGTTCAAGCTCGTCGGGATCGCCCAGTACGGGAGCGTCGGCTCGATCGGGAGCGCGACGTTCGCCACGTTCACGATTCCCGCCGCCCAGGAGCTCCTCGACCGCAAGGGCCAGCTCGACGCGATCTCGGTCTCGGCCAAGCCGGGTGTCTCTCAGGAGCAGCTCGTCTCGCAGATCAAGCAGGTCGTCCCCCTGAACAAGGTCGACGTCCGCACGCGGGCACAGCAGGTGAAGGAGGCGAAGAAGTCGGCCTCGTTCACGAAGATCATCAAGTACTTCCTGCTCTCGTTCGCGACGATCGCACTCTTCGTCGGAGCGTTCGTCATCTTCAACACGCTCTCGATCACGGTGTCGCAGCGGATTCGCGAGTTCGCGACGCTGCGGACGATCGGCGCGTCGAGGCGGCAGCTCCTGACCTCGGTCACGATCGAGGCGCTCATCATCGGGCTGCTCGGGGCGATCCTCGGGCTCCTCGCCGGAATCGGGCTCGCGGTCGGGCTCAATGCGCTCTTCAAGGCGTTCAACAGCGACCTGCCGACGACCGGGCTCATCGTCGCGCCGAGGACTGTGATCATCTCGCTGCTGATCGGGACCGTCGTCACGCTCGTCGCCGGGCTCGCACCGGCGGTGAAGGCGACGAAGGTGCCGCCGATCGCCGCGGTGCGCGAGGGAGCCACGCTGCCGAGCGGGAGGCTCGCTCCATTTTTGCCGTACATAGCGCTCGTGCTCGTCGCTCTGGCCGTCGCGCTCCTCGCCTACGGCATGTTCGTGGACACGCTCGCGATCGCCATCAGGCTGCTCGCGCTGGCGCTTGGGTGCCTGGTGCTCTTCATCGGCGTCGCGCTGCTGTCGCCTCGGCTCGTGCCGACGTTGTCGCGCATCGTGCGGCCGCTCGCGAAGTGGGTCATGCTGCTGGTCAGCCTTCTCGTCTATCCCACGCGTCTCGGCGCCTGGCTCTTCCGGCGGGGCCTCAATGCCCGAGGGATTCCCGCGCTACAGCGCGTCGTAGCGCTGCTCGGCGGTCTCGTGATGCTGCTCGTGGTCGGACCTGGGGTGCTATTCGCCGCGGCCTGGCTGATGCGCTATCTGAGCACCGCGATCGGGTGGGGCTTCATCCTGGCCGTGATCGTGCTCGAGGCCGTCCTCGTCGTATGGGCGTTCCTCTCCGTCTTGCACAGGCTGCGTGGCCGCGGCTTCCCGAGCGACGTCCCCTCGGTTCGCTTCGACCCCGCGACGGATCGCCTCTCCGGCGAGAACACCCGTCGGAACCCGGGGCGAACCGCGGCTACAGCGGCTGCGCTCATGATCGGGCTCGCGCTCGTGACCTTCATCGCGGTGCTGGCCAACGGCATGAAGCAGTCCAACCGCCGCGCGATCGAGCGGCAGGTCAAGTCGACGTACATGGTCGTCTCGGCGAACGGCTTCGACTCGATCTCGCCGGCGGCCGGCAATGCGATCGGCAAGGCGCCCGAGGTCTCGGTCGCGTCCAACGTCCGCTCGGGCGTCGGAAAGGCCGCCGGATCCGTCCAGCAGATCACCGGCCTCGATCCGAAGACGATCTCGCAGGTCTACAACTTCGAGTGGAAAGACGGCTCTGCTGCGTCCATCGACGGGCTAGGCCCGTACCAGGCGATCGTCGACAAGGCGTTCGCCGACAAGAAGAACCTCAGCGTCGGCTCCCGCTTCAGCCTGCGGACGCCGAAGGGCGAGACCACGCCGCTGGAGGTCACGGGGGTCTACAAGGCGCCGCCCTTCTACCCGCTGCTCGGAGAGGTGAGCATCTCGCTGCCCTTCTTCGACAAGCTCTACGAGCGTCCGCAGAACCTCTACACGTTCGTGGACGTGAAAGGAGGACCGAGCGCCTCGGCCCAGGCCGCGCTCGAGCATGATCTGGCGAACATCCCGGATGCGCAGATCCAGACGCGGGGCGAATGGATCCACGCCCAGGACCAGGACTTCGACAACTTCCTGATCCTGCTCTACGTTCTCCTCGCGCTGGCGGTCGTGGTCAGCCTCGTCGGCATGATCAACACGCTCGTTCTGAGCGTCTTCGAGCGCACCCGGGAGCTGGGGATGCTGCGCGCCGTGGGGATGACGCGGCACCAGGTCTCGCGGATGGTCCGCCAGGAGAGCGTGATCACGGCGCTGATCGGGGCGGCGCTGGGGTTGCCGCTCGGTGTGTTCCTGGCGGTGCTCGTGACCCGGGCGCTCTCACAGTTCAACGTCGACTTCGTGCCGCCCTGGAAGAACCTGATCGGGTTCGCGATCGTCGCGATGATCGCGGGCGTGCTCGCAGCCGTCGCTCCGGCGAGGCGCGCCAGCAGGCTGAACGTGCTCCGCGCTCTTCAGTACGAATAAACCTCCACGCCGCTGGAAACGCGCATACTTCGTCGCATGTCGGAGCGCGAGGAGCTCGATGCGCACGTCGCGGCGCGCCGCGAGCTCGGCCCCGAGTACGAGCCGGAGCTCGTCGACTCGTTCCTCGAGCGGATCGAGGGCAAGCTCGACCAGCGGCACCGCGGCAAGGCCGCGCGGCGCGACAAGGAGCACCACGCGATCACGCCGCTCGTGCTCGGATCGCTCGGGTTGGCGATCCCGCTGATGGCGATCGCAGGCTCCACCGCCGGCCCGTTCGGGGTCGCGATGGTCTGCATCGCGATCGTGCTCGTCAACCTGTTCGTCGCGCGGCGCTAGCCCGGTGGAGCTCAGGGACTACCGCGAGCGGTTTCCGATCCTCGCGGAGACGACATACCTGATCAGCCACTCGCTGGGCCCGATGCCCGCCGAGGCCGCGCGTCGCCTGGCTGCATACGCGAACGCGTGGAGCACCCGCGGTGTCCGAGCCTGGGGCGAGGGCTGGTGGGATCTGCCCATCACGGTCGGCGACCAGATCGCTCGTCTGATCGGCGCGCCGCCGGGCTCGACCGCGATGCACCAGAACGTGACGATCGCCGAAGCGGTCGTGCTCTCGTGCTTCGACCTGCACGGAGAGCGGCGGCGGATCGTGTACGAGGAGGAGAACTTCCCGTCCGTGCGCTACCTCCAGCAGGCGCAGCGGGGACGCGGCGCGGAGATCGTCGTCTGCCGGAACGAGGAGGAGATCGTGGCGGCGATCGACGAGCGGACGCTGCTCGTCCCGATCAGCCACGTCATCTTCAAGACCGGGCGCATCCAGGACGTGGAGCCGATCGTCGAGCGCGCGCACGAGGTCGGCGCGCACGTCGTGCTCGACGCCTACCAGTCCGTGGGCTCGGTGCCGCTCGACGTGACCGCTCTCGACGTCGACTTCGCCGTCGGCGGCAGCGTCAAGTGGCTCTGCGGCGGCCCCGGGGCGGGGTGGCTCTACGTCCGACCGGATCTGGCGGCCACGCTCGAGCCGACGCTCGTCGGCTGGCAGGCGCACGCGCGGCCTTTCGGCTTCGAGCCCGAGCTCGAGTACGCGCAAGGATCGTGGCGCTTCCTGACCGGCACGCCGAACGTGCCCGCCCTGTACGCGGCGACCGCGGGCTACGACATCGTCGAGGAGATCGGCGTCGACCGGATCCGGGAACACTCCGTGCGCCAGACCGGGCTCCTCGTCGGCCTGCTCGACGAGGCCGGGCTCGAGGTCGTCAGCCCGCGCGAGACCGAACGGCGCGGAGGATCGGTCGTCGTCCGGACGCCCGACTTCCCGGCCGTCCACACCGAGCTCGAGGAGCGCGGGATCATCTGCGACTTCCGCCCGGACGTGGGCCTGCGGCTCGGGCCGCACTTCTTCAACACGGACGAGGAGCTCGAGCTCGCGGTCTCCGCGATTCGCGAGATCGTCGGCCGGGGCGCCGCGATGCCCGCCCCGGCCGGATCCGGCTAGTCCTCAGTCCGTAGTTCGATTGCGGTTACAGGGTCCCCCGACCACCGCAGGTTGGCGGCAAACGCGCTCGACCCGTTTCGCGCGCGACGGCTCGGGAACATCTATGAGGTGAGCGCAAAGCCGTCGATCGCCGTTCTCGGAACGGGAACTATCGGTTTTCCCGTCGCGCGGAATCTGGCGGAGGCGGGGTATGACGTGCGCGCCTGGAATCGGACGCGCGAGAAGGCGGAGCGGCTCGCGGACGACGGCGTGAGCGTGGCGGGCTCGGCCTCCGCCGCAGTGAAAGACGCTGACGTCCTGATCACGCTCCTCGCCGACGGTCCGGCCGTCGAGGAGGTCATGGAGGAGGCCGCCCCTGCGGCCCCGAGTGGCGCCATGTGGATCCAGTCGAGCACGATCGGGATCGCCGCGACGGAACGGCTGTCCGAGATCGCATCCGAGCACGGCCTCGTCCTGGTCGACGCCCCCATTCTGGGGACGAAAGAGCCCGCCGAGAAGGGCGAGCTCGTCGTCTTCGCATCCGGGCCGCAAGAGGCCAGGGAACGGTGCGAGCCGATCTTCGGCACGATCGGCAAGGCGACGCGCTGGGTCGGGGAGGCCGGCGCGGGGCAGCGGTTCAAGCTGGTCATCAACACGTGGCTGCTCGCCGCCGTCGAGGGAGTGGCGGAGGCGATCTCACTCGCCCGGGGGCTCGGCCTCGACCCGAACGACGTGCTCGACGCGCTTTCGGGCGGACCGCTCGACATGCCGTACCTCCAGCTCAAGGGCAAGGTGATGATCGAGCGCAGCTTCGAGCCGAGCTTCAAGGCGTCGCTCGCGGAGAAGGATGCGGGCCTGGTGCTGGAAGCCGCCGAGCGCGTCGAGCTCGAGCTCCCGCTCGTCGAGGCCGTGCAGGAAGCGTTCGAGCAGGCCGTCGAGCTCGGGCACGCAGACAAGGACATGGCGTCCGTGGTCGAGGTCGTCGGCCGTCGCAGCGCGGTGCGCTAGATCAGCTCGAGCAACCGTTCCGCGTACTGCGGCGCCGTGGGCTCGTCCTCGTGCCGGTAGTAGCAGTAGACCGCGATTCCGCTCGCGACCAGCGGCCGGATCAGATCTGCGTGCCCGCGAACGTGCTTGTCCGAATAGGGCGGGTCTCGGAAGCGCAGGTAGCGGAACGAGGCGCTCGCGTCGACGTCGTTGATCCGCACGGCGTTCGCCGGCAGCTCGACGCCGGCCCACGAGTCGTGCCGGAAGTCGAACGCGATCAGCAGTTCTGGGTCGAGTGACCCGAGCGCGAGCGCAAGGAAGCTCTCGTCGCGCGCCTGCGTGACGAGGATCCGGATCGGCCCGAGCCGCTTCCCGAGCAAGCGCACGCGCTCCTCGAACGTCGCCGCCTGCCGCAGTTGGTACGCCTGCATTTTCACGGCGAAGCGGAACGTCTCGGGTGTCTGCTCGGCCCAGCGTCGGAACTGCTCCTCCGCCGGGATCCGGTACCCGGTCGAGTTCAACTCGACGCTCGGCAAGCGCTCGGCGTAGCTCCCGAGGAACTCGTTCGGCTTCGTCCCGGCCGGGTAGAAGCCGGGCCGCCACGTCGGGTAGGACCAGCCGGAGGTGCCGACATAGAGCCCCGGTACACTCGGTGTCGTGGCCGTCACGCCCGAAGTCCTACCCGACAGCCGGGTAAACGTCCTCGATCACGGCTTCGTGCGGCTCGACGACGCGATGGCCGACGATCTCTCGGTGGTCAACGGCGCGCGAGTCAGCTTCGCGCGCCGCAAGGAGGAGATGGACGAGTCCGACGAGGGCCTGATCCGCTTCCTCATGCGCGACAGGCACGGGACTCCTTTCGAGCACAACTCGTTTCGGTTCCACATTCGGTGCCCGATCTTCGTGGCGCGCGAATGGTTCCGGCACCGCGTGGGCTCGTTCAACGAGTTCAGCATGCGCTACGCGAAGGCGACCGACGAGTTCTACGTGCCCGAGCCCGAGGATGTCCGGACGCAGGTCGGGAAGCCGGGTTCGTACTCGTTCGAGCCTGTTTCGGCGGAGATCGCCGAGACCACCCGCACTGAGCTCGAAACGGTCTACGAGGCTGCCTATGCGACGTACCAGCGGCTCGTCGAGCTGGGCGTGGCCCGCGAGCTCGCGCGCTGCGTGCTCCCGGTGGGCGCCTACACGGAGTTCTACTGGACCGTGAATGCGCGGGCGCTGATGAACTTTCTCTCGCTGCGTGCTGCGGAGACGGCCCAGCGCGAGATCAGGCGGTACGCCGAGGCATGCGAGGTCTTCCTCGCCGAGCGGATGCCGGTCACATACGCGGCGTTCGTGGCGAACGACCGGACCGCGCCCTAGGAGATCTGAGCGCTGACGACCGGCACGGCCTTGCGGTCGTTGTGGTCCCAACGCTCGAGCTCGAGCCCGTCGAAGTTCGAGGGGTCGTACGCGACCGGGAAGCGGAGCGTCGTCGACTGCGGTCCGCGGACGTTGAAGCTCCCGCACACGACGACCGGCTTGCCGTCCTTCGTCATGTAGAGGACGTAGTAGTCGCGGGCGGGAAGCTTCTTCAGCCCCTCGACCTTGACCAGCATCGGCGTGTTGCCGTTCGCGTCGCGCGCTCCGAACCGGACGACAGCCTGCGCCTGGCTGTTCCTGAGCGCGACGGTGCGGACGGACTCGAAGGAGTTGCTCGTGTGCTTGTAGCCGACGAGGTACCCGCCCAGGAACGCGATCAGGGCGATCGCCGCCGCGAGCGCAAGCGCGGCGCCGACGCGGCGGCGCGGGAGCCCGGTCGGCTCGAGCTCGCGGACGGCTCCTCGGCCGTCCGGGGGCTCTTCGAGCTCGGGTGGGAGCTCGGGTGGAGGGCCGGCCTCGATCAGCATCTCGTGCACGCGCTCGAGACGCGCCCGCTCGTCAGGCGGCAGGTCCTCTCCGACCAGGTCGCGGAACTCGGGTGCGTCGCTCATGCCAGCTCTCCTTCCAGTACATCTGCGAGGCGAGACAGCGCACTCCTCGTTCGCGTTTTCACGGTGCCGAGCGGAATGCCGACGAAATCGGCGATCTCGCTCTGGGACAGGCCGCCCCAGTACGCGAGCTCGATCAGCTTGCGCTCCTGCTCGGGAAGCTCGGCAAGGGCGCGGTGCACGCGCCAGGCGGTCCAGCTCGTCTCGGCGCGCTCCTCGGGCCCTGGGTCGCTCGAGGGCTCGTCCACCGGCTCGGCGGGCATGGGCCCGAGCGCGCGGCGCCGGTCGACAATCGCGTTCCGCGCGACCGCGTAGAGCCAGGGCGCTCCCGGCCCACGGTCGCTGCGGTAGCTCTTCGCCGAGCGCCAGATCGAGGTGAACGTCTCCTGGACGGCGTCCTCGGCGCGGCCGCGGTCACCGAGCCGCCTCAGGGCGAGCGCGAACACGGGCCGGGCATAGCGCTGGTAGAGCTGCTCGAAGGCACCCGCGTCGCCCTCGCCGACGCGCGCGATCAGCTCGCCGTCGGTCGCGGGTTCCACGGCCCAGATGGTGGCGAGTACAGACGGCCGGGGCAACCCGGTACGGAGTGCGAGCTGAGCTGACATCGTTTGTGTGACAAGTTCTACGCCTCCCGAGGCGGCCCGGTTTGCAGCATCCTGCCTCCGTCGACGACCAGGCTGGAGCCGGTCACGAACGCCGCTCCGGCGAGGTAGAGGACGGCGTCCGCGACATCGGCGGGCGAGCCGACTCGGCCGAGCAGCGTCTCGCCCGCGCGGCGCTCTTCCTGGCCCGGATCGGCCGCCACCGGGCCGGGCGCGACCCCGCAGACCCTGACCTCTGGGGCGAGCGCGCGGGCGAAGATGCGCGTCAGCATCGCCTGCGCCGCCTTCGCGGCGGAGTGGGGCGCGAAGGCAGGCCACGGCTGGTACGCGGCCACGTCCTCGATCATCACGACCACGCCACCGGCCTCGCGGAGATGCCTCGCTGAGGCCTGCGTGACGAAGAAGCTCCCTTTGGCGGTCGCTCCGAGCGCCGCGTCCCAGTCCGCCTCGGTGACCGCCTCGACCGGCTTGGGCGCGAACCCCTCGCCCGCGGCGTTCACGAGTAGATCCAGCCCTCCGAGCTCGTCGGCGGCCCGCTCGACGAGATCCTGCGCGGCCTGCGCGTCCGCGAGATCCCCGTCCGCCCGTCCCGCCGCGACGACCGACCAGCCCTCGGCCCGCAGGCGCTCGGTGATGGCGGAACCGAGCCGACCGGTGCCGCCTGTGACGAGCGCTCGCATTGTTCGGGGAGTGTAAGGATCGTCCGCATTCCTCCGGACAGGGGATAGGAATACCGGGCGGCGAACCGAAGCCTTCCGCATGAGACGAATCTGGTCAGCCACTCTCGTCGCCCTCGCGCTGCTGGCGATCCCTTCGGCCCTGAGCGCGACCACGAAGACCGTCGACATCACCGCCGCAGGCTTCACGCCGAAGACGGTCACGATCGAGTTCGGCGACACGGTCACCTGGACGAACAAGGATTCGGGCGCACATCAGGTGCTGGCCGACCAGCTCGCGTTTCCGACCTCGCCCGTTCTCGCCCAGAACCAGACCTACTCGTACACGTTCACGAAGTCGGGAAGCTTCGGCTACCGCGACGCTCTGAACACGAACCGCCGTGGAACCGTGGTCGTTCGCGCGGGCGTCAGCATCAAGACGGCGCCGGCCGTGGTCAGGTACGGCGGTACGGCGACGCTGTCGGGGGTCGTCTCCAGCCTCGCCGCCGGCGAGACCGTCAACATCGACGCGAAGCAGTGCGGGGCGACGAGCTTCACGCGCCTCGCGAGCGTGAAAAGCACGGCGAACGGCGCGTGGAGCGCACCCGCCAAACCCGTCATGAACACCGTGTACCGCGCGGGCTGGAAGAACGCGAACAGCGCGGAGCTGACGCAATCCGTCTCACCGCTTCTGGCGCTGAAGCGTGTACGGGCCCGCCGCTTCACGGCCACCGCCACGGCCGCGCTCGCGCTCACCGGCAAACGCCTGGTCGTGCAGCGCTATGTCAAGAGCAAGCGCACCTGGAAGGCGGTCAAGCAGGTGACGCTGAACAAGTCGCAGCCCGGAACCCCGCCGGCCGTTCGCACCTCTGTCGCGTTCAGCCTGCGAGTCAGGCGCGGCACCAAGGTTCGCGTCCTGCTGCCGGCCGCGCAGGCGGCCACCTGTTACGCAGCGGCGCGTAGCGCGGCCGTCAAAGCCTGATTTCGCTTGGTTAGGCGCTTCGCTCGACGAGCGAGCCGCGCTTTTCCAAAATCCTTACAGCGGGTACGCAACTTCTGAACGTTCAGGCCGTTCCATACATAGCCGTCAACGACTTAGGGGGAACCGCCAAATGAAGAAGGCTCTAGCACTAGCCACTGCGGCGGGTGCGCTTGCGGTTGCCGGCTTCGCGTTCGCGGGTCTCGCCGCGAACAAGACCGTGACCATCACGTCGACGGCGTTCAAGCCGAAGACCGTGACCATCAACGGCGGCGACACGGTCACGTGGAAGAACGTCGACACCGTGAACCACCAGGTCGTCGCGAACAACGGCGCGTTCGCGTCGGGCCAGATCGCTCCGAACCGCATCTACGCGAAGCGGTTGGACACGCCCGGCACGTACGGGTACCACGACGCTCTCCATCCGGTCCTGAAGGGGACCGTCAAGGTGACCGGGCCGGCGCCGTCCGTCTCGATCGGAGCATCGACGGCTATTGCCGTGTATGGGAATGCGGTCCACGTCGGCGGGGCCATCTCGCCGGCCGCGGTCGGAGACACCGTCTCCATCTACGCGCAGCCGTCGGGCCAGGCGTCGTTCGTCAAGATCGCCGACGTCCAGACGACTACCAACGGCGTCTACGACTACATCACGACGCCGCAGCTCCTCACCTCGTACAAGGCGACGTGGAAGGGCAAGACGAGCGCGATCGTCACGGTCGCCGTCCAGCCGCGTCTCCGGCTCCAGCACATCGGACGCTGGTTCGTCGCGCGGGCCCAGCCCAACAAGTACGGCGGGCACTGGGTCTACGTGCAGCGGGTCAACGCGTTCGGCGAGTGGGTCAGCTTGAAGAAGGTCGTCTTCAACGGTCAGTCGGCGACGCGCTTCAAGCTGCGCCATCTGCCGCGTGGCCTCAATCGGCTGCGGATCTTCATCACGACCAACCAGGCCGGTTCCGGGTACTTCCACGGCGCCAGCCCGAGCCTCAGCTTCCGCCGCCGGTAGGGCGACGGACCACTAGGCCGCCGGCGGTGGGGTCCCGCCGGCGGCTTAGTTTGGTCCCATTAGGTGGTTCCGGCCTCGACCTTGCCGATCGCGTTCGCGTAGCGCTCGGAAACGGCCGGCCAGTTGACGACGTTCCACCAGGCCTCGAGGTAGTCGGGGCGGCGGTTCTGGTACTCGAGGTAGTAGGCGTGCTCCCAGACGTCGATTCCGAGCAGCGGCTCGTCCGACTCCATGATCGGCGAGTCCTGGTTGGCCGTCGAGTAGACCGCCAGCCCGGTGCCGTCGTGGACGAGCCACGACCAGCCTGAGCCGAAGCGGTTGACGCCGCCGTCGTTGACTGCCTTCTTGAGCTCGTCGAGCGAGCCGAACGTGTCGCTGATCGCGTCCGCCAGGTCGCCTTCGGGCTCGCCGCCGCCGTCCGGGCTCATGATCTCCCAGAAGAGCGAGTGGTTCGCGTGCCCGCCCGCGTTGTTGCGAAGGACGGTCTGCTTGCCCTCGGGCAGCGTGTCGAGAATGGTCAGCACCTGCTCGACAGGGTCGTTCGCCCACTCGGTGCCCTCGAGTGCGGCGTTCGCCTTGTCCACGTATGCCTGGTGGTGCTTGTCGTGGTGCAGCCGCATCGTAGCCTCGTCGATGTGCGGCTCGAGCGCGTCGTAGTCGTAGGGGAGAGGTGGAACCTCGAAAGCCATCTGCGCTCCTTTCTTCTGCTGGGCCAAGGCGCCGACTCGGCGGCGCCGACCCAAAGAGGCCGTGCTGGCTTCGCCGGCATGGCCGTTCCCATTATGCTCGCCGTCGCCTATTCCCGAGAGGAGTCCCATGGCCACCCTTGTGTTCAACGCCGAAGAGATCGCGCCCCGAGAGCTGAAACCCGCCCTCTACGAGCTCGAGGGGATCTCGCGCGAGGCGATCGAGGCCCACTACAAGCTCTACGAGGGCTACGTCGCGAAGCGGAACGAGATCCTCGCTCGGCTCGCCGACGTCGACCTCGAGTCCGGTAACCAGGTCTACTCCGACGTGCGCGCGCTCAAGGTCGACCTGACGTTCGCAATCGGCGGCGTGAAGAACCACGAGATCTACTTCGAGCACCTGGGCGGCACCGGTGGGAATCCGTCGGGGCCGATCGCCGATCTCATCGAGCGCGACTTCGGTGGGGTCGACGAGTGGCGGGCCGACCTGAAGGCGACCGGCATGGGCGGCCGGGGCTGGGCGTGGACGGCGTACGACTGGGACGAAGGCCGGCTGTTCAACTACATCGGCGACGCGCAGAACTCGTACCCGATCTGGAACGCGACCCCGCTGGTGGCGCTCGACGTCTACGAGCACGCCTACTTCCTCGACTACCGCACCGATCGGGCGGCGTACATCGATGCGTTCTTCGAGAACCTGGACTGGGCGACGGTCAACGACTGGGTCTCGAAGTACGGCATCCCTCTGCGATAGCGATCGAGACGCTCGCCTTCATCCTCGTCGGCTACCTGGCCGGCAGCCTCCCGTTCTGGTATGTCCGCGGGCGGTCCAGCTCCGCCGCAAGCCCGCCACGACCACCCAGTAACAGGCTGGTACGAGGTCAGTTGCGCCTGAGCCACTCGTCGAGCCCCGTGTGGTGCTCGAGCGGGCCCCCCTGCTCCAGCTCTCGCCGGAGCTCGCCCACCGTCCCAAAGCGCTCCGCGAGCACGTCGTGCGTGTGGATCGTCTCCAGGTTCACCTGCCGGGAGAAGACGAAGTCCGTGTCGTCCAGCGACGGGTACGTCTCGAGCACGTCCCGGAGCGCGATCCGCACCGAGTCCTCGACGAAGCGAGGCTGGAGATGCGCGTGCTCGACGACGAAGAGCTCGTCGGGTCGCTTCAGCAGCTCGTAGACCGGGGCGCTCATCGACCCCTCGACGATCCCGACCAGCTGCTCCGCGTTGACGCTCGTCTGCGTCCCGACGTACAGCGTGCCCCGGCCGCGCTGGTTGTGCGTCGCGATCGGGACGAGCTCCAAGATCCGCTCGACGTCGCCGTCGTCGAAGCCCGCCTCGAGCAGGCGCTCGCTCGCGCGACCACGGACGAGCCCCTGCGCACAGGGACAGGCGTTGATGCCGGCGGCCTGGACGCCCACGAGCCGCCGCACGCCCCCAAGGCGCCGACTCGGCGCCGCCGCATCAGAGGGCGTGCGGGCTTCGCCCGCGCGCCCGTCTTCACCCGAGGCGGCCGCGATCCCGATCAGCTCGACCATTTCCTGGGTCGGCAGGCCCGTGACCGGGGTCGTGCGCTCGATCGGGTAGCGAGCCGAGATGTGCACGTGCGCCCGCAGCGCGCGCTGCCGCTCGACGATGTGCGCCGCGATGTGCTCCGCGAGCACCTCGACGAGAAACGCCTCCCCGATCACGACCTCCTCGATCGCCTCCTCGAACAGCTCGGGGAAGCGCGACATGTGCACGCCCTTCTGTGACGGATCGAGGTCGACCGTGCACTCGATGTCGGCGGCGATCTGCTGCTCGACGCCTGCGTAGCTGATCCGGATCGCCTTGCTCGCGCCCATCACGCCCGCGCGCGAGAGGCCGAGCCGCACCTCGGGCCGTGACGCCTGGAGGTCGTCGTCGAGCAGTCGAGTCAAATCGTCCATGGAAGGGGGATATTGTGCCTTGCGTGGCTCCTTCCGAGAGCTTCGCGCGGTTCGTGTCGCTCGCCTGCCACGATCTGAGGACGCCGCTCGCGACCGTGGCCGGCTTCGCGCACACGCTCGAACGGTCCGACGACCTCGGCGACCCGGCGGCGCGCTACGTCTCGATGATGCGGACCGCCTCGGAGCAGATGGGTGAGCTGCTGGACGCGCTCGGGATCGTGACGCGGATCGAAGCGGGTCGCTATACGCCTGCGTTGATCGAGGCGGACACGCTCGAGCTCGCGCGGGCCGCGGCGGAGCGGCTCGGGGAGAAAGCCGGGGCGGGCGGCACCGGTGCGACGGTCCACGTCGACCGCGATCCCGTCGAGGTCGGCCTGGCCGGGCTCGCTCTGTGCGCGGTCCGGCACGGCGTGCTGGAGCGGGTCGAGCTGACGGCCGCCGGCGAGACGGTCGAGATCGCTCCGATCCCCGAAGCCGCCGCGCCGATCGTGCTCGCCGAGGACCTGAGGGACCTCGGCGCGGCGACCGCGCGCAGCGTCATCGAGGCGATCGGCGGGAGCCTGACGCTCGAGGGCAAGCGCCTGCTCGTTCGCCTTCCCGCCTGAACCAGGCCAGCAGGCGGGTGAATCGCGACCGCCGTTCCTCGGGTCGCGGACGGAGCAGAACGCGTTCGTCGCTGAGAGGATCGTGGCTTCTGGGCATCGTGCTCGGACGGTACGCGCGTGTGAGCGGCACCGCGTCGGCCGCAGGCGCGATTTTCGCCTCATCCTCGAGGATGAGATCGATTTCGCCTGTGCGGCCGATGCGCGCGCCGCTGCACTGGAGTACCGTCAGGACCGTGATCGAGCAAGCCTGGTACCTCTTCAAGCGTCACTGGTTCGCGCTGCTCGTGGCGGTCGCCGTGGTGGAAACCGCCGTCGAGTTGATCGTGCGCCGGAACAGCCACGGCGCGCCGACCACCTCGCTCTGGATCACGGTGCCTCTCCTCGCGGTCATGATCGTGCCCCTCTTCTGGTGGCGCCGGTTCCCGTTCGGAGCCCCCGCGGCCGTCTTCGTGATCGGCGCGGTCGCGTCGTTTGTCGACGGCCGTCTCGTAACGTTCACGCTCGCGACGTTCCTCACCGTCCTCGCCGCCGTGTTTTTGTTCGGCATCCTCGAGGACCGCAGGCAGTCCGTTGCCGGTCTCGGGATCGCTCTGGGAGCGGCCGGCGTCGTCACACTCAACGATCCGACCCAGGTGTGGAGCGACTACGCCGGGGTCGTCCTGCTGTTCAGCATCGCCTGGCTCGCCGGATTCGCCATCGGGCGGAAGCTCGAGCAGGCGTCGGCCGCACAGGAGCGGGCTGACCGACTCGAGCGGGAACAGGAGGCAGAGGCTCGGACTGCCGTCGCCGAGGAGCGCGCCCGGATCGCGCGCGAGCTGCACGACGTCGTCGGGCACAGCGTGAGCGTGATGACCGTCCAGGCGAGCGCCGTGCGGCGGCGCTTGAACCCGGATCAGGAGCAGGAGCGGGAGGCGCTCGAGATCGTCGAGCAGACCGGCCGCGAGGCGCTGGCCGAGATGCGGCGGCTCGTGGGCGTCCTCCGCAGACCGGAAGAAGGACCCGCTTTGGCTCCGCAGCCGAGCCTTCAGCACCTGGACCGGCTCGTTGCGCAAGCGAGGGAGTCGGGGCTGCCCGTCGAGCTCCGAATCGAAGGCGAGCCGACGCAGCTTCCACCGGGGGTCGACCTCACGGCATACCGGCTCGTCCAGGAGGGCCTGACGAACGCGATCAAGCACGCGCGGGCGTCGAAGGCCGACGTCGTCGTCCGGTACGGCGACGGGAGCGTGGAGGTCACGGTGACCGACGACGGCCCGGGCGGTGGTGACGGCGGCGGAGGCGGCCACGGGCTCGTCGGCATGCGCGAGCGCGTCACGGTCTACGGCGGCGAGCTCGAGGCCGGCCCGCGGCCCGAGGGCGGTTACGCGCTCAGAGCGCGCCTCCCCGTGCAAGGCTGAGTCGATGGAAGAACGGCCCAGCGGAACGGTCACGTTCCTGTTCACGGACATCGAGGGCTCGACGGTCCTCCTCCGCCAGCTGCGCGACGCCTACGGCGACGTTCTCGCCACCCACGGCCGGCTCCTGCGCCGGGCCTTCGAGGACGCGGGCGGCCAGGAGATCGACACGCAGGGCGACTCGTTCTTCGTCGCCTTCAGCAGTCCCAAGGACGCCGTCCACGCGGCCGTCGCGGCGCAGCGGTCTCTGGCCGAGGAGTCATGGCCGGAAGGAGCGGTGGTCAAGGTGCGGATGGGCATCCACACCGGCGACGCCTCGCTCGCGGCCGACCGCTACCTCGGACTCTCGGTGCACCGCGCAGCTCGCATCTGCTCGGCCGGTCACGGTGGACAGATCCTGATCTCGCAGACGACCTACGCCCTGCTCGAGGACCAGGAGGAGGAGCTGCCCGGCTCGACGCAGGACCTCGGCGCCCAGCGGCTCAAGGACTTCGACCGGCCGATCCAGCTCTTCCAGCTCGTCGTCCCGGGCCTCCAGGAGGCCTTCCCGCCGCTGAGAACGCTCGAGCACACACCTTTCGAGGGCGACGAGGGCCGCCTCGCGGACGCAGCTCGGCGAGCCTCGCTAGACGATCGTGAGACCGG
>Ga0209159_1001465_pt1 | contig 17935 bp, 14 predicted proteins | sample GraSoiAngelo_144_FD_185901 | JGI IMG/M metagenome (GOLD analysis project Ga0209159, IMG submission 185901) | Grasslands soil microbial communities from the Angelo Coastal Reserve, California, USA - 14_1009_02_40cm (SPAdes) (version 2) | ecosystem: Environmental > Terrestrial > Soil > Grasslands ...
AGCGCCTGCTCGATCAGGCGATAAGCGTCCCGATTGGTCGGCGTGTGCTCGCTGGTGATGCCCCGGCCCGCGAACAAGTCGTCGACCTTCCCGATCCCCACCCGCTCGATCCCCGCCTCCGCCAGCCGGTCGAGCAGCGTCGGGCCGACGGGCTCAATCGAGAAGTCCCGACGGCGCGGCGTCCGCTCGTACGCCCCGGGCTGACCCGCGAACGGCCGCGCGATCACCCGGCTCACGGCGTGCTCCCCCACCAGCATCCCGCGCGCTACTTCGCACGCCCGGTACAGCTCGGCGAGCGGCACCGTCTCCTCGTGCGCCGCAACCTGGAAGACCGAGTCCGCCGAGGTGTACACGATCCACTTCCCGGTGCGCTGGTGCTCTTCGCCCAGCTCGGCGATGATCGCCGTCCCCGACGCCGCCCGGTTGCCCAGATACCCACGACCAGTGCGCCGCGCGAATTCGTCCAGCAACGCCGTCGGGAAGCCGTCCGGGTAGGTGCGGAACGGCTTGTCGAGCAGCACGCCGCAGATCTCCCAGTGCCCGGTGGTCGAGTCCTTCCCGTGGGACTTGGGCAGCGCCACGCCGTACGCGGCGCTGGGCCGAATGCTGCCGCTGAGCCCGCGCAGCGGCCGGCACAGCCCCAGCCCCAGCCGCTCGAGGTTGGGAAGTCTGAGGCCACCCACGGCGCGTGCCACGTTGCCAAGCGTGTCGCTCCCGGCGTCGCCGTAGGTCGGGGTGTCCGGTGCCGGCCCGATCCCCACGCCGTCGAGCACGATGATGGCGGCCCGTCTCACCGGTAGATGCGCGGCAGCCGGGGCCCGAGTCCGGTCAAGAACTCGCGCTGCAGCTCACCGCTCCAGGCCGCGAATTGCTCCAGCGTGATGGCGCCGCCCCCCCCGTCCGCCGACCCGACGAGCGTCGCCACATCTCCTACGGCCGCGGGCCCGTCGCCCACGTCCAGCATCATCAGATCCATCGTCACCAGGCCGATGATCGGGCACGGCCGCCCGCGCAACAGCACCTGCGCCCGGCCCGACGCGCCCAGCGAGCGCCGCAGGCCGTCGGCGTAGCCGATCCCGAGCGTCGCGATGGTGGTGTCGCGCGCCGCAGTCCACGACGCGTTGTAGCTCACGCTGTCGCCGGCGCGCACGCGGCGCACCGCCACCACCCGCGCCCGCACGCTCACCACCGGCTTGCCTTCCGGCAGCCCCTCGCCCGGCGAGCCGCCGTACAGATAGACGCCGGGGCGCACGGCGTCGAACGCGAAGGTGCGGCCTTTCAGCGCAGCGGCGCTGTTGGCGACGTGCAGCACTGCCGGCCGCCGCGCCAGTCGCCCCACCGCCAGCCGGAAGCGCTCGAGCTGCTGCTCGGCGGAGCCGTCGCTGCGCTCGGCCGAGTGGAACTGAGTGTAGCAGCCCTCGAGATAGGGCGTGTCGAGGAGATCGGCGAGCGGCTCGACTTCGTCCCAGCGCACGCCGGACCGCCCCATCCCGGTGTCGATCTCGAGGTGGAATGCCCCGCCCCGCGCCCCGCGAGCGATCCAGTCGGCCACGGTGCGGCCGTCTCCCAGGGCCGGCGTGAGCTGCTGCGCGCGGTAGCCGTCGAACAGGTCGTCCCGGGCCGGGGTGAAAACGAGCACGGGGCGCGTGATGCCGGCGGCGCGCAGCTCGGCGCCCTCCTCGATGGTCGCGACGCCGTAGCCCCACGGGTCGAGGGCTTCCAGCGCCTGGGAAACAGCAACGGCTCCCACCCCGTACGCGTTCGCCTTGACCACCGGGAGGAGCCGTGTGCCCGCCACCCGTGCGACGGTGCGGGCGTTTTCGACGACCGCGGCGAGGTCCACTTCGACCCAGGCGCGCGCGTCGCGCCCACTCGTTGACACGTTCACAGGCGCGCGAAAGCTAACCCGCTGTAATGTGTAAATGCAAGGCGAAAAAGGGGTTAAACTCCAGGGTACCATGTCCGACTCCGCCCTCGCCCGCGCCCTCGCGCTGGTGCGCGACCTGCGGGCCCGCTGCCCCTGGGACCGCGCGCAAACGCCGCAGACCCTCCGCCCTTATCTGGTCGAGGAGGTGCTCGAGCTCGATCAGGCCCTGAAGCACGACGATGTCGCGGCCCTGCGCGACGAGCTCGGCGATCTGCTGCTCCACCTCGCGTTCCAGATCGTCATCGGCGAAGAGCGCAAGACGTTTGACGCCGAGTCCGTCACGCGTGCGCTCGAAGAGAAGATGTGGCGGCGGCATCCGAAGCTCTTTGGGCACGCCGAGACGCCGGACCATGAGGGCTGGGAACACGTGAAGCAGAGGGAGAGGGGAGAAGGGAGAGGTACGCTTCGTGGCTTGCCGCCCGCCCTGCCGCCGCTGCTCATGGCGTTCCGGCTGCAGGAGCGTGCCGCGGGCGTCGGGTTCGATTGGCCGGATGCGAGCGGACCGATGCTGAAGATAAAGGAAGAGCTGGTCGAGCTCGAACGGGAGACGGGAGCCGGGAGCCGGGAGGCGATCGCGGATGAGATCGGCGACCTCCTGTTCGCCGTTGTGAACCTGGCGCGCAAGTTGGCGATCGATCCCCGCGCCGCGCTCGAGCAGGCGAACGACAAGTTCAGGCGGCGGTTCGAGAGCGTGGAGCAGCTTGCCGAGCGGCGCGGGATCGAGATCGGGCGGGCGACGCTCGCCGAGCTGGACCGGCTGTGGGACGAGGTGAAGGCTCAATCCTTGTAGGGATCGAACTCCTCCGCCCCCGCCATCACCACGATGAGCGGGCGCAGCACGTGCAGCACCTCGACGGTCGGCCCCTGCGCCGCGAGCACATCGGGCAGGCGGCGGTACACGTGCGGGCTCTCGTCGGTGCCCCCGCCGCGCAGGATCACGTGCTTCCGCTCGACCCACTCGAGCATCATCTCCCGCGAGACGACCCCGGGCTTGATCACCTGCCCACGCCGTGTGCGCTTGCCCGCCGCAGCAGTGCGACTCATCACCCGGCCCGCGCCATGCACCGTCGAATACAGCGCGCGCGCCTGTAGCTCTCGTACGGCGGGATCGTCCGACGCGACACCCTGGATGATCACCGCGTCGTCCCCCATCGACCCGCCGACGAAGCCCCTCTGGCCCGGGAACGCAGGGGTCGCACCCTTGCGCACCACGTACAAGCGCTCGCCACCGTGCTCTTCCTGCCAGGCGAAGTTGTGGTGGTTGTGCACCAGCTCCACCTCGCGCCCGCCGAGTAGCGCCACCACCTTGCGCGCCACCCACTCGCGGCCGGCGTAGGCGTAGCGACCCGCCAGGTTCATGAGCTGCCAATAGGCGTCGCCCACCGGCGTCGCGACGTCGAGCAGGGTCTCGCGCTCGGGGACGTGCTCGCCCCAGGCGCGGTTCTGCCCCAGCGCGAGGAAGCCGTGCGCCACGCCGAAGCCGAAGCCGCGCGAGCCGAAATGCACCCCGACCCAAACACAGTCCGCCTCGTCGGCAAAGACGTCCACGTAGTGGTTGCCGCTGCCCACTGTCCCCAGCTGGTCGCGCGCCTTGGCGCGCAACCGCTCGCGCTCGTGCTTGCCCGGCACGGCGTCCCACGCCGGATCCTTGAACAGCGGGTCGTCGCTGGGCGCGTCGTCGGCGCGGTTGTTCCGCCCGATGCCGAAGGAGATGACGTCCTGAATGCCGTCCGCCAGCGCGGAGAGCTGGGGGGCCAGCTGGGCCCGGGTCAGGTCGGTGCGGATCGCGGCGTTGCCGCACGCGATGTCGAACCCCACGCCCACCACCGACACCTGGTGGCGGTACGCGGCCACGCCGCCGATGGGCATGACGTACCCCAAGTGCCCGTCCGCCATGAGCGCCGCGCGCTCGGCCCGGCTCGCCACGTCGCGCAGCTGGTCCAGCGTCTTGGGCTCGTGTGTCCCGAAGATCTGAGGCTCGGTCATGCTCCCCTCATCATATCTTCATTCCTCTCCCACTCGCAGGGCGAGGAGGCCTGTCATCCTGAGCGCCGCAGGCGCGAAGGATCTGCGCCGCAGGCGCGAAGGATCTACGGCCACAACTTGTACAGCGTGCGCGGAAACGCGATCGCCTCGCGCACGTGCGGGATCCCGCAGATCCACGCCACCGTCCGCTCGACCCCGAGACCGAACCCGGAGTGCGCGAAGGTGCCGTACTTCCGAAGATCCAGATACCAGCTGTACGCCTCCTCGGGAAGGTGCTCCGCCCGGATGCGCGCCAGCAGCTTGTCGTAGTCGTCCTCGCGCTGGCTCCCGCCGATGATCTCCCCGTACCCCTCCGGCGCCAGCATGTCGTTGTTCAACACGGTGCGGGGGTCGGCGGGGTTCTCCTTCATATAGAAAGCCTTCACCACGCGAGGGTAGTTGAAGACCATCACCGGGCGGTCGTACTGTTTGGCGAGCAGCGTCTCCTCGTCGCCCCCGATGTCCTGGCCCCAGGCGATATCACTCCCCAACCCCTTGAGCTTTTCCACCGCGTCGGTGTAGGAAACCCGGGGAAACGGCGGCCGGATGCGCTCGAGGAGCGCCGTGTCCCGCTCCAGCTCAGCCAGCTCGGTCTTCCGCCGCTCGAGCGCGCGCGCCACGATATAGGCGACGAATTCCTCCTGGAGCTTCATATTGTCGTCGGAGTCGTTCCACGCGACCTCGGGCTCGACCATCCAGAATTCGGTGAGGTGGCGTCGCGTCTTGGATTTCTCGGCACGGAACGTGGGCCCGAAGCAGTACACCTTGCCGAGCGCCGCGGCCGCGGCTTCGACGTAGAGCTGCCCCGTCTGCGCCAGGTAGGCGGTGCCCAGGTCGAAGTACTCGGTCGCGAACAGGTGCCCCGCGGCTTCGCCGATCGCGCCGGTGAGAATCGGCGTGTCGACCAGCACAAAGTTGCGCTCGTAGAAGAAGTCGCGGATCGCTTGGATCACCTCGTGGCGCACGCGGGCGATCGCCACCTGGCGCCGGCTGCGCAGCCACAGGTGTCTGTGTTCGAACAGGAACGCGGTGCCGTGCTCTTTCGGGGTGATGGGGAAATCCGGGCTCGGCCCCAGGATCTTCAGGTCGGCGGCCGTGAGCTCGACGCCCCCCCCTCCCGGTGCGCGCGGGTCGGCGCGCACCGTGCCCGTCACCTCGACCGATGTCTCCTGGGTGAGCTTCCCGAACGCGTCCCAGGCGGCGTCGGAAACGTCCTTCTTGGAGAGGACCGCTTGGAGATAGCCCGTGCCGTCGCGCAGCACCACGAAGGCGATCTTGCCGCTCGAGCGCGTGGTCATGACCCAGCCCCGCACGGCGACCGTCTGGCCCACGAGCCGCGGCAGCGCTTCGATGCGATGAGCGTCAGGCATAGGCGCGGCATACTAGTGGCGGGGTTTTGGGCTGTCAACGCGACGGCGTGTGTTACGCCGTACGTGCCGCCCGCGAAACTCGGCCCGCCGCGCCAGGAGACGAGCTGGCCCGCGTACCTGGGCACACCGCGTCACGACGTCGGCGTCGCCGAGTCGCTCAACGCCGACCCGCGGCCGCTGTGGCACACCGGCGTGGGCCGGGCGGTCCGGGGCAGTCCCGCCCTGGGAGAGAGCGTGATCGTGGTCGGCGTCGCCGACCGGGTCGTGGCGCTGGTCGACCGCGCCACCGGCCAGGCCCTGTGGCGCGCCCGGGTCGGCGGCACCATCCATGCCGGTCCGCTGCTCGACGGGGACCGCATCTACGTCGCGACCGAAGCGACGCCCGACGCGCGCGTCTACGCCCTGCGGCTGCGCGACGGCCAGACTGTGTGGAGCACCAAGACCGAGAGCATCGTAGCGCCGCTCGCCCTGGACGGCGACACGCTGTACGCGGCGACCGAGACCGGCACCGTGCTGCGACTCGAGACCGAAGCAGGGAAGGTCACGTGGCGCCGGCGGCTGGGCGGCGGGGTCCGCGCGGCCCCCATCCCCTCGGCGGACGGCGTCATCGTCGCCACGACCGCCGACACTGTGTACCTGCTGGAGCGCGCCACGGGCCAGGTGCGCGGGCGGCTCCCCACCCCCGGCGCGGTGATCGCGACGCCGGCGCTCGACGGCACGCGGCTCTACGCCGCAACGACCGCCGGCCGGATGCTGGCGATCGAGCTGCCGGCGCTGAGCGTGGCCTGGGACCTGCCGGCCGGGGACGCGGTGTTCGGCGCTCCCGTCGTGGCGCACGATACGGTGTACGTGCTGGCGCGCAACGGTACGCTGTGGCTCGTCCCGCGGGACCGCCCGTCCGAGGCGCGCAGCTTCGCGCTGGGCATCACGGCTACGGCTGGACCGATGCCGGTCGCGTCGGGCGTGCTGGTCGCGAGCGTGAGCGGCGAGGTGCTGCTCGTCGACCGGCGATCCGGCGCCATCCTGTGGCGCATCGAGCTCGACGGACCCATCGAGCAGCCGCCGCTGGTGCGGGACCGGCAGCTGGTGATTGTCGCCGGCCGCGGCGACATTCAGGCGTACCGATGAGACGAACGGTTCGCCTACTCAGCGGCCTGGCACTCCTTGCCTCGACGCGCCTGCCGGCGCAGGAGCGCGACAGCGTTCCACGTCCCACGTCGCACGTCGCAAGTCAGTCTCGTGCAACGGGGAGCGTGGGACGTGCGACGGTTCACTGGGGCAAATGGCTCGCCACCGGCAGCGCCGTCGCGTTCACGGTGATGGGCGCGCACGAGCACAGCCGCTCGAACGGCGAGTTCAGCCAGCTGCTCACCCTGTGTCGCGCCAACAACGACGACTGCCTGCTCGGCAGCGACGGTACCTACGTGAACCCCGCCGCGGAGCAGCTGTACCAGGCCTCGATCCACTTCGACCGTCGCGCCCGGCTGCGCCTGCTCGCCGGCCAGGCGACGCTGCTGGTCGCCGCGGGCCTGTTCATCGCCGACGTGACGCGGCACCCGGGGGGGCCGGTGAATAAACCGTTTGCGCCGCTGGAAGTGTCGGGAGACGTACGAACGGGCGGGGCACGCGTGGGGGTGCGCGTGACGTTCTAGTGTGGAGTGTGGAGTGCGGAATGCGGAGTGAAAGGGTTGGTCTCATGCGGCACGACACCTACCCTGACATTCCGCATTCCACACTCCGCATTCCGCACTCGCTTCACCCCACCCGGAACAACTCAAACCCCCTCTCATACCTCGCCACGATGCGGTCCCGGTACGCCGCATGCTCCGGCCGGGCGAGCGCCGGATCACGCGCAATGACCTCTCCCGCCGCGCGGCGCGCCGCCTCGAGCAGTGGCAGGTCGGTCTCGAAGTTGGCGTAGCGCAACGGCACCCCACCCGACTGACGGGCCCCGGCGAGCTCGCCCATGCCGCGCTCCCGTAAGTCGAGCTCGGCGATCTTGAAGCCGTCCGTCGTCTCGGTGAACGCCTTGAGCCGGGTGGCCGCCTGCGGGACGTTCGAGAGCAGGATACAGTGGCTCGCGGCGGCGCCGCGGCCCACACGGCCGCGCAGCTGGTGCAGCTGCGCGAGCCCGAAGCGCTCCGCGTGCTCGATCAGCATCACCGTCGCGTTGGCCACGTCGATCCCCACCTCGATTACGCTGGTCGCGACGAGAATCTGGACTGCGTTGTCACGGAACGCGCGCATCGTCGCATCCCGCTCGTCGGGGCTCAACCGCCCGTGCACGAGCCCGACGCGGAACTCGGCGAACACCTGCCGCAGGTCTTCGGCCATCGTCGTCGCCGCTTTCAGGTCGGCGCGCTCCGACTCGTCGATCACGGGATAGATGACGTACGCCTGACGCCCCGCGGCGCACTCGGCGCGGATGAACTCGTAGATCTTGTTGCGCGCGGCGTCGGTGCGCAGGGCGGTCTTCACGGCGCCCCGCCCTGGTGGCCGCTCCCGCAGCTCCGTCACGTCGAGGTCGCCGTACAGCGTCAGCGCGAGCGAGCGCGGGATCGGGGTCGCCGTGAGGAGCAAGACGTCGGGCGCGTCCCCCTTCTCCACGAGCGCGGCGCGCTGCTCCACGCCGAAGCGGTGCTGCTCGTCCACCACGGCGAGGCCCAGGCGGTGAAATTTCACCGACTCCTGGATCAACGCGTGCGTCCCCACCACCAGGCGCGCCGCGCCGCGCGCGATGCGTTCCCGCACGGCGCTCTTCTCCGCCGCCGCCAGCCGGCCGATCAGCAGCTCCGGCCGGAGCTCGAGCGGCTGGAGCAGCCGCGTGAGCGTCGCACCGTGCTGCTCGGCGAGCAGCTCGGTGGGCGCCATGATCGCGGCCTGGTAGTCGTTCTCCACCGCGAGCAGCATTGCGAACAGCGCCACCACCGTCTTGCCGGTGCCGACGTCGCCCATCAGCATCCGGTGCATGCGGAGCGGCGCCGTCATGTCGTTCGCAACCTCGCGCACCGCGCGTCGCTGGTCTTCCGTGAGCTCGAAGGGGAGATGCTCCTTGAGCCGCGTGGTGAGCTCCTTCTTGAGCGCGAACGCGATCCCCGCGCGAGCGCGCTTGGCGAGATGGCGCGCGCGCGCCTGCACGAGCTGCTGGTCGAAGAACTCGTCGAACGCGAGGCGGCGCCGGCCGGCCTCGGCGTCGTCCAGGTCCCGAGGACGGTGCACGGCGGCGAGCGCCGGGCGCAGCTCGGGAATCCCGACGGCGGCGCGCAGCCGCGGCGGTTGGGGATCGCTGACGAGCGCCAGCAAAGCGTCCAGGTGCTGGTGGATGAGCCCGCGGATCTGGCGGTGCGTCAGGCCTTCCGTCGCCGGATACACCGGCAGCACCAGGCCGCGGTCGGGACCCGCCTCCCCCTGGTCCGCCAGTACGACGAACTCCCGGGGGACGAGCTGGCGCCCGTGGTAGTAGCGCACCGGGCCGGTGACGAGGAGCAGCTGGCCCTGCTTGATTTGTCGCTCGAGGAAGGGCTGGCCCGGCCAGGCGCACTCGAGCAGGCCGCTCTCGTCCCGGAGCACCGCCCGGAACACGCGCAGCCCGCGGCGCGTCGGCAGCACCCCGGTCGTGACCACTTGTCCCACGCAGCTGACCTCCTGTCCTACGCGCGCGCGCGCCAGCGGCGTGACCGCGGTCGCATCCAGGTAGCGATGCGGCGCGTGATACAGCAGGTCGCCGACCGTGCGGATGTCGAGCCGCGCCAGCGCCTCGGCGCGCTTCGGTCCCACGCCTTTGAGGTATTTCACGGAAGTCACGAGCTGCAGCATCACTCCCCTTCCCCCTTCCCCCTTCCCCGGCCTTTCACCCGCTTACCAGGCGCTTGGCGTAGGACTGCGCGTCGAACACCTCAAGGTCTTCGAGCCCCTCCCCGGTACCGATGAAACGGATCGGGACCGGTACGGCGCGTTGGACTGCGACGACGCTGCCGCCCTTCGCGGTGCCGTCGAGCTTGGTGACGACCAAGCCGGTGAGCGACAGCCCCGCGGCGAACGCCCGCGCCTGCTGGACGGCGTTCTGGCCCACCGTGCCGTCCAACACGAGCAGCGACTCGTGCGGGGCGCCGGGCCGCTGCTTCGCGACCACGCGCACGACTTTCTTGAGCTCCTCGAGCAGCCGCTCCTCGGTGTGCATGCGGCCCGCCGTGTCCACGAGTACCGTGTCGACCCCACGGGCGCGGGCCGCCGCGACCGCGTCGAACGCCACGGCCGCCGGGTCGGCCCCTCCCGCGCCACCGACACTCGGGACGGCGAGCCGGTCCGCCCAGATCTTGAGCTGCTCGCCGGCCCCGGCCCGGAACGTGTCGGCGGCGGCGAGCAGCACGCTGCGGCGCTCGCGCGTGAGCCGGTGCGCCAGCTTCGCGAGGGTCGTGGTCTTGCCGACGCCGTTCACCCCGAACACGAGGATCACGCTCGGTGGCTCGGGTGCGCGCGCCAGCGCTCCCGGATCGCCTCCCGGCGGCGCGGCTGCCGCGAGGAGGCGCGCCACGGCCTGCTGCAGCGCCGCCTGGAAATCGCCGTCTCGGACGGGGGCGCGCGTCACCTGGTCGAGGATCTCCGCCGTCGCGGCGACGCCGAAGTCGGCTTCGAGCAAGATGCGCTCGGCTTCCTCACGCGCGCCCGCGTCGCGGCGGCCGAATACGCGGGCGACCCGCTCCCACAGCCTCATGGCAGTCCCTGTCGGCGGCGCCACGCCCACTCGGTCGCGAACGCCGCGATCGCAACGACGAACAGCCACCACCGCTCGCGCAGCGGAGCGCTCGCGAGCCGTCCCGCGCCGCCGCCCGCCTGAGCGTGCAGCACTGGCGCTGCCGGACGCCACTCGTCGGAGTACGTCTCCACCGCCACGACGCCCCGCTCCGCGCCGCTCGGCGACCCGTACGAATACACGCCCGGCGGCAGCGATAACTCCGCACGCCCCGTTGCATCGAAGCGGAGCGTGTCCGTTCGGCTGGTCCCGGCAGCGGTCAGCGTCACGGTCACGTCGCGCGGCGAGCCGGCGCCAGCCCAGCGCCACGCCACGGGCATCCCGTTGGACACCTCGTGCATCACCGGAGCGAACGTCTCCCCTCTCCCTTCTCCCCCACCCAGCAGCCAGTCCGCCAGCGCTGCGACGAGCGCTCGATACGCCTCCGCGCTCGCACCGCCGCGGAACGCCCAGCGAAACAGCCCTGCCGCGGCGACGGTCGCCCGCCGGGCACTGCCCCCCGCCCCATCCTGCTCGGACAGCACGATCACGGGGCGCGGGGTGCCACGCCGCGCGAGGCGCGCGGTGAGCACCACTACCGCTGCGCTATCGGCGGGGGAGGGGAGAGCGAGATCGGACACCGCGGCGGCGGGCGCGAGCGAATCCCAGGCGATGCCGGCGAGCGCGCCGGCGAGCGGGGACGGCTCGGGCGGCTGCACGTACCAGTCGCCCTCCTGGCCCCGCGTCGTGGACCAATTCAGGATGGCGCCCTTGGACGCAAACCGCTCGAGCGGCGCGGGGTTCCCCGCCTGGACGACGAGACGGGCGCCCGCCACGACCCGCGTCACGTCAGCGATGGAGACGGGCGCGAGGCTGGCGGCGTCGCGCCAGCCGCCCCCGCCCGGCTCGGATTCCACGAAGGCGCGCACCGGCACGCGCGCCACGTCGCTCAGCGCGCGGGCGAGGAAACGGCTGTCCCAGTCGGGCGGCGACGCGAGCAGCACGACCGAGGGCTGGGGACTCACTTCCAGCAAGAACCGGCGGGCGTCGTCGCGAGGCTCGGAGTCGCCGGCAACACCCTCCAGTCGCACCTCGAGCGCCTGCCAGCCGGCGCGTGAAAGGCCGGTGAAGGGGGAAGTGGGAAGGGTGATCTCAGTCGAGACAATCCCGCTGTCAGGAAGCGAAACAACACGCGACATGAGGCGCCGATTCCCCAGACTCACGACGAGCGTCCCCTTCCCCCTTCCCCCTTCCCCGGCCTTATCCCCGGCAGTTCCGTAGCCGATTTTGAGCCGGATCGTATCCCCCGCCGCGACGCGCGCCGGTCCCGCGACGGACGCGATGAACGCGTCGCGAAAGGACGCACGGGGCAGGACCACCACCCGCGCACGGCTCAGCAGATCCGTCGGGACGTCGGCGAGGTCGTCGATCGCGCCGTCGGTCACGACGCTGACCGGCCCGCCGCGGCCCGCCGCGGCCGCGAGCGCCGGGGCGAGCCGTGTGGCGCCGTCGGCCGGTGGGAGCGAGTCGTAGGCGCGCACGCGGGACCCGAAGCGCCAGATCACGCCCCTCCCCTCGCTCCCGCCCTTCGCCAGCGCGCGCGCGCTGTCCAGCGCCTCGCGCCAGCGCCCGCCGTGGCCCGCCATGCTGAGCGACGCGTCGAGCAGCACGAGGGGTGGGGCGGACCCCGGGTCGCGCCGCCAGGTCGCGGGGTTCCACAGCAGCAGCACGAGGGCAGCGAGTCCGGTGGTGCGCAGCAGCGCGAGCCCGGCCGTCAGGCGGCCGCGCACTGGAGTGCCTCGGCGAGGGTGAAGCGGCCTTCGTACAGCGCCCGTCCCACGACGGCCCCCGCGAGCCCGGCGGTCCGGATGGCGCGCACGTCGTCGAGCGCCGCGACTCCGCCCGAGGCGATCGTATCGAGCCCGAGCGCCGCGATCGCGCGGGCGCCCGCCACGTCCGGCCCGGCCAGCATCCCGTCCCGGGCGACGTCGGTGTAGATCACCGTGCGCGCTCCTTGCGCCTTGACCCGCTCGGCGAGCTGGGGCGCGGTGAGGTCGAACACCTCGGTCCAGCCCCGCACGGCGACGCGGCCGTCCTTCGCGTCGATGCCGACCGCGAGCCGCTCCGGCCCGTGGCGCTCGAGCAGCCGCGCGACCATCGCCGGATCGGTCGCGGCCTTCGTCCCGATCACTACCCGGGTCGCGCCCCACGCCAGCATCTCGTCGATCGCCTCCTCGGTGCGCAGGCCGCCGCCCACCTGGACCGGCACGCCCGCCGCACCCAGGAAGCGGCGCGCGAGCGCACGGTTGTCGCCCCGGCCCAGCGCGCGGTCCAGATCGACGAAGTGGACCCAGCGGGCGCCGTCGCGCGCGAACTGGCGCGCCACGGCCACGGGATCGTCGGCGTAGGCGGTCGCGCGCTGCGCCTCACCCTGGCGCAAACGCACCACTCGCCCGCCCTGCACGTCAACGGCGGGGTAGAGCTCCACGGATGTAGAGGAAACTAATCGTCGCGCGCGGCGACGGTCGGAGCGGTGTGCGGGGAGCCGTGCGGCTCGAGCTGAGTGACCAGCTGCACGCGGACCGAATCGTACGCGGCGCGGAGGCGCTGCGGGATCGGCGTGCCCGATCCCATGTCCTTGCGTTGCGGGTTGGTGGGCCGGCCGGCTACGAGAAACTCGTAATGCAGGTGCGGGCCGGTCGACAGGCCGGTCGAGCCGACGTAGCCGATCGTCTCTCCCTGCTCCACGCGCTCGCCCACGTGCAGGCCGCGCTCGAAGGCGGAGAGGTGGCCGTAGCGCGTGAGGATGCCGCTCGCGTGGCGCAGCTCGATCAGGTTGCCGTAGCCGCCCTCCTCCCGCCCCACCCGTGTCACCACACCGTCCGCGGTGGCGCGCACCGGCGTGCCGTACGGCGCCGAGAAGTCCACGCCCTCGTGGGCGCGCCACATGTGGAGGATCGGATGGAAGCGGCTGCCGAACCGGCTCGAGATGCGACGGAACGCCAGCGGCGCGCGCAAGAAGGCGCGGCGCAGCGACCGTCCTTGATCGTCGTAGAAGCCCGCGACCCCCGTCGCGTTGTCCTCGAAGTAGAAGGCGTAACTCGGGGTCCGCGCCACATCCACCCGCGCCGCCAGGATGCGGCCGAAGCGCCGCTCGCCCTCGGGGGACTCGAGCCGCTCCAACAGCACGATGAACCGATCTCCCGCCCGGACGTCGCGGGTGAAGTCTACCTCCCAGTCGTACACGTCGGCGATCGCCCAGGCGAGCGCGCGCCGCTCGGCTCCCGGCAGGAACGTGTCGGCGACGGCGCGGTCCAAAGCGTCGTACAACGACGACTCGATCGCACCTGTGACCCGCAAGCGCACGATCGTCCACGGGATCGTTTCGACCGTTTCGACCCAGCCGGCGTCGGCGCGCGCCACCTGGAGGCGCCGCTCGGGCGACAGCCGCACGGTCACCCGCTCAGCCAGGCTGTCGGTCTTCAAGCGGCGCACCTGGAACGCGAGCCCGGGCCGCAACCGGCGCACCGGCAGGTGCTGCGCCGCGGCGAGGAACCCGGCGTAGTCGCGCCCCGTGATCCCCGCGCGCGCCAGCACCTCGGCGAGCGTCTCGCGCCGTCCCAGCGTCTCCGTGAACTCGGCATAGGCGTCGGTCACGACGATGGGCGCCGCGGTGAGCGGCCGGCGCCAGGGCCACGCTTCGCGCGTGGCCCAGAGCAGACCGCCGGCCGTGAGCAGGCCGGCGGCGACGTAATGGCTCGCCCGCCCAGGAAGCGCCATCAATCCATCTGTCTCCGGATGAAGGTCGGAATCTCGAGCTCGTTGACGTCAGGGGGCGGCGCGGGTGGGGGCGCGCCGCGCCGCGCCGGCTCCGCCGGCTTCACGTAGCCCAGCGGCGGCACGGGGGTGGGCCGCGACACCCGCTCCCGGAACGGCAGCACGCCCGGCGCCGCCCGGCCCGGCGTCTCGGCCGCCTTGTCCCGGTCGAAGCCAGTGGCGATCACGGTCACCCGGATCTCGCCGTGCATCGCCGGATCGTTCACCGTTCCGAAGATGATCTCGGCCTCCTCGCCCGCCGCGTCCTTGACGACGTCGGAGATCTGGGTGACCTCGCCGAGCGTCAGATCTTCGCCGCCGGTGATGTTGATCAGCACGCCCGTGGCGCCGGTGATCGAGATGTTGTCGAGCAAGGGGCTCGAGATCGCCTGCTGCACCGCTTCCATGGCGCGGTTCTCGCCCCGCCCCATCCCCGTGCCCATGATCGACGCGCCGCCGTTCTGCATCACGGTGCGCACGTCCGCGAAGTCCACGTTCACGATGCCCGTCACGGTGATGAGCCCCGAGATCCCCTGCGTGGCATGCAGCAGCACCTCATCCGCCTTTTTCAGCGCGTCCTGGAAAGGTATCCCCTTCCCCACCACGGCCAGCAAGCGCTCGTTCGGGACGGTGACCATGGTGTCGACGTGCTTGCGCATCTCCGCGATGCCCATCTCGGCCTGGCGCATCCGCTTGCGCCCTTCGAACAGGAACGGCTTGGTCACAATGCCGATGGTGAGGGCCCCGAGATCGCGCGCCATCTGCGCGATGATGGGCGACGCGCCCGTCCCCGTGCCGCCGCCCATGCCGCAGGTGACGAAGACGAGATCGGCGCCCTGGAGGGCGTGCAGCACTTCATCGCGGTTCTCCTCGATCGCCTGGCGGCCGATCTCGGGTCGCGCGCCCGCCCCGAGGCCGCGCGTCAGCTTCTTCCCAATCTGCACCTTCACGTCGGCCTTGTTGTTGAGCAAGGCCTGCGCATCGGTGTTGACGGAGATGAATTCGACGCCCTGCAGCCCCTCGTCGACCATGCGGTTCAGCGCGTTGCCGCCGCCGCCGCCCACGCCGACGACCTTCATGCGCGCGTTTTGCGATACGGTCTCTTCGAGCTCGAAGATCATGGCTCCCTCGGGTGACCGATCAGAAGAAGTCCTGCAACCACCGCTTGAGCGGCGCGAACCAGCGCTCGACCCCCGGGCTCTGCACCAGCGAGCCACCGGGCGCGGCGCCCTGTGCCACCTTGCGCGCCGCGTACAACACCAACCCCACCGGCACCGCGTAGCGCGGCGCCTGCACGCTGTCCACCAGCCCCGAAATCCCCTGCTCCGGGGCGCCCGCGCGCACCGGCATCGCGAACACGTCCCGCGCCAGCTCCACCATCCCCGGCAGATGCGCGGTGCCGCCGGTCAGCACCACGCCCGCCGGCAGCCGCCCGCCCCCGTACCCCGCCTTCTCGAACTCGCGGTCCACCAGGTGGAAGATCTCGTCCAGCCGCTGATGGATGATGTCCGACAGCATCTCGCGGGCCGCCTGCCGGGCTCCCTGGCCGGGCGTGGACGGCAGCGTGATCATCTCCGACGGATCGACCAGCGGCTTGTAGGCGACGCCGTGTCGCTCTTTCAGCCGCTCCGCGTCGGCCTGGGTCACGCCCAGCACCTGGACCACGTCGGTGGTGACCTGCGCGCCGGCGTACTTGAGCGACGCCAGGTGCCGGATCTTCCCCTCGTGGAAGATGGTCACGCCGGTCGAGCCACCCCCGACTTCGAGCAGCGCGACGCCCAGCTCCTTCTCGTCCTCCGTCAGCACGGCGTACGACGCCGCCAGCGGCTCGAGCACGAGATCCAGCACGCGGTACCCGGCGCGCTGCACCGCCTTGCGCAGATTCTGCGCGGCGGTGGACTGCACGGTCACGAGGTACATCTCCACCTCGAGCCGCGTGCCCGTCATCCCCACCGGGTCCGAGATGCCGTGCTGCTGATCGACGACGTACTCCTGCGGGATGTCGTGCAGCAGCTCCTGGTCGCGTCCCAGCGAGATGGCCCGCGCCACCTCGTTCACGCGGGCGACGTCCTCCGCGGTGATTTCCTCGCGGCTCACGGCGACCACGCCGGGCGAGGTGCGGGCCGACACGTGCTCGCCGGCGATGCCGCAGGTGACGCCCCCGACCTTCGCGCCCGCCATCCGCTCGGCATCCCGCAGCGCGGCGACCACCGAGCGGCTGGTCTCGTCGATGTCCCGCACCATGCCGCGCCGCACGCCGGCGTTCTTGGCGAGCCCGACGCCCAGCACCTTGGCGAGCGGCAGGCGCGGCAGGTCGCCCACCACCTCGGCGATCACGGCGCAGGTCTTCGTGCTCCCGAGGTCGAGCCCGGCGATCAGCTGTCGGTCCCGGCTCATGCCCCCCCTGCTGCCGCGGACGCCTTACGCCGCACCAGCACCTGCCTCGCGAATCGGGCGTCGAGCTCCACGTACGGGCGCCCCTTCGCGGCCAGATCCTGCGCGACCAACACCACGGCCCGAATGACCTCCGGCCCGGCGTCGCGTCGCAGTAGCACGTGACGAGGCCCCATGTCCAGAAGCACGTCCCCGCGCGCCAACCCGCGCGCACTGGTGATGGTTTGAAACAGCGCCGGATCCACCGACTGGACCAGCGCCAGCACCCCCACGACCCCGGGATCCGCCGCCGCCGCCACCGGCAGGTCGAGCCCGGTGCGCGCCGGATCGAACGGCAGCGCGCGGCCCTCCGCATCGACTGCGACCAACGGGCCGCCGCGCGGCCCGCCCCCCCCCCGCGGCGCCAGTGCCGCGGGCTCCACCTCGCGCAGCTCGATCCGAAGCGCCGCGGGGAGCTGGCGCACCACGCGCACCTCCGCCACCCCCGCGAGCCCGCGCAGCCGGTCGCCCAGCAGCCGCGTGTCGGTGAACACGCTCGCGTCGGGTGCTCGCAGCGCCGCGATCACCACGTCGGGCGCCAGGTTTTTCACGCCCACGAGCTCGAGCTGCCGCACGCGGAAGAACGCGAGGTGCCGGAGCGCCAACGGCGCTGCACGCCAGCCGAAGGCGACCAGCACGACCCAGGCGCTAGCGAGCAGCGTCCGCCGCCGCCACCGCGGCCATCGGGTCACCGCGCCTTTTCCCTTCCTGGTTCCCCCGCTTCTCCCCGCCCCAAGTATTGCAGCAGCTCCGGCCCGACCCGGGTGACGTCGCCCGCCCCCAGTGTGAACACCACGTCACCCGGCCGCACCCGCTCGGCGACCAAGTCCACGAGCGCCGCGCGGTCCCGCACCGCCACCGTGGCCGCCCCCGCTCGCTCGGCGCCCCGCACCACCAGCTCGGCAGTGACTCCCGGCAGCGGCTGCTCGCGTGCTCCATAGATCGGCGCCACCACCACGACGTCCGCACTCGCCAGCGCGCGCCCCAGCGCTTCGCCGTGCAGCGCCGTGCGCGAGAACAGGTGGGGCTGGAACACCGCCACCACGCGCCGTCGCGGAAACGCCTGGCGCGCCGCCGCCAGCGTGGCGAGCACCTCCGTGGGGTGATGCGCGTAGTCGTCCACGACCGTCACCCCGCGTGCCTCGCCCACGCGCTCGAACCGCCGCGCCACACCGGTAAAGCGTTCGAGCGCCGTGATGCAGCGCTCGAGATCGACTCCCAGCTCCAAGGCCACGGCGACTGCCGCCGCCGCGTTTCGCAGGTTGTGCAGCCCCGGCACCTGCAGCGCGACCCGAACGACGCGGCCATCCGGCAGGGCGACCTGCGCGGCGGAGCCTCGCTCGCCTAACGCGGGAGCCGCGATCCGCACGTCCGCGTCCGCCGCGAGACCGACGCGCCACACCGGCACCCGCACCGCGGCCGCGATCCGCAGCGCTCCCGCGTCGTCCGCACCCACGATCACCCGGCGCGCCCGCCCCGCAAACTCCGCGAACGCTCGCTCGAGCGCGGCGATGCTGCCGCCGTAGCACTCGAGGTGGTCGGCCTCGACGTTGTTTACGACCGCCACCGTGGGCGCGAGCGAGAGAAACGCGCGATCGAATTCGTCGGCCTCGACCACGAACAGCTCGCGGC
>Ga0209159_1001470_pt1 | contig 17878 bp, 20 predicted proteins | sample GraSoiAngelo_144_FD_185901 | JGI IMG/M metagenome (GOLD analysis project Ga0209159, IMG submission 185901) | Grasslands soil microbial communities from the Angelo Coastal Reserve, California, USA - 14_1009_02_40cm (SPAdes) (version 2) | ecosystem: Environmental > Terrestrial > Soil > Grasslands ...
CGCGTGACGGAGAAAGGCGAAGGCCAAGTGGGGCTGTCGTCGCACGCGCGCAAAGCCCGCGTGGAGCGGTGGCCGCAGCGCGGCGAGGCTCGGCGCACAGACATTGGCCAGCTCGCGAGTCTTGACGCTGCCTGTCCTTCGCCAAAACTCCGTCCGTCGCCAAGTGATTGATCTCTCGGCGCTGATACGGCGAAAATCTCCGCTCAATGGTCACTCTCCTGCTCCACCTGCTTCGACTCCTCCCGATGCTCTGCGGCGGCCACCGTCAGGTCGCCCTGGAGAACTTTGCTTTGCGCCACCAGCTCGCCGTCTACAAGAAGATGGTGAACCGGCCGAAGTTGCTCAGCAGCGATCGACTGTTCTGGGTCGCGTTGTCCAGGGTGTGGGCCGGCTGGAGGCAGGCTCTCGTCATCGTGTCACCCAACACCGTCCTGCGGTGGCAACGCCGCCGCTTCCGCGAGTACTGGGCCAGACTCTCCGCTCGCCCCGCGGCGGGGCGCCAGCGCGTAAGCCGCCAGATCAGGGCTCCCGTCGTCCGAATGGCTCAGGCCAATCCTCTTTGGGGCGCGCCTCGAATCCATGGCGAACTGCAGAAGCTGGGAATCGACGTCGCTGAGCGCACCGTCTCCCGCCTGCTCCCGAAGCGCCGCTCACCGCCGTCGCAGACGTGGCGCACGTTCCTGACCAATCATGTCCGGGACCTCGTCGCCATCGATTTCTTTACTGTTCCCACCGCGCGCTTGCGCGTTCTGTTCGTCTTCGTCGTGCTCGCCCACGACCGCCGGCGCGTCCTCCACTTCAATGTCACCGAGCATCCCACCGCCGCCTGGACGGCCCAGCAGATCGTGGACGCCTTCCCGGACGACTCCGCCCTGTCCTATCTCCTCCGCGATCGCGACGCGGTCTACGGTCACGTGTTCCGGCAACGCGTGCAGGGCCTGGGCGTCGGTGAAGTCCTCACGGCCCCTCACAGTCCGTGGCCGAACCCCTTCGCGGAGCGGCTCATCGGCTCCATCCGGCGCGAATGTCTGAATCACGTACTCTCCTCGGCGAACGGCACCTGCGCCGCACCCTGGCTCGCTACTTCGCGTACTACCACCGGGCGCGTACTCACCTCTCGCTCGACAAGGATGCGCCCCACGGCCGCCCAATTGAGTCGCCGGAACTCGGCACGATCATCCCGATTCCCGAAGTCGGTGGCCTCCATCATCGCTATGTCCGACGGGCGGCCTGATCCAGCTCAGTCGGTTCGTCACGATCGGGCTTGTCCTCGCGTCAGGCTGCTCGCCGCTCCACCCCCCAAAGGTCCGCCATCCTTAGGTGGCGGCCCGACGGACCCGCACTGCTGGCCTCCCCTCCTGTCTACAGTCTTCGCCAACGTTCTTTGGCCTGCCGCGAGAGCATCCGGGCCGTCGTCCACTGAGTTGGATGAGGTTTTGGCGAAGGACAGGTTTCAGCACCGAGGACACCGGACCACACGAGCGCGGACAACGAGTCGGCAGGCGCTTAAGTGAGAATCATCGGAGCTCTCGCCAGCGAAAGCTGGGCCCGCATGTTTCCCGGCCAGTGAGGACGCGTCGGCGCAGTTCGGCCGAATTGGATTTTTGACTTAGACAGTTGAACTTGAGCGGGTCTCAGCCCCGGTCTCAACCCGACTTCGGCGGGGCTTGAACCTTCTTCCGAGTATCGGGGATCGCGTAGCGTACCTCGGGTGAGATAACCCAGTCGGTTTCCGGGACCAGCGCATTTCGCAACGCGTACTCCGGCGCCTCGACTAGCAGCATACGGCCCGAGTCCTCGAGAACCGAAGCGCCCTCGATTCCCTGAACCTTTATGAGCGTATCCTGTGGTCGCTCGCCTCTTCCCCGATACCGAACGACGAACCGCGGCATGGCAACGCTCACAGCCAAGAATCCAAGCGTCAACCCTTAGGAAGGCCTTGGCCTTCGTAGTTAGCGCCAAATCCCAGCTTCCCTGCAGATTGTAGCACCATCTTCGCAATTCCGTCGGCGCGGGACGCATCGCGCGCGGCATTGAGAAGGCCTGGGTTCTTGCCCAGGAGGCGGGTAGCCAAACCGGTGACGGCCGGGGTTGCCATCGAGGTGCCGCTCATAACCGCATACGCTTTATCAGGAACGGTCGAGATAACACCGACACCTGGCCCGGTGCAGTCCAACTCGCGTCCGATATTGCTGAACTGTGCGATGAAGTTCTTTTTGTCTGTGCCGTAGGGCGGGGCAACGTCGCCTCTGTCGACGGAGCCCGCAGGGAACAATCCAATTCGTCCGAGTGCTGAGACCGCGACACAAAGGTCATACGAGGCGGGAAACGAGACGGGTTGGCGCCCGTCGTTCCCCGCCGCGGCGATTACTACGGCCCCAGCGTTCCGCGCGTCCTGAATGGCCGCTTCGGTCGCCGCGTCAGCCTGTCCACCGCCGAGACTCAAATTCAAGAGATCGCACCCGGCGGCGAAGGCGCGGTCGATCGCTTTGGCGATCGCAAAGTTCGAGGCGCCAGGCTCGGGATTCTGCGGTGTGGGCTTCGGAAACACGCGGAAGCTGTAGAGAGCAGCACCCGGGGCGACGCCACGGATCCCGGTCGGCGGTGTTCCTCGCGCGGCGATGATCCCTGCGCAATGAGAACCGTGATCTCCTCCCAGCGGACCGTAATCGCCGGGTTTCTCCCCTGGCACAGTGCATTCGCCGCCCACAACGCGCAAATCTGGGTGCCCGAGCGCGATCCCGGTATCGATCACGGCGACCTTGACACCTTGGCCGTCGGTCACCTGTCCACCGCCAGCGAAGTATCTCACGCTGTCCTCGGCGGCCAGATCGATCGGGGCGAGTTCCACGGTGATGTTGGAGGCGAGCTTAACCTTCAGCTGGAGCGAGCCCCAGAAGGAGTTCTCCGGGTAAACGTACAATCGCTCCAGCATTTTGACGGTCGAGGGCAGGGTGAGCGTTACAGTGCCATTCTGGGATGTCGCACCGCCGGCGCCTTCCCGGGCGGCGAAGTTCGTGAATGCGACGACTTGCGCGCCGGCCACCGGGTGACCATCCCCCTGCGACACGATCTTCACCACGACCTTCCTCTCAGCGCCACGGGCGGCGGAGGGCCTCGCCATCTTCTCCACCTGATACATCTGCACCGCGGGCTGAAAGAATACCTCCGGCACGATGAGAAGACCCGGTTGCACCGCGCGCAGCTTCTGGGCCTCCGCCGCCGTGATCTCCACTAGCTTGGCGCCGTCTTCGTGGATGGAATCCAGGAGTTTCATCTTCACGTCGGCGCCACCCGCACTCTTGACTGCCGCGGCTCCTGTCGTCGCCATCGCTCGTAGGAACTCTTTGGTACTCGACGCCGCGGCTCGGAGCGTTCGGTTTCCGGGCAGCAAGATCACGCGCTGCGGCTTGGGGGTTTCGACGACGTGGATGATGGAGCGCACTGCATTCGTCACCAGACTAGTCTGGCTCGCCCGCCTGCGCCAAGTTTTCATCTTCCCTTCTTCTCCTTCGCTGTTCTTCGGTCTTCTCTTTTGCTGTTCCCACGGAGCTATAGGGTAGATCTCGAGCAGTGACTGCGCAACGTGCTTCATAGCCACATTTTTCGCGTGTGCCGTGAAAAGGTGCTGTGACTCTTGTAGGTGAAAGTCCCCCCCCGCGCGAATTGTCGGTGTTCCGCGGCCGCGACCGAGGCGGCGCGGAGTGACTAAATCGCTGAAGCTCTCGGGACGTGGGCTGTCCTTCGCCAAAACTCCGTCCGGCGCCAAGGGATTGATCTGGCGGGGCTGATCCAGAGAAAGTTCCGGCTCGATGGTCACCCTCCTGCTCCGCCTGCTGCGACTGCTTCCCCTCTTCTGCTGCGCTCACCGCCATCTCGCCCTGGAGAATCTGGCCTTGCGCCACCAGCTCGCCGTCTACAAGAAGACTGTGGCCCGGCCGAAGGTATGCAGGAGCGACCGACTCTTCTGGGTCGCGCTGTCGAGGGTGTGGGCCGGCTGGAGGCAGGCTCTCGTCATCGTGTCACCCAACACCGTTCTGCGGTGGCAGCGGCGCCGCTTCCGCGAGTACTGGACCAAGCTCGCCGGCCGGCCCGCCGTGGGCCGCCCGCCAGTCACTCTGTCCCTCGCCAAAACTCTGCCCGGCGGGCACTGGTTGATCTGTTGGTTCTGATCCGACCACAATCTCAGTTCGATGATCGCCCTAACTCCGACCGGGCTCGGGGGCTTGGACCTGTGGACGGATTGACGGATCTCGGCGCTTCTCAGCGAGTCGGACGAGGTTTTGGCGAAGGACAGGTCTCGATCGCCAGCGTCATCTCGCGCAGCGTGTCGCCGGTAAACGCGTTGGACTGCTTCGGACGATTGATCGTCGCTCGAGCGACCCGATCGCGGGCGTCGTAATGCAGGTCTCGGTAGCCATCAGCGTGGCATGATCTGTGCCCGAAGCGCCGCCGTCAAGGTTCGCACACTGCCGAGAAGGCATCATGAAGGATCGAGAGCGCCCGCTCGACCTCGGCATCGGTTGTCACCATAGGCGGCACGAAGCGAAGCACGTTCATGCGACCGTGGCTGCCACGCACCTGGAAGATGAGGCCGTTGTCAAGGCAGTGGCTCGCGATCGCGTCGGCTTCCCTGTTGGCTGGCGTCTTGCGCACGCGGTCGGTCACGAGTTCGACGCCCAGGAGCACACCACGGCCGCGCACGTCTCCGATGATCTCGAACTTGTGCGCCATTTCGTGGAAGGCCGTCTTCATTCGCTGCTCGATCCGCGCCGCTCGTCTCGCCAGGTCGTCTTCGATCACCACATCGAGGCTGGCCAGGCCGGCCGAACACAGGATCGGGTCGGTAGCGTGCGAGCGGGTGGCGAAGTAGCCGCGCTGCACGGCGCGGTCGGCAATTGCCGCCGACGTGCACACCGCGCTAATCGGCAGCCCACCGCCGAAGTGCTTCGAGACCGCCAGGATGTCGGGCACCACGCCCTCGTGCTCGTAGCAGAACATTTTGCCTGTCTTGCCGAGCCCGGTCTGCGCCTCGTCGAAGATGAGCAGCATGCCACGCGCGTCGCAGGCTTGCCGCAGCGCCGCGAAGTAGCCCGGCGGCGGCACGATAACGCCCCCGGCGCTCAATACCGGCTCAACGATCACGGCGGCCGGCTTTGCCGTGAAGTTGGCATCGGCGAGCGTGAGGCTCGTCTTCAGGCACAGGAAGTCGCAGTCCGGGAACGTGGTGGCGACGGGACAGCGATAGCAGTCAGGAGCGAGAATCGCCGACGTCCCGGGCGCGAGCGCGGCGTGCTTGTTACGGTCCCAGCCGAAGGACAGCGAGCGGGCGACGAGCGACGTGGATCCGTGCAGTCCCTCGTGAAGGCCCAGCACATCGTAGCCGCCGGTGGCGTTGCGTGCGAGGTCCACGGAGGCCTCGATCGAGTCGCTGCCACTGACGAGAAACAGTGACTTCTGCAGCGGCGGCGTGAGCAGGCCTCCGAGCCGCTCGTGCAGTTGTAGGCGCGGCACGTTCAGCATCGTGTTCGAGGCGTGGACGATCGTACGCGTCGCGTGCTCGATCGCCTTCATCACGCGCGGATGCCGGTGACCGAGTGCGGCGCCCATTTGTCCCGACTGGAAATCGAGGTATTCGCGTCCGATCGTGTCGACCACCGTGCTGGCGCTCGCGGAGGCGAGCACCGGGCGGTTCTCCAAGCCTGCCATGTAGGCCCCGCCCGGCGTTGGAATCACCCACTTGTCCACGATCTCCTTGACCTTCCCCGTGTCCATAGCGGTGGCTTTCACCGCACGTGCCGCACGGCCTGCTCGACGATGGGCACGCCAACCACCTCGCTCCATGCCTGCAGCAGCTTGCCAACGATCGGCCCCGGGTTACCGTTACCGAGGGCGAGCCCGTTGACCTTGACCACCGGCAGCAGACAGTACGTGCTCGCCGTCAACATCGCCTCCTCGGCTTGGTACAGGTCGAACATTGTGAACGCGCCCTCGTCGGTTTCCAGGCCGAGTTTCTCTGCAAGCTCGACCGCAGTCAGCAGGCTCACGCCCGTGAGATGCGTCCGACGCTGCGGGATCCGGAGCACGCCGTTGGAGACGAACAGGAAATCGGAGCCGCTGCTCTCGGCGATGTTGCCGTCGGTGTCGAGCATCAGCGCGAAGGCGTCAGGGTCCGCGGCCTTCGCTTCGAACTCGGCCTGGAAGTGGTTCATCTTGTTCGAGACCTTTGCCCGTGGCGACACCGACTCGGGTGGCGTCCGCCGCGTGGCGGTGACGATCACCGGCGCGCCGTGACAGTAATAGCGGGCGTGGGTCGCGAAAGCCAGGGGCAGGCAGTACGCAGTGACGGTTGGCACGGCATCGGCGGGCGCGTAGATACCGCTCACCAAGCCGCGGCTGGCCTGCATCGTGAGGAGGTAGTCGCCATCGCCCGCCTTCCGCGCGGGCTCGTTCCGCCGCACCACCTCCTCGCAGATCGCGGTGACGGCGGCCTTGTCGAGACGCGGGTCGATGCGCGCGTAGCGGAGCGAGCGGAAGAAGCGCTCGACGTGCTCGTGCAGCTTGAAGAGCCGCCCCTCGAACGTGCGCGTGGCATCGTACACCGCGTCGCCCCACCGGAACCCGCGGTCGAGCACCGAGACCTTCGCGTTCTTCTCGGCCAGGTACTCGCCGTTGAGGTAGACCACGCGCTCTGCCATGGTGCGACTCCTTTCGAGTTATGAACGCACCCGGCGTAGAAACTCCTTCAGGCCGGGATCCTTGGGCCGATCGAGGACTTCGGCCGGTTTGCCGAGCTCGGCGATCGCACCGTCTGCGATGTAGGCGATCCGGTGCGCGATCTCGCGGGCGAAGCCGACGGCGTGCGTCACCAGAACCAGCATGATGCGATCGGACAGCAGCGAGCGGATGACGTCCTCCACCTCGCCGACCAGCTCGGGGTCGAGTGCGGAGGTGATCTCGTCGAGCAGCAAAACCTTCGGGCGCATGGCGAGCGCCCGCGCGATCGCCACCCGCTGCTGCTGACCGCCCGAGAGCTGAGCCGGATAGGCGGACATCTTGCCTTCGAGCCCCACGCGCGCGAGCAGCCGGCGGCCCAGCGCCTCCGCCTCGAGCGCCGACACACCCTGCGAGAACCGGGGTCCGAGCACGACGTTGTCGAGCACGGTCATGTGGGGGAACAGGTTGTACTGCTGGAACACGATCCCCATCTGCTGGCGCATACGCCGAGCCTCGGCGTCTCCCATCCGCCGGCGGACGCCGTCGGCGCCCGTGCGATACCAGAGCGGCTGGCCGTCGAGCCGAATTTCGCCCGCCTCGTACGTCTCGAGGAAGTTGATACAGCGCAGGAGCGTGGTCTTGCCGCAGCCGCTGCGGCCGATGAGCGCCACCACCTCGCCGTCGGCAATGTCGAGATCGATCCCGCGCAGCACTCCGACAGCGCCGAACGCCTTCTGGAGCCCGCGAATCTCGATCATGCGCGCTCTCCGGCGAAACCGCGAAGGGCGAGATGACGCTCCAGGCGCCGCCCGAGACGGTCGATGCCGAAGCACATCACGAAGTAGAACGCCGCCGCCAGGCCGAGGACGGTGAAGACAGCGAACGTGCGCTCAATGATCTCGCGCGCCGCGAGCGTCAGCTCCCACACGCTGATGATCGAGAGCACCGATGAGGCCTTCACGGTCATGACGCAGACGTTCACGTACGGCGGTAGCGTATAGCGCGTGACCAGCGGAGCGACGACCTTGCGGAACATAGCCAGCGGCGGCAGCCCGAGGCTACGCGCCGACTCCCACTGCGGCCGCGGGATCGCCAGCACGCCGCCTCGGAAGACCTCGGCGAACAGCGCGGCGGTATAAATGATGAGCACGAGCGTGCCCGCGATGTAGGGTCCGGTGCGTAGGTCGAGCGCCGGCAGCGCGTAGAAGAGGAGCAGCGCCAGCACGAGCAGAGGCGTGCCACGCACGACGTACACGTAGACGCGATAGCCAGCGCGCACTGCCGCGAGCCGCGAGAAGGCCATGACGGCGAGGACGATGGCGAGAAGCGTGCCGCCGACGATGGCGCTTGCCGCGAGCAGCAGCGAGACAATCGCGCCCTGGGCGAGGAGCTGGAGGCTACCGGCCGGCACGGTCGTCCTCTACCGCCACCGTACGGCCCGGTGTGAAGCCCGAAACACGACCTCGGTACCCGACACGAGCAGCAGGTAGAGCAACGCGACCACGATAAACGCCTCGTAGGCCGCGCCCGTCTGCTCGGTGAGGAGCTTGGCCTGCATCGTGAGCTCCGTGATGCTGATCGCCGACAGGAGCGATGTGTCCTTCAGCAGCAGCACGGTCTGGTTGCCGAGCGCTGGAATGGAGTAGACGAGGACTTGCGGCAGCACGATCTTGCGGAACGTGTTCCAGGGCGCCAGGCCCAGGCTCCGCGCTGCGTCGAACTGTACCCGGTCGATGGCGTTCACGCTGCCGCGAAGGATCTCCGAGATGTAGGCGCCGTTCTGGAGGATGAGGGCCAGGGCGCCGCAGACGACTGCGGGCCAGGGCAGTCCGATCATAGGAAACGCGAAGTAGATGAGATAGATCGGCAGAAGGACCGGCGTGTTACGGAAGAGCTGCACGTAGCCGTCGACACCGAGCGCGCCCCACCGCCCCGCGGACAGACGGATCAGCAGCAGCACGCAGCCCCATGCGATGGCCCCGCCGGCGGCCGCCAAGGCGGTGGCAGCGGTCCAGGCCAAACCGGTCGCATATGTCGGCCCGTAGATCGCTGCCCACCTCGCGAAGCCCACCGCCGCCTCACCACCTCACTGCGGGTTGTAGAATTTCTGGGGCGGCGGGTTCTTGCCGAACCACTTGTGATAGATCTCCGAGTACTGCGGATACCATGAGCCTGTCCGCATCTCGGCCACCGCGGTGTCCAGCCACAGCCACCACTTGAAGTCCCCGGTTCTCAAAAAAATGCCGTTATTCTGCGACGCACCCAGCAGCCCGGGCAGCACGTCCATCTCGTCCTTGTTCTGGGCGGCCCAGTATTCCGCCGCCGGCGTGTCGATCTGCAGCGCGTTCGCTCGGCCGCTCTTCACGGCCAGGAACTGCGCCGACGGTGTGTCGAACGTCAGCACTTTCGCACGGGGGAAGAAGCGCTTCGCGCGGTCGGCCATCTGAGGATTGTTGAGGTTGGCGACCGTGAACTTGTCTTGATCAAGATCCTTCAGCGACTTGATCCCGCTCTTCTTGCTGACGAGCACGGAGATCCCGGAGTCCACGAATGGCCGCGTGAACGCCACGCGGATCGCGCGGTCGGGATAGGTCGTCGTGCCGCCGACGCCCATGTCCGCCCGCCCGCTCTCGATGGCCGGCCAGCGCCCCTCCGCGCTGACGCTGACGAACTCGACCTTGTTCGGGTCCTTGAAGAGCGCCGTGGCCACTAGCCGGGCGATGTCGATGTCGAAACCGACCAGTTGGCCCTTGTCGTCGTTGAAGGCGAACGGCGGCACGGTCGTGAGTGTGACGACGATCAGCTTGCCGCGCTCGAGGACGACGTCCATCCGTGACTTTTCTTCCGCGCCGGCCGCTACGCTCGCGGCGAGCAGTAGCCCGACGACGCCGGCAGCCAGCACAGTGTAAACGCGCGACACCTTCATGCGGACCTCCTTGGCAGTGAGATCAGGAAACGTACGCGTAGGCGGCCTTGCCCGTCAACGCCACCAGGATCTCGACGGTGGCGCGGTCCTGCGCACGCGCGATGTCCTCCAACGTGGGGCCGACCGCGCCATCCCGGGACAGCAGGTGCACCGTGGCGCCCTCGGCGATAGGCGTCGCGTCCGTCACGTCAATCACCGTGTGCTCCAGGGAGACCGAAAGCACGGGCGCCGAGCGGCCCGCGATGCCGACGCGCTGACCCGGCTTGCGGACTAGGATCGAGTTCGAAAACCCGAGCGGCATGACGCCGAGGCGCGTGGCGCGCGCCGCCGACCGCGCACCACCGGGACCGAAGCGCTCCCCCGCGGCGATCGTACGCAGCGAGCCGACGATACTGGTGACTTCGACGAGCGCCGGGCGCAAGCCCGCGACGTCGATGTGTTGGCCGGAGGCCGACGTCCACGTCGGCTGAACGCCGTACAGCAGCGAGCCGGGGCACACCGCGTTCGTCGAGGGGGCGTCGAGCCCAGACGCCAGGCCGGTACTCGCGAGCGCCTGGACGACCAGGCGGCGGCCGGCATCGCCCTGAATCGTGCCGGCGACCTCGCCGAAGGCCTTGAGCCGCTCCTGGACCCACGCGACACTTTCCTCGCTGAAGAACGGCAGATGCGTGAAGAGACCCGCGAGCGTGACCGACGGCAGCCGCGCGATTTCACGGGCCTCACTCGCGGCGACAGGGAGCGGCGCCCCTACTCGGCCGAAGCCGGCGTCGATCTTCAGGAACACCGACACGGGCGCTGCCGCCTGCGGCGCGAGCGCCGCCGCTTCTGCCGCCGATTGCACGCCGATCGTGATCCCGGCCCCGACGTGGCGTTTTAGATCGAACCCGGCGATGGTCGGGAACAAGAGGATCGGCGTCGTGATCCCGGCCTCACGCAGCGCGAGCGCTTCGCCCGGACTGCCGAGCGTAAGCCACGGGACGCCGGCGGCTTCGAGGCAGCGCGCCACGGGCACGAGCCCGTGGCCGTAGGCGTTGCCCTTGATGCAGGCCATGACGATCCGGTCGCCCGCCAGCGCCCGGACCGCCGCGAGATTGCCCCGGATCGCCGAGAGGTCGACACGGACCGTCAGGGCCTCCACGTTACCTGCCTCCAAGCAGCAGTGCGCGGATCGACGCCGGGTCTTTCAGCATCGAGCCAAGCGTGGTGAGCGCCCCATCGACCGCGCTCGCGAACTTCCGGGGTCCGCCGAACCGCGCCAGCGTCTCGGGCGGGATGAATTTGAAAAGGATGTCGGCACCACCGGGCGGCATGCCCACGAAGTGCACCGTGAGCATGCTGTGGTCCTGCAGCAGCAGCATGCACAACGCTGCCGAAGCTTCGAACGGCACGATCGGCGCCTGTTTCACGCCGCCGCGCTCCATCGCGATGGCGAGCACGTCATCGGCGAGCAGCTGCGCCGTGGTCGGTGTCTCACGCAGCCGGTCGCCGAAGATCGGCCGCAACGCAGCCGCCACGGCCTTGGTCGTGTCGATCAGCTCCTGCACGCGCTTTGGGCTGTATTTCTCGAGGGTCCGCACGACGGATTGGTACAGCATCGGCCGCGTCTCCAGGCCGCACTCGAACGCCCTGGCGCGGATGCTGGCGACGAGGTCCGCGCGGCCGCCCAGAAGGCCGAACCGCGGCCCCAGCGTGCCGTACTTGTCGAGGCCAGTCGCGCCGACATCGACGCCGAGCTCAAGCGTTTTCGGCTGATCGAAACTGGCCGGACCGACGCGGGCACCGCCCGCGTCGTCGACGTAAACGAGCGCGCCCTTGTCGTGGGCGAGGCGCACGATCGTGCGGATCGCTTCCACGGGAAGCAGTTCATAGGTGACCGCCAGCCGCGTGAGGTCCACCAGCGCGACCTTGGGCTCGCGATCGAGGGCGCGCTTGAACTCCTCGAGGCCGGCCGTGTCGGTGAAACGCGCGCCGACATGCGCGGCCGCACGGAGCACCGAGGGATGGCTGTGGCTGACAGAGACACCGATGACCACGTCGCCCGGCTTCACGAGGGTCAGGTGCGTGGCGAGCGTGGCGCCGGTGAGCCGATTGAACACGGCGATGTCGTGCTGCGGCGCCGTGCCGCCGAGATGCTCGAGCGTCAACGCCTTCAGCCGGTCCCAGTGCAACGCAGGCGCGATCTCGTCGTCGGCCCAGCGCAGGTCCTCGGGCTCCATCGGCAGCGAGTGGTCGAGGCCAGTGAATATGTAGATCGCCTCCGGACCGCGCTCTCGGATGATGCCCCATGCACGCTGCAGCTTCGTGAAGTCGTCCGAGGTGGCGGCAAGGATCTTGCCGCGCGCATAGGAAAGGTTCGGGGCGAACTTGTTTCCGAAGCGATCCGTATCGTTGGCCATGTGTGCTCCTCTCGCGCAGCCCGTTCACGCTCGGGCTACGGCTGTAGGACGGTCCGGCCGCCACGACGCGAACGGGTCTCTCGGACGGTCGGTTGCCGCCTTGCTGGCGGTAGTTGCGTTTTGACCTCGTAGCGGTAACGGTCGGCACGATAGAACGCGTCGGACACCTCGACGGGAGTTCCAGCGACATCAGTGACGACCAGACGCAGGGCGAGCACCGGTTGGGTGAGATCGGTCCCCAGGAGCCCGGTCGTCTCGATGTCGGGGAGGCGCGCCTCGAGCGACTGATGGATCGTGCCCAGGCGCATCCCCAGGCGATCACGCAGGAACTCGAGCAGCGAGATGCGGGTGAGATCACGAGGACGGATGCGCTTCCCGAGGCTCGGTAACATGTAGTTCACAACGACCGCGAGCGGTGCCGCGTCGATCATCTCGAGCCGCACGAGGCGCGTCACCGGCGTACCCCGCTCAATCCCGAGCGGCCCGACGATGTGCGCCGGCGCCGGGACCGTCTGCACCGTGATGACCTTGATCTCCGCCTTGTAGCCGAGGATGAGGTTGGTGACGGCCTGCGGGCGATCGACCCCCGGTCGCGAGTGTACGAAGCTACCCCGACCCCGGTGGCGGACGATGAGCCCCTCGCGCGCGAGGACGCCGAGCGCTTCCCGGATCGTGGTTCGGCTCACCCCGAACTCGGCGAGCAGCTCCATCTCGGTCGGGATCGGTCGGTCGCCTTCCCACTCCTCCGACTCGATCCGCGCGCGCAGCACGCGCTGGATCTGCAGGTGGCGCGGCACCAAGGGGTGGTATGCAACTCCGACCCGTGTTCCCATTTGTATCGGACTCAATACATTAGCCGGGCCACCGGTGTCAAGCGCGCGCCGGAGACACGGCGCGACTCAGGCGAGACGTACGGAAATGGTGAGCAGCTTCGGCCGCGCGCGCGTGCTTGTGTTCGCATGCTCCCGGTCGTTGGCGCGGCAGGCCGCAACGTCGCCTACGTAGGGCATTGGAGATATAGGGGACGGCAGGTGCTATGTGGCTCGTCTCGCCGACGTCAACGCGACACGTATTCGTTGCGCAAGTCGTCCGCGCGCGCCGCGGCGTCACGCTCCGCCCCATTGCCGTAGCCGCCACCGCCCGGGGCCTGCAGCACGAGCGTGTCGCCAGGGTTTAGAAGGATCGTCCGCTTGCTGTGGATCGGCTGACCATTCACGGTCGCCACGCCCGCCGCGCCGTGGCCACCGCCGAACAACCCTTGTGCCGGATGTTTGAGACGCTCGCCCCGCATGGCAAATGTCATGGGTTGGTTGGCAGAGCTCGTCATCGAGAAGCGCTGACCTGTCCCGCTGCGGTACTTGCCGATCCCACCGCTATCGGCCACAAGCTGCTTCTCGTTGACGAGCACGGGCTTTTCGCTCTCGAAGATCTCGCCCGCGCGGATCACCGTTTTGACCGGGACAAGGTCGCGTGATGATCACCAAACGACCGAGTGACGAGCGCGGCCGCCCAGGACCTCAGTTTCGGCCGCGCCGTAATCGGCGTTCTCGTCGGGCTTTCCGGGATGGCCTCTTGCAGCCTGCCCTTTCAAGAGAAATGTCTTTGGAAGCGCACCTTCGCCACAAATCTTGAGAGATCCGAAGTCTTTGTACCAAGGTCCCTCAGGCGCTTCTGGCTCGGCTTCGCGCCACAACTTCAGCTTGTAAAGGTCCTCAGCTGAGATCTGCCGATCCGCTACGCGATCGAAAAGGTGCTCGCGCAGACTCGGTGGAAGATTGGTCCACCGAATCTTCGGCATCAATCACCGAACGTCATCCGCGCGAGTTCTTCCTTCAATCGCTGCCGCTCGGTAGAGTCTCGAGATTCAGTGAGTCGATTCACGAGCAGAAAAAACTGTTCCTTCTCGGCGTCTTTGGACTGAAGCCCGGCCTCGATCAAGTCCACGAGAACCCGATTGGCGCTTGTCTTCCTCGTCTTGGCTAAGGCACGCACACGCCTAGCGATAGCGGTCGGAATTGAAACGCTCTGACGAATAGCCCTCTCAGTCTGAGCCATGTCTGCGATACTACACCGTCGTGCACCAGATTGCACCACTCCAGGGCGTTAGCTTTGAGTGGGCCCTTTCAGTCCACAATATGCCGCCGCGAGCGGTGGGTCGCTAACCCAAGGCGCTTGAAACCCAATGCGCCATCGCAAACCGCTGTCAGATACTGCATTTCCGAGGTCCTGAGAAACGTCTATGAAGCGACGGGATCGAGGGAGCTAGTCCTCGCTAGGCAATGGTCGGGGTTATGCCGGATTTCTCGAGCTCAGGATCCGTCGGCTGGCTGGCGTGTAGGACGCGCCGGTCGAAAACCTTCATAGCCGGTCGAAGAGCACCAAAGGGGCCGAGCGACTCGGCCCCTTTGGTCTTCGGGACATCCGTGGTTGCGGGGGCTGGATTTGAACCAGCGACCTTTGGGTTATGAGGGGAAATTCAGTCATCGCAGCTAGCAAGACCAACCAACCAGAACCAACGATGACGAACGTTTGCGAGAGGGCGTCGTTGGCGCCTTTGGGCTCATGTCGGTCGGTTTACTTCATAGTCGCTACATAGGCTGCGCCGTCGATTCTGGGCCGGTTGCTATCCGCCGCCCGCGCCGCTCCCTCGGTGGGATTCATGCAGCCGTGGGACTTCATCCACATCGATGACGTCGCGCTCTGGCACTCCTTCAAGCAGATATTCGTCCGCGAGAGTCGCATCATCCTCCGGTCAATGGACGTGCTCGCCCGCCGGGCGGCAACTGGGCCTCGCGTGGAAGCGATTCTACCGCGAGCCGGCGCGCCGAAGACGTAAGCTCTGGTACGGAAGGCTCTGATGACAGGCGGCGACTACGACCCCTTCCTTCGCGGGCGATTCCCGGTTGGCGTGAGGACCATTCAGGCTTTTGACGCTGACCGGGTCCGCGCGTTCTCATGCGAGATCTGGTACCCGGCAGCGGCGACATATGCGGGCGAGGATCTTTCGCCAGAAACGCAGGACGTCTTCACCATCGGCACCACGTCGCGAAGCCAACAGGCGATCCGCGACGCCGCAGCGCATCCCGGAACGTACCCGCTGATTATTTTCTCGCACGCCAGCTGGCACCATCGGCGCGGGGCGACGTTCCTGTGCACCCACCTGAGTAGTCACGGGTACGTCGTCGCCGCCTTGGATCACTTCGAGGTCGCTGCTGCGCTCGGGTCTCGCGATGGTGAAACGAGCGCGCACAGGAAGGCGCGCGTGGAAGCCGTGATCGCGAATCGTGTGCCCGACGTCCGATTGCTCCTCGATCAGCTCTTGAGCGCGACCGCGTGGAGTTCAGATGCAATTCCTGATCCTGCTCGTGTCGGAATCGTGGGACACAGCTTCGGAGGCTGGACGGCACTCGCGGCACCGGACGTCGAGCGACGCATCCAGGCGATCGTGGCGCTCGCGCCCGCCGGAAGCTCGCGGAGGAAACCCGGGATCCTCCCCGTGACGCTCGACTTCGGATGGGGTCGGGACATTCCGACGCTGTATCTGGTCGCGGAGAATGATGTCTCGCTTCCGCTGGCCGGCATGTACGAGCTATTCGAACGGACCCCGGCCACGAAGCAGCTGGTCATGTTGCGGCGGGCCGATCACTTGCACTTCATGGACCATGTCAGGAAACACACGAGGCCGTCCGGACGATGCCCCCGTTGACCGCAGAATCGGCATGGCTGCCGAGGGAAATGCGGCCGATCGCGGAGCTCTGTTCAGGAGAGCAGGCTCACGTATTCACGCGGGGTCTGACCCTTTGCCACATGGATTCCGCATTGAGGCGACACGAGGCGGCGCATCGATTTCTTGCGGGCGACGTCGAGGCCGAGCTCGCGAGGCGAGGGGTCGTCGCGCACCGCGCACGCGCCGCTTCACGGTAGTGGGTCAGTATCGTCCGCCGAGCTTGCGGTGGTCCCAGCTCACCACCTTCTCCGGGACGATCTTGAGCACCACGCGCTTCGGCGCGCTGGCCAGCGCGCCCGGCTGGACCGGCGACGCATTCGCCTGCGCTCCCGTCCGCCCCTCGAACGCCGCCCTGACACTGGCCTCGTCCTCCAGGATCTCGCAGCGCCCGCGGATCATCACGCCCCGCAGCTCAGCGTACTCGTCGCCGGCCTCGATCATCAGCGCCACCTTGGGATTGCGGCGGATGTTGACGACCTTCTGCGCCTTCCCGTAGGAGGTCATGTAGAAGGCGCCGGCCCGCGCGAAGTAGTTCATGGCCACGACATGGGGGAAGCCGTCCTTGTCGATGGTGGCGAGGGCGGCCTTCTTGCGCTCCCTGAAGAACGCGGCCTGCTCGTCGGGGCTCAGCTGGATCTGCTGCCGTCGGTTGGTCGCCATTCGTGCTCGCCCTCTCTCACGCGCGCAGGTGTGTCAATGGCCGAGAGCCTTGCGCAGGTCCTCCCCCTGGGATTTCCACCACTGGTGCAGGATCGTGATGTCGGTGCCGACGGAGAAATGCCGGACGCCCATGTCGAGGAAGTACTTCGCCTGATCCGCGGTGGCGATCTCGGCGCGGGGCGGCACGCCCATCTTGATGGCCGTTTCGAACACGCGGCACTCCACCACTCGTAGCTGGGGCGAATAGCGCTCGCCGGCTCGTCCGATGCGCCATCGAGTAGTCGGAGCCGCCCCACTGCACCACGTCGACACCTTTGACGAAGAGGACTTCCTCGAGCGTGTCGACCGTTCCCGGCTTCTCGATCATGATGGCCACGACGATGTCGCGCAGGGCCTGGACGTACTCCTTGGTGCCGCCATAGCCCATGTAGGTGAACCGACGGGTGGCCACGCCGTAGGTTCCTCCGTCCTCCGGGGTCTCCGCGCGCACGATGCGCACGCACTCCTGCACGTCGGCGGCTGAACGACAGTCCGCGAACAAGATGCTGTGGAAGCCGGACCCGATCGCCCGTTGCGCGAGGAAGCCCCGCGGCTCCTGGTCGACCTTGAGCTGCATCGACATGTTGTAGATGTCGCCGGCTCGCGCGAGGTTGTCGAGGTCGTGGAGGTCGAAGGGGCCATACTCGCCCACGAACTCGACGTAGTCGTAGAGACCCGTGTGCCCGATGGCTTCCACCACGGACGGCCACGTGGTGTGAATGTGGGTGGACAGCGTGGGCTTGTTGGACTTCAGGAGCTCGCGCAGCTTGTTGGGTCTCATGTCGTATCTCCTATCGTTTCCATCCCAGCCAGTCACAGACAGCCCGGCCCATGACCAGTTCGAGGTCGCGGCCCTTCAGCCAGGGCAGCTCTTCGGTGAACAGCGTCACGCACTGACGCCACGAGCACGGCATGCGCGTGATGTCCGTGCCCCAGAACCAGCGCGCGGGGCCGAAGGCGTCGTAGAGGCGGTGCAGATTGTCGTGGATGTCGCGAAACGGGTAGGGCTGATCGGAATAGCTCGGCGGGCCGGTCGCCTTCATCGCGATGTTGGGATATTTCGCGAGCGTGAGCACGTCCGCCAGATTCGCCCACCGCTCACTCGAGCTCGTGTCCCCCCTCGGGCGACCGAGGTGATCGAGGATCAGCTTGAGGTTTGGGTGCCGCTGGGCGACCTCGCCGACCTTCGGCAGAAAGTTCGCCGCCATCATCGCGATCGGCAGGCCGGCCCGCTCCGCTGCCGGCCACAGCCAGTCGACGGTGCCGTCCGTCGGCCACGTGCTCTGGTCCGGCCCGATGAAGGTGAAGCGGCAGCCGAGCATTCCCGGGCGCTGCTTCCACGTGTCGACCAGCGCGCGGCTCTCGGGCTTGTCGAGGGGGAAGTTGCCGAGGATCGCGAACCGGTCGGGATGC
>Ga0209159_1001471_pt1 | contig 17872 bp, 15 predicted proteins | sample GraSoiAngelo_144_FD_185901 | JGI IMG/M metagenome (GOLD analysis project Ga0209159, IMG submission 185901) | Grasslands soil microbial communities from the Angelo Coastal Reserve, California, USA - 14_1009_02_40cm (SPAdes) (version 2) | ecosystem: Environmental > Terrestrial > Soil > Grasslands ...
AGCAGGGCGAGTACTACCTGACGGACGTCATCGGGATCCTCGCCAAGGCCGGCAGCCGGATCGAGGCGGTCGCGGCCCCGGATCCGGTCGAGGCCCTCGGGATCAACGACCGGAAGCAGCTCGCGGGCGTCGCGGCGATCCTGCGCCGCCGCATCCTCGACCGCCTGATGACCGACGGCGTCACGATCGTCGATCCCGCGAGCACGTACATCGAGGACACCGTCACGATTGGCCCCGACACCGTCGTGGAGCCCCAGGTCGTCATCGAAGGCGTGACGACGCTCGGGACCGAGTGCGTCATCGGGTCTGGCAGCCACGTGACGGCGAGCCGGTTCGGCGACCGCGTCGCGCTCAAGCCGTACTGCATCATCAATGACGCCGTGGTGGAGGACGGCGCCACGCTCGGCCCGTTCTGCCACCTTCGCCCCGGCTGCCACATCGGAGCGAAGGCCAAGGTCGGGAACTTTGCGGAGCTCAAGAAGTCGCGCATCGGTCGTGGGTCGAAGGTTCCGCACGTCTCCTATGTCGGGGACACGACCGTGGGCGAGGACGTCAACATCGGCGCCGGCACCGTCACGTGCAACTACGACGGCGTCCGCAAGCACGAGACCAAGATCGCCGACGGCGCGTTCGTCGGCACCAACTCGAGCCTTGTCGCGCCCCTCACGATCGGCGAGGGCGCCTACATCGGCGCCGGCTCGACCATCACCCAGGATGTGCCGCCGGGCGCGCTGGCGGTCGCCCGCGGGCAGCAGGTCGTGAAAGAAGGGTGGGCGGCAGGCAAGGTGAAGAAGCACGCCCGGCCGGAGGAGTAGTCATGTGCGGCATCGTCGGCTACGTCGGTGACAAGAACGCGGTGTCCGTCATCGTCGAGGGGCTCAAGCGTCTCGAGTACCGCGGCTACGACTCGGCGGGGGTTGCGGTGCTCCAGGACGGCAAGCTCCAGGTCCGCCGCGCCGCCGGGCGCATCAAGACGCTCGAGGGGATCCTGCGTGAGCGCCCCGTGACGGGCTCGCTCGGGATCGGCCACACGCGCTGGGCCACCCACGGCCGGCCCTCGGACGAGAACGCGCACCCCCACACCGATTGCCGCGGCGACCTCGTCGTCGTCCACAACGGTATCCTCGAGAACTACCTGGAGATCAAGGACCGTCTGCGCGGCGAGGGCCACGCGTTCAGGTCCGAGACCGACACCGAGGTGCTCGCTCACCTGATCGAGCATCATCTGAAGACGACGGGCCGGCTCGAGCGCGCGGTGAAGGCGGCCCTCGCCGAGGTGACCGGCTCGTACGCGATCGGCGTCGTCTCGACCGCGGCGCCTGATCGGCTGATCGCCGCCAAGCAGGGCGCCGGGAGCGTCGTCGTCGGGCTCGGCCGGGGCGAGATGTTCATCGCCTCCGACATCCCGGCGATCCTCTCCCACACGCGCGACGTCGTGATCCTCGAGGACAACGAGGTGGCGGTGGTCACCGCCGAGGGAGTCGAGCTGTCGACGCTCGACGACGAGCCCGTGCAGCGCCAGGCGGTGCGTATCCTGTGGGACCCGATCATGGCGGAGAAGGGCGGCTACCGCCACTTCATGCTCAAGGAGATCCACGAGCAGCCACGCGCGATCACCGACACGTTCCGGGGCCGCCTGGCGCCGGAGACGGGCGCCGTCGTCCTGCCCGACGTGAACCTCGACCCCGACACGGTCCGTGCCCTCCAGCGCGTCGTGTTCGTCGCCTGCGGCACCGCGTTCCACGCCGCGACGATCGGCCGCACCATGGTCGAGCGCCTCGCGGGCCTCACCGCCGAGGTGGACCTCGCCTCCGAGTTCCGCTACCGCGACGCGATCGTCGGCCCGGAGACGCTCGTGGTCGCCGTGTCCCAGTCGGGCGAGACCGCCGACACGCTCGGCGCCGTGAAGGCCGCCCGCATCAAGGGTTGCCCGATCCTGGCGATCACCAACGTCGTGGGCTCGGCGCTCACCCGCGAGGCGACGGGCGTCCTCTCCATGCACGCCGGGCCGGAGATCGGCGTCGCCTCGACCAAGGCGTTCGCGACGATGATCGTCGCGGTCTACCTGCTCGGCCTCTGGCTCGGCCGCCAGCGCAACGCCATCACCGCCGAGGACGTGAAGAAGCGCATCCACGACCTCGTCGAGATCCCGCGCCTGGTCGAGAAGACGCTCGAGCTGGACGGCCAGATCTCGGCGCTCGCCCGCGAGCTCGCGCACGCGCGCGACTTCCTCTACCTGGGCCGCGGCGTCCAGTACCCGATCGCCCTCGAGGGCGCGCTCAAGCTCAAGGAGATCTCCTACATCCACGCCGAGGGCTACGCCGGCGGCGAGATGAAGCACGGCCCGATCGCGCTCATCGCCGACGCGCTTCCGGTGGTGGCGCTGGTGGTGCGGGACGGTTCCTACGAACGCATGCTCGGCAACCTCGAGGAGGTGCGGGCGCGCGACGGTCTCGTGGTCGCCGTCGCCCACGCGGGCGATCGGAACGTCGCGTCCAAGGCGAAGCACGTGATCGAGGTGCCGCCCTGCGCCGAGCTCCTGGCGCCGCTCATCACCGTCGTCCCGCTCCAGCTCCTCGCCTACCACATCGCCGTGCGCCTCGGCTGCGACGTCGATCAGCCGCGCAACCTCGCGAAGTCGGTGACGGTGGAGTAGGATCGAAGTCGGGGCGCCAAACCGCCGAACACGCACGAGGTTTAAGGATCCTGGTCTCGGCGGTCGTCGTGCACGACCCGGATGCGGTCGGTCACGCGCGATAGCATACGGTACAATCGGCTGGTGCTGGACCGCGACGCGCTCCTCGCCGAGCTGAATCCGCCGCAGCGCGACGCCGTGACGGCGGGCGACGGGCCCCTCCTCGTGCTCGCGGGCGCCGGCAGCGGCAAGACGCGCGTCATCGCGCACCGGATCGCCTGGCTCCTGGGCGTGTGCGGCGTGCATCCGAAGAACGTCCTCGCGGTCACGTTCACCAACAAGGCGGCGGGCGAGATGGCGCGGCGGGTGGAGGAGCTGGTGGCGCCCGTCGGGATCCGGGCGCCGCTGATCGCCACGTTCCACTCGGCGTGTGTTCGGATCCTCCGCCAGCACATCCGGCACATCGGCTACCCGCCGCACTTCACGATCTACGACGAGGACGACCGCCTCCAGCTCGTGAAGGAATGCATGCGCGAGCTCGACATGACCGACCGGACGTGGACGCCCGCGTCGATCGTCCAGCGGATCAGCGCGGCGAAGAACCAGATGGTCGCGCTCGAGGAGGTCGAGCGCGCGGCGCGGGGGCCGCGCGAGGAGCGGATCGCCGCGCTGTTTCGTCGCTATCAGGAGCGTCTCGTCGCGGCGGCCGCCACGGACTTCGACGACCTGCTGCTCCTCACCGTGCGCCTCTTCACGGAGGCCCCCGCGGTGCTCGCGTGGTACCACGGGCTCTGGACGCACGTGCTCGTGGACGAGTACCAGGACACGAACCGCGCCCAGTACCGCATCATCCGTCAGCTCACCGCGGGGCACCGGAACGTCTGCGTCGTGGGCGACGCGGACCAGTCGATTTACAAATGGCGCGGAGCCGACATCCGGAACATCCTCGACTTCGAGACGGACTATCCGGGCACGCGCGTCATCCGGCTCGAGCAGAACTATCGCTCCACGAAGCGGATCCTCGCGCTCGCCTCCGCGGTGATCGCCCACAACGTCTCGCGGAAGGACAAAGGGCTCTGGACCGAGAACGGGGAGGGCGAGCGCGCGGCCGTCTACCGCGCCTGGGACGAGCACGAGGAGGCCAACTTCGTCGCCCAGACGATCCTGGCCGCGCGCGGGGCCGGCTCCGCCTGGGACGACATCGCCGTCTTTTACCGCACCAACGCCCAGTCGCGAGTGCTCGAGGACGCGCTCAGGCGGGGCGGCATCCCGTACGTGGTCGTGGGCTCGGTGCGCTTCTACGAGCGAAAAGAGATCAAGGACGCGCTCGCGTATCTCCGACTCGTCGTGAACCCGGCCGACGACGTCGCCTTCCGTCGGGCGATCCAGACCCCGGGCCGCGGTATCGGACGCGCCACGCTCACGCGCCTGGAGGAGCTGGCGGTGCGCGAGGCGCGACCGCTGCTCGCCCTCGCGGCGGCGCCGCCGGCTGACGTCACCGGCAAGCCCCGGCGTGCGCTCGAGGAGTTCGCCGCGCTCATCACCCGCCTCGCGACCGCGCGGGAGAAGACGCCGCTGCCCGCATTCATCGACCTTGTCCTGGACGCGAGCGGGTACCGCGAAGACCTCAAACAAGAGCGCTCGTCGGAGGCCGACGCACGGCTCGAGAACCTCGAGGAGCTGATCGCCGCGGCCGAGGACTACGTTCGGGGGCAAGAGGACGCGACACTGGAAGGCTTTCTCGACGGTGTCGCCCTCGTGAGCGACGTCGACGAGCTGCCGGACGGCGCGCGCGGTGTCACCCTCATGACGCTCCATTCGGCGAAAGGACTCGAGTTCCCCGTCGTCTTCCTCACGGGCATGGAGGAAGGGGTCTTCCCGCACGTCCGCGCGATGGACTCGGTGGACGAGATCGAGGAGGAGCGGCGGCTCTGCTACGTCGGGATCACGCGCGCGAAGGAGCGGCTCTGGATTTCCTACGCGCTCCATCGCCGGATGCACGGCTACGGCCTCGGCGAGCCCTCGCGCTTCCTCCTGGAGATGCCGGCGGAGCAGCTCGCGGTGCTCGGCGGCGCCGGGCGCGCGGACGCGCGGCGGGAGCCCGAGGTGGAGACACCGTTCGCCGATGCGGGCGCCGACGACCTGCCCCTCAAGGTCGGCGCGCGTGTCCGCCACGGCCGCTGGGGCGAGGGGCTCGTGGTCGGCGTCGAGCGGAGCGGTGGTGACACGCTCGTCACCGTCCGCTTCGCGTCGGTGGGCCGCAAGCAGCTCTCGCTCCAGTACGCGAACCTGGAGGAGATCTGATTGCAATGAGTCGCGATATGCGGAACGGAACCGGGGGGCGCCTCGTCTCAGGCCACCCACGGAGTCTGCCGGCCTCGCGGACCCCGCTCCAGTGATCAGCCGGGAGGATGTGGTCCACGTCGCGCGCCTCGCCCGGCTCGAGCTGAGCGACACCGAAATGGAGCGCATGCGCGAGCAGCTCAACGGGATCCTTGGGTACATCGACAAGCTGAAGGAGCTCGACGTCAGCGGCGTCGAGCCGACGTCCCACGCGGTGCCCCTTGTGAACGTCACGCGCGAGGACGCGGTGGTCCCGCCCTTCGCGCAGGACGCGATGCTCGCCAACGCGCCGGACCGGGTCGGCGAGTTCTTCCGCGTGCCGCGGATCATCGAGGACTGATGCTGACGGAGAAGACCATCCAGGAGCTGACGGCGGCCTATCGAAGCGGTGAGACGACGCCCACGGCCGTCGCCGAAGCCTACCTCGCGCGGATCGCGAAGCTCGATCGCGAGGTCGGCGCCTACCTCACGGTGACGGGCGAGCAGGCGCTGGAGGCGGCCGCGGGCGCCGCCGCGCGCTATCGCGCCGGAGCGCCGCGCTCAGCCCTCGACGGCGTGCCCGTGGCCCTGAAGGACATCCTCTGCACGCGCGGCGTGCCGACGACGTGCGGCTCGAAGATCCTCGAGAGCTTCGTGCCGCCGTACGACGCGACGGTCGTCGAGCGCCTCCGAGCGGCGGGGGCCGTGCTCCTCGGCAAGACCAACATGGACGAGTTCGCGATGGGCTCGTCCACGGAGCACTCGGCCTTCAAGCTCACGCGGAACCCGTGGGATCCGGCGCGGGTGCCGGGCGGCTCGTCGGGCGGCTCGGCCGCCGCCGTCGCCGGCGGTCTGGCCGCGGGGGCGCTCGGCACCGACACGGGAGGCTCCGTGCGGCAGCCAGCCGCGTTCTGCGGCGTCGTCGGGCTCAAGCCGACGTACGGGCGCGTCTCGCGCTACGGGCTCGTCGCGTTCGGTTCCTCGCTCGACCACATCGGCCCGCTCGCGAGGGACGTCACGGACGCGGCGCTCCTGCTCCGGGCGATCGCCGGCGCGGACCCGCGCGACGCGACGTGCCTCACGGCGCCGGTGCCCGACTACGCCGCGGCGCTGGCGCAGGGCGTGCGCGGGCTCCGGCTCGGCCTCCCCGACGAGTACTTCATCGAGGGCATGGACCCCGAGGTCGAGCGCGCCGTCCGCACCGCGGTGGACGTGCTGCGGGGGCTCGGCGCCACGGTCGAGCGCGTCTCGCTCCCGGCGACGCCGCACGCGCTCGCGACCTACTATGTGATCGCCCCCGCGGAGGCCTCGTCGAACCTCGCGCGGTACGACGGTGTGAAGTACGGCCTGCGCGTCGCCGGCGCGAGGGACCTCATCGAGATGTCGAGCCGCACGCGCGCGGCGGGCTTCGGTGCCGAGGTCAAGCGCCGGATCATGCTCGGCACCTACGTGCTCTCGGCCGGGTACTACGAGGCCTACTACGGGCGCGCCCAGAGGGTGCGGACGCTCGTGCGCCGCGACTTCGACGCCGCGTTTGGTCGCGTGGACCTGATCGTCGCGCCGATGACGCCGAACGTCGCCTTCAAGCACGGGGAGAAAGAAGACCCGCTCTCGATGTACCTGAACGACGTCTTCGCCGTCCCGGCGGACATGACGGGGCTCCCCGCGATCTCGGTGCCGTGCGGGTTCAGCGTGCAAGGACTCCCGATCGGTCTCCAGTTCATCGGCAAGGCGCTCGACGAGGCCGGCGTCCTGCGTGCCGCATACGCGTACGAGCAGGCGACGCCGTGGCGCGCGCGGCGGCCGAGCCTGGCATGAGCGGACGGAGCCACACCGCACCGCCGGCAGGCCACCGACGATGAGCACCGGTCACGCGGCCCCCGCTCCAATGGAGGTGGTCATCGGCCTCGAGGTCCACGCCCAGCTCCTCACGCGCTCGAAGATGTTCTGCGGCTGTCCGACGAGCTTCGGCGCGCCCCCGAACAGCCAGACGTGCCCGGTCTGCCAGGGGATGCCCGGCGTGCTTCCCGTCGTCAACCGCCGCGCGATCGAGTTCGGCATCCGCGCGGCGCTTGCGTTCAATTGTCGGGTGAACGACGCGTGCCGCTTCGCACGCAAGCACTACTACTATCCGGACATGCCGAAGAACTTCCAGATCACCCAGTATGAGGAGCCGCTGGCCGAAGATGGCTACCTCGAAATCGACGTCGATGGGGCGTCCCGCACCATCGGCATCCAGCGGCTCCATCTCGAGGAAGACGTCGGCAAGCTCCTCCACGAGGGGACGCTCGAGACGGCGCAGGCGAGCCTCGTCGATTACAACCGCTCGGGCGTTCCGCTCATGGAAACCGTCTCCAAGCCCGACCTGCGCTCGCCCGAGGAGGCTTCCGCGTACCTCAAGGCGTTCCGCGCTGTGCTGGTCTACCTCGGCGTCTCCAGCGGCAACATGGAGGAGGGGTCGCTGCGTTGCGACGCGAACGTGTCGCTTCGGCCGCGCGGCGCCCGCGAGCTCGGCACGAAGGTCGAGATCAAGAACATGAACTCGTTCCGGAACGTCCAGCGCGCCCTCGAGTTCGAGGTCCGCCGCCAGGCGCAGGCGCTGGGGGCCGGCGAGCGCATCGTGCAGGAGACGCGCCTCTGGGACGCCGACGGCGGCTACACGCGCTCGATGCGCTCGAAGGAGTATGCGCACGACTACCGGTACTTCCCCGAGCCCGACCTCGTCCCGCTCACGCTCGACCGCGCGCGGGTCGCGGAGATCCGCGCGGGGCTGCTGGAGCTGCCGCGCCAGCGGCGCCAGCGGTTCGTCAGCCAGTACGGCCTGCCTCAGTACGACGCGGAGCTCCTCACGCAGAGCCGCGCGCTCGCCGAGTACTTCGAGGCGGCGGTGCGTGAGCTCTCGCAGCCCAAGATCGTCTCCAACTGGATCATGTCGGAGCTGCTGCGGGAGCTGCCGGCCGACGACGAGCGGGCCATCGAGAGCTCGCCGATCACGCCCGAGCGGCTCGCCGGCCTGCTCAAGCTCGTCGAGGCCGGCACGATCAGCGGCAAGATCGCGAAGGACGTGTTTCAGAAGATGTTCGTCTCCGGCGAGGATGCCCGTGTCATCGTGAGCCGCGAGGGGCTCACGCAGGTCGCCGACGAGGCGGCGCTCGGCGCGGTCATCGACCGGGTCATCGCCCAGAACCCCAAGGCGATCGAGGACTACAGACGCGGTAAGACCGTGGCGGCCAAGGCCCTGGTCGGCCAGGTGATGAAGGCCACAGGTGGCAAGGCCAATCCCGGCATCGTCAACCGGCTCCTGGAGGAGAAGCTCTCTCAAATCTGAGGCGGGCCGCTATAATCGAACATGCCCGCCATGATTGAGGTTGTTCGCGTCTGGAAGGTGTACTCGGTCGGGCCGGTGAAGGTCCCTGCGCTGAGCGATGTCTGCCTCCGGATCACCAAGGGTGAGTTCGTCGTCCTGACCGGACCATCTGGCGCGGGCAAGACGACGCTGCTGCGGCTCCTCTATCGCGACGATCTCCCCACCGAAGGCGACATTCAGGTGCTCGGTTACGATCTCGGGAGGCTCAGGCAGGGTGAGGTGGCCGCGCTCCGGCGGTCGATCGGCGTCGTCTTCCAGGACGCGAAGCTCCTCCCGGTGCGCACCGTCTACGAGAACGTCGCCTTCGTCCTGCGTGTGCTGGGGACGCCCAGGCGCGAGATCACCCAGCGCGTCTTTGACGCGCTCCGCGTCGTGGGCCTCTCATCCCGCGCCCAGGCCTATCCGGCCCAGCTCTCGCAGGGCGAGGCTCAGCGCGCGTCGCTCGCTCGGGCGATCGTGCGCAAACCTCCACTCCTCCTCGCCGACGAGCCAACGGGGAATCTCGACCAGGCGATGGAGGCCGAGATCCTCGACGTGCTCAGGGACATCTGGGCGGGCGGCACGACAGTCGTGCTGGCCACGCACCGAGCCGATCTCGCGCGGATGCTCCGGCGACGGACGATCACGCTCGGGAGCGGACGGGTCGTGAAAGACGAGGGCTGACGGCGTGCTCGGGTTCCTGATCGGCGAGGCGGTGCGGGACCTTCGGCGAGCCGGGCGCGTGGCCGTCAGCGCGGTCGTGCTGATCACGCTGTCGCTTGCGGCGCTCGGCGGGTTCTGGCTGCTCTCGCTGAACCTCGAGCGCGCGGTGGCGCGGTGGCGCGAGCGCGTCCGTGTCATCGTTTACCTCAAGCGCGAGCCCGCGCCCAGCGAGGCCAAGGCGCTCGTCGAGCGCGTGCGGGAGGTCCCGGGCGTCGCCGGCGTTCTCTACATCAGCAAGACCGATGCGCTGACGTCCCTGAAGCAACTCCTCGGCAAGGACGCGAGTGTCGTCGCGCAGCTCCCGGCCAACCCGCTGCCGGCCTCGCTCGAGGTCACGCCCGCGGCGGCGGCCGCCACTCCTGAGGGCGCGCGCGCCCTGCTCGAGCGCTTGTCGGCGCTCCCGGAGGCGGACGAGGTCACCGGAAGCGTCGATTGGGTCGAGCGGCTCTCGCAATGGCAGCGGCTCCTGACGACGATCGGGCTCGGGATCGGCGTCGTGCTGGCGGTCGCGGCGCTCCTCACGGTGACGACCGCCACGACGCTGATCCTCCACGCGCGCAGGCAGGAGACGGAGATCATGCGCCTCGTGGGCGCCAGCGAGATGACCATCCGGCTCCCGCTACTCCTGCAAGGGATGCTGCAGGGCCTGACCGGCGCCGTCATTGCGCTCGCCGCGCTCGTGGCGACGCACTCCGTGGTGGCGCCGCGCCTCGAGCCGCTCGTCAACATCACCCTCGATCTCCCCCAACTCGCCTTCCTCTCCCCGATCAACGTCCTCGCGCTGGTGCTTGCGGGCGCGCTGCTGGGGGGTCTCGGCGGCTGGCTCGCCCGCGCGAAATCGTGAACGCGATGAGAACGCAGCAGGAGGGCGAGGAGTGGGGGGCGGGACCCCTCCTCGACCACGCTAGCCACCGACCCGCGGCGTGCTGTGACGTTGCGTGGCGCCCGAGTAACGCGCAGAAGCTACGGGTCTCGGAGAGGTCCCGCCCCCCGCTCCTCGCCCTCCTGCTGACGGCACTGCTCGCGCTCACGATCTCGACCGCGGGCGCACAACCGAAGCGTGAGGATCCGCTGCAGAGCGAGCAGAAAAAGCTCCAGCAGACGCAGAAGCGCCTGAAGGAAGAGCGCGAGAAGGCGGCGGCCGCGCGCGCCCGCGAAACCTCGCTGCTCGCCGAGCTCGAGGAGATCGAGCGGCGCCTGGCCGAGAAGCAGACAGAGGTCGCCCGGCTCGCCGCGCGGATCAAACGGACGCAGTCCGACATCGCCGCGCTGAGGGGCGAGATCGCGCGGCTCGAGGGTCAGCGCACAACCGAGGAAGAAGCGCTCGCGCGGCTCCTCCGGGTCATGTACCGGGTGCACGCGCAGGGCGGCGCCCTGCCCCTGATCCTGAGCGGCGACGACCCGGTGACACGCGCGACGGCGGTGCGCCACCTTGCGAGCCTGGCGGCCCTGGACGCTCGTCTCATTCGAGAGTATCGTGGGACCTGGGAACGGGTCGCCGATCGCAAGGGTCGAGAAGAGGCGCGCCAGCAGGAGCTGGCGACGCTGCACGCCGACGCCCAGCGTGAGCAGGCGGAGGTCGACCGCGAGGCCGCGAAGCGGCGGACGCTGCTCGCGAAGGTGGGCGACGAGCGCGCCTACCACGAGCGCATGGTGGGCGAGCTCACCGAAGCTTCCCGCCGACTCGAAGCCTTCATTCAGGAGCTGCAGGACAAGCAGCGGAAGCTGGCCAAGGCGCCACCGCCCAAGGCCAGGGTCGAGCCCCCCGGCGTCGGGTTTGGCAGCCTGCGCGGGCGGCTCCCGTGGCCGACCATAGGCCGGATCGTCGCGCCGTTCGGCGCTCAGGTGCACCCGCGGTTCGGCACGCGGACTTTCCGGAATGGGGTGGATATCGAGGCGGCCGAGGGCACGGACGTCACGGCGGTGTACGGGGGCCACGTGATCTACACGGGCTGGTTCAAGGGGTACGGTAACCTGATCATCGTGGACCACGGCACGGAGTACTACACGCTCTACGCCCACATCGCCGAGATCGAGGTGAAGGAGGGCGAGGACGTGCGGCAGGGGCAGCGGATCGGCACGGTGGGAGATACCGCCTCCCTGGCCGGCCCTCGGCTATACTTTGAAGTACGCTACCAGGGGAAGCCACAGAACCCGGTAGAGTGGCTCGGGCATCGGGGCTAGAGACGGATCTGAGGGGGAATCCATGAAGAGGGCATTTGTGATCGGCGCGCTTCTCGTCGTGCTCACCCTGTCGCTCGGCGGGTCCGTGGCCAGCAAGGGCACCGACAACGGCGCGACCTACGAGCAGCTCCGCCTGTTCACGGAGGTGCTCTCGATCGTCCAGAACCAGTACGTCGACGAGGTCCCGCCGAAGGAGCTGATCTACAGCGCGATCAAGGGCACGCTGCGCGGCCTGGACCCGCACAGCTCCTTCCTCGACCCCGAGAACTATCGCGAGATGCAGGTGGAGACGTCGGGGAGCTTCGGGGGGCTCGGCATCGAGATCACGCTGAAGGACGACGTCCTCACGGTCGTCTCGCCCATCGAGGGGACGCCCGCCCACCGCGCGGGACTCCAGACCGGCGACCGGATCATCAAGATCGACGGACTCTCGACCAAAGACATGCAGCTCTCGGACGCTGTCAAGCGGATGCGCGGCAAGCCCGGCACCAAGGTGACGATCACCGTGGTCCGCGAGGGCTGGGCCGAGGCCAAGGACTTCGACATCACGCGCGAGCAGATCCGGGTGCAGTCGGTGCGCTCGCACGACCTCGGCGGCGGCATCGCGTACGTGAAGCTCCGCCAGTTCCAGGAACAGACCCCTGGCGACCTCTCCGGCACGCTCGAGAAGGCCGCCAAGAACGGCATGAAGGCGCTCCTCCTCGACCTCCGCAACAACCCCGGCGGCCTGCTGACGGCCGCGGTCGAGGTGACGGAGGAGTTCATCGACGACGGCAAGCTCGTCGTCTACACCGAGGGGCGGGTGCGGAACCAGAACATGCGCTTCACGGCGCACGCCAAGAAGTCCTACCCGACCCTGCCGATGGTGGTTCTCGTCAACCAGGGGAGCGCGTCGGCGTCGGAGATCGTCGCCGGGGCGCTCCAGGACTGGAAGCGCGCGATCGTCCTCGGCACGCAGACGTTCGGCAAGGGCTCGGTGCAGACGATCATCCCCCTCTCGGACGGCTCGGGGCTCCGGTTGACGACCGCGAAATACTTCACGCCGAACGGCCGCTCGATCCACGGCAAGGGCATCACGCCGGACATCGTGGTCGAGCTGCCCAAGGAGCCGAAGGAGGCTGCGGCGCGGCAGCCGTCGCTTGACCCGCTCGAGGACTTGAAGAAGGACATCCAGGTCCAGCGGGCCATCGACGTGATCAAGACCATGCGCATCATCGAGCAGCAGCGACCGGCGCAGAGCCCGCAAGTCCAGGTCCGGCCGCAGTAACGTTCGGCGCGTTCTCGGGGGCGATGGCGGCCGGGGTTCTCGGCCCCATCGCCCTTGTCATTTGTAGGGGGGTTCGCGAGGCTGTAGGGGGGTCCGCGAGGCCGGTTCAACGGAGGGTGGGCCTGAGACAGGTGCGATGCTAGTGCTCGGAGTCGAGAGCTCGTGCGACGAGACGGCGGCTGCGGTGCTCTCCGACGGCCGCCGGATCCTGTCGAACGTGGTCGCCTCGCAGGACGCGCTCCACGCCCCGTACGGCGGCGTCGTCCCCGAGCTCGCCTCGCGGCGCCACCTCGAGGTGATCGTGCCGGTCGTCGAGACCGCGCTCGCCGACGCGGGCGTCGGGCTCCCGGACCTCGACGGGATCGCCGTGACCCAGGGTCCTGGGCTGGTCGGCTCGCTCCTCGTCGGGTGCTCACTGGCGAAGTCCCTCGCCTACGCGCACGACAAGCCCCTCGTCGGCGTCAACCACCTCGAGGGCCACATCTACGCCGCGTTCCTCACCGACGATCCCCCGGTCCACCCGTTCCTCGCCCTCGTCGTCTCCGGCGGCCACACCGCCCTCTACCACGCGCGCGCGCCGCTCGCGTATGCGCTCGTCGGCCAGACGCGTGACGACGAGGGCGAGGAGGCCTTCGACAAGGTCGCCAAGCTGCTCGGGCTCGGGTTCCCCGGCGGGCCCGCCATCGAGCGGGCAGCGAAGACGGGCGATCCGAAGGCGATCACGTTCCCACTGGCGCAGATGACCGACGGCGCCTCGGACTTCTCGTTCAGCGGCCTCAAGACGTCGGCGTCGCTCTACGTGAAGCGCCACGCGCCCCTCGGCGAGGGCCAGGTCGCCGACATCGCCGCGTCCTTTCAGGCCGCGGTCGTGAAGATGCTCGTGCGCCGGACCGTGAAGGCCGCGCTCCGCACGGGCGTCAAGCGCGTGGTCCTCACGGGCGGCGTGGCGGCGAACGGCCCGCTGCGTGCGGGGCTCGCCGCGGAGGCGGCCGAGCACGGGATCACCCTCCACGTCCCGCCGCCCCGGCTCTGCACGGACAACGCCGCGATGATCACCGCCGCGGGCACGGCGCGGCTCGAGGCGGGCGAGCGCGCGCCGCTCGGCATGAACGCGCTCCCGAATATGGAGCTGGCACCCGCACCTACAGCAGGCCACCCACCGATCGCGCCGGCCTCGCGGGCCCCGCTACAGTGAATTACGAAGCGGTCCTTGCGGGCCTCCCGGACGCGGTGATCGCCGTCGACACGAGCCTCCGGATCGTTTTCTGGAACGCCGCTGCCGAAGTGCTGACCGAGCGTTCGGCGCGCCGGGCGGAAGGCCGCTACCTCAAGGAGGTCTTCCTGCCGGACGCCCCCGTCGTGCGCCGCCTCGGCGAGACGATCTCAACCGGGGAGAGCCGCTCGGAGGCGGAGGGGTTCGTGGACCGCGGCGAGAACCGACGCGTGGCCGTGAGCCTCGTCACGGCGGCGCTCTTCGAGCATGACGGGCGCGTCGCGGGCGCCGTCGCCGTCCTGCGCGACCTCTCGCGGATCCGCCAGCTCGAGGCAGAGGTGCGGCGGGGCGAGACGCTCGCCGCCGCCGGCCGCATGGCGGTCGGCCTCGCCCACGAGGTGCGAAACCCGCTCGGCGCGATCCGCGGCGCCGTCCAGCTTCTCCGGCGGGAGCTCGGGTCCGACGCGCGGCTCGCCGAGTACACGGACGTGCTCCTCACCGAGGTCGACCGCGTGAACCGGATCATCGAGATGCTGCTCGACCTGGCGCGGCCCGTCCAGCTCCGCCCGGTGCCGCTCAACCTCCACCAGCTCCTCGAGCGCATCGCGACGCTCCACGAGGAGACGTGCCGCGAGCAGAAGATCGCCCTGGTGCGGAGCTACGACCCGAGCCTGCCGCCCATCACGGGCGACGAGGACCGGCTCCTGCAGGTGTTCCACAACCTCGTGCGCAACGCGATCGACGCCATGCCGTCCGGCGGGCGTCTGACGCTCACGACCCGCGTGAGCCTGAACCCCCTCTTCGGCAAGATGGATCTCGGCGCGGGCCAGCGCAGCATGGTCGAGGCCAAGGTGGCGGACGAGGGCGCCGGGATCCCCGCGGCGGTTCGGGCGCGGATCTTCGACCCGTTCTTCACCACGAAGGCCAAGGGCCTCGGGCTCGGGCTCGCCATTTGCCACCGGATCCTCGAGGAGCACCGCGGGGCCATCCAGGTGGAGAGCGTCGAGGAGCGCGGCACCGTCGTGACCTGCTTCCTCCCCATCGCCAAATGAGGCAGCGGCGATTCGCCGGACGGAGCCGCGCCGTGCCCACGGCACGCCACCCGCGGAGTGCGCCGGCCTCGCCGCCCTCGCTACAGTAGCGCCGTGAACCCGAGAGTCCTGATCGCCGACGACGAGGACAGCCTGCGCTGGGTCCTCGAGAAGGGGCTCCGGCAGGCGGGGTACGACGTCACGTCGGTCAAGGACGGCCCCGGCGCGATCCAGGCGTTCGAGGCCGAACCGTTCGACATCGTTCTGCTCGACGTGCGGATGCCGGGCGTGGACGGCCTCGCCGTGCTGGCGCGGCTCCGCGAGGTCCGTCCCGACGCGACCGTTGTGGTGATGACGGCCCACGGCACGATGGACACCGCGATCCAGGCGATGCAACGCGGCGCCTACGACTACCTGGCGAAGCCCTTCGACCTCGACGAGGTCGTGCTCCTCGCCGAGCGGGCGCTGGCCGCGCGCCGGCTCACGCAGGAGGTGCGGCAGCTCAAGAGCGGGCTCCAGGAGGTGTGGGAGTTCGGCGCGCTCATCGGCCGGCACCCGCGGATGCAGGAGGTCTACAAGACGATCGGGCGCATCGCGTCGAGCGACGTCACCGTGCTCCTGCGCGGCGAGTCGGGCACCGGCAAGGAGCTGGTCGCGCGCGCGATCCACCACTACAGCCGCCGGGCCGGGCGCCCGTTCGTGGCGGTGTCCTGCGCCGCCATCCCGGCGACGCTCCTCGAGTCGGAGATGTTCGGCCACGAGCGCGGCGCCTTCACGGACGCGAAGGAGCGGAGGCTCGGCAGGCTCGAGCTCGCCCACGGGGGCACGCTCTACCTGGACGAGATCGGCGACATGCCGGTGGAGCTCCAGACGAAGGTGCTGCGCGTGCTCCAGGAGCGCACGCTCGAGCGTGTGGGCGGGACCGACGCGATCCGCATCGACGTGCGCGTGCTCGCCGCGACCAACCGCGACCTCGACGCGCTCATGAAGGAGGGGCGCTTCCGCGAGGACCTCTACTACCGCTTGAACGTCGTGACCGTTCACCTCCCGACGCTCCGCGAGCGGCGGCGCGACATCCCGCTCCTGGTCGAGCACTTCCTGGCGAAGTACGCGGGCGAGCTGGGCGAGCGCGTTGTCGCCCCCGAAGCCCTCGACCGCCTGGTCGGCCACGACTGGCCGGGCAACGTGCGGGAGCTGGAGAACGTCATCCAGCGCGCGATGGTCATGGCGACGAGCGGCGTGATCCTGCCCGAGCACCTGCCGATCGGGCCCGTCTCCGCTGCGGCGTCGATGGCCGCGGACGCGACGCTCGAGGAGATCATCGAGCAGAAGCTCACCGAGTGCGTCCGCGGCCTCCGCGAGCACGCGAGCGCGACCCTCTACGACCTGATGCTCGGGCTCGTGGAGAAGCCGCTCCTGCGCGCCGTGCTCCGGGAGACGGGCGGCAACCAGGTGCGGGCCGCGCAGATCCTCGGGATCAACCGCAACACGCTGCGGAAGAAGCTGATCGAGCACGGGATCGATCCCGGCGGGCTCGAGGGCTAACCGCCCCTCGATAAGGGGGTGCTAACAAATATCTATCCCGTCGTCTGGTACTCGACCCGTCCTGCCTCGGTGACCCGCCGCGAGGCGTCGAGGATCTCGAGCGACACGAGATCGCCGGCCGCGTCGTAGTCCAGAATCACCCCGGGTCTGCCCTCGTCGCTCTCTGCGACAGCCGCTCCCTCTTTCAGGACGAGGCTCAGCGTGTCCGTGTGCCGGTCGTAGGTAATCCTCACGGCTCCTCCCTCCAGTACTTGCTTAGCTTGGTCGTGCGGTAGACGGTAACTACCTCCGCCGGCCTTCGATCCACATCTACGACCACACGTACAAGATACATCGTCGCGGGCGCGCCCAGGAGCACCCTCGAGTGGAGCACGACTCGGCCCTTGCGCGTCTGGAAGCGCTGCTCCGGGAACTCGAGGACCTGCCGGACCACTTCGTCGGAGATTCCGCGGCGCTCCATCTCGAATCGCGCGTGGCCGGAGATGATGAACTCGTGGATCGCCTCAGGGCTCATGAGAGCGACTATCGCGTCGACATAGCCGCTGACAATGTCCAAAGATTGATACGCCGGGATGGTTCTAAGCCGTGGCCGTGCGACTAGACGCTTCGCGTCGCTTATCCCAGCAACTTCCGCGCGCGCCGACGGAGGACCTCGGCTTGCGGGCGGCTGACCTCTTCTCCTGGGGAACATTCCGGAAGCACGAGCGCAACGATGCGGTGTGGTTCGACGTGTTCCGGCCGAAGGTCCGACACGACTAGCGCGAGCTGGACGACTACGCCTCCACTAGGTCGCGCAGGTAGTCGTCCTCGCGTACGCCGATCTCGCGCGTCACGGCGTAGGCACGAACCGGATCGGCCCTGCCGTCGACGCCCGCGCCCCCGAGGTCGCCGAGGACAAAGGCACCCTCAGTAGCGTAGCGGGTGGCGGCGCTGATCACGATCTGGCCCGGGCGGGCGAAGTTCAGGAGCCGTGCCGCCACCGCGCGCGCCGATACGGGATCCGCGACGGGCGGTCGGGATGCGTGACCGTCATCCAGCGCTTTGGGGGCGGATTGGATTTGAACATCCATTTCCACACGCTGCTCTTCGATGGCGTCTTCTTCGCTGAAGGCGGGAATGGCACGCTCGCTTTCCGGCCCCTGCCCCCTCCGACCGATGAAGAGGTCGGCGTCGTGCTCGCGCGGATCGCCGCGCGGGTGCAGCGTCTGCTCCAGCGCCGCGGCCTCGATCCCGGCGATGCCGACCTATTCCAGGCCGATCCCGTTGTCGAAGAATCTCCCGCTCTGGCCGGCATCAGCAGCGCCTCGATTCAGGGGCGCATCGCGCTCGGTCCTCGCGCGGGTGAGAAGGGATGTTCCGTCAAGAGGGCCTTTATCCCGTCTATGCTCTCGAACGCGTCCGGGAGCACAACTCGGCGCTCGGCGTCATCCTGCTGACGGCGTCTGCGCGGTCTCGAACCGGCACGGAGGCGGCTGGGGTTCACCGTCCTCCGCAAGCCGATGGCGCTCGCCGGCCTGAAGGAGGCCCTCGATGGAGCGCTCGGTCCGCGACTGAACTAGCGCCGGAAGCGGATGCGGGGCTCGAGCTTCAGCTTCGCGATCGCTTG